>Ga0302186_10000271_pt1 | contig 47273 bp, 48 predicted proteins | sample II_Bog_E1_2_FD_198782 | JGI IMG/M metagenome (GOLD analysis project Ga0302186, IMG submission 198782) | Peat permafrost microbial communities from Stordalen Mire near Abisko, Sweden - II_Bog_E1_1 | ecosystem: Environmental > Terrestrial > Soil > Wetlands > Peat | place: Sweden: Abisko...
ATTGATTCAAATTCTTGCAAAATCCAATTCTCCATAAGCCCTCCATAATTTAATTGTATATATTGGTATTATGCAAATTTTTTATGGGTTTAAAAACTTATGGGTAACGATATGAATAATTATTAATGATCGACAAATAATTTTTACTGATCGAGGATTAATTTTAGATGATCGATTTAATTAGAATACGCAGGAAGTATTGTCGTTTAAAAAAATTAGCAATATAATAGTATTACCGTGGATGGATGCGTTACGTAAGTATTTTACGCCAAATTAATGTTTTATCTGAATCTCTAGACTTTAACTTTCCTATAAGTTGCCAAAATCTCACTAATAATTTGATCAATTACAGAATTTGTTTGCTCTTTAGATATTGTTTCTAATTCGGTATTACTACTTCCACCGCGAACAGCTGCCATACGTTTTTCTACTTCTTTGGCAGCGGATCCATTTGGGTATAATTGGGATAAAATTTTTCTAGCATTAGATGCGCCTATTTGGTCATATAACGAATTTCTAATTCGTACGTCTTCAGAAGTTGTATTAAATGCCCACAACTCCATAGGGCCTATAGTATTTGTAATCAATTGAGTGTTAATACCACCTTTAGTGGCAAATTGTGCTAGAAAAGTTGAACCATCTTGTCTGGGACCATGAACTCTTCTCTCTAATGCTAATCTGGCAGTTTCTGACAAACCAAAAACTTGTACAGATTTATCTACAGCTTGTTTTGGTCCTGCGTCCATAATAAATATAGCTGTTGCAAATTCTATCATGACTGGATCAAAATCATCTATAGATTGCGATAAAAGAGCTACTTGTACCCTCCACTTTCTACCTTCTCGCATATCGACTATTACTTGTTCTCGTACGGCTTTAGCTTTAGAGGTACGATGAAATTCATCAAATACTATTCGTTTTGGATCTTCTCTAATTTCTTTAATTCTTTTAAGGTGATATTCTTGATATAAAGGCGGCATTTCTTTAACGTGATCTTCTATTAAATAATAACTTCTTGCTAAAATATACCTAGCCAACATATACATAACTGCAGTTTGTCTGTCAGCTGCTTCTCCTCCAGATTTAGCAACTTCGTCTAGATCTAATGATACAACTCTGGCTTCCCCTAAATCAAAGCTAGTAATATCAGATAAAATGGGGTATTCACGAATTGCACTAGAAATCATTCTACCAAAAGCACTAATAATATTTTCGCCAGTTGGAGTGATAATTTTACCATAAAGATCTTCTATATTTGAGTTGCGGCAAATAGAAGCTGCATCTGCTAACAATGGAGTGGCGTAACGTTGAGAAATATGAGACAAATGTATTTCGTTATTTTTAAATAAGAAATCAGTTGCTTCCCACCAAGTAGCGTGTTGATCAGCACTAAATTTAAGTTCTTGTAATTTTTTATCGATAATAGTATCTAAATTAGGGGTATATAAATTTGGATTACCGTCATCTGCAAATTTTTTGTACATTTCATCTACTACTAATCCAACCATATCAGTAATACCATCGTATGGTTTAGGATCGCCAATTGGGGTTGCTAGTAGGGTTAAAAAGTTTACTAAAAAAGCTCTTTCTTGCGGAGATGGATACCGACAACCAAGTTGAGTATCAAATGGGTTGATGGACATGGATTTTATCATTCGTAATCTATGATATGCCACTAAATGTTGCTGTTCTTTAGGTAAAGCTTCTTTTAGTAGAGAAATTAGTCCGCTACTAGACGGTCCAATATCAACAATTGCAATTCGTGGTAACCGTAAAATACCGGCAGACAAACATAATGCTAAATTTATTGCATTAGATAAAATAGATTTACCAGAACCAGGACGAGCATAAATAATGTCGATCCAAGTAGTTTGTAAAGTTGAACCTGGTTGATACGGCCAGGCTTTACCATCAGGAGAACGAAACAAAATTGCGCCATTCGCCCATGGAGAAGCAGGTCTAGTTAAAGGAAACATATATGTTACATGTGACAGTGGGGCAACAGAAGCTGTTGCAACACTTTCGTTAGTTATACCTAATGCGCTGGATAATACACTAGCTAGCGCATCTCCAGAGATTTCTGAAGTTTCTGTATAGCCCCAACTTTGTAAGGCTTTAGCAAGCTCGGAAATTCGTTTTTTAAGTAATGGTTCGTCATTAGCATCTGCCCAAGTAGTTGCAGTAACTTTGAATTTTATAATTGCTTCGTCGGTATTAGTATTTAAATATCTTAAATAATCTATAGATCTATTAATAAGTTTGTTATTGTCTGAAGCAAAACTTAATAGGCTAGCAACGGTAGATTTAAGTGATAAAGATGCAACACCACCACTTTCTATCCAAAAAGATATACGCCATGGTAGGTTATAATGTTGTAATCTATGTAATAATGTCACAAAAGCGGTTAATTCTTTTGGGAACAAATCAATAAATACTGATCCATAAATTCGATCACCAATATTTGCAATACGTAGATCACGAATTTTTACGTCTCTTGGAATTAATTGTTTATAAAGAGGTGGCCATAGTACATCGGATATCGTTCCTGTAAAATTTTTTGTTTCACGTACTGGAATATTGTCACCAGGTAAATATGGTTGCCAATTAGCATCGGTAAAATCAGGATCGATGTTTTTGCGAATTGCTAAGCATGCAGCATGTACATTTAATTTTTCACATGCAAATCCTACGTCAATTAAATTGTTAAGGGTTAAATTAACAAAACTATTATGATTTTCTCGCATTTCTGGTATTGAGGTTAAAAAATTTTGTGCATTTAGCATGAGAGGTACTTTATGTTCTTTAAATTGCTCGGTGCGATGCTTTTGTGCTTGTTCTGCTTGAGTTTGAGACATAGAGTTTGGCATAGTCCATAGTACTAAGTACATTTCTTCACTATGACAATAATCTTTTAAAAAATTTACTTTTTCGTTAAATAAATCTTCTAAATTTAAATTAAGACGTGCTGCGGTTTCACGTGCTGGAGTTATAATATTATTTAATTGTTGGACAATATTTTCGTTATCATGTTTAAAAAACATTTGGACCCCTTGTCCATCCCGACTAAGAGCTGTTTTTAAACTGGTCGTTAGTTCATTGTGGATCCTTTGAAATTCATCAGGTCCAACTAAGTAAGTTATTCCGTGAACTTGGATTATAGAAACTAGTGATCCATCTCTAGCTACTAAATTATATGTGTCTTCGGCACTTTCTAATTTGCAATAAGATTCTGCCCATTGTCCGAAAGAAACACCAACCCAACCTAATAGGCCATCGATTGCATCAATAATTGGATCTAGTATGTTGCTCATCTGTTTATTATACTAAACTTTTGTGATTTTTATAAAATTAATTATTTTTAATATTAGTAGCAGTAGATTATGGCTTATTAAAGGCTGTTTAGCATATGCGTCAAGCTAAGCAACATACCGCACCTAAGAATTAGCTATTGAACTATTAAATAAAAAACATAATTTCTCTCTGCTAAAAAGTTTGGTTTTTCGATATTTGTCTTTTAGGCCTCACCCAAACACTCTCAACTATAATGACGCTTACTACAGCCATCTTCAGCTAACGCTGGTAGAGGGCGGAAACATTAATATTAATAGAGATCCAATATATCTTATAAAAAATGCTATATATTTTCATTAAATTTTTAATTATTTTTATCATATTATGCAAAAACACAAATTATTAGAATGTGTAAAAATTTTAAGAAAAACATCTACTATAGCTGAATGGGAAGTTTTAAATAATTTAGCAAAAATCCTGGAAAATATAGCAAGAAATATTTAATGATAATGATGGTTATGCCCTCTACCAGCGTTAGCTGGAGAGGGCTGTAGTAAGCGTGACTTATTAGTTGAGAGTGTTTGGGTGAGGCCTAAATTAGCTTGACGCATATGTTTGTGCGTTACTACACTATGCTGCTCTTGTTTTGGCAGTACGGTTCTTTAACTTTAAAGGGGTTACTTGTTTAGCAATCTTCTTTTTTTGTTTTTCTATTAACCAAGCATCATAACTTGCTTGCAAATTAAGCCAACGTTCTGTAGTAGTGTTAAAAGCAATAGCTAACCTTACCGCCATTTCTGGGCTAATACCCACGTGGCAATTAAACAACTTTGAAACTGACAACCGTGTAACTCCAAGTGCACATGCGGCTTCGCCGATAGATAAACCAGCCCTGCCAAATATATTTTTAATAATCTTTCCTGGATGTAGATGATTGCGTATACTCATTTTTTCACCTCTTTAAGTAATTCTTCATATCTTCAGAACTGTAATAAATTTTTTAATGGTAGTCTTGGTAATTTACTAGTACTACATCTTTACCTTCAAATCCAAAAGTTATTCGCCAATTAGCGTTGACTTTTATGGCATATAGTCCTTTCATTTTACCTTTTAAAGCATGAAAATTATACCCTGGTAAATTCATATCTTTAGGTTTTTCGGCGGTCTTTAGCATTAAAAGTATTTCGTCTAATATCTCGGCATGGTTAGCTTGTATCCCAGCCGTGATTCCTTCATTATAAAATTTCTGTAAGCCTTTATGTTTCCAGGATTTTATCATTTGTATGCCATATATATACGATATACATAAAACTATATAAATGCAAAAAATTTTTACAATACTCTTGACCAACAAAAGGTAAGATGATAATGTAAAAAACACGCCCCATAAGGAGCGTGCCGTCTGCAATAGATGTTGAAGCATCTACTACAGGCTTCACAACCAAACTAGTAAGGAGTTTAGCTATGCAATACGATATTAACACTTTGCCTGATTTTTTACATCAGTTACCCGAACACATCGAAAACACCAAACAATTCATTACTAAAACTGACATCTGGCTAATAAATCCTAATCTTAATGAAGTTCCTGTCGTAGAAGGTCCAGGTATTATGAATGCTATAACAAATATTGTTCAACATGGAAGAACTTATATCGAAAATGTTTCTACAATATTTGAGGTTATTAAATTCGTAGTTAAATGGCCAAACATATAGCTGATGTAATAAATCATTCTTGGATTTTGGAACTACATTATTACGATAATAAACCCACAAGTAATAATGTAGTTCATCAACGGAAGTTTCCATATACAGTGAAGTGCAAGCCTATAACGGAATTTTATCAAAGATTGTAGCTTTCCAGTATAAAATTTGTTGTTCAAAAAATTTACGTTCTGGTAATAATCTAAGTTGGGTTAAAATCGGGTGGGATAGTTCTTTTTTCGATAAACCGCTATCAATTAATGTTTGTCCAAAAGTGGCTGGATTGGAGCTTCCTGGTCCAAACATGTCTTCTGTTTGTTTGGATCGATCTTTAAAGCTTAAATAAGTAGTTTGGAGTTTACCTTTATACGGTGCATTTTTTAATAAACAAGAAAATAGCACTCTACAAAAATTGTTTAAATCGCCCTGGCCAATTTCTGGTAGAAATATAATGTAGCCACCACCAAGTTCTGGATTTACTAGTGCGTCTAAAAAAAAGCATTGTTGACAAAAAGGGCAAGCAGTTACAAAGTTATCCGCTTTGTTATTTCTATAATTTTGATCACGATTTACAACCGTTTGATAATTTAAAGATTTAAAGCCACAGTAACCACAAGTGTAGTCATCTCGTTCTAAAATTTTTTTTTCAATTTCCAGGAAGCGTTTATTTTGCTTCCTGGTTTTAAATAGTTGCCAGTTACCACGTTCAGCATTTAAATGTATTGGTAACAATGACACAAAACTTAGCCTCTTTTATTTCTTTCCATCATCTGTTTTAACATCTGTTATTTTTATAGTGTCTGTAGGGGTAGCACTAGTTGAACCACCAAATATAGATTTTCCAGCTGTACTCATTAATGATGGTAAGAATAATAAAGCTCCAGCTACGCATATAAGAACCATTGGTTTACTTAAAGGTACTTGAGTAGGATTGTCTTTATGAGCTTTAAATTGTAAAACTCCAGCCATAGCAAATCCAACACCTGCAACATAAGAAATTAATATTAAAAGACGTGCAATAGAAAGAACGTTACCTTCTACCCTACCAACTATATCAACTAGGGCTTCACTGGTTGCAGCTATTGCTGCATTTGTAGTAAAAAACAATACAAACATAGTAAGTGGCATTAAATATTTTTTGAATTTAATAATTGATTTGGTATTCATAGTCATTAAACCTCGTTATTTTGATTTTTAAGAACCTGTTTTTTTATAATTAATATTAATATTTTAGCACTAAAAAATTAATACCGCTATTGCCTGCATAAATGGTATAAAATTAATAGCTATAATTCCACCAACAATATGAATTAAACCTTTAGAAAAAGTGCCTTGTTGTGCACCCTGTCCACCAGCGTGAGAAAGTATAAACCAACCGCGGACAAAGGCTATAAGACCTACCAACTGGATAAACATAACAATAGTATTAATTAAATCTGACCATTCTTGCCCGCCACCAACATTAACATATTGCATTAATTGACTACTAGCGTCTTGGGTATAGGTTGCGGTAGTATTTACTTTTAAGTTACTATTATCATATCCTTGTAGGGTTACTACATCTCCTGATAAAAATGTAGAGTAACTACTACCAAAAATAGTGGCAGAAGACATAGTTGTAGCACTTGGCATATACATCAGTACTGCACCGATACAAATATAGATAAGCGGGCCAGTTACTCCACCGGGTTTATTCATTTGTTGTTGCATTTGGCCAAATGTATGTAACATTGCCACTCCGCGAAATATTAAAGCAATGCCACTTATAAAAGAAATAGCTAGTATCAATTGGGTAATTGGTACTAATAATCTTTTTAAATTACCTAAAATACCGTGTAAATCTATATTACCTAATACACCACCAGAATGGCCAACAGCTAATGCAGTATTAGGTAATACTGTTAGGATAATTATTGTAATAAATAATATTATAAATATTATTTTGTTTGAAAAAACCTCGCCAGTTAGGCTAATTCTTAGCGGACCATTCTTACTAAAGAGGGTGTTTTTAAACATAAATATTATCCTTAACTTAATGGTATCGGATCTTGGCTAAGGAGATTTTATCTAAATACAACTCCAGAGCTGGTTCTTACAATATTGTTAGCGGCATCTATTAGGGCAATTTTACCGTAATCACCTAAAGAATCACCTTCAGTTATTGTAATTATTTGACCAGAAGAAGATTTTAGCCAAGCTCGTCCTGGTATTACTGCATGAACTACATATTCCGGAGTATTACTAAATAAATCTGGTTCAGATGGTTTTAAGTTTGCTGTTAAGTCTAGATCTTCTTCCTGAATATATTTTTTAACATTTTTGACATCCATAGATAGATTATCAACTGTACTAGTTAAATTTAACACTTTAGAATCAACGCCATTTACACTACTGTTAACATTCGAAATAGAACGAGAAATATCTCGCAAACTATTTTGTAATTCTTTAATTTGGTTAACGTTAGCTGTCAATTCTTGAGTAATGTCTGCTATTATAGTTTTTAATTCTTGAATATTATAATTATTATTAGCCTGTAATTGGTTTGTTTGATTTGGTGTCGATAGACGTTCAAATCCACCTACAGGTGGATTGATTTCAAGATTAGCAGCATGGTGTTGGTTCTGTGCATTGTTGTTATTAGGAATAATTGTCTGAGAATTGGTTGGATTTACAGGATGTGGATTTTGATCTCCAATAGATTTTTTTAATTCTTGCCAGCTTAAATTATTATTGGTAGTTTGGTTTGGTAGTGGAATTTGAGGAGGAGCTACACTTGAAGGTGTTGGAGTTTGTGTAGGTGCTTGAACTGGAGCTGCTGGAGTTTGATTAGCAATTTGAGTATTAGGATGGTGGGGTAGTGCTTCAAGAGTACCTTGAGAGGAATGAGCTTGTGGTGATCCATGGATCTGTGGTTCTGTAGGTGTATGTTCTGGATGTAATTCATGTTGGTTATGATCTTGATTAATTTTTGAATTAACAGTAGGTAGATTGCTGGCTATAGTAGATCCTTGTTTAGGAATAACAGCAATAGCATGATGCTTCTTTTTAGAATTTATTATTACTCCAAATATTATAACTCCTACTATTAAGGCGCCAACAATTATTAATAATTGTTTAGGTAAATTATTGAATGAAAGTGGAACTTTATACGATAAGGCAGCATGTCCTTTTTGGTTTGCATGCGCATCATCTTCTTCTAAAAAATCTAAATTTTCATTTAATTCTTCATCTAAATCTAATTCATTTTTAGTCATATATAGCTCCGATTATTTATCCACTTTTAGGAGGAGTAGTATTATTAGTATCTGTTTGAGCTGTTGCTGGTAAAGTATTTTGCTGCTCTTTGGTTGGTTGAGTTGTTAATGCATCGGTATTTTGTTTAATTGCTTTTGTTTTAGCAGGTTCATTTGATGTTGGTTCTTGATCTGTTGGTATTTCATCTGATGATGGTATGGTAAAATCTGAAGTTAATAAAATCCCAATACTAACGCCAGGATTGATAGTAATAGTTGTTGGACGATTACTAAAAGTAGATACACCTTGTCCCCATGCGGTTGCCATGTCTCCTATGCCTTGATAAATTTGTTGTTTAGGATTTAGAGGTGCTTGGGTAGTTGTAGAATTAGTTTGTGCACCACTAGTAGATGATTGTACAGTTGTACCGCTTTGGGCAACAGCTTTTGAATACCCTTGTAAGAAAGTTGCTGCAAAAATTGTTCCCCAGCGCAATAAATAATGATGATCAATATCGCTAGCAATTGCAGTCCTTGCAGTGTTTGGATCTATAGCCATAGCGGAAATTGAATAACTACGAATACGATCTGGAATATTAACAGTGGAAAATGATAACAATATGCCTTCAGCATGTTTATTACTAGAGGTTTGCATGGCACCAATTAAGGTAGTATTTTTTAGTGGTGCTTGGACTATTCTAGCTAAAACTGGGCCTGGTTCATCAGAATTTACAGCACTTTCTAATACCGCAAACAATATAGTTCCAGCTTTTAAAATGGTATCTTTATTGGTGATAGATGATGATATAGCTTGTTTACCCAGGTTGCTTGGAGTTGATGTAGAATTAGAAGCTTCTTTTGTTTCCGCAGCTTGCACAAAAACTTGAGGTGGTATTTTATTATTACTAGCAGATAAAGCATCAGATTCGCCCCGCATCTCGGCTAATAGTTGTTCCGTATCTTTTCTTGCAGCTTCGGAGCGTAATAAAGCTTGTTGAGCAAGTCTTTCTTGTTCTTCGGCAAGTTTCCTAGCCTTTTCTTCTGCTAATCTAGCTTTTTCTTCTGCTAATGCTTTTTCTTGTTGTTTTTTTATAATAGCTGCATATTTTTTGTCTACATCAGGTATTTCTGGTGTGTTAGATTTATGTGCATTAAAAATGTCTGATAATTGTTGTTGGGTACTTGTTGGTACAGTACGGTGTTCTTCTAATTTTTTTAGAAGTTCATTATATATATCATCAGGATTAAGGCCCTTTTTAACAAGGTCAGCTAACATTTTTTCTAAATCTGCTTTTGAGTAACCTGCATTTTGTAAATCTGCTAAAAGTTGTTTGAATTTATCTAGTTCTGCTCCTTGTTGTTGCAATGAGGATAATAAATCTTGTAGATTTTTGTCTTTATCAGCTAATTTTTTTAGAAGTTCATTATACGCATCATCAGGATTAAGGCCCTTTTTAATGAGATCAGCTAGCATTTTTTCTAAATCTGCTTTTGAGTAACCTGCATTTTGTAAATCTGCTAAAAGTTTTTTGAATTTATCTAAATCTGCGCCTTGTTTTTGTAATGAGGCTAATAAATCATTCATTGATTGAGCCTGGCTAAGATTTTTTTTGGCAAGCGCATCTATTAAACCTTTTATATCATTAACATTAGCTCCAGTGGCTTTTAGTTGATTGAGCAAATCCTGTAGCTTAGCAACGTCATAACCGTCTTTTTGTAATTGCGGTAGCATAATCTGCGTATCAAAAACGTTATATCCCTTATCCATTAATTGTTTAAGGAGATTGTCTAAAGAGTCTGTTTTATATCCTTGATTAGCTAATTGTTCTAGTAATTTTGAGAAGTCAGGATTGTTTACCTGTTTTTGCATATAATCTAAATTGGGAGTGTTATAGCCGGCATCTTGCAGTTTTTTTATGGCACCTTCTAAGCCAGCTAGTCTATCTTTTAACAATTGTTCTAAAATTTTGTTAATTAAATCTGGATTATTGCCTTCTTTTAGTAGTCGCTTTAAGGTTTGCTCTAAATCATTGATTGGATAACCTTGATTTTTAAGCATTGCTAATCTTTTTTCTAATTCGTCGGTATTGTAGCCGTTACCTTGTAATTTTTTTAATAATGCTTCTAAATCTGCAACATTATATCCTTGACGTTGTAACTCTCGGAGTAAACGTAATAAATCTTCTGTTCCTTTTCCTTGCTTATTACCCATCTCGGCTAATAATGCCGCTAATTGTTTGCTTAGTCTGTATTCACCACAACTGTTGGAGTCTTTTTCTTTTAAAATATCATTTAATTGATTATGGAATCCAGCACTTAAGTCCTCAGCTTTATTACCGACTATGGTAGGAATAAAAGTTTTACCTTGGGCTTCTGCCTTTTTAGTGCCAATAACGTTTGCAGCTTGTTGTAATTCTGCATATTTTTCACTACTTTTGGAGCCAGGAGTTACGTAAATATTAGTTGGTATTCCAGATGTTGGCGAAACTGTTTTTTGGCCCTTACTATTTTTAGAAAAACTATAAATAGCGACCCATACTCCGACAAACAACATGGTAGCCATGATAATTAAGAGAGTTCTAGTTCTAGTACTGGATGTAGTATGATCAGCGGTTGCCATTTAAAATCCCGATATCTCTATTTTTATAGTTTTACCATCTTTGGATGCTAGTATTAGTGGAGTTTGCATAAATTCATATACTTTAGTGCCATCTGCGCTAGATACTGTTGCATTCCATGCTGGCGATAGTACTACCAAATTAGTTCTAAAAATAATTTTTCCATTGTAAAACCAAGCACGCCCAAAACTACCAGATACCTGTAATTCCTTACTATTTTCTGGTGGAATGCCATCTAATACTTTTAAAAGCGATGGTGGCATAACAAAGTTTGAATAATTGCTTTCCCCAACTGATGGTAGTGCATTAGGTCCATTTGCTCTTATTTGAAAATCAACTCGATAATCAACATAGCGTTGTCCGGTTACCAAAGAAATCATAATTGGAGTATCGAGTTTTGCTAAACGTACTGCCAAATTAGCTGTTACATAAGGTGCGGTACTTTGTATAAACAAAGCATTAGTTTTTTTATCCCATTGAATATTAATATCTTGCGGGTTACCAAGACTATAATCTGCAACTGGCCATGGTTGTCCAGTTGAATCAACGAACACTAAAGAACTAACAAACCCGGTAGCTAGTCTAACAAGTGGTGGTGGTGTACCAGGAGATAGATCTATAGTGATAGTAGAAGAAATAGGTTGGGGAGGAGTAGTTGGACTCATGCGATTTGCTTTTTGACTCTTATCTATTTCTTGATTTAATTTGATAATTTGTTCTGGTTGAAGCGGTACTTTACTTTCTAGGAGTCGTTTAAAAGCCTCTTCTTTTATGGCCTTATGGTAATGATCATTTTTGTCGATTTTATCGGGTTTCAAGTCGTTAGGATTTTGGTCAGCGGCTGCTGCTACTTGTTTTGGTTTGTAATTGGGGTGACCTAATGGGGCAGATGGGTGAATTCCTGGTTGTAAAATACCATAATAATCTCCTGATTTTTCTTCAGCCACAGCGTTATTAATAATAAACAATAAAATCCAAGCGGTATAAAATATTTTAGAGCTTCTGCAAAAATGATTCGTAGTATTTACAAAATTGATCATATGAAAAATCTCTAATAAATTGGTGGCATGACATTATCAGTAATATTATCTATGCCTATCCCTTTTCTAGCCTCTGAAGTCGGTACTTTTTTTATTACCAGGTTTACTGCTAACCATTGTTTATATACCTGTACACTTGCTCCCTGATAAGTTATAGCTATTGGTAATTGAATTTCCCATAAATAACTATTGCCGACCTTCCCTTCACGTAAGATTATTGGAGAATCAACAACTACAGCAGAGGCAATTAACTTGTTAGCAATAATGTCTTGTAACCTACCACTTGCATTTAAAGATTGCATAAATTTTTCGTAACCATTTTTCGTAAAAAAATCACTTACTTGTTTTAATGATTTATCATAATTTACAAAATCCATAGTATAAGCATTAGTTACAGCTACCATTGACCAATTAAGTAATGACCGTGGTGAAACGTTAAATTCTTTTAGAGGTTGCATTGGAATATTTCTACCAGCAGATGAACTAGCATAATAATGTTCTTGCGATCTCGTATATTGTAAAAAGAAGATTAGCAGGACAACTAATATAGAAATTACAAATAAAAAATTTATGATCTTTATAGATTGATCTAGTGTTTTGGTAAGATCAGTAGCTGCCGTATATAAATTGTTAATATTAATTTTCATTTTTTTATCTTTAAATTTATATTTATTAAAAACCTTGTTTATATCTCAGTCAGAAAATTCCCTAAACTATTAAGTTATTATAGAGTAAATAAACTGCACAAAGCAATAATCCTCTAATTAACATCTTTAATTAGTATATTTAGTATATATTGAAATTAGCTAGATGAAATGGTTAACTCATACTGTATTAAAACAAGGATGTTCTACATGCCAAATTTAATTATTGCCGAATTTATAGATTGTTGTTTTGTTGATGATAATGAAAGTAGTGCTTATATAGCACTTGTGCAAGGTACATTGCTTAATATACCAAAAATAAGTCCGTTGTTATCTGAATTGATACAAGAAGTACAGGCTAAACATACAAAAATTTTCTTAGAAATAGGATGTAAGCCAGAACTAGTAACAGGTGCCGAGTGGCGAGATTTCAAAAAAACAATTTTTATAGATCAATTACGTTTTAAAGAACATGAAGTAATATACCTTGTTATTTTTGAATTATGTAATTCTGTCAATGCTTATCTTGAAAATTTAGATTCAATTACTTCTATAATAACTTTTCCGGAAACTGGCGCTTTGTTATATGAATTAGCTGAATATTATACTGTAAAAAGATGTGTGTGTATTTTAAGAGAAGTATTGCAAAACGCACCTAAAGATATGTTAAATGCAACAGAAAAGTTAGAATTAGAAAAACAAATAGAAATTTTTCAGAAAAACATAATAGACACACACAATATTTCCATGAAGTATTATTATAATTCATTTAATAAAAACCAACCAAATGAGCATATACCACATGCATATATGTATATAAATCAATTAATTATGAATGGTAAGTATAGCGAAATTTTAAATAATGTAACTAGAAACATAATTAGTGATTTGTTAAATAACAGATTTAATGAAACAAAATTTGAATGTTATAATAAAATTGTAACAACAATTTATCAAGATATTCAGTTTAGGATAACTAATAAAGATTATTATTTATCAATTATATACGATAATATACATTTATTTGAGATCTTTGATATATTTGATAATGCTGATTTGACACTTTATAAATACAAATTAAAAAAAGATTTACAAGATATTCTTCCCAGTGCCATGTTTTTGATCGAAATTGGCAATATGTTTGTAAAAATAATACAAGAAAAGCAATATGAAGATGATTTTTCAATGTTTGAATCATCAACAGAAAAAATGCTAATAAAAATATTATTGCAAATTATGTCTGACGATAATTTGGACGATCAAACAATGACATGTGACAGCATTAATAAATATCATAACGCATTGCAGAGCATTAGGCATAGTAATCCACCATTAGCAGAAAAATATAGTGCTGTCTTAGAATACGATCTAGTTAGTCTTGGAAAATATGAAAAAGGTGAATTACAAAAACAACAGGAAGCAGTGAAGTCTAGCCATATACAAGAACTTTTTTGTTCATATACATATTTAAAAAGTTTTGCAACGCAGAGAAGTGAAGCATCATTATTTAGTTTTAGTAATATTTTTTCTAAAAAAATAAATATGGTTTTTGAATCAAATCAATTAACTGAATTAGAAGTTGAGCGTGAAATATTGCCATTAAAACCACCGCTTGCTATTTGTTGGCATAAACTCAATTAACTACCTAAATTAGCATCTGAGCTTCATTTAATTGTTAAATCAACCCAACTGCCACCTCTTCCATAAATATGCTATTATTTATGTATAATTTTTTGATCTATTACTTGTAATTTTTTTATCTAAAGATTAACGTATTGATTTGAAAATTCTATAGAAAATTTTATATAAAGATAGTATAGGGAACTGATATGTTCGATTCACTGCGAGGATTATTTAGTAATGATTTATCTATTGATTTGGGAACAGCAAACACGCTTATATGTATGCGTGGAGAAGGTATTGTTCTCGATGAGCCTTCTGTAGTTGCGATTAGACAAGAACGCGGTGCTGGTGGGCAAAAAGTAGTCGCAGCTGTTGGTTGGGAAGCTAAAAGAATGTTAGGTAGAACACCGGGTAATATTACAGCTATTCGACCATTAAGAGAGGGAGTGATTTCTGATTTTTATGTTGCTGAAAAAATGTTACAGCATTTTATTCATAAAGTTCATAAAAATAGGTTTTTTCGTCCTAGCCCTAGAGTATTAATTTGTGTGCCATGTGGTGCAACCCAGGTAGAAAGAAGGGCCATTCGTGAATCCGCATTAGGAGCAGGTGCTAGAGAAGTATATTTAATTGAAGAACCGATGGCAGCGGCTATTGGTTCTGGAATGCCGGTAGATCAAGCTAGTGGTTCGATGGTAGTAGATATCGGTGGTGGTACTACAGAAGTCGCTATTATATCTTTAAGTGGAGTCGTATATTCAGCATCAGCAAGGATTGGTGGAGATAGGTTTGACGAGAGCATAGTTAACTACGTTAGAAGAAATTATGGCATTTTAATTGGTGAATCAACTGCAGAAAGAATTAAGCAAGAAATTGGTACTGCATATCGTAGCAATGAGATCAAAGAGCTAGAAGTAAGAGGTCGTAATTTAGCCGAAGGTGTGCCACGTAGTTTCATATTGAATAACAATGAAATTTCTGAAGCTATTCAAGAACCATTATCAGGAATTATTGATGCAGTATTGTTAGCATTAGAGAAGGCTCCACCAGAGTTGGCTGCTGATATTGCTGAAAAAGGTTTGGTTTTAACTGGTGGTGGTGCATTACTGAAGGATATAGACAAGCTATTAATGGAAGAAACAGGGTTGCCAGTCATTATTGCTGAAGATCCTTTAACCTGTGTAGCAAGAGGTGGTGGTAAGGCGTTGGAAATGATGGATTTAGGCGGAGACTTGTTATCTACAGAGTAAATCCAATTTTTTCTAATCATCCTGTAAGAGCATTACGGTTTGTTATTTTATTAGTAATATCAGTATCTTGTATTAACCTGGATTATCGGTATCGTACTTTTGGAGCGTTAAAAAAATTATTTGTAGTTCCAAGGTACTATATGATGCAAACGGTTAATTTGCCATTTGAATTATTTCGTGATGTAGCAAAATATATTGTATCGCATAAAAATTTAGTACAAGAAAATGTTTATTTAAAGCAATTATCAAGGTTGCAATCTGTTCACTTACAAACATTACGTACACTAGAGTTGGAGAATGCTAGATTAAAAGGCCTTTTACAATTTACTGAGTCACAAAAAAATGTATTTAGTTTAGCAAATATTATTGAGGTAGATCCGGATCCATTTAAACATCAAGTGATATTAAATAGAGGTGGGCAACATGGTGTATATATTGGACAACCTATTGTGAATGCAGATGGTGTGTTAGGTAGTATAATTTCCGTAGAACATAAAACTAGTGTGGCTATACTAATTACTGATCTTAGTTATGCAATCCCAGTTTTAAATCTTAGGAATGGATTGCGTGCTATAGCATTAGGTACTGGAAACATGAAAGAATTAACATTGCAGCATGTACCAAATACTGCTGATATTCAAGAACAAGATGTATTTGTGACGTCGGGAATTGGTGGAAAATATCCAACCGGTTATTTGGTTGGAACAGTTAACAAGGTGAAAAAAGAAGTAAACTTTCCATTTGCCTCTATATCTTTAAATGTTTCGGCGAAATTGGATAGTTGTCGAGAAGTATTATTGATTTACGTTAATAGAAATATAATAGAAAAGCTATAAAATTATGAATTATTGGAAACATTATTTTATCAAAGGTTGTATTGGAATATTAATTTTATTATTTACTTTTATAATTGCTTTATTATTAAATATGTTACCCTTACCGTATCAATTTAAATGGTTAATGCCAAATTGGTTAGTTTTGGTTTTAATTTATTGGATAATTTTTGTGCCAGAATTAATAGGAGTGATGTTTACTTTTGTATTAGGGATGGTTGTTGATTTATTGGTGGGTAATTTGTTGGGATTAACTAGCTTATGTTTAGTGCCAGTAGCATTTTTTGCAGATCGTTTATGTCGTAGATTTAGAACATTTAATATGTGGCAACAATTTTTAGTCGTAATTGTTTTGGTAAGTATAAATCATCTAATAAGATTGTGGTTTCAACTATATATAAATTATCCAACTAGTAACATAAATTATTGGTTAACTATTCCGATTAGTATAATTGCATGGCCTTTGGTTTGTGGATGTTTACATTTATTTCGGAAAGTGATTAAATTTTGTTAAAAAAATCATTAGATCAGAAGTTGTTTTTATTAAAATTATGTTTGTATTTAATAATAATTACTATTTGTATTGTTTGTGGAAACAAAGTATTTGATACTTATAAATCTATATCTAGCATTACACCTGACGAAATATCTAAATGGTTAAATCATACAAGTGGTCACAATGGTTTAGTCAGTGTTAAGGCAATAAAATTAGATTGGGACAAATTTAATTTATATTTCATTATAGACGGCGTATCGTTTAAAGAGACTAAAAAATCAGTTAAACCAAAGACAATAGTTACATTACAGTCTATGGCTGGTAGGATTAATATTTTATCAACTATTTTGTGTGGTAAAATTAAGATTAACAGTTTTGTTGCAAAAGATATAAATTTAACTGTAAATAGCATATACCAAACTGAAAAAATTCAAGAAATAACTGGCGTTATAGATCTAAACGTTAATCAAGATAAAGATCAAAATAAAAAGTTGTATTTGGAGGCTGAATTAATAGCAGACAACATAGAGTTTAACATAAATACTGTATTAAAAATTCAACCTAATAATATTGAAATAATAAAATTTAGATTGCATAATGCAGCTAATAATGTTCGTGATGTTATTAAATATTTACCAGAGCGATTTATTAATTCAAAGCTTTTAGATTGGATAGATGGTGCTTTATTATCTGGTTCTATTAAAAATAGTGATTTATCTTTAGATGAAAATAATTCTTTTATTTGGAAAATTAAATTTACAGATCTCAAACTACAATATGCAAGTGGTTGGCCAGCTATAGAAAAATTTTCTGCAGTTATGGAGATAATTGATGACAAGTTAAATATCTATATGGAACCTAGTGCTAAAGGATTTATTTTACAACAGCCTATTAAACAATTAAGTGCAAAATTAATAGGTATGAATTTAAGCGAAATACCACCATTGTTAGTTCAAGCTGAGATAATAACACCAATTAATAAAGGCGTTGAATTTTTAAAAAAAACCAATTTGCAATCATTAGGGGCTAATTTAGAAAAACTATCACCACATGGATCGGTAAATGTATCTATAAAATTATTAATTCCAATGAATACTGCCAACAAAATTGAATTAATTAAATTTTCTGGAAATTGCCAATTATTAGATACAAAGTTGAAAGCTACAGGGGTTGATTTAGATGTAACTGATTTGTCTGGCAATATTAAATTTGCTAATAATTATTTAGCTGCCGATGATTTGCAAGCTAAAATTTTTGGTACTACGGTCCAAACTAAATTTATGTTAGATCAAGACTGTTTGTTTATAGAAAGTCCATTATTTAAAACAAAAATTTTATTATCTAAAAACAATCAAAAAAGTAAAATTGTTAATAATAATTTTGACATAATTGTTGATGAATTGTTTTTATTTGGTAGTAGTTTTAATAAAGTAAGACTTATTAATGATTTAGCTAGTAATAGTTTGATTTTTGAAAGCACTAATGCAGCTGGAACATTAACATATAGTGATTTAAAATCTGGTCAATACCGCATAAATTTTGACAAATTAAAAATAAACACTAAAAATTCAAAATCCAATTATAACAACTTACAATTATTTTTTTCTTCAATAAACTTGATTGATTTTCATTGTAAAAATTTTTATTTGAATGAACTTTATTTGGGTGAAACAAGTTCTAAATTTACTAAAGATTTAACGTTGCAAAACAAAAAGCTAATTAATATTAACCAATTATATTTAAAAACAAAAGAAGTAAATGTTAATGCTAAAGGTGATTGGGTAATTAAAGATTTGCACACTTCAAGAACTAATATTAGTGGTAAATTAAATAGTGTAGATTTTGGTAATGCTTTTGAAAAATTAAATATTAATAGTAAATTTGTTAAAAATGGTAATGGTGTTATAGATTTTAATTTAGAATGGCCAAATGATCCATTTGGATGGAGTTTAAAAAACATTGTTGGAACATTAAAATTAGATTTAAAATCAGGTGCTTTAATTGGAGTTAATCCTGGATTGGGCAGGATTATTGGTTTATTAAGTATAGAAAACATTCAACGTAGGTTGCATTTGGATTTTAGTGACGTAACGGGAGTTGGATTTTCTTTTGATACATTAAATGGGGAGTTGAATATTAATCAAGGAGAGGTTGATATTAATAATTTCATTATTCACGGACCATCTGCCAAAATAATTATTACCGGTAATACTTCTTTAATTTCCAAACAATTAGACCTATCAATGGAAGTTAATAGTAAGGTTGGCGCTACTTTACCAATAGCTGCTGCTATTGCTGCAGGGAATCCGGTAGTTGGAGCTGCACTGTGGTTGTTTGATCGTGCCTCTGGAGCAAAGGTTAGTGAATTTAATGTGCAAAAATACAAAATTACAGGCACATGGGAGAAACCCGAAATTAACGCCATATAGAGCCTCTGCAAAGAAGCTGTGCTTTTTTCACTGCGTACACGAGCTACGCTCAGACAGACGCTCGTTTAAAAGCACAGCTTCTTTGCAGAGGCTAAAAACAAGGGCCTGTACAAAAAATAACCTATACTTACCATGTTATGGGCATGAATATAAAAAAAAAAATAATCATCAGTACTGTGGCTATTAGTGGTTTTTCGATTTTAATTAGCATGGGCTGTATTATGTTGGAATCGAGAGATTTAGGTAAAGAAGTACTGTTTTCTATTGCAAAAGATCGATTGACTAGTATTAGGTATTTTAAAACGCTCCAGGTAGAATCATATTTTGATCATCTAATGGACAACTTGTCATTTTTATCTACGAATCAACAACTTGTTAATGCATTACAAGATTTTTCTAAAACATTTCCAAAATATTTATCTGAAGCTAAATTGTTAACTTCTGGGTATAAAACTCAAGTAATTAACAACTATCTTGATGATTTTTCTAAAAAATATAAATATTATAATATTGGTAAAACAATTGATACTAAAAAAATGTTAAATTTAATTTCAGAAAATAGCTTTGCGTTACAATATAATTATATTTTTAATAATCCATATTCATTAGCAAATAAAGAACAATTAGATGCTGTCAAAGATGGTACTACATATAGTTTAATGCATGCTAAATATCATCAATCATTGCTTGCATTTAAACAACAATTTGGCTTTTATGATCTTTTTTTAATTGATGGTAAAACTGGAGATATAGTTTATACAGTTAATAAAGAGATTGAATATACTACTTCTTTAACAAACGGTCCTTATGCACAATCCAGTGTCGGAGAAGTATTTAGAAGTATTATGGCATCTGGGAATACTAATTTTATTGCTGTAGCTGATTTTGCTCCATACTTAGCATTTTATGATAATCAAGCAGCATTTATTGGTACTGCTGTTTTTGATGATTTAGGAAATAAAATAGGTGCAGTTGTTGCTCAATTATCAGTAAATGATCTTAATAATATTATGACTAATGGAGATCAATGGGAAAAAATTGGTTTAGGAAAAACGGTAAATACAGTAATTGTTGGTCCTGACTATAAATTAAGGACTAGTAATAGATTTTTCTTGGAGAACCCTAAAGAATTTTTAGATGGATTAAAAAAGACTGGCACAGATCAAGATGTTATTGATTTAATTAAAGTAAAAAATTCAATTATTGGAGTTTTAAAAACAGATACTTTAGCTGTTAGAGAGGCTTTTTCTGGGAAAGAAGGGTTTGTTGACTATATAGACTATAGAAAAATTCCTGTTGTCAGTAGTTTTGCACCATTAAAAATTCCTGGATTAAATTGGGTAATGATAGTAAAAATAAATAAAAATGAGGCTTTAAGTTGGATTGAAATCTTAAATGAAAAGATGTTATCTAGTGGGGTTAAGATAGCTATAATTGTTGCTATCTTTGCTATCTTATTAGGTATAAAAACTGCTGGCAGTATTGTTAAAGCTATTTATAAAATTACCGATGAAATTAATAATATAGCTAAGACTAAGGATTTAACTAAACGCTTGCAAGTTATAGAAAATAGTGAGTTTACTATAATGATTAACGCTTTCAATAATTTTATTGCTAATCTTCAGCATACTTTGAAAAATATAGTAGATTCTTCATCAAAAACACAAGCTAAAATTAATCACACATCAGAAGATGATGTTCAAGCTCCATATAAACAAGATATTTTTGATTTGAATGATCAAATTAATGATTTATCTAATGAATTTAAAATTATAGAAGATCAAAATGAACGTAGTAAATATTGGTAATAAATTTAACTATTGTTATTAATTTTCAACCTGAAAACTTTCTCCACAACCACAGACATGTATAGCATTAGGGTTATTAAATTTTAAAAACTCGTTTACTCCTTTAGTTTCTAAATCTAATTGCATGCCATGGAACATTTTATAGCTATTGGGTTCCACAAATATACACAAATCATGGGTTTCAAATTGTAAATCAAGAGGGTGTGGGGTGAATACAAAATCTATACCATAAGATTTTCCAGAACAACCAGAGTTTTTTACAAATAAGCGAATACCGACAGCTTTAGTTTCTGCTATAGAATTTTTTAAAAAACTAGCAGCTTTGGGTGTGATATCAATATTAATTTTGGTTGATTGTTGCATAATGGGTATTTTACATTAAATTTTCATATGTACCATAGTGAGTATACAAATAATTATCTATAATGTATTTGCTGAATAAAATTGCTAATTAATAAAAACTAAGTTAGAATTATTAAAATTTGTCATTTAAGGGATGGTTGTATATGAATAATCCTATGTTGTTAAATAATACATATAATTTATTGGTAGTTTTTTTGTATAGAATGCTACAAAACCCTATTATGGATGATGACAATAAAACTAAAGCATATAAATTAATTAATAAATTAATATTGCAAAAACATTTACCAGAACAAGAATTGTTAAAAATTTTTTTACCAGTATTAGAAGAATTTTTAGGAAAATCAGAACAATTCAAGAAAATTTTACAAGAAGCCACAAATCAAATTCAAGAATTAAATTTTAATGTAGAAGATATTTTAACTGCATTTTTAACTCAATTTACTGATTTAACTGAAAGTCTAGTACAGTCACCATCAGCAGATTTAAATAAATATATACCAGCTTTTAAACATAGCAAAAATAGTCATAAATCTACTATAAGTAACAAAAAAAATATAATATCCACAAAGGAAAGAATTTTTTCACCAAGCGTATAAGGTAAAATTTACTTTTTATAGTTTAAAGCATATTTTTTTCTTTTAACGATAGTTCTATGGAAGGACGTTCTTTTAATAAGGTAAAATATTTTTTTAAATTTGGGAATTCTTCAATATCTATTTGGACGTCTTGTAACCATATAAGAATTACAAATAAATATGCGTCTGCTATTGTAAAGTGATTGTCTATTAAATATATTTTGTCCGCTAACATGGTATTTGAATAATTTAATTTATTTTTTAACATAGGTTTAAAAAGTTTTTCTTTTAGGTCTTTTGGTAGATCTGGATTTATTAATAGTGAATAAACATTATGTAATTCTACCCTAGCATAATTAAGCCATTCTAATATTTGATAACGTTTGAAATCATTGGTGGGTGGTAATAAATGGGGCATATTATATTGAGCAGCATATTGATCAGCAAGATATTGTTGAATAACTTGGTTTTCTGTTAAAACTGTACCTTGTTCTGTTATAAGTGTTGGTAATATTCCTTTAGGATTGATAGTTAAAAAATCTTCTCCAGATTCAGTCATATGGGTTTTTTGAGTTACAGCTATAAAATCACACATCAAACCAATTTCGTGAATTAATATGCGTATTGCTAATGATCCTGAGCTTCTGGCATAGTATAATTTTAATTTCATAATTTTTTTTCCTCTAAAGAAGACAGCTTGTTTTCTGCTAATTTTTCTATAGGGTTATTTATAATTTCTTCTGCTTGTACTAATAATGGATAGCCATTAGCAATTTTAGCTAATTTTTGTAAAATTGCTTCTAAGTATGGCCAATTTAAAGTGTTATTTATATCAATATTATTCAGAAGACGGGCATTTTGTATAGCTTTTTGCATTACAATATTAATTGATTCTTTATTATAGTATGGGTCGGATAGTGGTTCATGTGCTTCTATATATAATTGGTGATTATGGATGCCTATTTTATATGGTTCATGAATAATTTTGACTGTTGTGCCAATAGTAATTTGATTATATAAAGATTTAATATCTTCTGGAAATAAACGGATACAGCCACTGGTTGTTCGTAATCCAATGCCACCTGGTCTATTAGTACCATGAATTAAATAACCAGAAGCTGATAAGTATATGGCAAATTCTCCTAAAGGATTATGAGGGCCAGGTGGTACGATAGTTGGTAGTTGGTCGCCCTTGGTTGCATGTTCTTTTATTATAGAAATTGGTGGTCGCCAAGTAGGATTATATTGTTTATGAATAACTTTAGCTTCTATTAATGGAGTAACCCAGCCTTTACGACCAATCCCTATAGGGTGAGTAGTTACTAGATTTGTCTTAGGATGATAGTAATATAAACGCATTTCTGCCAAGTTAATGATAATACCGTTACGCTTAGTGGCTGGTAATACAAATTGGGTAGGTATAATAACGTCTTCTCCGACTTTGGGGCTCCAGGGATCTAATGTTGGGTTAGCTTCTATCATTTCATAAACTCCAACATCAAATTTTTTACCTATATCGCTTAATGATTCACCGTATTGCACGATCGCGGTTTGAATATTACCAACAATATTGCCTTCTGAGGGGATAGTCAATGCATGGCTACATTGGCTAATTAGTCCAGTTAAAATTAGAATGTAATTAATCGCTTTACACATATTGTATATATTTTTTATTGGTAATTAATAACTTATGTTTAATAAACAAAGCTTTATAGTACTTGTTAATAAATTTATCGGTCAAATTAAATCATTGTTTAGTCGTTTTACTAAGAAAAACCCGAAAGAATTAATGCAACAAAGTATTCTAGTTATTATTTCTTATAAAAACACTATTAAAATATTTATTGACAAATATTTCGAACGATTTAAGTTACAGGCTAAGTTACAGAAAATTAAAGTATTTGTCGAACAATTTAAGTTACAGGCTAAGTTGCAGAAAGTTAAAATATTTGCTGAGCAAATTAAGTCATGGAAATTCAAGGAATTTGTTGAGCAAATTAAATCGTTTAAAGTTAAATCGTTATTAGAAAGATTTGCCAAAAAGAAACAAATTGAAGTAATACCTGATGGCATATTAGGAATTAGTATTAATAACAATACTATTGTTATGATACATATGATTGTTAATGGGTTGAAAGATGTTGTAGTTAAGTCGCAAGTTATATTTGTGTTGGATACAATAAATGCCAACCTTAATGAAGGCGAACCAAAAAAATCTATAGAAGATGTTATTACTCAATATATTAAAGCTAATAATTTATCAAAGATAATATGTTCTTATGTATTATCTCCTCAGCAATATGTTTTATCATTAATAGAATTCCCACCAGTTCAAAATAATGATGCAAAAGAAAAGGCTATTCTTTTAGGTGTCAAAGATTATATTAATTATTCGATAGATGATGCCATATTAGAATCTTTTGAAGTTCCAGTTCGTAGAACTCAAGATAATGCAAAATTAGCTTATGCAGTTGCAATGAGAGCAAAATTATCGGAAGAAATTGGTCGGTTGTTAAACAAATGTGACATTCATTTAAAATATATTGATATTAATGAATTATGTATAAGAAATATAATAGCATTGTACGAAGATCTGCAACAAGGTTGTTTGGTGTTGAAAATATCTGACATAAACAACAGCATGTTACTTGTTAAAGATAATGCTTTATTTATATCTAGAAACACTAAATTAGATATTAAACAATTAAGTGACTTTGATCCAAATAAGAATGACGATAGTGATAAAATGAGTATAGCAGAAAATTTAGTATTAGAGTTACAGCGTTCTTTAGATTATGGTAATAGTATATTTAGGGAGTTACATTTTAATTCCATATGTATTTTACCATATGATTTTAATTTAGATTTGTTTATTGTTTGGGCTGTAGAGCAATTAGGGTTACCTATTCATAAACTAGATTTAACAAAAAAAATCAAATTTGAACAACCAATTAATCAACATGAACAAGCAGAGTGTATATTAGCAATAGGTGCTGCATTAAGGAATATTGATAATGTTACAGCAAATTAATTTATACAAAGAACACAAACAAAAAAAAATTCTTTTGCCTGTTAAACAAATACTTATGATAAATGCAGCAGTGCTTGGGTTTTTGACATTAATTTCTATATACATGTTATATGATTATTATAGAACTGTAGTAGAGTTGCAAAAATTACAAGCTAAGCAAGAAAAATTAAACAAGGGATTGGTGTCAGCCCAAAAAGCTGTACCTACAGAAGAGGAAAAAGAACAATTACAAAAAACTTTATCAAATTTACAAGAAGCAAAGGAATATAGACAAAAAATGTATACTACTTTAGCACAATTGCGATATCAAGATTCAGTAGGTTTAGTAGAATATTTAAATGCCATGGCAGAACCAAGTATACCAGATTTGTGGCTTACTAGATTTTATTTGTCAAACAACGGTGCATCTATTACTCTGGAAGGTGTTACTGTAAGCAGTAGTAGCGTTCCAAAATATTTGCAGGCGCTTGGTAAAACCAAAATGTTTAAAGGTAGAACATTTGATAAATTACAAATATTTTTTGATGATAAAACCAAACAAACAAAATTTATAGTTGGATCATAATGAAATTAATTGATAACGTTAAGGATCTCTCAAAAAAAATAGATAAAATGTCTGTGCGAGAACGGGCGTTAATGCTGGCAACTTCGCTAGCGATTGTTTATTTTTCGTGGCAAAGTTTAGTGGTTGATGGTATTACTAATTTAAAACAGAAACTTACTAGTAATGCTTCTAAAATGCAGCAGCAAATTTCTAGTTTACAAGGACAAATTAGCGAAGTATCTAATTCTTTAAGTTTAGATCCAATAGTTAGATTGGAAGAAAAAATTAGAAAAACAAAACAAGAAAATGATGAATTACAAAAAAAACTAATTACCATGACAGAAAAGTTAATTCCACCAAGAGAGATGACTTCATTATTGAGAAGCATTTTAGATAATAAAGAATTAGTAGTTATGCATGTAGAAAACATTGCACCAATACCTGTTTTGGCCGGTAATGATAAAGATAAAGATGAAGATGAAGATAAAAAAAAAGCAGCTAAAGATGCTGCATTAAAATTTCAAGTATATAAACATGGTATAGAAATTGTAGTAACTGGTACTTTTTTTCAAATTAGAGATTTTTTAGCAGAAGCTGAAAAACTACCATGGAAAGTTTTATGGGAAGAATTGGAATTTTCTGTTACTAAATATCCGATTGCAACTGTCAGAATGGTTATTAGGACTTTGAGTGTGAATGCTAGTTTATTAAGTACTTCTTAAAATATACAGTTGGAACGATCACGACATCTTAAGACGAGGGGCTTGACCCAAATCACTATAATTGATATAAATCTTACATTCTGTTGTTTATGCATATTGTCAAACAAAAGGTCAAATTAAATGAGCAAAATTGTAAATAAGATTGATTTAGCTAAAGATGTTGCTGATATTGTAGATTTACCGCAGGTTACTGTAAAAAAAGTTATAGATGCAACTTGGGATGTAATTAAGCGTAAATTAGCAGAAGGTGAGCAAGTATCGATAGCTGGTATTGGTAATTTTTTTGTTAAAGAGAGAGCAGCTAGGATTGGCCGTAACCCTAAAACAGGTGCTTCAATTCAGATAGGAGCTACTAGAATCCCAGGTTTTAAAGCAGGTAAAGTACTAAAAGATGCTATTAAAGAAACCACCTGTTTAAAAAGTTGTTAAAATCTTTCAAGTATAAAAATATAATTACTTGCAACTTATCACTAAAAAAGATTAATATGGCGCATTAATTTATTTGGGATTGGGTGCTTAGCTCAGCTGGGAGAGCATCGCCCTTACAAGGCGAGGGTCGTGGGTTCGATCCCCTCAGCACCCACATTTTAGTAAATTGATTAAATGCTTGATATAAGTAAGTGTTGAATAAAAATGGAGCGATAGTTCAGTTGGTTAGAATACCGGCCTGTCACGCCGGGGGTCGCGGGTTCGAGCCCCGTTCGCTCCGTTACTTTATAGAATGTACTAATAGAGAGTATCAGCATGTTACAATGGATTAGAGATAAATTACACGGACTTATAATCTGGTTCATTATAGGGATGATAATTCTAGTATTTGTATTAGGTGCTGGCAATTATTTATTTAATCGTAGTTCATATAATAAAATAGTAGCTAAAGTAGATGGCGAAAGTATTAATATAGATGATGTAAATAGTCTTTATCATGCTCATATTAAACAATATTATTCAAAACAAAAAAGCTATAATCAACATGATTTAGATCCTAAAACAATAAAAAGTCAATTACTTGGTAGTTTAATTAATCAAATGGCCGTAGTAAAAGGCTTACAAAACTCTGGCTTTATTATAACTGATGAGTATCTAGTTAATGTAGTTAAAAATGATGCTAATTTTCAAGATAATGGTAAATTTTCTGTAGCTAAATATGCTAATTTTTTACAGAAAATATCTTTAACTGAATTAGAGTATCAACAATATTTACGAAAATATTTTCTAATTGATCAGCTAAGAAGTGGCTTGTTATTATCTAGTTTTGTCCCATTACCAGAGGTAGATAATTTTATCGCGAAGTGGAATCAATCTCGTAATTTTGGGTTTGTGATTGTACCATTTAAAAGATTTATTCAAGCAGAAGTTACTGAGCAGGCAATAGAGGAACATTACAATAAGAATAAAAAATCCTATGTTACCCCGTCTACGGTTAGTATTGCCTATTTGGATGTTACTGCTCATACATTAATTAATAAAGTTAAAATAAATCGTGATGAGTTGTATAAATATTATCAAGAACATACAGAATATTATACCCTACCATCATTAGTAAGTATTAGACATATTTTAATTGCTGCTCCTACTGCTAGCATGAAAGAAAAGAGTAACGCAGCTAGATCTCAAGCAGAAGATCTATTAGCTAGATTAAAACTTGGACAAGACTTCACTAAGTTAGCAATGGAATATTCACATGATCAAAATTCAGCGAGCGATGGTGGAAATTTAGGCTGGATAGGTAAAGGTGAGGTTGATGCTGATGTTGAGCAAGCTGCTTTTAATTTAGCAATTTCTGGAGACTTATCTGATTTAGTTCAAAGTAAATTTGGGTATCATATTATTCAATTAATTGATAAACGTGAGTCTAAGACTAGTAATTTTGAACAAGTAATGGATCAAGTTACTAAACATTATAAAGAAGAAATAGCACAGGCTAAATTACAAGATTTATATGAAGAATTATCAAATCCAATTATTGCAAATGAAGATTTATCTAAGTTAGCTAAGAAATTTGGGTTGGAAGTAAAATTTGCTGGGCCATTTACCAGTAGTGGTACTACAAATGGGGTTGCGAGTTATAGTGAAGTAGTAATGGCAGCTTTTGATGAAAAAAATCTTAATAAAAATAGCGATTTAATAAAATTAGCTGAAGATCATTTTATTATTTTGCGAGTAACCAACAAACAACCAGCTGCTGAACAGACCTTATTAGATGCTCATGATCAAATTAAAGAAATATTACAAACTAGCTTGGCAAAGCAACAAGCTAAAGAATATGGTTTAGAATTAGCCAAAAAATTATTAGTTTCTACATCACCAAATAAGATTGCAAAATCTCATGATGTAGATTGGAATCTTGTTACTGCAACTAGGGAAACTAAAGACATTAATCTTGAGATACTACAAGCTGCGTTTTCTTTAGCAAAACCTAAAATGCAAAAATCTTTTAATTTGGCAAATGGTGATTTTGTTATTGTACAACTTTTAAGTACCCAAGATGCTGATTTGAAAAAAATGTTAGAGCATCAACAAGATTTAAAAGAGCAAATGCGAGAACAATTAACCCATTTACAGGGTCATTTAGAACAAAAATTATATGAAAAAGATTTGTTTAATTCTGCAAAAATTAAATATACAAGCAATATAGAGCGATGGTAGAGGTGTAACCAATATGATAATAGTACCAAAAGTTAGAGGATTTATTTGTACTACTGCCCACCCTAGTGGCTGTGCTGCTAATGTAAAACAACAAATTAAATATGTACAAAATAAAGTTCCTAAATTAGATAAGCAATTAAGAGTATTAGTGATAGGAGCGTCTACTGGGTATGGTTTAGCTAGTAGGATTGTAGCTGGAATTGCAATTCATGCCCAAACTATAGGGGTGTTTTTTGAAAGAAGTGCTTTGTCAGAAAAAACTGGTTCAGCTGGTTGGTATAACTCAGCGGCTTTTGAACAAGAAGCCAAAGATGCTGGGCTATATGCTAAAAGTATTAATGGGGACGCTTTTTCTATCGAGATAAAGCAGCAAACTATAGATTTAATTAAAAAAGATTGGGGTGGAGTAGATTTAATAATATACAGTTTAGCATCCCCTCGTAGAGTAGATCCATCTGGTACAGTTTATAATTCTGTATTAAAACCAATTGGCCAAACCTATAAAAATAAAACAGTAGATATTAATACCGGAAAGGTAAGTGTTGTAGAAATTGCTCCAGCAACAACAGAAGAAATAAATGCTACCGTTAAAGTTATGGGCGGAGAGGATTTGAAGCTATGGATAGATAGTTTGCATGATTCGAAAGTTTTGGCAAACAACTGTAAAGTAGTTGCTTATTCATATATTGGTCCATCAATGACTTATCCAATTTATAGAAATGGAACTATTGGGCGCGCTAAAGAGGATTTAGAAAAAACCACAAAAGAAATAGATGAATTTTTAATTAAACATTATAATGGGCGTGCTTTTATATCAGTAAACAAAGCATTGGTTACTCAAGCAAGCGCAGCAATTCCAGTTGTACCTTTATATATTTCTTTATTATATAAAGTAATGAAAAATAAAAACATTCACGAAGGTTGTATTGAGCAAATAGGTAGATTGTTTACAGAACATTTATATAATAACAATGGTATAAATTTACTAGATGAGCTTGGTAGAATAAGAGTGGATGATTTAGAAATGCGGTCAGACGTTCAAGAAGAAATATTAAAATTATGGGATATTATAGACACAGAAAATTTGGAAAAAATTTCTGATCTTGCTGGATATAGAGAAGAATTTTATAAACTGTTTGGTTTTAATGTTGCAGATGTTGATTATAGTAAAGACTATAATATAAATGTTCCAATTCCATCTGTAGTTGAGTATGCATAAGGGCCAGTCAAAAAACAACATGTACTTTTTTCACTCGTTAAAAATATTTTTTATATGTTTTTTGCTTGTTGGTAGGACTGCGATTGCAGAAGATGGTATTGTAGATCATATAAAATATCCTAGGTATCAAGTAGAAATGATTGTTTTTAGTAATTCACATCAACCGGCTGCTACACCTAATCAAGAATCTTTTGCAGCAAGTCCTGGAGAGCTTAATAAAAACCATGGTTCTGAATTTGACAATACCTTAACTTCAGTTAAATTTTTATCAAATGAATATAATAAAATCAAAAAAAAAACTAATTATAAAATAATTTTGCATTCTGCAACTCAATATAATTTATTGCCATCGCAGAGAAATAAAAAATTTTTAATTAATCTTGGATCTAAAGTTTCAGAAACTGAAAATCCAGATTTAACCGAAGATTTTCGTGGGACTTTAACAATCACCCAAGTACGTAACACGTTTAATATAGCGTTTGATGGAATATTTTCTAAATTTCGTTTAACTAAATCGGCGAAAATTAAACCTAAAGAAATATATTATTTTGATCATCCTATGTTTGGAGCATTGGTTACTATGGTTGAAATTAAAGACAAATAAATTAGGAGGTTATATGATGTTTTTTATGATAATTTTGGTTGCTGTTGGCTTGATCTTAATATCTACTATATTTTTTACTGTTGAACAACAAACAACTCATATTGTTGAACGATTTGGAAGATTTGTTCGTCTATGTACGCCTGGTCTTAATTTTAAAATTCCACTAATAGAGCAAGTTAGTGGTAAAGTTAGTTTAAGAATAATGCAATTAAACGTTGAAATAGAAACTAAAACATTAGATGACGTATTTGTAAAAATAGTTACGGCTGTTCAGTATCGGATCTTGCCGCAAAAAATTTATGAGGCTTTTTATACATTAGATAATGCAGAAGGACAAATTCAAGCATTTGTATTTGATGTGGTTAGGGCTAAAGTGCCAAAAATTAAGCTTGACGACGTATTTTCTAAAAAAGATGAAATTGCTGATGTGGTTAAGGAAGAGCTAAAAGAAATTATGAATGAATTTGGTTATGATATTGTTAAAGCATTAGTAACAGATATAAATCCAGATGCTAAAGTTAAAACTGCCATGAATGAAATTAATGAAGCGCAACGATTGCGGATTGCAGCTATGGAACGTGGTGAAGCAGAGAAAATTTTAAAAGTAAAACAAGCAGAAGCCGAAGCTGAAAGTAAAATTTTACAAGGTAAAGGTGTGTCTGGTCAACGCAAAGCTATTATTGATGGTCTTAAAGAATCTTTAAGTGATTTTCAAGATAAAGTTCATGGATCAAGTACCATAGATGTTATGACTTTGATTTTAATGGTGCAGTATTTTGATACCCTTAAAGACATGGGAATGCACGGTAAAATGAGTACTATTTTGATACCGCATTCGCCATCATCATTACAAGATTTGTATCAACAAATCAGAAATGCAGTAATTACAGGTGGTCAGGTTAATAATTCTTTATAAATGATCTTTAAATATTAATTAATTTATTCTATTTTATAGTTGTACAAATAGGGCCGTTCAGTAACAGTGGAGCAAATAACCATCAATACCTCACCCTGAGAGATCCCCACAAAATTTTGGCCTCACCCCTTCAAGCTCAATTATAGTTAACGCTTACCAGGACCCTCTCCAACAAAAATTGTTGGAGAGGGTGGGCAGCATATGCTCACATTAGCATAATAATATCAGCAAAAATGCTATATACAAATAATTTGGTTTTCAGTACTTTTTATATATAGAATATGTATCAAGGTGAACGCCCTCTCCAACAATTTTTGTTGGAGAGGGACCTGGTAAGCGTTAACTATAATTGAACTTGAAGGGGTGAGGCTTTAGAAAAGGCAGTATATAAATCAATCCACCTCTACTAAATCAACCTGTTCTATTTTATTAAATTTACTAGAAATCTTTTGAGCTGAAGTTTGTAATAATTGAGCATCTTGCCAGCTTAGTTCTATATGCTTAGCAAGTTTATTTATTCGTTCATCGAAGCGAGAAAAATCTTGAGCTAATGTTCGTAAGTGTTCTTGAATAATTGCAATATTTTTTTTAGTAGAATGATCTTTTAGTACTGAACCAGCTGTTGTTAAAATAGCCATTAAGGTAGTTGGAGATACCATCCATACCTTTTTACGGTATGAAAACTCTACTAGATCAATATGGTTATTATGAATTTCTGCAAACACAGCTTCTGCTGGAATAAACATAATTGCACCGTTAGCCGTTTCGTTAGGGATTATATATTTGCAGCTTATATCTTCAATATGTTTTTTTATATTTTGTTTAAATAATTGGACATACTTTTGTCTATCTAATTCTGATAATGACAAATCTATAGATTTTTGAAAAGTCTCTAATGGAAATTTAGCATCAATAGCAATATTATCAGTTGGTGGTGGTAACAATAGTATCCCGTCACATCTGGTTCCATTAGACAGTGTATGTTGTAATTTAAAATTTTCTCTTGGGAGCATGTTTTCTATTAAATTTTTTAATTGAATTTCCCCAAAAGCTCCTCGAGATTTTTTATCAGCGAGAATTTTTTGTAGTCCCATTAAATTATTTGAAATATCAGTAATATTTTTTTGAGCATGATCAATTAAGGCAAGGCGTTTTATAATATCCGTGAATGTTTCTGAATTTTTTTCTAAACCAGTTGCAACTTTAGTTTCTAAGAGATGGCTAATATTTAACATTTGTTTAGTTAAACTTTCTGTTTGATTAGATAGATTATCTCTTAAGGTTGTTTGTACTAGATTAATATTTTGATTATGTTGTATGTTAATCTGGTTAAATCTATCAAATAAACTTAATAGATTGTTTTGTAAAAAATTTTTTAAATAAACAAAAAAAATTAATAAACAAAATACAACTAAGATTATTGAAATTATAAAAAATAGGTTGTGACTAGCTAAATATTGTAAATACATCAACAGATTATGAGTTATGTTATATTGCCAGGCAAGTTATTTTTTTATTGGATTTTTTGACAGTATGTAATATTATAATGCCTATTGAGAAATTATTATGATTGCATTAATAGAGTCGCATAAATCCGGTTTATTTACCTCAAAACATTGGATCCCTAATATAATATCTGGGTTTGTTGTTGGATTAATTGCATTACCTTTATCTATGGCCTTTGCAATAGCAACTGGTTTAAAACCTGAACAAGGTATATACACAGCAATTATTGCAGGTATCGTTGTTGGATTGTTTGGCGGTACCAAAGTACAGGTTGCAGGTCCTACCGGGGCATTTATAGTTGTTTTGTCAAGTATAGTTAGCAGACATGGTATTTCTGGTTTGCAAATAGCTACAATTTTAGCCGGGTTTCTTTTATTGTTAATGGGATTTACTAAAGTAGGATATTTAATTAAATTTATACCAAAATCTGTAATTGTTGGTTTTACAAGTGGTATAGGGTTTATTATTTTTATTAATCAATGGAAAGATTTTTTTGGTTTGACAATAGAGTCGTCTCTTCATCATTTATATTTTCATGAAAAAATAATTAAATTATTACAAGCTTTCCCTAATTTGCATTTATCAACAGTTAGCTTGTCTTGTTTAAGTCTGATTATATTACTTATAGTCCCTAAATTTATTAAACGTATTCCGGCAGTTCTTATTGCAATGATTATTGTTACTTTAATCCAAATTATTTTTCAATTTGATGGAGTGGCGACAATTGGTAGTGTTTTTGGGGATATTTCTCGCGAACTACCTAACTTAGGATTTCCAGAAATGTCTTTAAATAAGGTATTACAATTAATCGGCCCTGCATTTTCTATTGCATTGCTTGGTGCAATAGAATCATTGCTGGCAGCAGTTGTTGCAGACAATATAACTGGGGATAGCCATAATTCTAATCAAGAATTAATTGGTCAAGGATTAGCAAATTTAATTTGTCCACTATTTGGTGGTTTTGCAGCTACTGGTGCAATTGTACGTACCATGACTAACATTCGTAATGGAGGTAATAGTCCTATATCTGCTGTTATCCATTCTTTAACATTAGTATTAATTGTTTGTATTTTTGCTCCATTAACTAAATATATTCCGCTATGTGTATTAGCCTCTATTTTATTTGTTGTTGCATATAATATGAGTGATATGCGCAATTTTATTAATACAATTAAAAACTCTGCATATTATGATACATTTATTTTACTTAGTACTTTTGGGTTAACTATATTTGTTGATTTAATAGTAGCAGTTAGTGTAGGGGTTGTTTTGTCGGTTTTATTTGCCAATAAAAAGTTATTTTTTACAGATCCTAAAAATCAGGCTTATTAATATTTTTGTTTTTATTTTTTTGGCGTCTATATTCTCTTGTATCTGTTGGTTGTTTGCTAGTATCACCTTGTGAAAATAAATTTTTTTGAGATTCTGCTTCATTGCGTTTTTTATTATCATAAAGATTGGTATTAATAGAACCTGGTACATTTTTTAATTTTGCTGTTATTGCGTCGGAGGCAAATATATTTTGCATTCCATGTAGCATATTAATTAATATATTGATATCGATATTAAGTTTGTCAGCAATATATTGTGGTGAATGACAATATTGACTCAAATACCAACAATGGATCCAAGTTTGTAGAGGGATAGAACTTCCAGCTAATGGGGTTCCTGTTTGATCATCAAAAACCTCATTACAATCTAAGCATAAATATTGGGCATGAAATTCGGTAGAATTTTGCTGTTTTTGAATATTGGCAGATTGACAGAAAGGACAATGAACACCAAATTTCCATCGTTCTTGTCGTAGGGTATGTAAATAATCTTGTTCTTTAAATTCTTTATGAAAAAAATTTAATATTAAATCGACTAAATTGGAATTATTGATGCACCCAACTATATGTTTTTTTAAATCATTAATTTTAGACATTTAAACATTACAATGTCGCTTCAGAAACAAGATTTTTGCTAATTACATTAGGGCTTTCTGGTTGCCAGGTATTTGCAGTATGATGTAATTCTTCTAGTTTTTGTAAATCATCATGCTGTAATTTATCAAAAATATTCATTAATTGTTTAACAGTTGGAGATAAATTAACATTATCTAGATTTTTATTATGATGATTATCTGATGCCAATACATTTTGTAACTGTTCAATATGGTTTTTAATGATTTTAGTGTATGTTGGAAGATGTTTTACAATCATTTCTAACTCATTTGCTAAAGTGTTTTCACCTAAATGTTGTTGTATTTTTGCAAGGGTTTGTTTAATTTCTATATCATTTAATTTCATATTGTCTCCTAAATTAATTATAAACAGCATTATTTATAGTAATATTATTGTTTTCGAAATATTGCAACATTTGTTTGGATGAATAATTTCTTGATTTAAATTCATGAATTACTGGCAATAAGTTAAGAACAAATTTATTAATATTTTCTATATCTTTAATTTGCTCTAATCGAAATAATATTTTATTTACTTGTGATTCATCCCAGATAGATTTTTTAATGGCAGGGATGGATTGTTTGTTAAGCTCTTCTGCAATATCGTTGGAGCTATAATTAGCACTTAATAATGGTTCAACTATTGATTTTGTTTGCATTACAACTTCGTTGATTTTGACTCTATCTAAAACTTTTTGTAATTGACTTAACACCCACTTTCCACCTTCAGGAGCTGTGAAACCTTCTTCGTTTAAAGATTTTACCATTTGTCGTTGCGAATAACCTTGTTGTTTATAGTTAGTAACAATTGGTTGCAGTAAAAAAGCAAAAACAATAGCAGCATCTATTTTTGGTTTATTAACTTTACTAATTACTTCGGCAGCATTTGGATTGCCGGATTTTGCAGAAGTTTTTTCTAAACCTTCCCTAATTAATCGACCATGAACCTTTTTTTGTACTTGAGAGTGTTTATATAATGCATCCAATATACCATGATCTACAAATGGTTGATCGCAACAGTAAAAATTTACATTACAATGTAACAAAGTATTAACAAATGTTTCTTTGCTAGTTAAAGTGCCGAGTTCAGCTATCAATAAGGTAGCTTGTTTTTCTTTACAACAAGCAATTGCTTGTTGTAATTGTGACCATTTGTTGTTACGACGATTTTCTAAAATCTCTACGAAAGTATCGACTATTTGAGTTGGCTGTTCTTTGCTAGTTAGAAAATTATCTATAGATTTTTGTTGTGATTCAGTTTGTTGTGATACAAAATAAGTAACAAATAAATTTGAATTCATTGACACGGTAGCCCTCATAAATGTTATGTTGTTAATATTGGCCATACTTCCCTGAGACCTAATTAGATTAAAGTATAGCTTTGGTTTTCGTAATGTAAAATACGAAGTAAAGGGTTCTTTGCAATAACCCATAAAACTTATATTTTTTCATCAAAACGTTTAGTTAAAACTTCTGCATTAGTTGCAGTAATAAGCAAAGTATGTTCCCACTGAGCAGACAATGTATGATCTTTAGTTACAACAGTCCAGTGATCTGGTTTTACTTTATTAGCTCTCTTACCAGCATTGATCATTGGTTCTATTGTGAAGATCATCCCTTCTTGTAAAATAAAATTATTTGCAGGATTGGAACTTGCAAAATGTACGACTTGTGGATCTTCATGAAAATTTTCTCCAATGCCATGTCCACAATATTCTCTTACTACAGAAAAATTAGCGTTTTCTGCATGTTTTTGAATGGTTTGTCCGATAATTGCACTACTGATCCCTGGTTTTAAAGCTTTAATTGCTAAGTATAAACATTCTTGGGTAATATTAACCAAACGTCTAGCTAATATAGATGGCTCTCCTACAAAAAACATTTTACTTGTATCACCATGAAAACCATCTTTTATAACTGTTACATCAATATTAACTATATCTCCATTTTTTAAGATCCTGTCGCTAGGGATCCCATGACAGATTTCATGATTTACGGAAGTACATATTGATTTTGGAAAAGGAATATTATTTGCTCCAAGATAATTTAATGGTGCTGGTATGGCGAGTTGTTTATTTACTATATAGTCATGACAAAGATGATTTAATTGATTTGTAGTTACACCTGGTCGTACATAACCTTCTATCATTTCTAAAACGTTGGCTGCCAGTTTCCCCGCAATTCGCATTTTATCTATTTCTTTTGAGTTTTTAATTTTTATATTAGTTTGCATGTTGTCTTTAATAAAACTCCTTGATATTTACAGACTAGTCTATGGCCAGATTAGCATTATTTTAGAATACCCATAATGCGTATCGACGTTGCTGAATAAACAATTATATGATATATATTGTCCATATTAAATCACACACATATCAAATTTTAAATTTGGGTGCTGAAAAATTTCTAAGTTAGGTGTTTTTCGGTAAATTTAAAGAGTATGTGGAGGCATAACCCAATTAATTAAGGAAAATATTTATGAGTATTAGTAAAGTTACCATGCAAGATTTGTTTAAAGCTGGCATACATTATGGTCATTTAACTAGATGTTGCAATCCAAAAATGCATGAGTATATTTATGGAATCTGCAATCAAGTTAACATTATTAACTTAGAAAAAACTATAGTGTTGTTACAAGAATCTCTTAAGCTAATAGAAAAAATTGTAAGTCACGGCGGTAAAATTTTATTTGTAGGTACCAAAAGAGCGGCTAGAGATATAATTGTTACCGAGGCTAAAAAATGTGGCATGCCATATGTTAACTATCGTTGGTTGGGTGGTATGTTAACTAATTACAAAACAATAAAACAGTCCATACGTAGACTAGAAGAATTAACTAAGATGCAAGAAGATGGAACCTTAAAACACCTCACCAAAAAAGAAAATTTAACTATTTCTCGTGAATTACTGAAATTAGAAAATAGCTTAGGTGGTATTAAAGACATGAAAGGCTTGCCAGACGCTATTTTCATAATTGATGTTGGACACGAAGCTATTGCAGTTAAAGAAGCAAATCGTATTAAAATCCCAGTGATAGGCGTTGTAGATACTAATAGTAACCCAGATGGAGTAACTCATGTTATTCCTGGTAACGATGATGCGATGCGTGCAATATCATTGTATTGTAATTATGTTTCAGACACTATATTGGCTACTAAAAATGAAAAAAGTGCAATAACAGCTGCAGCAAAATATGGTGAAAATTTTGCAGAGACAGCAGAAGTCGTGCACCATAGAAAATCATCATAGTAAGTTAAACATCATTTATATAGTCTTTCTATTTGGGACCTCTTAATAGAGGTCCTATAGATGACTCTAAAGAGAGGAATATATGCCGTCAATTAAAGTAGAGATTAAAGCTGAATTAGTAAAAGAATTACGAGAAAAAACCAGTGTCAGTATGATGGAATGTAAACGTGCTTTACAAGCAACTAATGGTGATGTTGATGCAGCTATTGATTTATTACGTAAATCTGGGGAAGCCACCGCTGTTAAAAAGCAAGGTAGAATTGCTGCCGAAGGCTTGGTGGTTACTAGCTCTGATGCAGCAGGTAGTCAGGTTGCTATTTTGGAAATTAATTGTGAAACAGATTTTGTTGCGAAAAATAATAAATTATTAGATTTTGCTAAAGAGGTTGCAGGCGTTATTTTAGCAACAAAAATATTGGATATGGATAAACTTGGATTACAAAAATTAGCTAACGGGCATACGATTGAGCAATCTAGGCTAACTTTAGTTACTCAATTAGGAGAAAACATTGTATTGCGACGAGCTGAGTCATACATAACAACTAATAATCAAGTGTTAGGTGTTTATATGCATGGTATGCCTCATAAGATTGCAAGTGTAATTTGTTTACAGGGTGGAGATGTTAATCTTGCTCGTGATATTGCGATGCACGCTGCTGCTATGCGTCCCGAGTATGTAACCATAGCCGACGTACCTAAGGATAGGTACCAAAAAGAAGAAGAAATCTTTATGGAGCAAACGAGACTTAATAATAGTGATAAACCAGAAAATATTTTACAAAAAATTGTAGCTGGAAGGATCCATAAATTTTTTAAAGAAATAACATTGTTAGATCAAGTATTTGTAAAAGATCCGGATTTCACTATCGATAAGCTACTGGCTAAACATAATGCTAAAGTGGTTAAAATGTATCGTTTAGAAGTTGGTGAGGGTATAGAGAAGCGTGCAAGTTAAGTATAAAAGAATTTTATTAAAATTTAGCGGAGAAGCCTTAGCTGGTGATGCTCATAAATTTGGTATAGAACCAAATGTTATAGACAAGTTAGTGGAAGATATAGGGCAGCTAGTAAAATTACAAGTGCAAGTTGGGTTAGTAGTTGGTGGTGGTAATTTTTTTCGAGGACAAGTTCTCGCTGAACATGGGTTAGTAGATAGAGTAACTGGTGATCAGATGGGGATGTTGGCTACTATAATAAATGCGTTAGCGTTTAGGGATGCATTTGAACGAGCTGGTTTTGAATCTAGAATTATGTCTGCCATTCCAATTATGGGTATAGTAAATTTTTATGACAATAAAGAAGCAATTCGTCATTTACAACAAAATAGGATCATGATTTTTGCAGCTGGTACCGGTAATCCTTTAGTAACAACAGACTCTGCTGCTAGTTTACGTGCATTAGAAATTAATGCAGATGTGTTTCTTAAGGCAACTCAAGTAGATGGTATTTATCCTTCTGATCCTAAGCATAAAATCCATACGGAGCATTATAAAACTTTAACTTACACAGAAGCTTTACAACAAGAATTGGGAGTAATGGATTTAAATGCATTTATCCAGTGTAGAGATTATGGTATGAAAATTATAGTGTTTAATATCAACAAACCTAATTCGCTATTAAATATTGTTTTTGGTAAAGAAGAAGGGACTATAGTTGAAGGAATATAGTAGTCATCCACCCGGCTGCTAACGCAGCCGACCTCCTTCGAAGCGAAGGAGGTTGTTACTTATAAATTGGAGATAAACCATGTTAGATTTAAATAATATTTATAAAGATGCTGAACAAAAGATGCAAAAAAATATTGAAAATTTAACTAAAGAATTAGCTAAAATTCGTACCGACAGAGCACATCCAAATTTATTAGAAAGTATTCAAGTAGAGTATTATAATCAGCGTACTTCTTTATCTAAAATTGCTAATATAATAGTTGAAGATGCTAGAACTTTAGCTATTACTCCATTTGATAAAAGCTCAGTTGGGGCTATAGAGAAAGCAATTGCAGTTGCAAACTTAGGGCTAAATCCAGTAGTTGTAGGTTCTTTAATTCGCGTTCCTATTCCACAATTAACCGAAGATCGTAGAAAAGCATTAGTGAAACAAACTAAAGCTGATGTAGAAAACGCTAGAATTGCTATTCGTAATGTTCGTCGTGATGCTAATGTGCATATTAAATCGTTATCTACTAATAAGACTATTAGTATTAACGAAAAAGAAGCCGCCGAAACTAAAATTCAAAAACTAACTGATCAATATATAGGTCAAATTGACAAGCTTGGTTCTCTTAAAGAAATTGATGTAATGAAAGTTTAATAATCATGGCAAAACCAAGACACATTGCAGTGATTATGGATGGGAATGGTAGATGGGCTAAAAGGCGATTTCTACCACGAATTGCAGGATATCCTAAAGGTGTAGATGCGGCGCGCAATTTAGTGCAAATGTGTGTAGATCAGAAAATCGAGATCTTAAGTTTGTTTGCATTTAGTAGCGAAAATTGGCATAGACCACCGCAAGAAATAACAACATTAATGAATTTATGTCTAAAATTGTTGACCGAAGAAATAAATGATTTACATAAACATCAGATTAAATTACAAGTTATTGGTGATATTGTTCCTTTGTCATTAGAATTAAAAAATGCGATTAGTTTTGCGACAAATTTAACTGCCAATAATAATGGGCTAAAATTAAATATAGCTATTAATTATGGCGGTAGATGGGACCTTATGCAGGCTATGCAACAAGTAGCTACAAAAATTCAAACATCTAATTTAAAAGTTACTGATATTGATGAACAACTTATATCTTCGCATTTAAGTCTTGGTGATTTGCCTGATCCGGATTTATTTATTAGAACCAGCGGTGAACAAAGAATTAGTAATTTTTTTTTGTGGCAATCAGCTTATTCAGAATTATTTTTTACCGACACATTATGGCCAGATTTTGCTGCTGCAGATTTTAAAAAAGCATTAGATTTTTTTAACTCTAGGGCCCGCAAATTTGGCGGTATCTTGGAGAAAGTAAATGCTTAAATTGCGGGTTTTAACCATTAGCGTTTTATTGCCATTATTTGTATGGTTGCTATTGTTTGCCTCAAATACAGTATTTTTATGGGTAACTGTGGTTATTATTAGCTTAGCAGTATTTGAATGGCTCAAGTTATTAAAATTAAATAATTTAGTATTTAGTTGTTTATTGGTGATTTTTTTAGCAATAATTGGATTTTTTATTGTTAATAAAAAGATTTTTTTTAACGACTTATATTACCTTAATCAGATGATGGTAACAGCGTGTGGTTTTTGGTTGTTTGTATTTTGTTGGTTTTTTTTGCTTAACCATAATAATATAATTTTACAGCCTCAAACAAAATTAAAAAAATTCTTTTGGGTTATTGCCAGTTTATTTTATTGTTTACTTGCACTTATCCCAAGTTGGTTAGTCATGAATTATTTAAAGATACATAACGACTATTTATTGACATTAGCTTGTTCAATTGTTATTGCAGCAGATATCGGTGCTTATATTGGTGGTAAACTGTTTGGTAAACATAAATTAACGATTGTGAGTCCAGGTAAAACGTGGGAAGGTATAATTGGCGGTTATATAGGCGCAATATTGGTGGCTATCGTATATTTAATAATATTAAATACTAAACCACACTTGCATTTGCATGTTATCTCTATGTTGGGAATTATATTACTAACTAGTATTACTTTTATATTTTCAGTTGTTGGTGACTTATTTGAAAGCTTATTGAAGCGTATAGCTATGGTTAAGGATAGCGGTAGTATTTTGCCTGGACACGGTGGCATTCTAGATAGAATAGATAGCTTTTGTGCAGGAATACCGATGTTTTTATACAGCTTTTTGTTTTTAAGTTAAGCGGGGCACTGCCGTTAAGTTAAGGCATCCACCCGGCGGCTAAAGCCGCCACCCTCCTTCGAAGTCGAAGGAGGGTAACTAAAGCAGCTTAATGATTTTTTTATAAAAAAAATTAACAAAGTTTAGTATATTAGTATAATTTTAAATGTGTATAAATCTAACCCTCCTTCGCTTCGAAGGAGGGTGGCGGCTTTAGCCGCCGGGTGGATGCCTTAACTTAATGGCAGTGGGCCGCCAGGTGGATGCTTAATGGGAGAAAAGATGAAAAATACACAACAGATAGCAGCAATTCCAATGCAATTTATTGGACCAGTTAAAATTAATTCTAAAGAATTAATAGGTGAATTTAATGTACCAATGGCAACATTTGAAACACCATTATGGCCGTCTTGTAATAGAGGGGCTAAAGTTTCGCGTTTAACAACCGGTATAACAGCCGTGATCATTAAAGATAACATGACTCGCTCTATAGTATTACAGGCATCCGATATCGATAGCGCACAAATAGTTGTAGCAGAATTAGAAACCAGGTTTGATGAGTTATGTTTGGTTGCTAATAAATCTAGTAAATTTGCAAAACTATTAAGCTTAGATAATCAAATAGTTGGTAATTTAATCTATTTACGTATTAGTGTAGCAACTGGTGATGCATCTGGGCATAACATGGCTACTATTGCAGCAGAAAATATTTTAAATTGGCTGCTAGAACAATATCCTAAACTTAAATATGTATCTATTTCTGCAAATTATTGTGCAGATAAAAAAGCGTCGGCGGTTAATGGTATTTTAGGGCGTGGTAAATATGTTGTTGCCGAAATTAATATTCCTAGAAATATAGTTATGGATGTTTTAAAAACCACACCAGAAAAAATTGTTGAATTAAATACCAAGAAAAATTTAATTGGTGGAATATTGGCAGGTAGTATTAGGAGTGCTAATGCTCATTTTGCTAACATGTTACTAGCAATTTATTTGGCAACAGGTCAAGATGCTGCCAATATAATTGAGGGTTCACAGGGTATTGTCCATACTGAAGTTTTGGATAATCATCTATATTTTTCTGTAACCTTGCCAAATATAATTGTTGGAACGGTTGGTAATGGGAAAGATTTACCATTTGTGCAATCTAATTTAAAAAACATGGGTTGCAGTAATTTAAATGCGAGAAAATTAGCTATTATTATAGCATCTAGTGTGTTATGTGGAGAATTATCATTGTTAGCGGCTCAAACAAATCCTGGAGAACTAATGCGGACTCACATTAGTTTGGAAAGATCTAAACAATAGGTTATAGAAAGTATGATCAAAACTTCTTTTAGTGCTAAAGCACCAGCCAAGTTGATTATTTCAGGAGAGCATGCGGTGGTGTATGGGGCACCGGCTATTGCTATGGCAATTAATCAATACGTGGTTACAACTGTTGGTTGGGCAAAAAAAACTACCAACAAACGTAAAACCAATCCAATTATAAATTTTAATTTATTAAACCTTAAATATGCCAAATCACACCCATTAAAGACATTAATCTTATTAAGAGAACAATTGCATGAGAATTATTATACATTTTTAAATGGTCATTGTAGTATTAAAGAAGTTATAAAAAAACCATTTGAATTATTACAGTATTTAGTAACTAATGTAATTGAAAAATTACAATTACAACTATCACAAAATTTAGAAATTCAAGTGGATTCTAGTATTCCAATTGGTTCCGGATTAGGATCGTCAGCAGCTGCCATTATAAGTTGTTTAAGATCATTGGCTCATTTGTTTAAAATTACTTGGGATCCAAGTAGATTTCTAAAAATAGGTACAGACATAGAAAATTTACAGCACGGTAAGTCTAGTGGTTTGGATTTATATACTACCACTTTTGGTGGATGTACGTATTTTAAAAACAATATTAATGAGGCACAAAGTATAATATTACCAAACTTTGACTTTAAAATTATTAATACTGGTAAACCATCTTCCACTACTGGTGAATGTGTATCTAGTGTTAAAAATCATTTTGTTAAATCAGGTTTAATAAAAGAATTTGCTCAAATTACCGAAGCTGTTAAACAAGCTTTAATAACAAACAACAAACAACAATGTATAGCTGCTATAAAAGAAAATCATGCATTGTTATGTGCAATTGGTGTGGTTCCAGAAAAAATCAAAATGTTTATCAGAGAAATTGAGAAAATTGGTTGTGCTGCCAAAATTTGTGGAGCAGGTAGTGTTTATGGAGATAATGCTGGAATTATCATGTTAATTGGTGATTTATCAAAGATTGCTAACATTGTCGCTGATTATCAGTATCAATTACAAAACATTAGTGTTGATTATAGTGGAGTCAGTATTGTTTAAGGTATCAGTACCTGGTAGTTTGATGTTGTTTGGTGAACATGCTGTATTACAAGGAAAGATGGCGGTGGTTGCTGCTATTAATTCTAGATTGGAAGTTAATTTAACTCCTCATAATAATAAAATTTTTATTAACTCTAGTTTAGGAAATTGCGAATTAAATTTAAATAATTTAACTCAAGATTTAACAAATAAGTTGGCAATGAATTCGTCGTTACAATATGTAATAGAATGTATTCAATATATTAATTCACAACAAAAAATTACTAAAGGATTTAGATTAGATCTGATCGATGGAAATCTAAAAAATTCTGTAGGATTTGGTACATCAGCGGCTGTAGTTGTTGGAGTATTATTTGTTGCCAATAAATTTTTCTCACTTGATATATCAAAAGATGTTATATTCAAACAAGCTCTTTGTGTAGTACATAAAGTGCAAGATGGGCTTGGTTCTGGTGCTGATGTTGCAGCCAGTATTTATGGTGGAATTATTGGATATCAAAATTTCACAGTACAAAAAGTTTTTGAAAAAGAAATTGACTTAACTGCTGTATATTGTGGTTATAAAACTAAAACAGCTGATGTTATAAAAATTATTAATAATAAATTGCAAAATGAAAATTATAAAAATTTATACAATTATATTGTTAACAGCATGCATGATTGTAGTAAATTAGGAATATCTGCTATAGAACAGAATGATTTAAATACACTTGGAAAACTTATGAACGTAGCGCATGGATTGATGAGTGGTTTAGGGGTTGTTGATAACACTATAGATAAATTGGCCACTGACTTGCGAGCGCAAAGTGGAATGTATGGGGCAAAAATATCAGGAGCAGGTATGGGAGATTGTGTTATTGGTTTGGGTACACTTAACAATCAAATATTTAAAGAAGAGCAATTTTCTATTAAAACTACGCCTTGTGGTTTAATATGGTTATAGAATCTTTTGCATTTGCACCAAGCAATATTGCCTTATGTAAGTATTGGGGAAAAAGATCATCTAAGCTTAATTTGCCAGTAAATTCTAGTTTGTCAATTTCTTTAGGAAACAAAGGTGCATCTACTAAAGTATCTTTAATCAATAATAATACTGATATAGTTATTTTAAATAGCGAGCAAGTTGATAGTGAACATAATTTTTATAAAAAAACTGTGAGCTTTTTAAATTCATTTCGTGATCAACTTCCAGATAAAAATACCTCATTTAAAATAGAGACATATTCAAATTTACCAATAGCTGCAGGATTGGCATCCTCAGCATGTGGTTTCGCTGCATTAGTTAAAGCATTAGATCGATTATTTGGTTGGAACATGACTGTTAAGGATTTATCAATTTTAGCTAGATTAGGTAGTGGTAGTGCTTGTCGTTCTTTATTTAATGGTTTTGTAAAATGGCATAGTGGCGTAGAGTTGGATGGTAGTGATTCATATGCGGAAAGCTTAGATCTAATTTGGCCAGATTTTTGTATTGGCTTATTGATTGTAGATCAAAAAGAAAAATATTTAAGTTCTAGAGAAGCTATGTTGTTGAGTGTAGAAACTTCTCCATTATATGATTCGTGGCAACAATTAGCTACTAGAGATTTACATACAATAGAAACAGCCATAAAAATACAAGATTTTCCTTTGTTAGGTAGAACAGCAGAAGATAATGCATTAGCTATGCACTCTATTATGTTGTCATCTAGGCCAGCAGTTATGTATTCTAATTGTGATACAATAATAAATATTAAAAAAATTTGGCAATTGCGGCGCGAATATAATTTAGAGTTGTATTTTACTCAAGATGCTGGCCCAAATTTAAAATTGTTATGTTTATCCAAAGATATTCCTATAGTTAAAGAATTTTTTCCTAGTATAGAGTTTATCCAACCATTTAAGGATCATAACCAAAATGAGTAATTTAATATTAGTTGATGTAAATGACAATATAGTAGGTACTGCAGAAAAAATGGCTGTACATAAAGCTGGCAATTTGCATAGGGCATTTTCAGCTTTTATTTTCAGATTACAATCAAATGATTTACAAGTACTATTACAAAAAAGGCAAACAAATAAATACCATAGTGGTGGCTTGTGGACTAATAGTTGTTGTGGTCATCCAGGTATTCAAGAAACTACAATATCTGCAAGTCAACGTAGAGTAACAGAAGAACTAGGAATAAATGTAGAATTATTTGAATTGGGTACTTTTATATATAAAAAAGAATTTTTTAATGGACTTGTTGAACATGAATTAGATCATGTTTTATTTGGTATTTATCAAAATGATATAATAACTCCTGATCCAAATGAAGTAGAAGATTTTAAATGGGTAAGTATATTGGAGTTTGAAGATGTTATGCAGAAATCTGCTCAAGAACTTACAGTGTGGTTACCACTAGCGTGGGAAATTGTAAAGGATAATTTTTCTAAAATAAAATTATCCTTTGAAAAATAAAAAATTATTGGTTGACAATACACGTAACCTATAAGAACATAAATGTTAGAGGGATTTTTCGTTTAATTTAAGTGTGGGGTTTTTATGAGTTGCCCAGTAACCAAAGATATAGATCGAAATGTTAGTAGTAATTTTGCTAAGTTAAACGCAAATGATAGTAAGGACTCATCAGAATATCATGGCAATCGCACTGAAAATCAGCTAAAAATCCAACTTCATGTCAGTTTAATGTTTTGTTTTCAATAAGATAATTTTTTAGACTTTAATATCAAACTTTATAATTTCGTTATAATTAACCACG
>Ga0302186_10000273_pt1 | contig 46984 bp, 41 predicted proteins | sample II_Bog_E1_2_FD_198782 | JGI IMG/M metagenome (GOLD analysis project Ga0302186, IMG submission 198782) | Peat permafrost microbial communities from Stordalen Mire near Abisko, Sweden - II_Bog_E1_1 | ecosystem: Environmental > Terrestrial > Soil > Wetlands > Peat | place: Sweden: Abisko...
TTTACCAGCAGCACCAGTTGCTACACCTTCTAAAGGAGCTATGCCTTGTTTAGCACCTTGATCAAAGCTTTGCTGAGTTTCTTTGACAGATGAGACATCAGTTTGTTCACCGCTAACACCAATCCAAGGTAAAACTTTGTCTGGTAATTGATAAATTAATGCATAACATTTATTTACTAATGTAACGATAAAGAATTTAGTAGAATCATAAAAAATATTTATATTCTTACTTATATTGATGATCTTGTACTTAGACAGCAAGTAGATAGGCAATTAAATAAAATTGAATTGTCTAATAAATTCTCTAGAACTGTGCAATTTGCAAGAGTTTTATACAAAATATGTATCATATTATGGAATTATTTAATCTATCGCAGATTTTAATAAATAAAAAAACTTCATAAGAAAAAGAACAGTTATTAAAAATAATTCAAGCTAATTCAGTAATAAGTTGGCGGCATATAAATTTACAAGGAGAATATGAGTATTTGCTCAGGGGGGGTACCTGTTGCTGAGCGAAGAATGTCTCGTTTGAGCAAATAATCTATATTACCCGCCAGGACCACCGTGCCCTATGCCAGAACCATCTTTTTTTGTGGCAGCTTGAACATGTTCTTTCAATTTACCAGCAGCACCAGTTGCTACACCTTCTAAAGGAGCTATGCCTTGTTTAGCACCTTGATCAAAGCTTTGCTGAGTTTCTTTGACAGATGAGACATCAGTTTGTTCACCGCTAACACCAATCCAACGTAAAACTTTGTCTGGTAATTGATAAATTAATGCATAACATTTATTTATTAATGTAACGATAAAGCCGCTATATAAAATTAGCATAACTATCCATGAAAACATGCTAGTGCCGGTTTGTTGTTGTAATGTTGCAAAACTAAATTTAAAACCTAAATTTACCATGCTAATTATCGTGCTATATAATTTGGCTGCCATTATCAAGCCAACAACCATTAAGACTGGTCTTAAAAAAACATTAGCCATAATTCCTAAAGCTGGAACTACTTTACCTAGCTCGTCCTGTGCAGGCGTAATCAATCCTAAAGCCACTATCGGGGCTGCAACGATAGCTTCAATAACTAAGGTAAACCACCCTAATGCAGTAACCACAAACATCATATAAGGTACCATGGGAGTATATATGGCAAAAGTAGCACCTATTGTCCAAATCATTCCTCCAAACACTAAAATAGCCGGTAATAAAACAATTGTTAAGCTTAAAAATGAAATACCAGATGAACTTGCAAGCTTAGTCGCTATGGCATTAGATCCAAATAATCCTATTATAATGCTAACCCAACACCCTTCTGCAGCCTGCATTAACTTTACGCCAAACATTGCTTGAGATAGTAAAGGATCGTCATTATTATTCGATAAACTATGTTGAATATCTTTTAATGCAGTTTCATTAAGATTTAAGAATGAATTTATCAGTGGCTCTAAATCAGGAGCTTCAGTTTTTATATCATCTAATAATGTATTTGCTTCAAAAGGCATTGTTAACTTTATAGGTTGATTACCAGAAATTGCTAATTCGGTAGGCGGATTAAATAGATTAGAAATTGATCTATGTTTATTAGAAATGGCATCCGTGTATCGTTGAATTTGTGGTTCCCAAACCCCTAAGTTAGTATTTTGTAACGTGTTTTTTTTTAAATTTGAACTACCAGAGTATAGTTGATTTTTGATAATTAAAGACTCAGTAGCTGTAGGCAGTAAATTTTGCAATGTTCCTTGACTAAGCAAGTAATAATAAGATCCTGCCGTAATCCAACCAAATGCTTTACCTTGAGTAATAACAGATTCAGAAATAGATTGTTTATCTGCAGGTATATATATACCAATTTTATTCATAGCTTCTTGTTTAGTTAAACGAGACATAGATTTTTGGTACTCATATATAGCTTTATATAAAAGTCCAGGGGTGTTAGTAATATGATGTGGTAAAATTATATCGTTAGCTGGAGTTGGTCTTACAGTAGCTATTTCAATAGCTAGTGGTTTTATATGACTAATCATTATTTCAACAGCTTGTTTTTTTAAGTTAAAGGCCCAATTTAAGATTTGGGTTTTTTCGCCAACGTTTGGGGTTATTGGGGTATTATTTTGATCAATGAAATCATTATCACTCAGAGAAACTGCTATTTCCATTTCTCCACAAATGTTTTGCCTAAATGCATTTGGTGGATTTGGATTTTCGATCCCAAATTTTAATAATTGGCTTAAACTATTAGCAGTTAGTATGCGTGGTTCAAAATAATCTCCTAACGATTGCCCAGCAGGAATTGGATTTAGAGCTCGATTATTATTAATGTTATGTTTAATGCTTTCCTTAAGTACTTCTATACACACTAAAGAATTAAATAAATCTTTTGCCAGAGCCGTACCATTTTTCGATAAAGTTGTAATATCTTCTTTATTAATTTCAGCTTTTTGAGTAGCACTTATTCCTTGTGCTAAATTATCTAGCACAAAATCCCACATTTTGTCTGCAGCTCCAACACCATTTAACACAACCCACATTATTAAAACTTGTAATGACGAGTATCCAGAACCAGGAACAGGAGCTAATAATAGTAAACCAACTGCAGAACGTAATGGGATCCACACTGATGACCATTTTTTGCCCATAACTTGCCCTTCTTGGGCAGTATTTACTGTAGATATAGTGCTGACATAAGATAATATAATTACTGCTACAGCTAAAATGATGCTGTTGAAAATCTGAAATAAATTACTTAAAAATGAATTTGAATTAGTAGATCCACCTAAATGTATATTACCGATGCTGTCACCAAATATCATTCCCAAATATTCAATAGATTTATCTGTGGTTGCTGGATCAAATATGCCAGCAATAGCTTCGCTTGGTACAGATATTAATATAAAAAATATCGATAATAGGTATATTGTTATTGATTTTCTTGAATTATTCATTAATTTGACCGAATTAGTTTAATTAATAAACTTATATAATATCCTTATAATAGAACTTTACAAGATCCTCAACCTTAGATTCTAATACGCCTCCCTCCAACTTTATAGAAGGAGGGTAATTTTATGACAAATAATTATTTTGCAGGTGTAGGTTTAGAGGTGTTTGTTGGATCGTTAGGTTTATTTGTATGCCCCATATGTTCATTGCGACGTTGATTACGTTTTTCCATATGTTCTCTACGAGCTTCTTGGCGTTTTTGCACACGTTCTTTTCTAGCCTCTCTGCGAGCTTCTTGGTGTTTTTCCATACGTTCTTTACGAATGGAGCGACGCTCTCTTTTTTCTGTATTACGCTGAGTGCGAATAGCTTCTTGTTTGTTTTTAATTACAGGTGCTTTTGTTGGTGCAACAGATTTTTCTGTAGGTGCTGCTGTATTAGTATCGGTTTCTGCATATAAATCAAAGGCTTGTACAGAACTGCTTAGTATTAATCCAGCCCCAATTGCAATGATTGCTAATGTAGGTTTTTTATTCATAGTTATACCCTCGTTATTTTATTTTTATTATTATTTTTTTTTTATGTATATAACTAAAGTATAATCCAGATTTTTAATTTAGTTAATCAATATGAATAAAAATTTAAGTTTTAAGTATGAATGAATTTTAAAGAAGAATTATCAAAACCCCAGTGAGTCTGAGGTTTTGATATAAATTTATTTGACCTACAGGGAGAAATATTTCAATATATACTATTGATTTACTTGACCAGAATCTGGTTTGCTAGGCATAGCTCCTTTAGTATCTCCAGCAGGGTTCTTATTTAAAGATTTTAATTTATCTTCAATATTGGTTTTATCTTTATCGGTATCTGTAGCTTTAGTAGTATCCGAAGATTTAGTAGCATCTGGTGTAGTAGTAGAATCTGTTGGTAAAGCAGTAGTCGTACTGCTGGTAGCTGGAGATGCGGAAAGATCAGTAGCAGCAGCCTGAACAGCAGAGCTTAAAAATAATCCAGCACTAATTGCAATTAATGCTATAGTAGGTTTTTTTATCATGGCTTCATTCCTTATTACTTTATTTTAATTACTATAAAATTTTTATAAACATATAAATGATATAAGTCAAGTATAGGCTATATTTTTATTTTATTATAATTGATTTAAAATGTTTAGTCATCAGCTTATTTTATTTAAATTAACCTAATTAATATGATTTAAGTTTTATTTAACCAAAAAGATTAAATAGGGTATATTATTTTTTTTCAGGTTTAGGTTCAGGTTTAGGTTCAGGTTTACCCAATAGATTTTTTAGTTTATCTAAGCTGCTTTTTTTTGTAGTATCTGGTGTTTTAGCTGCCTTTTTATTTTCTTTTTTAGATTTGTTTGCTACGTCAGGTTTAGTAACTGCTGGTGGAGTAGGTTGTATATTAGTAGTAGGTGTTGTAGCGGGTGTTGTAGTAGTATCTGTTGCATAAATGGACTGACTCATAAATAATCCGGTGCTAATTGCAATTAATGCTATAGTAGGTTTTTTGATCATGGCTTTATTCCTTATTGATATCTTATAATTACTCTAAATTATTTTTGTAAATTCATAAATATATGAATAGTATAAGTCAAGTATAGAATATATTTTCTATAGAGCATCAAGAATAAATTTTTAGCAATCTTTATGCTTGCTGCTTGGTCAAATTTTTATGTAGTTGTTCTGCGCAGTGTAGAAAATTATTTTTTTTGAAAAACAATTGTAACCTAGAACCACCAAGTTGCCTCCATAATACTGCAGATCGAATCCCAGCCAATAAAAGGGTGCGAGTTTTATTAGCTGTATGAGGATTAGTTAAATAAACTTGCGAGCCAGTAATATGAATCCTAAAAGTAAAAGTACTTAATGTATCTATGTAGATCCCGGCCAAATTAGCAATTACATTATCATGAGTTAGAGAAAATAAATCAGCCTGTATTTTCGCTCTACTTATACCAGATTTGATTATATTAATAAGATCTGGTCGTTTAGTTAATTTATTTTCTAAATATAATAAAGAAAATACATATCTAGCTATTTCCATATCTTTTTTATTAGTTCCATTAAAAAAAGATATTAAAGATTTTAATCCGAGTGATAACTTGCTGAAATCCCCATATATATCTATTGTTGATGCCGAATCTACTTGTAGTAGGCTATATACAGATGTTGTCAATGATTCTTGATCACATTTGTTAGTCCAAGCTAGTTGTTTAATTAAAGAGCATGCTTGAAATATCCCAGCTAGGGCTATTGTTTTATTAGTATATTCAGAGTCTTTCATATTGACCTCTCAATAATAGCACCACCTAAGCAATAATTTTCTTTATAAAATACTATATATTGTCCCGGACTAATAGCACGTTGTGCATTTTCAAATATAACTAATAATTCATTAGAGTTTTTATTAATAATTTGAATTGAGCATGCCTGAGATGTTTGTCTATAGCGTATTTTAGCATAGCAATAAAATGGATCTGTGGTTATGATTTGATCTGGATCTATCCAATGAAAATTAATAGCATGTAGTTGTTTGGCAAACAGAGTTGGGTGATTTTTTCCTCGAGCCACTATTAATTGATTATTATTAATATTTTTGTCTACTACATACCAAGGTTTATGCATACCATGATATGAGGCTTGACCACCAATTTGTAGTCCCTTCCGTTGACCAATTGTATAGTACATTAGACCGTCATGTGTTCCTATAACTTCTCCAGTTTCTGTGATGATTTTTCCAGGTTGATGTGGTAAATATTTTTCTAAAAAATTTTTAAATTTACGTTCACCAATAAAGCAAATTCCAGTGCTATCTTTTTTATTATAATTATCTAATCCAGCCTGACTTGCCATTTTTCTAACTTCTTGTTTGTTTAATTCTCCAATAGGAAATAAACAATTGCTTAATTGTTCTTTTGTTAGAGCATGTAAAAAATAACTTTGATCTTTATTTTGATCAAAAGCTGTTAATAAATGAACATTATTATGCTGTTTATTTATTCTAGCATAGTGTCCAGTTGCAATAAAATCAGCTTTTAGTTGTTTTGCATAATCTAAAAACACTTTAAATTTAATTTCTTTATTGCAAAGTATATCTGGATTTGGGGTTCTGCCGGCTTGGTATTCTTGTAAAAATATACTAAATACTTTATCCCAATATTCAGCTGCAAAATTTACTCTAAGTAAGGGGATGTTTAATTTGTTACATACTTGCTGGGCATCATTTAAATCTTGGGTGGCATTACAAAAATTGGTTGTAGTATCATCATCTTCTTCCCAGTTTTTCATGAACACGCCAGTTACTTGGAAGCCTTGTTTTTGCAAGATAAGCGCAGCAACAGAGGAATCTACCCCACCAGACATACCTAATATTACCGATTGATTAGCCATAATTAACATCAAAAATATACTTAACGCAGATGTGTTTTCGATATTTTAAAAACAAGAAGTGTTGTTTGAGCCCAGCGGAGCTGGGCGAGTTTCACGACTTGTTTTTAAAATATCGAAAATTCATGAATGGTGGATATAATAGCAACATTATTCCTAGTCTTCTAGATCTGGTTCTTCCGATTCAATAGTGTTTATTGGATTGTTTTTATTTTCTGGATGAATGACCTCTGTTTTATACTCAGATAGGTCTTCTTTGGGTACTTCATATGCACCAGACCAATCTTCTGGTTCTGCGACTTCTATGGTACGTGATTCTTTCCAGGTATCTAGGTCTAATTCGCCTATTTGACCATCAAAATATTGAATTTCGATAAGCTTTTCATCATTATCAATTGCAACTACTTCAAAGATATCATCGGACAGTTCACGATTGCGATACCAATGTCCAATAGTTGGTTCATAGTAATTTTGTACCATAATATTCACCTAATTTTTATATATTTATTAATTTTTTATTATTTATTAATAAATATAAGCTATAACTTAAAATAAACACATGTATATGCTACAAATTTATTGGAGAGTTTATGTTAAATATATTAGTAAATGTAGTTATGATTATAGTTGGTGTGTTTTTAGTTTTGGGTATTTTAGCGGTAAGAGGAACATTTTATATTTGGTTGTTTTTCCTATCAGTATTTACTTTAACTTTGCAGCTGACAGATAATATTGAAATTATAGGTAGCATATTATTATGGGTAGCTATTTTAATTGGACTGATTTTTTCTCAGAAAAATATTAGACAACAGTTAGTATCTCAAAATATTTTAAAATATTTTAAAAAGAAATTACCAGATGTTGGAAATATTGAAAAAGCAATGGTAGTTTCTGGTCACAAATGGTTTGAAGGAAATATTTTAAATGGAAATTTAAATTGGGATCTATTATTACAATGGCCCAATCCAGAATTAACTGCTAGAGAGCAAATATTTTTAGGTAATCAAGTAGACACTTTGTGTGGAATGTTAAATGATTGGGATCTAACCCAAAGTAAATCAGATTTATCTCCACAGATTTGGGTATATTTAAAACAACACAAATTCTTATCTATGTTAATACCTCAAGAATATGGTGGTTTAGGATTTTCTTCATTTGCTATTTCAGAAATTGTGCAAAAAATTGCAACTCGTAGTGTGGCTGCAGCAATAAATATTATGGTTCCAAATTCTCTTGGTCCTCATGAATTGTTATTAAAATATGGAACTAAGTTACAAAAAGAAGAATATTTACCGCAATTAGCAGCGGGGTATCATGTTCCGGCGTTCGCGGTAACCTCTGATGTCGAGGATTCCGATCCCGCCCTTATGTCTGATAATGGTATTGTATGTTATGGAAAATATCAGGATCAAGAAGTATTAGGAATACTTTTAAATTGGGATAAGAGTTACGTAACATTAGCTCCGATTGCTACATTATTATGCTTAGTAGTTAAATTATATGATCCAAACAATCTGCTGGTTGGAAGCCATAAAGAGTTAGGGTTTACGGTTTGTCTGATCCCAACTAATTTACCAGGAATTACTCATAACACTAAATATTTACCACTTAACCAAGTATGTATGAGTGGACCCATTAGAGGTAAAAATGTATTTTTACCGTTTGATTTTATTGTTGGTGGTAAGGATATGATAGGCCACGGTAGTTTAATGTTTAACAGCTGTTTATCTACTTTCAGGGGAATTTCTTTGTCGGCACTAGGCAGTGCAATTGGTAAAGTAGGTTTTAAAAATATAACGACATATTCTGTAATTCGCAAGAAATTTGGATTGCCTATGGAAGAATTTGATGGAATAGAAGAAAATTTAGCTAAAATAGGTGGTTATACGTATATGTTAGAATCAATAAGAAATCTAACATTAACTGCATTTAATATGGGGTATAATCCTGGCATAATTACTGCTATGGCTAAATGTAGTATAACAGAACTTAGCAGAAAAATTATTAATGCTGCTATGGATGTTAGTGGTAGCCGCGCTACTATGCTTGGGGCAAATAATTATTTAGCTAGATTGTATCAAAGTATACCAATTAGTATTGCTATGGATGGTTCTAACAATTTGCTAAAAAATACGATGATTTTCCAGGTTGGTTCTATTAAATGTCATCCATTTTTAACTGCTGAACTAGAGGCTGTTGATACTAATAATGTTAAGATGTTTGATCAACATTTTTTAGCTCACATTTCATACGCACTAAGTAATTTTGCAAAAATGGTGCTGCATAGTTGTTCAAACAAGATCTTTTGCCTTGGGTTTAAACATCAATTAATCAATAAATGTTTTAAAAAATATTGTAAAAATTTAAGTTTTTTTAGCATTGTATTATCTTGTTTAGTAGAATTGTCGTTTTTAAAATATGGCGTTTCATTAAAACAAAATGAAAGATTGTCATCAAGATTGGTGGATGTTTGGAGTTACATTTACATGGGGTGTGCTGTTGTTAAATATCATAGTAAAAATACGATCGATTCCGATGATGTGGTTTTTGCTACTTGGTGTTTACAAAAATGTTTGCATGAAATTCAGCAATCAATAATAAAAGTATTACAAAATTTCTCTAATAAATTTTTAGCTAAAATATTAGCGTTTATAATTTTCCCGTTTGGTAAAAATTATGAAGCACCAAATGATATTTCTGAACATTCTATAAGTAATATTATGATTAAAAATACTGCAATAAGAACCAGATTGCTTTCTGGTAGTTATATAGCATCTGATGATCGCTGGGAAGTTGCATTTAAAAAGATGTTGAATATTGCCGTGCTTTCTAAAAAAATTGATTTGGCAGAAAAATCTGGAGTTATTCCCAAAAATATTGATTTAGATTTAACTATTAATATGGCTGTACAAGAAAAAATTTTAACGGAATTAGAGGCTAATTTAATTAAAGAAGCAGAATTGGCTGTTAATGATGCTATGAAAGTAGATGAATTTAGTGTGAATAATTTATAATTCCCCTCACCTGTAAACCAGCCGATGGCTACCTAAAAATTTTTTTAAATAAATTTTGTCTAAGCTATTGACTTACTAATGGGTATTATGGCCAAATAACAATTATTGTTAACTTAGTTTCTATTCATTAGAGAAAACTTAACAACTCAACAATTAACAGTTTAAGGGATAGTAATTATGCCACGGAAAACCGATAAGCGCGTCCGATTAATAGAAGCTGCTATGGTATTAATCCATCAGCAAAGTTTTAATTTAACAACATTGGCTGATATTGCTCATAAAGCTGATGTTCCTCTTGGTAATGTTTACTATTACTTCAAGAAGAAAGAAGATATAGGTGAAGCAGTTATAGAAAAATTGGCAACAACGTACAGTGAGTTGCTAAAACATTTGGATGAATTTGCTCAGCCACTTGACAGGTTGAAAGCGTTTTTAAAACATACAATCTCTAATGAGAGTTTAGAACAAGTTGCTCGTTATGGTTGTCCTGTGGGTGGATTATGTCAAGAATTAAGCAAGCAAGGTGGTCCATTGGCTGATCGTGCTGCTAAATTATTACATGATTTATTAGGGTGGTCAGAAGCGCAATTTAATTCTATGGGTTGTGGAGCAGAATCAGCAAATTTTGCTTTAACTTTAATTTCCAGTGTTCAAGGAACATACTTATTAACCCATACCTTTAAAGATCCACAATTTTCTATTCGTCAGTCAGAGATTTTATTATCTTGGATAGAAAGACTGAAATCTAAACATCAAACCACTAAAGTAGGGGCTGAAGAAGCATTTGCCTAATTCTTCTTATTATTTAATGACTGTCTGTTTATATCTAACAGGCAGTCGTTTTTATTTTATGTTTATGTAGGTAATTTTTAACACAATTATGAAATTTATATAATGTCTTTAATAAAGAACGCTATAAATTCTTGGCACATACTTATAAATAAACACCAATATGTTGTTATTTTTAGTGAAATAGCGATAGTTGTTTTATTTGCTGGTATTACGCATTTTTTACTAAATAAATTAATCGAACGTTTTCCAGCAATTTGTTCTAAATATCATAAAAAACCTGATCAATTTTTAATTGATTTTGTTGTTAAATCAATTCATAAGCCACTTGTAGCATTAATATGGTTGATGTCTAGCATCATATCTATAGAGTTGATTTACCAAAAATCCATGCATTCTATCAAATTATTTATAACCATACTGATTATTACGTGGTTATTATTGAGGATCTTACAGGAGGGAGAAAAATATTTAATTAATTTTGTTTATAAAGGTGATCAAAAAGTTTTTCGACAAAATAAAACAACCATTATAGCAGTTGGAAGGTTATTAAAGATTATATTAGCCATATGGATATTTTTAATAATAATGCAAGCGTTACATATTGATATTACTGGGTTAGTTGCAATTGGTGGTGCTGGTACCATCGTACTTGGTCTTGCAGCCAAAGAGTTATTAGCCAATTTTTTCGGTGGAATGATGATTTTTATGGATCGACAATTTATGGTTGGCGATTCTATTAAGTCACCGAATCAAGATATAGAAGGAGCAGTTGAATATATTGGTTGGCGTTTAACTAGAATTAGAACTTTAGATGGTTCTTTATTATACGTACCAAATTCTGTTTTTTTAACGATTAGTGTCGAAAATTGTTCTAAGAGATATAATCGTAGGATTAAAGAAATAATCCGCTTAAAATATAAAGATTTAGAAAAAATTAATATAATCATTGCCGATTTATCTAATATGTTAAAAAACCATCCTGATATTGATTCTAATCGGATCTGTTTCGTAGGAATTAATCAATTTAATTACTTAGCTGTTGATTGTTTATTATGGTGTTTTACAAAAGCTACTGATTTAGAAGGTTATTTAAAAGTGCAGCATGATGTATTGTATCAAATTAGTACTGTCTTAGCTAAACACGAAGTAGAAATTGTTTTTACGTCTTCCACATTAGTAGATCCGCACAACTAATGTTTAACTGTTCTGAATGGCCATAAGATTTATACGAATAATATTTGGGTTTTCGGTATTTAAAAAAACAATGAGAACTGCAGGTATATTTAATTTATAACTCAACGGATAAACAATACCCTGATTTAATTTGCTAGTTTAGCAATTTCATGATCAATAACATATGTAATACAACTATCAGACCAAACATTTAGTGACGTTTCTACCATATCAATAATACTATAAAACGGTAAAATTAATCCTAGTAATGTTATAGGAATATCCATACCAGAAAGTAAACTTGCGCTTAAGAAAAAGCAGCCCATGGGAACACCTGCATTACCCACAGCTGCAATTGTTGATACTATTACCCATAAACCCATATCAATATAAGAAACGATATAACCATTGCTTTGCATTACGTAAACTACGGTGCTAAAAATAAATGCAGCACAACCATTCATGTTAATTGTAGTGCATAATGGTAAAACAATTCTAGCAACTTTAGGGTTGATTTTAAGGTTGTTTTCTGCAGCATTAATCGTAATAGGTAGTGTTCCTGATGATGATTTTGAAAAAAAAGCAACAGTTAAGGCAGGCATCATTTTTTTTATAGTAGTAAAAGGTGATAAACGATTCCATGCCAACCAAGCAGGTAAAACTATTAAACCTTGAATAAGATTAGATGAAATAATTACTGCTAAATACTCGCCAATGCCTGCAATATCAACTCCTTGTCGAAATTGAATAAGAGTTGTAGTGACAAAACCAAATAGACCAATTGGTAAAATAGCTACAACTCCTTGAGCAATAATAATAAAAACGCTATATAATCCTTGTATAAAAGCAATTACAGTTTCTTTATGTTTGATATTTGGAATCAATCTAATACAGAAGCCAAACAAAAGAGCCATTAATAAAATACTTATAACTTGATGGTGTAAAAACGGTTCTAAAATATTATTAGGAACAATATTTGTTACATGTTTAAGATAATCTATATTTTCAATCGTTTTTGGTAAAATAAAGTCAGAATTTTTTAATATAGTTAACCGAGGATTAATTATATTGTAGACAATGTTAGCTACACTTGCAGCAATAATAGTTGTAGTTAATGTATATAAAATAGTTTTATTCCATATTTTTTTATAGTGTCCTTCTAAAGAATGGCTAGAAATAGTAGTCATTAAAGAAAGCATAATTATTGGTAAACTTAAAAATTGAAATATTTTAATAAAAAGATCAGTGCATAAAGTACCAAGTATGTGTAAAAATTTAATATTGCTGAAACCACTATAAATCCCAAAAATTACCATTATTAAATATAAATAAATTTTCAAATGTTTTTTGATATGGATCAAAAAATTATGCATAAAAATTGTGTTATTCACTTTAACTCCGCTTTATGTAGTTAGCTTATTAGCTGTGGTTATTATGTGTATTTAGTATATATATTTATCATAAGTATATATTTTTTTAATGATTAATAATAAGAATACTTGGAGATCTGGGTATTTTTTAAATGTTTTATTGAAATATATATGCTTTAATAATTTATTTAATATAATTTAAATAATATTTAAGAATAGTTAAGAAAAGGATTTTTTGAAAAGGATTTTTTATGATGGACCCAAAAATGATTGTGAAGGAAGCTGCTGTTGCATTAAATATTTCCGAAAAGCAAGCACTTACTAGGTTAGAGGATCTAAAGTTATCTTTCTATAAATCATCCAATTTATCATATTTTGGTTATACATCGGCGCGAGATTTTTTTAATTTGGAGAGAAAACCACAATCTATTGCTTTTCAAATTGTTAAAGGTGGTACTGGCAAAACATCATTGGCTTCAGCGTTTGCAATAAGAGCAAACTTATATGGTTTAAAGGTTTTATGTATAGATTTAGATCAACAAGGTAATCTAACCCACACTTTTAATATTAATGCCGAAAATTATCCAGTTATGATCGATATTTTGGCAGAAGGGTATTCATACGAACAAGCTATAGCTAAGGTGTATCCAGGGTTATATGTGTTAGCTAGTAGAATAGAAAACGCTTTAATTGATGATGTAATAAAACTCAAAAAATTACCACTAGAGATGGTATATAGAGAATATTTTGCTAATTTAAAAAAGCAATATGATTTAATTGTTGTAGATTGTCCACCTAATCTGGGCCAGTCAGTAGCTGCTGTTACTTTGGCGGTAGATACGGTAGTTGCTCCTGTTGTTCCAGAAAATTTTGCTTTATCAGGACTTAAAATAACCTGCAATGCAATAAAAGAATTAGAACAAAATTATGCAACTAGTATTAAATTTAAGATTTTAGTTAATAAATATGATGCACGCACTATTTTATCACAAGATGCCTTACATATGTTAAGTCGTCATCCAATATACTCTCAACATTTATTGCAAACTTATATAAGAACTTCGCAAGAATTTCCTAATGCCATAGCTAAGGGAAAAACAATTTTTGATCAAGTTAAGCCAACTATCGCTAAATTGGATGTAGATAATTTAACCAAAGAATTATTAAAAATTGGTAGCTTTGCTAAAACAAAAAATAAATCTTCAGCTAGCAAATCTTTTGATTTTCATTTAGAAGAAAGTTTAGTGTGATAAATGTTTATTCTGCTTTTTTAACCGTTCTTCTCTTATTGGTTCGTAGAATTTTTCTAATGTTTCCTTAGAAGAAAATTGTTTTATCTCTATACATTTGCCTAGGCACTGATTAAATGGATGCTCCTTTTAAGTAATGGTTTATTTACTCATTTTGATGCCTTTATACCTATTTGTTAAGTAAAAAGGCGGCATCCATTTAATCAGTGCCAGTTGTTGTGTCTACATAACTAAACAGCGCAATTGTCCACGTTTGCTTGCATAAGCATCACTATGTCTTACCCAAGTATTGGGGTCAACCTTATTTACATTTTCCCAATATTTTGAAAATGTTTCATGCTGATTAGCATCACTACTAGCTTGAGCTTTTTCATGTTGTTTTAAATGAATTGAAAAAGTTATAAATTTATTATTACCAGAATATAATGTACTACTATCTATATTTTGAGGTTCACTATAGTTTTTAATTATATATTTTTTAAGTTCCATGCGTAATTCATTTTTTTTATGATTACTAAAATACTCAGCAAATTCTATAGTAAAGATATCTAAATCTTTAGGATCCATTTTTTCTAAATAATACTTAAGTACCTGAGGAATATTCCTTTGTAATTTTCTTCGTATTATGAATGGTCTACCCATAAAGAATTCAATAAATCTTTCATATCTATTATAAGAACTAAAATATTTATTAGCACTATTGCATAATTCATGTAATAATTTTTCTATAAAAAACATTATTTTATTACTGTGAAAATCTTCTTTCTTTTTAGTGAATTCTTCATGTAAATTTTTTGGTATTTCATTCATAGATATTAAACATTCTTGCATCATAGAAGCTAATGCATTGAGTGGACCATCATCAGGGGATTCTATTCTTATAATTTTACCATGTGGATTCCAGTCAGCCCCAGTTCTAAGTGTTTTTGATGGCATTATACAAATAGTAATTTCATGATTGTATTCTTTAGATTTATTTATTACTTCTCTTAATTTAGGGAGATTGCCACTATGGTACAATACCTGAAGTTCATCTAAAATTTTATAAATCAAAAAATGATTTGGATCTTCTAAATTTAATTTTATTTTAATAAACTCTAAAAATATAAATTTGGTCATATATTTGTGCCCGTCTTGTTGCGTAAATAAAGTAGTTGCCCACTTTTGATTTCCTAGTAAGAATATAAGCTAAAACCTTGGCGTTGGAGACCATAATTATGCCATACAAACTATGAAACGATCATCGCCATAAATTTAAAAAAGTTTGTTACAAAATTAATAATTGGACAAAATATAACGAAGCTTTAAAAACTCGTGGCTCTATAACTCTTTGGTTATCTAATGATGTTATTACAGCATGGTATGTTAATAAAAACAATGGCACTGATTAAATGGATGCCGCCTTTTTACTTAACAAATAGGTATAAAGGCATCAAAATGAGTAAATAAACCATTACTTAAAAGGAGCATCCATTTAATCAGTGCCTGTTTGATAATCGTTATTTATGTTAGTAAAAAATTGTAAAAATTTTTACTAACTAGACAAATCTTTTGGTAATTTATTATTAACGTCAGTGAATACTCCACCTAAAAGAGCAAACAGATCTATAATATATACCCACATCATGCAAATTAAAAAATATGCTATTGCAATGATAGAAATATAAAAATAGATTGTTTTTGGTATTGTGATTAAATTATTAGATGTAAGATTGTTAAACAGGATAAGGTTATTAAAGAAATAAATTGATGCGGTCATCATAAATAAAGAACTAAATAATATTATAAAACCACTGGCCGATCTTCCTAAATAAAATCTATGTAACCCTAAAAATCCTAAAAATGTGCATAATAGTATCGCAGTTATATTGCTTTTTTCACTAATATCATGATTTTTTCTTCTTAGTAAAGGTAAACCATCACTATCTTTAAATGATCCAACGCTAATTGCTGATAAATCAATAAAAACCCAAATTAACACAGCCATAAGACAACAAAGAATTAATAATAATAAAAAAATTGACGGTACAGTTTTGTAGAATGACATTACCCACGGTAAGAACAACAGGACTATTAGCATACATGAACCAGTTTTGATTTTTCCAACATACAATCTATGCGTTCCTGGTAAAACAGATGCCATTAGCAATGCAACTAAACGATATTTGGTTGATATTTGAGTTTGCATATATGTTTTATAAATTATGTAAAGCAGTAAGTCAAACTTAGTCTGTAAACTGCCCTTGACAAGGTAACCTAAACATACCTATAGTGGTGGTAAGGAAGTGGATAAAAGTGGTATAAAGTGGGGGTCAGTTTTTTAAAAAAATAATTTCAATAAATATAATAAAAAACTAACAAATTTAGTAAACAAAATTGGATTAAATCTTTTTATATGTTTAGAGGCATTAATACAGTTAGTTTAGATGAGAAGGGAAGGTTAGCAATCCCTAGCAGGTGTCGAGAAGTTCTTGATATTTGCAGCACTCATGGACAATTGGTAGTTACTATAGATACCGAAGAACGTTGTTTATTGATGTATCCATTAATCCATTGGGAAGATATTGAAAAAAAAATTGAACGGTTACCAAGTTTTAATTATGCAGCACGTCGTATCCAAAGATTACTTATAGGGCATGCAACAGAGGTGTTGTTGGATAATCAGGGAAGAATTTTGTTACCACAAGAACTTAGAGAATATGCTGGGTTGAAAAAACGAACGGTGCTAGTTGGGCAAGGAAAAAAAATTGAAATCTGGGATTCTAATAGTTGGGTAGAAAAAAGAAATGATTGGTTAGAAACTAGTGCGACAAAAGGGCAAGATTTACCAGAAGAATTGCAAATTTTGTCTTTATAGGTGGCTGGCCAAGAACCTTTACTTTTAAACGGGCTTCTGTTTGAGCGTAGCAGTGTACGCGAGTGAAAAAGTAAAGGTTCTTGGGTAAGGTCATAGAGGTTGGATGATAGAAGAAAATGAAAATAAGAGCAGAGGTTAATTTACATGAACATAAACCAGTAATGCTGTTAGAAACACTGACTGCGCTTAATATTAAGCCAGATGGTGTTTATGTAGACGGTACTTTTGGAAGAGGTGGTCATTCTCAATTCATTTTAAATAAATTAAATAACCAAGGGCGTTTATTAGTTGTTGATTTAGATATTGAAGCAATTTATATTGCCAATCAATTACAACAAACAGATCCAAGAGTTAGTGTTTTTCATGGATCTTTTAAACAAATTACTGAGTTTTGTCATAAATTCAATATTTCCAAGATTGATGGTGTATTGCTAGATTTGGGGGTATCTTCTCCGCAATTAAATAATCAAAACAGAGGATTTAGTTTTTCTAATGATGGCCCTCTCGATATGCGAATGGATTATAGCAAAGGTATATCGGCTAGTGAATGGTTAAAAGTAGTCGAAAAAAATGAACTAATTAGAGTACTAAGAGAATATGGTCAAGAGCGTTTTGCTCCAAAAATAGCAGAAGCTATTATTATAACCAGATCTTCTAAGCCTATTAATACAACTTTTGATTTAGTAGAAATTATTAAAAAAAATTGTCCGGCATTTTATTCAAGAAATAAACATCCTGCTACTCGCACTTTTCAAGCAATTAGAATTTTTATTAATCAAGAATTATTGAATTTACAAGAAGCCTTACCTGAAATAATGAATTTATTAGCAATTAATGGACGATTAGTGGTTATTAGTTTCCATTCTTTAGAAGATAGTATTGTTAAAAATTTTATTACTAAATATTCTAAAGATACTTTATGTACCGACTACGCTGTACGTAAATTACCATTGATCAGATCTAATTTAGAGCACATTAAATTAAAAAGTCTTGGTAAATTAAAACCAAGCATAGAAGAGGTTAATAACAATAGGCGAGCAAGAAGTGCAATTATGAGAGTGGCTGAAAAATGCGCATAGAAGGGCCTTTTATAGATCTATATAAAACTAAAAAATTTTTCATAATTAGTCTTATGATGTCATTAACTATTAGTTCTGCACTCGGAGTTATTTATAGTAAACATAAAACAAGGATGCTGCATGTACAATTACAACGTATGTATACAGAACGTTCTAATTTAAATACAGAATGGAGTAGGCTTTTATTAGAAAAAAGCACGTGGATGGCAGATGTTCGTATTGAACAGCTGGCTAAACAAACTCTTAATATGATTATGCCAGAACAAGTATATATTATTGGGCAGTAACTAATATGGTAAGACATAAATTTTTAATAATGATATTTGGAATATTACTTGTTGGAGTAATAGCCAGATTAATTAATTTACAAGTTTTTGAACAAGAATTTTTAAAAAAACAAGGCAATGCGATGGTTATTAGGGTAGTAAATGATCAAGCATATAGAGGTATGATTTTAGATAGAAATTCCGAACCATTAGCTGTGAGCACGCAAATAGAATCTGTTTGGTTAAATCCAAAAGTTTTTGATATAAACAATGCTAATGTTGCAGAATTATTACATTTGTTAAAGCTTAATAAGCAACAGCTTATTAACAAGCTAAATCAATATACTGATAAAGAATTTATGTACTTAAAACGACACGTATCTCCAATAAATGTGGCTTCCATTGCTAAATTTAATATTCCAGGTATAAATTTTAAATCAGAATATAAGAGATATTATCCAACTGGAGAAGTTAGTGCTCATATATTAGGATTTACTAATTTAGATGATCAAGGGATATCTGGCATTGAATATGCGTATAATAGTAAATTACGTGGTATTCCTGGTAAAAAAATTGTGATTAATGATAGGCGTGGTAGAGAGGTTGAATATATAAAAAATATTCAAGATATGCAGCCTGGTCAAGATATTATAAGTAGTATTGATCATCGATTACAGTATTTAGCACATAGAGAATTGCAAGATAGTATTTTAAAGCATAATGCGAAATCCGGTAGTGTTGTTATTTTGGATGTTAAAACTGGTGAAGTGTTAGCAATGGTAAATCAACCAACATTTAATCCTAATGAAAAAATTACAGACATTAATAGTGGTAAATATAGAAATATTGCAGTCACAGATTATTTTGAACCAGCCTCTTCTATTAAAGCATTTAGTATAGCAAGCGTGTTAGAAAAGGGAGTGTCTCCTACTACATTGGTTGATACGAGTCCAGGTGTTTGGCAATTAAGGGGCGGGGTTGTTAAGGATCTTAAAAATAATGGTATTGTTGATATAGCAACTATATTACAACATTCTAGTAATATAGGGATCAGTAAATTAGTTTTAGCTAACTCCAGTGCTAATTCAGCCAATGTTTTATGGGATATGTATGATCGTGTAGGTTTTGGTACAACAACTAGTAGTGGTTTTCCTGGAGAAAGTTCTGGTGTATTAAATTTACCTCCAAAGAATCAACAATTTGTATTGGCAACAATGTCATTTGGATATGGTATGGCAGTCACACCATTACAGTTAGCTAGAGCATATGCGGTTTTAGGAGCTCATGGTATTAGAAGACCAGTAAGTTTTGTTAAATTACAGGAAGCTGATGCTGGTGTAAGGGTTATGACCCCAAAGGTGAGTGAACAAGTAGTAGAAATGTTAGCATTAGCTTCTAGTCGTCGCACATCTAAACTTACTAAAGTAGAAGGGTATAATATTGCCGGTAAAACTGGGACAGCACGTAAATTAGGTAAACATAGTTATGATAAAAATAGGCATTTAGCGGTATTTTGTGGTTTGGCACCAGCTAGTTCTCCAAAATTTTCTATCGTAGTTACAATCAATGAGCCATCGGTAAGTGGTTACTATGGTAATCAAGTAGCAGAACCAGTATTTGCTAAAATAGCGACAGGTGCACTACGTATTCTTAATGTTCCACCAGATGTTGATACACAATCAGTACATGTGGCGCAAAGTGGAGTTAATCATTCATGAAAATAGTTGGAATAACAGGTACTAATGGCAAAACGACTTGTGTACATTTAATCTGTAATTTGCTTAAAGAAAATATAAATTGTGCAAGTTTTGGTACTTTAGGAATAAAACATTATCAAGACAATACTTGTTTTGAAACTAAAACAAAATTAACTACATTAGGCAATATTGAATTACATGAAAATTTAAAAAAGGTTGCTACTCAAAAATGTGAATTTGTTGCAATGGAAGTATCTTCCCATGGGTTAGATCAAAAAAGAGTAGCTGGAGTTGATTTTATAGCTGCTGTATTTACTAATTTATCCCATGATCATTTAGATTATCACAAAACCATGGAAAATTATTTTCAAGCCAAATTAAAATTATTTACTGATTATAACAGCAACCTTAGGTGCGCAATAATTAATTTAGATGATGAATATGGTTTAAGAATTATTAAGTTTTTACAAGAATATAAAATTAACAATCAATTAGAAATTGTTGGATTTAGTACTAAATCTCTTAAAGAACAACCTGATGATATTTATCTTAAAAATATAAAAAAAATAACTTGTGAACGGATAGTACTGAATAATTTAGGTATACAGGCATCTATTATAACTCCATGGGGAACAGGCATATTAAATACTAAATTAATAGGTATGCATAATTTAAGTAATTTGCTGGCGAGCATAGCGATTTGTGCTATTTGGATGCCACTTACCGAGATCTTAGAAAAATGTAGTGCATTACAACCAGCAACAGGAAGATTGCAATCAGTCGTTACTAATTTAAAAAATAACATTGATGCTAAACATCAAATAATTGTTGATTATGCGCATACCCCTGACGGTTTAGAAAAAGCCTTATCTGCTATAAAACAACATTATCCAAACAAAAAAATTTGTTGTGTTTTTGGTTGTGGGGGTGATAGGGATATAACTAAAAGACCAAAAATGCTGCAAGTAGCTGATAATTATTGTCATACTGTTATTTTAACTCAAGATAATCCCAGATCTGAAAATCCCATGAAAATTATAAATGATATTTTAAGTTATAAAATTAATAAATTACCTGGGGACTTAATTGTAGAAATGGATCGTAGGCAAGCAATCTATAAAGCTATAAAAAATTATTATCAGGATTATGTAATTTTGATCGCAGGAAAAGGACACGAATTAAACCAAATTATTGGTGATCAAGAATATCCGTTTTGTGACCAGGAAGTAGCAATCGATGCCTTAAATAGTTTAATTATACCGACAACAATTGAGATTTAATAAGGATATTTATATATGTTATTATGGATTTTTAATAAACTACAGCATTCTTATAACTTTTTTCATATTTTGTCTGTTTTTGAATATATAACTCTTAGAATGGTATTAGCTGCTTTAACGTCTTTAATGATCTCATTAATAGTCGGTCCTAAAATGATTGATTGGCTTAGTAAAATGCAACTTGGACAGGTAATTAGAACTTGTGGTCCAATTAGCCATTTATCTAAAAGTGGTACCCCCACTATGGGTGGAGTCTTAATTTTAACGGCGATTTTCGTAACAACTATTTTATGGAGTGATTTACATAATAAGTATGTTTGGGTAATTTTAAGCATAATTGTTAGTTTTGGTCTTATAGGCTGGCTGGATGATTATAAAAAATTAGTCCTTAAACATCATCGAGGATTACCTGCTAAATGGAAGTATTTTTGGCAATCCGTATGTGGTTTAGTTATTGCAATTGTTTTATTTAAATTAGCTAAAACTCCAGTAGAAACTAGTTTGTTAATACCGTTTTTTAAAAAAGCCATATTTCCATTAGGTGTGAGTTATATTATTCTTGCTTATTTTGTGATAGTTGGTACTAGTAATGCAGTTAATTTAACTGATGGTTTAGATGGTTTGGCAATTATGCCAATTATTTTAATTAGTGGGGCACTGGGGGTTTTTGCATATATAGCTGGTAATGCACATTTTGCTAATTATTTAATTTTACCGTATATAGCCGGAGCCGAAGAAATAGCAGTAGTTTGTTCAGCTATTGTTGGGGCTGGTTTAGGATTTTTATGGTTTAATGCATATCCTGCTCAAATTTTTATGGGTGATGTTGGTTCTTTAGGGCTTGGGGCAACATTAGGTGTTATAGCGATTATTGTTAGGCAAGAGTTATTATTATTTATTATGGGCGGGGTTTTTGTTGCAGAAACATTATCTGTTATTTTACAGGTATGTTCTTATAAGTTAACTGGTAAAAGAATATTTCGTATGGCACCTATCCATCATCATTTTGAATTATTAGGTTGGCCAGAGCCAAGAGTTATTATAAGATTTTGGATTGTTACAGCAATTTTAGTATTATGTGCTTTAGCTACAATTAAATTGAGATAATTCCTCATCCTACCCTCTCCCACCTCATCCCAATCCCTTCTCCACAGAGTGGAGAGGGATTGGGTGAGGCTGGGGAGGGGCTATGAGAAGAATGGATAATATGAATAAAAAATTGCATTATTGTGTTTTAGGTCTTGGTATTACTGGGATTTCTTGCTTAGAGTTTTTAACTAACAATCAAATAGAAAAAATTACTGCAACAGATATTAAAAACAATTTAGAATTATCAAAGCTATCAGAAAAATATCCAACAATTAATTTTTTGTTAGGAGAATTAAAGATTCCTGATGATGCGGATATTTTAGTATTAAGTCCTGGTATAAATCAATTTTTACCAGTTATACAAAATGCTGTAAAACGTGGCGCAAAATTAACTAATGATATCAATTTATTTTTAGAACAAATAAATATTTTAAAAAAAAACAGCCCCATTAAAGTGGTAGCAATTACTGGTACTAATGGTAAAACAACAGTAGTTAATATTTTAGCCAATATGGCTGAACAAGTAGGTGTTAAATATGCTTTATGTGGGAATGTTGGGGATCCTGTTTTAAATTATTTATCTAACACTGATGTTTTGTTGTATATTATAGAATTATCTAGCTTTCAGCTGGAATTAGTCGATCAATTATATTGTGATGTAGCGTGCATTTTAAATATTACTCCAGATCATTTAGATCGTTATGCAAATTTTGCTGCATATTGTGCTGCCAAGTTGAAAATCTATAAGAATGCAAAAAATATTGTGTACTATAGAGAAGACTTAAATACATATAATAATAGCTTTGACAATAAATCTGTCATATCTTTTGGTAAAAGTTTTACTGATGGTTCCCAAAATTTTAGTGTGGATGCAGATTATAAGTGGCTAATGCATGGGCAATTCAAGATGATCCAAATTAAAGAATTGGCTTTAACTGGAGAACATAATATATTAAATAGTTTAGCTTGCTTAGCTATAGGAAATTTGTTGAATTTTCCTAAGAATGACATGTATGTTTCGTTGAAAAATTTTTCTGGATTAGAACATAGATGTCAAATAGTTGGAACATGGAATGGAATTTCTTGGGTTAATGATTCTAAAGGTACCAATGTTGGAGCTACAATTGCGGCTCTTAATGCTAATCTTAGTTGTAATGAAAATTACAATAAAAAATTAATAATTATTTTAGGTGGCATAAATAAAAACGCAGATTTATCTATGTTACAGCCCTTTGTTGCCAACAATTGCAAGACAGCTATTTTAATTGGGGCTTGCAAAGAACAATTATTTGATATATTGCACCATAGTGTAAATTGCCATATTGCGGTTGATTTGCAAATGGCAGTTAGTATCGCAAAACAGATTGCAATTTTGGGGGATACGGTTTTGTTTTCACCAGCATGTGCTAGTTTTGATATGTTTGAGAACTATAAACATCGTGGAGAAGTATTTAAACAATGTGTATTAGAACTTTATAATGACTAAGCAATTGAAAAAAATATTCGATCCTGTTTTATTGTTTAGTTTTTTATCTTTATTATCTGTTAGTATAGTAATGGTGGCATCTGCTTCTATATCAATTGCTGAAAAATATAATGTACCAGATTTTTATTTTACAATTCATCATTTGATATATTTAATTATTAGTTTAAGTGGATTTGTTGTGTTAACTTTAGTGCCAATTAAATATATAGAAAAAATCTCTATATATTGTGCAGCTATTGGTTTGGTTATGTTAGTATTAGTTTTTATTCCAGGGTTATCAAGGCCTGTGAATGGCGCATTTAGATGGGTTTTCTTGGGGCCACTCTCTATTCAAGCTTCCGAATTTTCTAAGTTATTATTAATTATATATATGTCTGGTTTTTTAGTGCGTAGGCGAGAAAATGTGCGTACTAATTTTGGTGGGTTTTTAGCACCATTAATAGTGTTATTAATGTTTGATATATTGTTATTATTAGAGCCAGATTTTGGGGCCATGTTTATTGTTAGTTGTACTATTATAAGCTTATTATTTATTGCAGGAGTTAAACTTAGGTATTTATTTTTGTTATTACCATTTGCAGGATTTATTGTTGTTGGTTTAATTTACACATCTTCGTATAGATTACAAAGAATTGTAGGGTTTTTACATCCATGGGATGATCAGTTTGATAAAGGTTATCAATTAGTTCAGTCTTTAATTGCATTTGGCCGTGGTGGGTGGTTCGGGATAGGGTTAGGTAGCAGCGTGCAAAAATTATTATATTTACCTGAAGCTTATACAGATTTTATTTTTGCGATTATTGCTGAAGAATTAGGCTTTGTTGGAGCGATTATTGTAATAACATTACTTTCTGTAGTGACACTACGTTGTTTAAGGATTGCACAATCTGCTATGCTGGCTAAAAAATTTTTTATGGCGTACTTAGCGTATGGGATATCATTTTGGTTTGGATTGCAATCTATAGTCAATATTGGAGTTAATATTGGGTTATTACCAACTAAAGGGTTAACCTTGCCATTTATTAGTTATGGTGGAAATAGTTTGTTGGTGTGTTGTTTATCTATTGCTATATTATTTAGGATTGATTTTGAGTTGCAATCTAAATTAGAGTAACTTAGTAATCTATGAAATTATACATTTTTTATATGTATGTTTAGTTTTAGGTTGCACCTGTTTGCTCTCTTCTTCTTGTTCTTGCAAAAAAACCCTCTTTTTTCTAGAAGAAAGTGGAGATTCAGTTTTTGAGGTGTTAGGTGTAGTAGTAAATTCCATACTATCTATTTTTGATAATTTTGAGCGAGGACTAGAACGACAGGAGGTAAAATGAGTAGTACATGATGGTGATGGTGGGTGCAGTTCTAGTTTATGGAGTTCAAGGGAACTACTAGATGGAATAATGCTTAATGGGTGTTGATTTTCTATACATTTAGAAATTAATCTAAATAAGTCATTTTGGATAAATGGTTTTGTTAAATAATAGTCCATGCCACTTTCTAAAGCCATAATTTTTGTACTTGGATTTGCATTGGCTGATATGCAGATAATAGGTATATGATTATGGGTTTCTTGTGAGCGAATTTTGATAGTGACGTCTGTTCCGTTAATTATTGGAATATTAAGATCCATAAAAATTAAAGAAAAATTATGTTTGATAAATTCTTCTAATGCTTTTTGGCCATTATCTACTGATCTACAAATACAACCAGTTTTTTTTAGCATTCCCACTAAAATAGTTGTATTTATTGGATTATCTTCTACTATCAATATTTTTTTACCAGATAATCTTGGTGTTTGTACTACATTTAAACTATCTGATGATATATTTTGATCTACAATTTTCAATTGTTCTTCTGCAGTTAAAGATTTACATTTTATAGAAAAAGAAAATTCAGTTCCGTGCTCTTCGTTTCCATTTCGACTTTTTACGTGTATGCTTCCATTCATTAATTCAACTATTTTTTTGCTTATTGCAAGGCCTAATCCAGAACCACCATATTGTGAACCGATGTGATGATTAGCTTGGGTAAAACATTCAAACAACTTACTTAGTTCTTCTGTGGACATACCTATTCCAGTGTCTTTGATCATAAAATCAACAACAAAATATTGTTGATTATAAGATGTTGTAGTAGCAACAAAAGTAATGCTGCCGTCATGGGTAAATTTGATTGCGTTAGACATTAAATTAACAATAACCACTGATAGTTGATTGGGATCTGTTTTGATCCATACATTGTGTTGTGGTATATTTAGTATAAGTGTCAGATGCTTTAATTCTATTTGAGTTGCAAACATTTTTAGAGCATTTTTTATTGTTTGGGTTAATTCAAAACATATCTCATTTAAGGTAAGTTTGTTGTTTTCTAATTTATCCATCGTTAACACATCGTCAACAATAATTTTTTGTTGCAGCATACTTTGATTAATTATATCTAGTTGTTCTCTAATTGTAGTAAATAATTCTGGTTGATCAGCACTATATAGTCCTTCCAGTTCTTTTAATGATTCTTTTAGTAAAAACATTCCACCAAAAATACCATGTAAAGGAGTGCGGACTTCGTGACAGATAGTATCAATAAATTTTTGCATTGCTTGATTTTGTTCTTTTCTGGCGATTGCTAAAGTAGATTGTTTAGCTGATTCTGCGATTTGTTCCTCTAATTTTTTTTCATAAACTCTATGTTCTGTTAAATCTCTTATGCCTATTAGTATGAATGATTTTTCATGTGTTTTAATTGGACTTAGACTAATGTCAATAACAAACTCTTCGCGATTTTTTTTTATACCATGAAAATTTTGTTTAGCAACCTCAAAGTTCATTGGTCTAGCAAATGGTTTTTGTAAAAAATTTGTTCTGTATGATATGTGTTGCTCGCGAAAACGAACTGGCATGAAATCTTCTATATATAAATCAAGCAACTCTGCCTTAGTATAATTAAATAATTTTTCTGCTAAGGTGTTAGCTAGAACAATTTTTCCATATTGATCTGCTACAAGCATTGCTTCTGTTAATGCCTCTAAAAGAGCAGGAAAATCATTGTCAAATAAAGTTTTAGTATGGCTTGAGATAATAGTATTAGTGTCTTCTTGTTCTGTTTGAGTATTATCTAGTTCTTCTGATTTGGTGTTTTCTGATTCTTCTGTTGAGGTATCTTCTGGCTCTATCATATGATTCCTGTAGATATTTCATTATTTACATTAACAGTTATGTTCGTGGTGAATTATGATACTTAATTTGTTGTTCTGGAAGTGTTTCTTTTAAAATATTTTCTGATTCATTTTCATAGATTGGCTTGGTTGGTGTATGTTGTGGTGGTTCTAAGTGTTCATAAGAACCAAAGTTAAATTTAAATAATAATTTACTATTACTTCTGATTACTCTTCGTGGACAGATATCATCTATGCTATTTGAATCTTCACTATTATGAAAGTGTTTATTTTTGTTGATAAGCGTTCTTTCTTGGCTTAATGAATCTAAGCTAGAAGTAGAATCTTCTTTTGGACAATTAAAAAAATGTTTTAGTGCAACATGTAGTTTTTGTACATCTATAGGTTTTATAACACATTCATTCATACCTGCTGCCAAATACTCCGTAATATCATCTTGGGTGCCATTAGCAGTGCATGCAATAATAGGACATTTAATCTGCAATTTTGTTCTTAAAATATTTGTAGCTTTAATACCATCCATAATTGGCATGTGTATATCCATAAAAATAACATCATATGGAAGAATTGGTTGCTTGGTGCACACTAGATCAATAGCTTCTTGCCCATTATTAGCGGTAGTTACTTTACATCCTAACTGACTGGTAAGTATTTTATTCATTATTGTTTGATTTATAGTAGAATCATCCACTACTAATACATTTAAATTATATATCACAGGTTGTTCTATAGATAAATTCTGGTGTGATAAATTGAGTGTGGGTGTTGATACATGATCATTTTTGGGTAACATGATCTTTTCTAGATATACTCTAAACCAAAAAATCGATCCAAAACCTACTTTACTGAATACCCCAAATAATTTCTCTAATTGGTCAGCTGAATTTATTTGCATAATTAATTCATGAGCAATACTTAATCCAAGCCCTGTACCCCTTGGAAATAATTCTTCATTATGTTCTGTTTGGCAATATGGTTTGAAAAGTTGTTGTAGCTTATCTGCATTTATTCCTATTCCAGAGTCTTGTATTGCAAAATGAAGTTGGATTATGTTGTTTTGCATTTCTCGTTCTTTTCTAATCATAACCCTAATAAATCCTTGTTCAGTAAATTTAATAGCATTGCTAAGTAAAATTGTTAGAGTCTCTACAAGTTTTTCAAAATGCCCGTTAAACTTAGAATCAAAACCAACATTAGATTGACAAATTAATTGCAGGTGCTTATCTTGCACCTTGTTTTTTATTGGTTCACAAACGATATTTATTAAATTTTTTAAAGTAAATATCGTTTTTTCATTAGGTTTTTGATGATCTTCAGTTGATTGCAATTTTTGTAGCTCTTTTAATTTGCTCATAACACATTCGATTCTTTTAATACATATATTAAAAGTTTTAATTGCTTCTTGCTGTTCTTCAGTTAAATTTGTTATGGTATTTATTATATTAAGACAAAATAGACTGCCTTGTAGTGGATTGAGAATTTCATGAAAAAGATAAGACAACAAAATTGATTTTTGTTTTGCAAATTCTTTAGAAGTAGACAACTTTTCTTGCGACATTAAACTTGCATTTTCCGTAAGAACTTTATGTTTTTCTGAGTATAACAAATCTTTAATGTATTTGTTGGTTTTATTGTTATATATAGCAAAACTAACAGATCCAATTATGGTAGTACATAGCCAACTTGTAATTGAATCTATTATAAGTCCTTCTTGGTTTAAGGTATTATAATTTGTTGATTTGCGTATAAGAAAACTCAACCATGTAACTAATTGTGATACGATTGTGCAAGCAATTATAACTATAATAAGAGTTTTTTTTATTGGCCATGACCAAAAATTATAATTTTTTTGTTTTATTGATGGCAATGTTTCCAGTGTTCTTAGTTCTTGCAGTGGTGATTTTGGAGATGTAGTAGATATTGAAATTTCTGACAATCCGTATGTATCAAAATTAATGTTTCTAAAAGTTTTTTTAAAAACATTTGACACAGTAAAACTATTAATATTTAAAAAATTGATATCTAGATATTGTTCACTATCATCCATCCCAACTTCATTTGTTGATGAGGTTGATGGTATGCTGTTAGGTGGAATAAATGTTTGAGGTGCAACTTGACCTTGATGCATAGAACTACTGGTTAGTCGTGATATAGAAGTAAACATACTTGATTATCGGCATATTATTTTTATTATTAATATTTGATCATACATAGTTTGTTTATAACTCAAAATGTTTACATTCACTCAGTAGCTAAATTATGGTTCACCTGATAAATGTTCGTTATTATAGTTAAATGTTAAATCCCAACGTGGTAAAGCGACGATATCTGAATTTTTATCAAAATACCCTTGTTTAGCTCGCATAAGACCAGCAAACGCAATCATTGCTGCATTGTCGGTGCAAAATTCTAATTTTGGAAAAAATACTTTTATTGGACAACCATTAGTATAATTATTGCTAAGATTTAATAATTTATTTCTTAAAGATGAATTAGCACTTACACCACCTGCTATAACTAATTGATTTAATTTGGTAATTTCTAGTGCTTGGCGGCATTTGATAACTAAGGTATCCATAACTGCTTCTTGGAAAGCGTATGCCAGATCGGCTTTGTAAGTTTGATCGTCTGATTTAAATTGTTTTATTTTAAGCATGGCGGCAGTTTTAAGACCACTAAAACTAAAATTTAAATTTTTTTGATGAATGAATGGTCTAGTAAAATAAAAAAGTTCTGGATTTTGGCAGGTATCTGCCAGTTTAGACAATTCTTTGCCGTTTGGCGGGTTAATTCCTAATAGTTTAGCGGTCTTGTCTAGTGCTTCTCCTGCTGCATCATCTAATGTTTCGCCAAGAATTTGATAATTACCTAAGGAATTTGCTTGAATTAACATGGTATGGCCGCCAGATGCCAATAATGCTAAGAATGGAAATTGTGGTCCAATAACAGGTGTTTGATTAGCTTCATTTATTAAAGAGGCTAATAAATGCCCTTCTAAATGATGGATCCCTAATGCTGGAATTTTTAATCCAAAACTAAGAGACTTAGCAAAAGCTATTCCAGTTAATAATGATCCAATTAATCCTGGACCTTTAGTATAAGCGATAAAATTTATGTCATTTAAAGATAGATTATGGGTGGTTAATAACTGAATTAATAAAGGTGTTAAATATTGTATATGGTAGCGTGCAGCAACTTCTGGAATTACCCCGCCATGTTTAGTTAACTGATTTAGCTGGGTGTGCAAAACATGACCAAGCAGACCTCTATTTTCATCATAGATGGCTAGAGCTGTTTCGTCGCAAGAGGTTTCTATACCTAAAATAATCATGGATCTGTTTTAAATCTGTCTTTAAATTAAAAGTAAAAATTAATTATGTTGCCTATAATTAACTTATGCATAATAAAATGTCCAATAAAAAAATCGGATTTTCGTTAGTAGAGCTTATGGTCGTTGTGGCTGTAATTGGTATTTTAGCTTCCATTGCGGTTCCAGCTTATTCTGATTACATAACTAGAGCTAAGATTGCTGAAGGTTTAGTTATTTTAGATAAGCTAAAAAGCATGAGTGTGGATTATTATAATAGTAATGGTGCATTGCCAGATTTGACTACGGGTGCTGCTGGGCTTGGTATTGCAGCAGATGCATATACAAGTACTAATATTGATACAGTAAGTATTACTATTGCTAGTAGTGAGAGTACAATTAATGTTAAATTTAAAAGTACCGTTATGACTGGTGGTGCCACTGGGGCTGGTACATTAAGTATGAAATCAAATTCTAGCAAAGCAACTAATGCTGGGGTTATCTCGTGGACATGTAGCTCTGCAGATATATTACAGCGATATTTGCCTCCAACATGCTCATTTGCTGCTCCACCCCCCCCTCCACCATAATTTGTTAAGTATAAAGTTATAATTGCTTTTATTTCATTTTTAATTACAATGAAGTTTTAATTTAATTTGGGGGACATAGTTTCAATGCCAACTGTCAAAATCAGAGACGGAGATACTTTTGAAGGTGCAATGCGCAAATTTAAGAGGATTGTAGATAAGACACGTATTTTACAAGAATTAAGGTTAAGAGAGTTTCATCTAAATGGTTCTGTATTAAAACAACGTCAAAAAGCAGCCGCTAAAAAAAGATGGGCAAAAAAATTAGCCAGAGAAAAGGCTAATTTTAAAGAAATGTCTAGAACTGGTGGACGCGATAGATAGAGTAAGTTTTTTATGGTAGATCTTAAAACCCAGATCCAAGATTTCATGAAGCAGGCAATGCGAAGTCATGCTAAAGAACGTTTAGGAGCTATTCGGTTAATTTTATCAGCTATTAAACAGCAAGAAGTAGATCAGCGGATCCAATTAAATAATGAGCAAATCATAGAAATACTACTTAAAATGGTTAAGCAACGTAAAGAATCAATTACTCAGTTTCAGCTGGCATCTCGAGAAGATCTAATTGCAAAAGAGAATTTTGAAATATCTGTTATTAATGAATTTTTACCTGAAAAATTATCAGATTCTAAAATAGAAGCTCTAATAGAAGAGGCGTTAACAGTTAATAATGCTTCTTCTATTAAAGATATGGCTAAAGTTATGCAGCATTTGCGGAAGTCTTTGGCAGGTGGAGCTGATTTAGAGCAAGTTGGTAAAGCAGTTAAAGATCGTTTATTAAAAGCTTCATCATAGCTATTTATACCTGCAACACTTTAGTTTTTGGTATTCTAAAAAATAATTCGCGAACTTGCCTTGCTCCGCAAGGCTCAAACAGCTCTCATTATTTTTTAGAATACCAAAAACTAAAGTGTAATTAGTATGTATTCACTCGGTGTTTAAAATGAGGTGATTAAGAAAAGGTTGTGAGAATTTCTGAACAATTTATAGCCAGCTTATTATCTCGTATTAATTTAGTGGATCTAATCAGTAAAAAAGTTACTTTGCGTCATGTTGGGGCTAATTTTATTGGTTTGTGCCCATTTCATCAAGAAAAAACACCATCATTCACAGTTAATAAAGATAAACAATTTTTTCATTGCTTTGGTTGTAAAGAAAGTGGTGATGCTATTCGCTTTCTTATGTTAACAGAACATAAAAGTTTTGTAGATACTGTGGAAATTTTAGCAAATCAATATGGTTTACATATGGAAAAAGAACCAGCACATGAGCCCAACCCATTGATTGAAAAAATTTATAAAATTTTAAATGTAGCTGTAGATTTTTATCATCAAGAATTATTAAAAAGTAATGCACAAGCTACAACTGCGCTTGGCTATTTAACAAATCGAGGAATTAATTTAACTACGGTACGACGTTTTAAATTAGGTTTTGTTAATTCTAATTGGACTGGTTTGCTAGATTTTTGTTCACGAGAAGTGTTGCTAGAACACGACCTAGATCTAAAAGTTTTATTGCAGCAGGCTGGTTTAATTTTAGAAAAAAATAGTAAATTTTATGATAGATTCCGTTCAAGAATTATGTTTCCAATTCGTAATAAGTTTGGTAAAACAATTGGTTTTGGAGCTCGCGCATTAAGTTCCGAACAAACTCCTAAATATCTTAATTCTCCAGAAACTATAGTTTTCAGTAAAAATCAAGAATTATACGGATTAGATGAAGTTAAAAGTAAACTTAATAATTTAAATAGTTTGATAGTTGTTGAGGGTTATTTAGACGTATTAATGTTAGCACAATCTGAAATTTATAATGTTGTGGCTACTTTAGGTACTGCATTAAATGAACATCATGTAAAAACTATTTTTAATATTGTGCCAGAGATAGTTTTTTGTTTTGATGGTGACTTAGCTGGTTGCAAGGCTAGTGTTAGAGCAATGGAATTAGCTATTAGTATGATGGGAGCTGGAATTTTACAGAGTAAGCATGTTATAAAATTTGTATCTTTACCAAATGGTTATGATCCTGATTTGTTAGTTAGAGAAAAAGGTGCTAAAGAATTTAAACAATTTATATTAGAGGCAAAAGTATTATCTGATTTTTTCTTTGAGTATTTATCTAGAAAATACCCAGAAAAAAACATAGAGAGTTTAAACAAACTCGCAGAGGAAGCTAAATTACAAATTGCTAAATTACCAGATAATTTATTACAAAATTTATGGTACGAAAAATTAGCTGGGTTATTAGGAATAGAGAGCAGTGTCTTTAAGCAAAATAATTCTCAAAGAGTATTTGTTAAACATTCTTCTCAAAAAACACTAACTTCTAATAGTCGTTCAAGTTATAGTTACCCTATATCAAATGCTACAAAAGCATTAGCTATGTTATTGATGGATAATAATTTATTAAAATTGTGTGGTTCTTTAAATAATGCTAAGTTTTCTATACTTAAATTACCATCAGATATTGATTTGTTTATTAAAGTTGTTCAAACTTTACAATCGTTAAAATCTTCTGCGACAGTTAATGAATTTAATATTACTATAGAAAAACTAACAACTTATTTGGAACCTGTATATGCACAAAAACTATTATTAATTGAAGCAAAAAAAATAGTTCAATTTATACCTGTAGAAGGTATTGAACAAGAATTTATGGGAGCAGTCAAAAAGGTTAATAGGGTATTAGTAGAACAAACAGTTGACGAGTTACTTTTAGCTTCTAAACAAAGAACTTTAGAAGAACGAGAAAAATTGTTATTACAACAAATGTTGAATGACTTATAATTGATTAGTGGTAATACTAAATAAATAAAAGGATAAATTAAATATTTAACAATAATGCTAAACTTAGTTGCAAAAAATTGATCTAGTGCTAGATTTAACGCTTTGTTAAGGTGTAAAATTATCTTACAGAGAGGATAACTGGCTAATAAGCAATTTATAAAAAAGTAGGTGTACCAACAATGAATAGTACAATAAATCAAGAGAACGACAAAGAAAGACAAATTTCTCAGATCAGAACTCTAATTGCTCTAGGTAAAGATAAAGGTTTTTTAACTTATGAAGAAGTTAATGATTACCTACCAAATGATATTATTGATTCTGAACAAATAAGCGATATTATTCAAATGATTGGTGATATGGGAATTGCTGTATACGATATGGCAACTGATTCAGAGGTTCCTATGTTAAGTGACCCAACTATGGGTGATGTTCCAGAAGATGTTAGTGAAGTGGATGAAACCGCTGCAGTAATTGCAAGTGGGGATTTTGGTAAAACTACAGATCCAGTCAGAATGTATATGCGTGAAATGGGCTCGGTAGATTTATTAACGAGACAAGGCGAAATTGCTATCGCTAAACGGATCGAGGAAGGTGTTAGAGGTGTAGTATGCGTTTTAGCACAGTATCCAAAGATCTTGGATGTTTTAATAGAAGAATTTAATAAAATTGATAATGAAGAACTACGAGTTGGTGATATTATTCATGGGTTTTATGATGATAATACAAGTAATGAAGATTTAATAGCAATAGTTAATAATTTTCCAGCTGATTTAGAAATATCAGATAGCGAAATAGATCTAAATAATATAATTAGGGAACCATTGTTGGATGCATCGGATGATCTGGAAGTTCCGGTTCCAGTTCCGATGGTTGGTGCATCTTCTGAAAATGAATCTGACGAAGAAAGTAGTGAAGATAACATTTCTTCTGCATTTGATGCGGAATTAGACATAGAAGAAGTTAAAAGTCGATTTAGTGTTTTAGCTACAGAAATAGAAAATGCTAAAAAAGTTGAAATAGAAAAAGGTAGGGAGCACCCGGATACTAAATTAGCTTTTGAAGAATTAAGTAAAAAATTATCAGCTTTTAAATTAGCCCCTAAAATGTTTGATAAGTTAATTGCCAAGATGCGTAGCATGTTGCATTTCGTTAGAGAAGCAGAGCGCATTGTTGCAGAAATTTGTTTAAAAAAAGCAAAGATATCTAAAAAAGTATTTATAAAATCATTTGTTGGACAAGAAATTAATTTAACTTGGATAGATGATTTCATAAATCAAAATAGTAAATATATTAAACTGTTAGAATATAAAGATGAAGTTTTAATTGCTCAAAAAAAATTACAAAATATTGAACAAAATTGTAGTTTATCAATTAACGATATTAAAGATTTAAATAAATTAATGTCATTAAGTGAAGCTAAGGCCAGGTATGCTAAAAAAGAAATGGTGGAAGCAAATTTGAGATTAGTGATTTCTATAGCAAAAAAATATACTAATCGTGGTTTACAGTTTCTTGATTTAATTCAAGAAGGTAATATTGGTTTAATGAAAGCTGTAGATAAATTTGAATATCGTCGTGGTTATAAATTTTCTACTTATGCTACTTGGTGGATTAGGCAGGCAATTACTAGGGCTATTGCTGATCAGGCAAGAACAATTCGTATTCCTGTACATATGATAGAAACTATTAACAAATTAACTAGAATTTCTAGGAAATTATTGCAAGAAACTGGTTTAGAACCAACTCCAGAAGAATTGGCTAAAGAAATGTGTATGCCAGAAGATAAAATTCGTAAGGTAATGAAGATTGCTAAAGAACCAATTTCGATGGAAACCCCAATAGGGGATGATGACGAATCTCATCTTGGGGACTTTATTGAAGATAAAAATATTTCATGTCCAGAAGAATTAGCGGTTTATCAGGGATTAAGAGAAGAAATTATTACTTTATTAGATAGTCTAACTTCTAGAGAAGCCAAAGTTCTTAGAATGCGTTTTGGTATAGAGATGAATACAGATCATACTTTAGAAGAGGTTGGGCAGCAATTTGGAGTAACTAGAGAACGGATTAGGCAAATCGAAGCTAAAGCATTACGTAGATTACGCCAGCCAAGCAGAGCAGATAAATTAAAGAGCTTTGTAGAAGAAGTTTATAACAAAGAGTAATTTTAAGGGTTGCTCGGAGTTGCTTTTGTGTTAAAATAGGGCCTAATTATTGTGTTAACGGGCCCATAGCTCAGTTGGTTAGAGCAGGGGACTCATAATCCCTTGGTCGTAGGTTCGAGTCCTACTGGGCCCATAAAGAAAAAATCAGGGAAAACAGCTACCATAACCATACTATCCCCATAATCGATTCTTTTGGTATCAGTCTGCAAATACAGTTATAGTCGTCGAAATTATCGGATAGAACGAAAACGTGAGCTGGTTGTACGTGAAAGGGTTTATTAGTGGTATAAGCTTTGTTCTTCCAGCTAGACCAGATTTTCTGAATTCCAGTATTTTTAATAGCGATCCCGTTTACAATTACACCATTTTCTGTAATATATATTGTGTTATTTTCTAATGCTACGATTCTAGATATCCAAACTTTACCATTACCTTTGAATAAAATAATGTCACCAATTTTATACTGTCGCAGGTAAGGTAATATTCGATTCAAAAAGAATACCTGTCCATCCGTGAGAGAGGGATCCATGCATTTGGCTGGACTTATAATACGATGCGGCCGTGCTAATGCCAGGACCGCAGTTATTAAAATGATAATAGTGAAAACGATAATTTTGTACTTATTCTTCTTCATATGTAATTCTATAGCCATTTCTCAAATTAAATTTATTTTTTTCCAAGGTTCAATACCGTACAATTCATAATTTAATAGTTTATTACTTGTGCTTATGATTACTTGTATTAGATTTAGATTGGTTATTATCTATTGGTAATAAATGTTTTACGATATTATAAGTAAGAGGCTGTTCTTTATATAATTCTACAAATTTTAGCTTTCACCTGTGCATCATTTGTGTATATTTTAGCTTTAGAAAGTACTTCTGGGGTTTGTACTAAAATTTGTGTTCCTAAGGCATCAATTAATCTGTGAACATTTGTTGAATTTATTTCGACAACGCTATTACCGATAACTTCGGATTTTATTGGTAATCCTTCTTGTCTTAAAACTTCTCTTACTATGGATTCTTGATATTTTAGATAAGGTTGACTGTATATAAAAACACTGCTGTGTATACTATCTGTATATTCTTTTAACCACTTACATAATTCTTGTACTGTTGTCCACGTAGTAGGAGCTGTAATTTTTCCTGTTTTATAGTCTGTTTTTGCTTTGTTATCTATAATTATTAATTTTCTTGTCGGTACTACATTGCTAATTGTTGTAGCAGTATATGCCTCTTGTATTAACACATTTTCTGTTAATTTGTCTAAAGTAGTATTATATTTTTTGGCTATTTCAGTTAATTCTAGTTCTGTTCCATCAACTCCTATGCTAACTTTACGTTCTTCGGTTAATAATACTAAAAAATTAACTTTTAAAGCATTTTTGCTATGTAATTCATCAAGATACTTAAGTCTAGCTTTTATAGTTGGCATAACAGCACCAAAAACTACAATTACATCTGGTTCAGAAATTGTTGGAGGTATTATATTAATTATTTTTAATTTATCCAATGAAATTCCAATATCCTGGATATTTTCTGTCATCCAAGTTGTAGACTGTTCTTGCATTCCAGCTCTAATAGTGAAATGTTTTTGAATTAATTCAATAAAATATAAAACATCTTTAAAAAGCTTAGAAGGGTTTTTCCTTTTTGGAAAAATAGTCATAAAAGTTTCTGTTGGCTTTATAATTCCTGCCTTTTTCATCATAAATTCTAACGATTGCTTTTGTTGAGGTTCGTTAAAGCCATAATAATCCAAAACATCCCATACAGATTGACCAGGCTTAGAATTATGCTGCCAAAAATATAAGGTTGTTACTGTTATTGCTAAAAAGGTTAACCCAAAAACAAGTGTTTTTTTATTAATTTTGTTAAACTGAAATAACACTTGGGTTAACGTTTGTAGCAATAACGGTAATAACTTTAGCATAACAACTAATCTCCCTTCAGATGTATGTACAAATTAATGCTACCAACAGCGCAGTTTTTGTGTCAACTCAATAATATCAATTTACTTAATAGCTATAATAAGCTTACAGATGATTTGTATATTTGTTTTTCAGATGGATAGAGCTGTTTAAAGCTAATTAAAAAAACAAACTATTAAAATTTTTAAAGCTAGCTATCCCAAACTTAACACCAAAGTATATAAGTATTAACCCAGATAAAGTAGATACAATGCGTAGCTTCTTATTATCTATGATTTTACTGCCAAAATGTAATATAAGACTAACAAAAGCCCCCCACAACAATACACCAGCAATAATAAAGAAGTTAATTAGTAAGTCAGTTATATTCAGATGAGATGAAGTATTTTGTTGGATACTGGCAGCAAAAGTACTTAGCCAAAACATTATGCCAATAGGACTAGTAAAAGCTAACGTCAAGCCTATTAATAGGCCGCTTTTATTAGAATAATGTTTTGTTGGGTTAGATCCATTATTAGCTTTAACTATAGTCATAAAATTTCTTGAACTGGCTTTGATAATGGTTGTAATTCCCATATAAATAAGTACGATTTCGCCTATACAAGAAACACTAAATAAAGTTATTGGATGTTGCATTAATTGCCCCAACCCAAAATAGGCAATTAACAAGCAAACACTATTAGCGATGGCTCCACCCAAACGTACACTAAATGCCCCCCAAAAGCCGCTTACAAGACCACGTTTAATCATTTCTGCATTAACTGGTCCAATAGGAGCAGCTAGGCTTACGCCTAATAGAATTTTGGTGAGGATAATTTGTAACATGGCTTATTTTGGCTAAACATTGACTAAATATCAAATAAAATTTATAAATCTATGTAAAAAGTTATGCGTGTGATTTAATAATAGAATGTATGTAGGATTTAATGATATAGGTGTATATAAATGTCTTTAAAGTGGTTTGTGGTGCATTGTTATCCGAACAAAGAATCTATTGCTGAACTTAATTTACAAAATCAAGGTTTTGATACTTATATCCCACGGTATAAAAAATTAAGGCGACATGCTCGTAGGGTTGATACAGTTTTTGCTCCATTATTTCCTCGGTATTTTTTTGTTAATTTAGATCCGGATCTTAGCAATTGGTTATCGATTAACTATACACCAGGAGTTAGTTATTTGTTAAAAAATAGCCACGGGTTGCCGGCTAATGTCCCTGATTATATAATTGAGGAATTACATAAAAATCATGATGAAAAGGGTTTGGTTAATTTATCAGTTTTGGAATTATTTAAGCCAGGCGAACAAGTTAGAATTATAGATGGTGCTTTTGTTAACCATGTTGCTATATATGAACAAATGACAGATGATCAGCGGGTACAGTTGCTAATAAATTTAATCCAACAGCCAGTAAAAATTTCTATTCCATTGTATGCGGTAGAAAAAGTTTAAAATTATAAATAAGGACACATAAATTTATGGATTTTATTAATTTAAATAATCCAGCAATTCAATCGATAGACATAGAGCAGCTATTAGCAAAATTTAATACTAAAACAGCGCGAATTGCAGTTATAGGGTTAGGTTATGTTGGTTTACCATTGATTTTTGCATTATATAAAAAATTTAAAGTAATAGGTTTTGATATTGATCAAAACAAAATATCGTCTTTACAAAACAACAAATCTTACATTAAAAATTTTACAGATGACGATATTTTTAATTTAAATACATCTAATCAATTTACAGCCAGCTCAGATTTAAGTATTTTACAGCAGGCTGATGCAATCTTAATTTGCGTACCAACACCACTTACTAAAAATCGTGAACCAGACATGAGCTATATACTAGCAACAGCAAAAAATATCAGTACAATTTTACGTAAAGGCCAATTAATAGTATTGGAATCTACGACTTATCCAGGAACAACTAAAGAAGTATTACAACCTATATTAGAGGCTGCAACTAATTTAAAATCTGGGCAAGATTTTTTCTTAAGTTATGCCCCAGAGAGAGAAGATCCTGGTAATAAAAAATTTACCGCTACTGATATACCAAAAGTTGTTGGAGCAAATGATGATAAATCTAGACGTTTGACGATCGCATTGTATAGTCAGATTGCGCCAGAGGTTGTACAGGTTAGTTCAACAGCTACTGCAGAAGCAGTTAAAATTTTAGAAAATATTTTTCGTTGTGTAAATATTGCTTTAGTAAATGAATTGAAAATTGTTTTTGATAAAATGGGTATTAATATTTGGGAAGTAATTGAAGCTGCTAAAACTAAACCATTTGGATATATGCCGTTTTATCCAAGCCCTGGTCTAGGTGGGCATTGTATTCCAATCGATCCATTTTATTTAACCTGGAAAGCAAGAGAATATGATGTGGTTACTAAATTTATAGAATTAGCTGGAGAAATTAACAGTTCTATGCCGCATTATGTTGTTTCTAAACTGCGGGATGCATTAGATGACAGATTTGCTAAAGTATTAAATGGTTCAAAAATTTTAATTGTAGGTATGGCATATAAGAAAAATGTTGATGATATTCGAGAAAGTCCATCTTTGTATATTTTTAAAGAATTGTTGAATAAAAAATCTGAGGTTGATTATTTTGATCCATATATTCAATTTATTCCAGAAAATCGTGAATACCCAAAGTTGTCTCATATTTATTCTATTAGTTTAACTAAAGAAAATTTACAAAAATATGATGCAGTAATTATATGTACAGATCATGATAATATTGATTATCAATTGTTGGTAGATAATAGTAAATTAATAATTGATACTCGTAATGCAACGGCTATAGTTAAAAGCCATACTAATGGTAAATTAAAAGATAATATTGTTTATGCTTAAAAAAAGTATTTTAGTTACAGGTTGTGCAGGATTTATTGGTTTTCATGCAACCAAAAAATTATTATCAGATGGCCATAGAGTAATCGGTTTGGATAATTTAAATGATTACTATGATGTTAATTTAAAAAATTCCAGATTAGCTATTTTAAAAAATTTTAAAAATTTTATTTTTTATAAATTAGATCTTAAAGATCAAGAAAATATTGTTGGTTTAGCTAAACTTCATCCAGATCTTCAGTTTATTTTGCATTTAGCAGCTCAAGCTGGGGTACGTTATTCTTTGACTAATCCATTTGCTTATACGAATAGTAATATTACTGGTCATTTAGCAATTTTAGAGTTAGCAAGAAATTTATTAAATTTAGAACATTTAGCATATGCTAGCAGTTCTTCTGTTTATGGTGCTAATGAAAAATTACCGTTTGCCATAGAAGATCGGGTAGACACCCCGATTTCTTTATATGCTGCAACTAAAAAATCATGCGAATTAATGAGTTATTGTTATAGCCATTTGTTTGGTATAAAAACTACAGGACTTAGATTTTTTACAGTATATGGTCCATGGGGTCGGCCTGACATGTCGGCATTTATTTTTACTAAGGCCATTTTAAATAAACAAAAAATACCAGTATATAATTATGGCGATATGGGGCGTAATTTTACTTATATTGACGATATAATATCTGGTACTCTTAGCTGTTTATTTAATGGTTATAAAAATAACCATCAAAATTCATCTAATATTTATAATATAGGTAACAATCGATCTGAAAAACTAATGGATTTTATTAGAGAATTAGAGCGACAATTAGGTGTTAAAGCGGAGCTTGATTTACAGCCAATGCAGCCAGGAGATGTTAAAGAGACGATTGCAGATCTTAGTGCATCAGAAAGAGATTTTGGATTTATGCCAAAAACTAATATTGCAGAAGGTTTGAAAAATTTTGTTGCTTGGTATAGAGAGTATTATGGCACTAAAGTCCATGTCAAAAAATAACTTGTACTTTTTTCACTCGCTAAACTCGCTACGCTCAGACAGACGCTCGTTTAAAAGTACAAATTATTTTTTGACATGGATTAAATATGCATTTAGTACTAATTATTAATTCACTAGGGATAGGTGGTGCTGAAAGAGTCTTAGTGCGTTTAGCACATTCTTGGGCAAAAAGCGGTCATAAAATTTCTTTTATTACTTTTTTTCAAGAAGAAAAATTTTTTTATCAATTAGATAATAAAGATAGTAAAATTAATTTAATTAATTTAGGTGAGCAAAAGCCACCAAATAATCAAAATTGTATTCAATATTTTTTTAAAGTAACGAAACGTGCTTATCTTTTAAGAAAATTATTTAATACATTACAGCCAGATCTAATTGTATCTTTTTTGGTTGGAGTAAATATTACGGTGTTATTAGCCAATATGTGTTCTAAAATACCAGTAGTAGTCTCAGAAAGAATTGATCCAAATAAACACGTTATACCAGAATTTTATAAAAAATTAAGATTATTAATGTACCCACAAGCTGCCGCAATTGTGGTACAAACCAAAGGGATTGCTGATTATTTTCCAGAAAAATATCAAAGAAAAATTGTTATTATTCCAAATTTTATAAAACAACCAAAGATTAAAAAAAATATATATACTCAAGGAGAGAGCCAAAAGCAAAAAATCAAAAATATCATTACTGTTGGGCGACTCCATGAACAAAAAGATCATAAAACTTTAATTTATGCTTTTGCCAAAATAGTTAATAATTACCCAGATTTAACTTTAAATATTTATGGAGAGGGGCCGGGGAGGAGTGAGTTGCAGAATTTAATAATAAATTTAAATTTGCAAAATAGGGCTTTTTTACCAGGTATTACTATGGATGTTGAAAATACCTTGGTAACTGGGGATTTGTTTGTTTTTCCTTCTGTTTACGAAGGATTTTCAAATGCATTGTGTGAGGCTATGAGTTGTGGACTACCAGTTATTGCGTCAAATTGTTCTGGTAATGTTGATATTATAGAAAATGGAGTTAATGGATTGTTATTTAAATGTGGTGATGTTGAAGAGTTAGCTTCATTAATACAGCAATTATTGAATAATTCTGAGCATTGTAATAAATTAGCCAGTAATGCTACAAATATCGTGAATAGGTTTAGTGAGATAGAAATTTTAAAATTATGGGATAATGTTTTAGAGTTTGCTAGCTCTTGTAGGATTTAAATTTAATATTATATTGATTGCATTATATTAATCGTATTTTAGCTGCTAGTATTGTAAAATTAAAAAATTGTTTTTAATTTTACAGTAACCGAACAGTTATAGTTGAAAATAGTTTTTGGAGAGATGGCCGAGCGGCTTAAGGCGCACCCCTGGAAAGGGTGTGTACGGCAACGTACCGTGGGTTCGAATCCCACTCTCTCCGTATTTTAGAATGGGATATTAATAATGTTTAATATATCGCCTTTCCTAGATCAAAATGCTTTATCTCGAGATGTCAGAAAGTCTGCCACTGAGTTGATTTCAGAAATGGAAGATTACTTTTCTCTACAAGACACCCCCAATACTAGTATACAATTAGTAACCCACAAGAATACTATTTTTATTGAATTTCGCACTTATGATGGGATGTTTGATACTATTAATCGTGCTCTCTACGAAATGATTACTCTTTATGGAGTTAGTTATAGATTATTGGAAGAAAGATTAAGTAAAGATAATGGCTATGGGTGGGATTTTTCTGAAGATCTACTTCCTTATATGAAACAAATAATCTTCAGAGCTGTGAATTCTCATGATATACGTGCTCCTGAAGATATACCAACCTATTGAAGAAATATTCTACACTAAGCTCAGCTTGATTATAATTACTATATATTAGCAGAACGCTCAGGTAAATTATCTAAAAATCAATCACCTATAAAAAATTTGAGCAAGAGAGTTTAACGACACCTTTAAAAATCTGTCCAGCGGGGGAATGTTGTAGATCCATGAGCTGGCCTCTGTTTGATATTTGGTTATGCTTAGAGCATAAGGATATAAGTTATTATCGAATACAGCTAAATTTGATAATACTGAAAACTAATATGTTATTATATATACTGTCTATCGATTATTTATTATATAAATTATTAAATTAATAAAGGCGTTATTCGCATGAAAAAATTATCTAAAAAAGCCGTTATAAAATCCATACTATCTTCCTCTATTGGTAATGTACTAGAGTGGTACGAATATACTCTATATGCTTATTTTGCAACAGTTATTAGTAGCTTATTCTTTCCTGTTACCAATCCATACGTTTCGATGATGATGACATTTGCCACATTTGCAGTGGGATTAGCTGCACGACCGATTGGTGGCATTATTTTTGGGTATATCGGTGATAAGTATAGTAGAAAAAAAATGCTGACTTTAACTGTGCTTTTAATGTCTATTCCGACAATATGTATTGGTTTATTACCAACATATGAGCAAATTGGCATTATGGCACCAATTATACTTATTCTTTTGCGTATTTTACAGGGAGTAGCACTAGGCGGGGAATTTGGAGCATCTTGTGTTTATCTTTTTGAATCAGTACCAAAAGAAAAAAGAGGATTTTTTGGTTGTATGGCTCTTACAGGGGTTGGTACAGGCCTTGTTCTTAGTTCATGTACTATTTTTATAGTAGAGTCGTTAGCAACTAAGGAAACAATATATGCATTTGCTTGGAGAATACCATTTTTTATTAGTGTACTTGGAGCGATTATAGGTTTTTATATGCGTCGTACACTTTTAGAAACAGAAGATTTTATTTTTGCTAAACAAAATAGTGAATTAATTTCCAATCCATTTATGGAAATGTTAAAAAACCATAAGTTTACATTATTTAAACTTTTTTCCATTTTTATTACTACTCAAATATCATTTTTTATTGTTTTTATTTTTGGCAAGACTATGATGATCAATTTCTTAAATTATGATCCTCATGTTGCTGGTAAATTTAATTTGTTTACCGTAATGAGTTATACTTTTGCAACAGTATTTTTTGGATATTTATCAGATCAAATCAACAAAAGATATATTATTATTTTAGGAACGATAGGTCTTTTGTTAGCATCATACCCATTTATATTATCTTTGAAGAATGGAGTTGCATCTTCGATATTATTGTTCTCTATTTTAATGGGAATATTAATAGGCATGACAGAAGGAACGTTAAATCCCCTTACTGCAGAATCATTTCCTACCAATATAAGAGCTACTAGTGTTGCTTTCTGTTGGAATTTTACATCTGTTGTCTTTGGTGGAGTTGCTCCAATTATGTCAATGTGGCTTATAGAAAATTTTGGAGGAGTAGATACAGTTGCATATTATCTAATGATAGCTTGTAGTATAACTATCATCGTTACTTTATATACTTTAAAAAGAGAAACAATAAATATTGATGTTGATACGTTAGCGCCAGATCTAAATGTTTAATTAAAAGGTATTTGGACGGGGGTAGGTGTTTTTTAAGCTTATGAAGCACCATTCAGTATGTTAATAGGTTAAAAATGTGTTTTTATTCTTTCAGGATGCTCCATAAGTTTAAAAAACACCTACCAACGTCCAAATACATTGAAAATAGCGTTATTATTGATTTTATTTAGCCAATGCAGGATAGGTAAATCCTATAAAATGAACGGTATTTAATAAAAAATGAGCAATAATACTTGATTCAATGTGCTTAGTTTTTTGATAAACATAACCATAAATTAGACCTGCAAGACTGGCTAACATGATGTATTTGATACCTCCCATAAAATGGTTAACTCCAAAAAGTATGGATGTTAATAACAATGCTAAATAATTACCATAACGATAAGATTTTAAAGCATTACTAATAAAATTTTGAGTGAAACCTCTAAATAGTGCCTCTTCTGCGATGCAAGTAAACAATAGATTATTAAGTGCCCAAATAACAAAAAAAGAATTTATTTTTAAGTCATACTTAACATAACCAAAACGACAAGAGAAATAAGAAAGTAACAAAACACCCATTAGGGTAATTGGAATAGTTGTTTTTAACATGGTTAACCAATCTATTCGAGTTTTTAATAAAGGTAATCTACTGAAACCTAAAATGAACAGAGCAATTAATGGTTTGTCAAAATTTAAAAACATTGTGTAGCGAATGGCGTTGGGGCTAATAAGTAATTCTTTGGTAATTAACCAATTTGAAAAGCCTGGAATATTATGTATTCCGGCAGAAATACTAAAACCAATAGTAAAGACAATAACGCCACAAATAATTTTGATAGGATTTGATTTAATATTAAAGGTTAAATAGTGTATGCCAGCAAAAGTTACTATAAACAGTAGCGAAGTCCATTGTAACCTATTGGCGAGAAAGGCTAATAGCGTAGCAATAAATAAAAAACTGCAAAAAATTATTGGCTTCCTGTTAAACCATAGACTTAAAACAGCAGCAGATAAAAAAATATATGCAGTTAAAGTCAATTTTGAATTTAATAATATCGCATAATTAAATAGCATATTTATTCCTTCATAACATCAACAATTGTGATATAATGGTACCAGATGTACTTATTCTAAGACCATACTTATTATTTCTATACATTATTATAATAATTACAACAATAATCACTACTTTGTAGTAAGGTGGTTAAAAATGGTAGATATTAATTGCTGGGAGTCAAAATTCAACTCTTGTGTTTATTCAGATAGATTATTAAACAAGCTTTTATTGCTTAATAGGCAATCTACAGATCAAATAGATCTTATTAAGATAAAAAAAGCTATTTATTATGCAAAAAAATATCATGGCACGCAAAAAAGGCAGTCTGGTGAACCATATTATTCACATCCACTAGAAGTTGCGTATATGGTGGCAGATTATCGTTTCACCACAGATATTTTAGTTACTAGCATATTACATGATACGATAGAAGATACTGAATTAACTAAAGAAATGATTAGTTATATTTTTGGACCTCTGGTTGCAAGTCAGGTGGAAGATTTAACTAGAATAAAGATTGATCGAAAAATTAGTTCAGCAGAAATGATTACATCTTTATACCTTGAGAAACAACATGATTTATTATTAGTTAAGATATTTGATCGATTGCATAATATGCGTACTATTGGTAGTAAATCACCAGAAGATATTAAAAGGATAGTAGAAGAAACTATGATTATATTTATAATTCTTGCTTTGTATCTTGGAAATCATGTGGTAGCAGAAGAATTAAAGCAATTGTGTGCTAAAGAAATATTTCATAATCAAAATTATTTGCAAGATCATTTGCAGGAAAAAACATTTGCATGTATTATAGATGATTTTCATTTGCCAGCACTGTGTTAATATTGTGTAACCGTTCAGACTCCAGCCAAGTGCTTGGCCCTTTTGAAATAAGATACATTGTGTCAAAATCGATCTTATCTTGCAGTTGATAAGGTCGAAAGGACAATGGTGTCATCCAAACCCGTCGTTCAG
>Ga0302186_10000276_pt1 | contig 46697 bp, 51 predicted proteins | sample II_Bog_E1_2_FD_198782 | JGI IMG/M metagenome (GOLD analysis project Ga0302186, IMG submission 198782) | Peat permafrost microbial communities from Stordalen Mire near Abisko, Sweden - II_Bog_E1_1 | ecosystem: Environmental > Terrestrial > Soil > Wetlands > Peat | place: Sweden: Abisko...
ACTAACTTCAAGTATTCCAGTCTGCCCTCTTTATTCATTAATATTAAATTATAATTATTTATCAATCAACATAAAATTATATTACTTACGATTTCAAATAATATTCTTTATTATGATTAAACAAAAGTAGAGTAAGTTCCATGAATAACTCAAATATTGGAAATATAATAAAAGCATGACAATTAATGGTTATTTATTGGTAGATGATATTGATTTATATAAATATTAGATTAACCAAAAATTATAACATAATGATACAGACTATAATGATAGATGCGGTATTTATGGTGAAGCTCTGAATACTTTTGGTGAACTCCTCTATTCTGGTGAGAATTTTTATTCTTTCAGCTTTTATTTCTAGATTAACCCAACTAAAGTCATATACTAGATGTCTTTCAAAACTAGATTTTTAGTTAAGCCTACGCAAAAAAAGTTTGATAGGTTACCCAAATGAAATACGATTTTATTCAAGAATTATAAAACATGAAGTTTTAAGGCTTAAAGAGAATTAAACATTTGACTTTTTCTAAGATGGGCGAAATCTCTATAACTAACAAAAGAAAGCTTGTTTGAAGTCAAATATCAAATTAAATACAACAAATCAGATACTGAAAGTCTTACGATGAGCTGTGATCTTACCATATTGATCTCCTTTTGCATGGGATAGCCAATATATAGGAATAGCAATGCTCATAGTAAACCAATTTACAAAATGAGAAATATTATTATTTTGATTTAAATTTAAAATTTGAAATTCATTTTTATATAGTATAAATGTCAATGTAGTACGTTCAGAGTCCTAATTGTGGATACAAGAATTATCAAGAAGTCGGAAACACCAATTATTTGTTCGGAGTCATTGATTCCAATATCAAAATACAACCAGGGCAGGCCGCCTATGAAGTAAATCCAATGTTACAACCTAACGATCATGGATCTATTAAAAGTAAGATTCGATTTGAACTTATTGAATCAGCTGCTGAAAAATAACTTGCCAAGAAGCAAAAATAAATCCTTAGTGAGGAAAGGTTTTTGACACTGTTTACAAAAGAAGAAATAAAAAATTTAGAGATAGATTGGGAAGTTTTTTAAACTGGATAATTTGATGATTCTGCTAACCATCAGACTATAAGGATAATTAAGGACTTTATGCGTGAGAAGGACCAAAGGAATGCGAGTAAAGAATGTAAAGAGCTATACTATAAGATATTATAATTGAATTAAGATCGAATTACCATACACTACGATCGCTTGGAAAAAATGGCCTCTAATTTTTTCCAAGAAAAGTTTCCTAAATGTAAGATTGAAGTAAAGGATAAGATTATTGGTGTTCATTTGGGCAATATATTCAAAATTTATCCATAAAATGGAAAGTCCCTCACCTACTATGTCAAAACACATTCAGGTGGTCAAGCTGATCCTTTTAGTAGAAGCAGTTGGCCAATAATGATACTAAATCCTATAGAACCGATGGCTTATAAAATTTTATAAAAACTTGGTTTTGGTTGTGAATCGCATTTTTTTGGTAGAGACCTGAAGAATTTCTACATCGCAACAAAAGATGCCGGGTCTGATGGTCTTTACTTAAGTTATGGACAGAATCTGAAAGGCACTGCAGACTATTCAAAGATGGTTGAGTCGGAAGATTTTAAAAACGGCATTTTTTGCATAAATTTGCTGTCTAGTATTCTACGGCTAACCGATCTATCCAGAAATCCTGATAACTTTGGTTTTATAAAAATATCTGACGGCTGGCATATTAAAGCGATAGACTTTGAAGTAACTCCAAGGAATAAACATTATTATACACTTGGATCATGCTTTGGAGGGCTCCTTGAAGGTTGTACATCGTTTTCAGACCGAGATGACGATAGGTGCAATATATTTAAAGAAGAAAAAGAAACCCTTGAAAAAATAGCGAAGGGAATATTTGTAAATTAATTTAAAGATTTTAACGATATTGCGGATGAATCTGAAAAAGATGTTTTAAGTGCGATTGGCAGTAACGTTTATATAGAGATTTCAAAGAAGGACTATGCAGACATACTTGAGAAATTATCTTCATACAAGGAGGCAGTAAAGCACAATTTCGCTATTTTTTGTGGGCTATTAAAAATAACTGAACTCGTCAAATGTATCTAAATAAAGCGAAGAAGATATTGATATGATCTATGAAGATAATATCTATATTGTCAAGTATACTTGATTAATTAATTGATTTTACTTCTGCAATAAGATACAATGATAATGATATAAAAGCCATTATTAATAAACGAGCATATCACTCTCCCTTGATCACGGTTACTGTTGCCTAATATTTCCTTACTAGATTCCTCATTTTGAGTGACTTCGATCTTGTCATACTTCACTTCCTTTCCTCCATTTTTCAATTCTTCCATGAGCTTCTTCTTCCAGACATCGATTTCTTCCTTTAGCCATTCTGCAGTACCATCTCAAACTCTTCTAGCAGCTGCTTGGTAAAATAGTACCTTTAATCGATAAGATCGTCTGATATTGACATGATCCACCACGCTATCGATCCCGCAAAAGAATTGGGCTTCTTGATCAATGCGCACAGATATTTGTCAGGATTTCTCCCTATATTTCTTCATCCTCTTCGTTAGACTGCCAAAACTTGTTGATTAAATGTTTAAACTTTTTAGAGAATGCCAATGCAGATTTTATATAAATTTTTTTTTTTTTTTTTAACTTCCAAGCAATAATCATCGGTTAGCAATCAATAGAAGGAATGATTGATATATTTTAATTACTTTTGAATGGTAATCAATACTAATCATTTTTCCCAGTGAACAATGCCAGCAATTTAAATAGTTTCTCTTTTGTATTCATTTCCTATCTTTGGAGCTTATATTGGATCAAATTAAAAGAGAATTTTGCAATTTATGATTCTTTATTGATAGACAATATGATTCATATTAAAAATAGGAGAAGCCACATATTAGACCATAATGACACGGACTATCGTGGTAGATCAGAATATTTATGGTCAAGCACTGCATACTTTAGTTAACTCCTCTATTATGTGGAGCTTTATCCCTTCAGCTTTTATGGCTGGATTCGCTGACTAAAGTCATTAACTAGATCTTTTTGGAAATAAACTTTTAGTTAATTTTATATACCACATGTTAGGTCAGAGGTCCAAATATAATATAATTAAATTCAAGAATTACCAGACGAGAAGATTCGTTGGTTTATCCTCGAATTTTGCAAAGATGGTCGAAATTCTTAATAACCCCAGCCAGCAGAGCTAAATAACAAACATAACATAGCAAATCAATTTTTAATAGCCTTAAAATATCTCAGAGAATATCGAGACTATTTCTACATTGACAAAGTTTATGTGAGATCAGATTTAGGTTTTAAGCTGAGGATTGCTAAGTCAAAAGAGATTTCTCCTAACTAATGTTAGCTGACTGCTTCTCTAAGCACAAATATGAGATTGTTGTGTGAAATTAGGTCTCTGCCTCATATGTGGAGTCTACTTGACTGTCTCATTTATAACGCTCAACATCCAAATCCAATATTTGGCAAGATAATTGTTTTAATCTCAATAAATAGTCGATTTTTGTTTAAGGTCAAAAAGATGATTCTTTTGTGGTTGTATTTTTATTATGTATTTCTGTAATCATAATATATCTTGTTCACGCATTATGGAGCCCGAAGAGAGTGAATCCAGTAAAAAAAATAAAAAACTTCGTTACTAAATCCGAACAAAAGAAATTGAATCTTTTATGAGTGGAAAACGATCTATTTTAGGACTAGATCTTAATTAAAAATGTAAGGGTTACTAAGGAATGCAAAACGTCAGTAACTTGCTCAACGTCATCGAATTAGCGAAGATTCGCTGTTTTCACGAAAAGCACTCTAAAACAGGAGCTCATCTCTTCAGAGAATCTGGTCGGCAATTTGACCAAACTTATTTTGTCACTTCATAGAGTAATGGTGGGTTACTGTTGATTGTTCCCTTCGCTGAGCCAGTAAAAGTGCGATCCATCTGCATCATTGCAAAATACGAAAACCCCGCTCGGCCAAAACTTATGAGACTATTCATTAACACCTAAAATGTGGACTTTTCCATAACTGAGCAGGAGTCAGTTCAATAATTTTCGCTGTCACCAAATTTAGAAGGTCTGCAACCCAACGAGGTGGATACTAACAAATTTAGTCGGGTACGCAAGTTGATGATTCATTTTCAGAATAGCGATATGCAGAAAATGGATGTGTCTTATATTCAGATAAACGGGGAAATATCCAACATAAAAGGGCAGCTAGAGCAGGTCTTCTAGACAGGAAGTCCAATACCTCAAGAATATCGTGACTCTATTTAAAACAACATTCGATAATAGGAAATTGCAAAAAACTAATTTGCTGACAAACAAGCAAAAATTCTTACTAAAGAAAATTTTTTAACAGTATTTACAAAACACTAAATATACTAATTATAGATAAATTGGCAAATTTTTCAAAATGGTTTTTGTGACGATTCTACGAAACGTCATGCTATGAACAAAATTAATATATTGATGGAGTAGGCAGTGAATTATAGTAAAGAATTTAAAGTGCTAGACGACTTTATAATGCGGCTTAATCTAGACCAAAAGCGTATAGATCACAAATTCGTAAATAACATTGCATCCAATTATTTCAAAAAATTATTTCCCAAATGTAAGATAGATGTCTATATTAAATATGTTGGTATTCAGCTTGGTGCTATAGTTAGAATTTATCCATATAATCAAAAGCCAATAACCTATTATGTCAAGACGCATTCAGATGGTTTAGCTTAGTAAAAAAATTAAGTAGCGAATATAGTAAATCCAATAGAGCTGATGGTGTATAAAATATTAGAAAATCTTGGTATTGGTTGCGAGTCCCATTTGTTTGGTAAAGATTTAAAGAATTTTTAAATAGCCACAAAAGATGCGGGATATGATGGAGCTTACTTGAGCTATAAATAGCTTCAAGAGAATGCAGAATATTCACACTTTCTCAATTCAAAAGATTTTTCTAATGGTATTTTTTGTATAGATTTGCTATCTCGTATTTTGCGGTTAACTGATCTTCAGACAAATTCTGGTAATTTTGGTTTTGTATAAAAAATTGATGGGTGGCAGGTCAGAGTTATAGATTTTCGATCGCCTCCAAGAGGCGATTATGGAATAAATAAATATCAGTTTAAAGGGTTTCTTTAAGGCAAAACACAAGTTCAATACTCAGATAAAGTTATAACGAATTTATTCGAGAAATACAAAGATCAGCTTCAAGAAATAGCGAAAGGAATATTTGTAAATCAATTTAAATATTTTAACGACATTGTGGAAAAATCTTAAAAAATTGTCTTGAGTACAATAAACAGCAACTTTAATAAAGATATTTCAGAAAAAGACTTTTAAGGTATGCTTAGGACATTATCCTTATACAAAAAGGCAGTCAAGCGTAATTTTGGTATTTTTTGTTAGCAATTGCAAATAAATCCACTCGCAAATGGTATAGAAATAGGAAAAGATTGAATGGTGATTTATGAAGATAATCTCTATGTTGCTGAATATGCTTTATTAGCTTTTTTAATTTACGATCCTGTTTGTTTAATAAGATAAAATTGAAAATGTTTTATGAATCTATGATTAAGATTCAGCCGCATCAATATCTTTTGAACACAAGTTACTGTTGCCAAATATTTCCAAGCTTAATTCCTCATTGCAAGCGACTCCGATCTTGCCATACTTCACCCTCCTTTTCTCCATTTTTTTAGTTTTTCCAAATCTTTCTTTTTCCATATCTCGATCTATCGCTTTCTGCAGGATCAGCTTATACTCTTCAGCTGCTGCCTCGTAAAAGGTCCCTTTATCGATAAGGAACTGATGATACGGTTGAGCATTTCCCATTTTTTAACTTTTTGTAGCTTCGTTCGTCTCATCGAAGCAATAAGCTGTATGGGTCGGCACCATGTTCAAAAATTTCTCTAAGCGCATTGTAAATAGCAAGCGACTCTTCTTTTGTTATTGTATGTCGGAATTTTTATTAGTATTTTTTTTGATATATTTTTAATGATCAGCAATAATTATGAGTTAACAGAGCAAGTAATATATAAGAGAATGATTTGATATATCTTAAATTATCCTTGAATCTTAATCAATACTAATCATTTTTTCCACTACATATTGCTAGCAATTTGCGTAGTTCTTCTCCTTTGTATTCATTGCCTATTTTTGGAGCTTGAATGTAATAAGGCTTTTCTACCCTTGCCGTATGGATGTACCCTAAGTAAGCCAGTCCATCGAAATAAAGCTTTGTATTGCCATATATCTCATAAGGCTAAACAAGAGGGACTATCATCAGATATTTCTTCGTAAAGATTAGGTCGTATCCGATATCCCTTTTGAATTCCTCTAAATAACCATATTGGTACCCTACAAAGACAGCATGTGATCGACCACGTATTTAATAACTTTGTTTAGCTTTTCTTCGTTGTCATTTGCGCTAAACTGATAGATGAAGTGATTAAACCCCATTCCATTTATAATTGTAATTTTATAGGTTTAAGTAACTTCTTCTGACAATAGAAGAAGTGTCCCTTTCTCGGATGGTACTATAATCTCAGTGAATTATTTTTCGTCTAGCTGTTTTTAAATAAATTTTTATATTGGGAGGTTCCAATTAACTTTTTAATCACGCAGTAAGTACTTTCTGATATAGAGCTTCACTCTAGGATTGGGATTTTATGGTAAAAACTGTAAGCAACCGATAGTGTTAGTCTCCCTTATGAAATAGTGCAGGTTCTTTAACTACATGATAGAAAGGGGTTTGTGAATGAAAAGAGTATGATAGTTTAGGTGAGAGACTAGATTCAATTCGGAATGAGTTTCGGACATTGCTTCTTCTTGCACAATTTTGTTCGTGTTCAAGGGTAATTTCTTATCTGATTCAGGAGTTGGGATGTTGGGTTCAGTTTTTGATTTTTCCACCTCTTCGCCCTCTCGGGAGATATAATTTGCGTCTTCTTAGCCCACATCAGAAATTTCATTTTTGGAAACATTTTCTTCGATCAAAGTCTTATTTTAGTAATGAACCTCTTTGATCAAGACTCGATGACCTTTAATGGGTCTTCCATCGTTGTGCACTCTGAGAGAGTTTCCATTAGCATCCTCGTTATGGTAGAAGTTTAACTCTTATCCAATTAAACTTTTTGGTTCAAAAGCAATAAAAAACTGATCTGAAAGTTCGCAAACAATGGTCTCTTTTTGGGGATAGTCCACATAATCGGGGACATCATCATTTTCCTCATCAATTCTGAGTTTGCTTCTGTTAGAATCCTTCACTCCTTTTGAATCTTTGTCATAACTGACGATAGATTAATGCATTTTGTTAGTTCTAGAAGCCTCGCTCATTCGATCTTGTTCTGAGGGCGGGTGTTTCTCTTTTTAATTGGCAGTAACAAATGCCTCTCTCATCAAAGCTTCCTCAGGTTTTATCTGATCATTAAGAGATAAAGCCATGAGATTGATTTCTTCCGGGACTATTTCCTCGTTGACAAGCGGAATAGTTTTATCCTTGGTAAATTTAATTGTTTCGCACATATTAGGTAATTGACGGTGCACATATTCGATGCCATTGACTAAATATTCGTCCTTTTCTTTCAGGATGTACTTAATGATCTTCTTAGCCAATAAATCTGTGTATTTGGCATCAATCTTTTCTTATAGGGTCTTAATATTGTTTTTAATAATATGTTTTTGCCGGATTTCCTCTTCTGCCAGTTTGACGTTAATCTACGTAATCATCGCCTGTACTTTGCTGGTTAGATGTTCAACAATTAGTAATTCTTCATCTAGTCCGAAATATTTGGTGGCAGTTTGTACGAAGTTTTCCTTGCTGCCGATTATCTTTCCATCAAAAGTATAGATAATGGGGTTCGATTTCTTTAAAAAACCATATATTCGACAAATTTCCTGCAAATAATCTTACCACTCACTGGCATGCTTAATGACCACTCTAAAATCGATATTAGTATATTTAGCTTTGATTCTCCTGGCTATTTCCTCGCACTATATCCCTCCAGAATTACATAAGCGGTATCAATACTATCTGCAGACCCAGCAATAATGTAACTACTCATTTATTCACTATTAAATAACAAAATAAAAACATCAACATCATGGAAACTTGGTTTTTGTAGTGCCAGCCTCTTGGTTTGCCAATTCTGATATTTCGTAGGGAATCTTCTGGAAACGAGCTGCTTATGGATTGAAGAGAGGATATTAAATAAATTGCAGAAATAGATTGGCCAACCTTTGCCTTAATCCTTCCAAAGATTTTTATGGTCTTCCTCTGTCAAGCATATTAGCTTCTCTATCAATGAGGTCAACAATCTCTCGGGTCAAATTACAGTCCCATTCCTTCACAGTCCATTTTGTATTGAGTAGGATATCCAGTCTTTCATCAGTAGAAATATTTTTCATTTTAAGCCCTTTGTACAGATCCATAAGCTATTTGGCTCTGATAGTGAAGGGAGTATGTACTTCAGTAACTCTTCCATCTGTTTTCCTAAATAAAATTATGAATACCTCACCCATTGTTTAGGATCACTCATCGCCTTCAAATATTTTTAAATTTTTTGCACTTTTTGGTCCTTTCCGGCTGAAATTTTGAGACGGTCAATGGTCTGGAGAAGATCAATCTCTTTATCAAGAGTCTCCTTCAGAGCTCTTTTTCTTTGTTCTTCGGATAAGGATTTATTGTTTTTGATCTTTTCCAGTTAAGTTATTCTCCACATCTACATCACGACTAAAATACCTCCAATTCTTGATAAAGAATTTCGAAATCCTGTTGTGTTTTGGGATTTCTTCTTCTTTAGATTTCCTATTTGTGCCTGACTTCTTCATTCTTCCTGAATTTCTCTTCTTCTTCAATTTCTCTTTGAATCTTATCATATTTTTGCTTTCTAAATTTGTTGGCCAATTTGCGAGCAAACCATCCTCTGGTGAGTCTCTGAATATACAAGGCAGCCTCATTTCTGCGTTGTTACCACATTTCAGAATCGAAATAGTGAGACGGTCTGATTAATTTATCAGTTCTTGTATCAATAAAAAGTCCTTCCTTCTCCATCTGACTTCCCATTTATCTTTTAACCTTGGTTGATTTCGAGATCCACTCATAAGTTTGAGTTTATCGGGTGTAGCAAAGTTTATGATTCGTTTTTTTTTGATCAGTCTGAGCGAAGGCATTCCAATACTCGACATTATTGTTGACATTTTTGTATCCTCCAATAAAGGGTTTCTTTTTGTTGATCCTAATGATCTTAACAACTTCGACCCACTGATCAGTAATATTACCCTTCTCGTCCTTTTTGACGATGGTTGATTCAACATGATCATAGTTGTTGATGCGATTGGCCAGCTCCATATCGTTGTTGAGAATCACATCTCCAGAATTAAGCATCTCCTGATTTTAGCTCATGCAATTCAATCTATTTTTCTATTTAAGTTATATAATTTCATTAAAAGTAGATCCGCCCAATCATGCAATAAAATCATGATAAAGCAGTTCATTTCTCTTGATTGATTAAAAAATAATTTAGATCTTTATTTATGAGTTCGGAAATGATATTTGATAATTAATGAAGATTAACTTTATTCTTCTGGTCTGCATAATTACCACTGCCGTTTGTGAACTTGAAAAAGTAAAGCTCATCTTATGTAGAATGATGTGACTCATAAAGTCATCTTGAGTATTGACATCGGAGGACAAGCAGCAGGAAACATTATTCTGGATATGTATGGAAAGGTTGTTCCTAAAACAGTATAAAATTTTGTTAAGATTTGCGAGGGAAACACCATTGTTTAAGGAAAAAGATTGACATTTGTCGGCAGCCCCTTTCATCGAATTATTCCGGGATTTATGAATCAAGGAGGAGATATTACCGACGGAGATGGCACTGGAGGAATGTCTATATGGGGAAAGCCCTTCGATGATTAGAACTTTAAGCTCAATCATGAACCATTCTGCATTTCCATGGCCAATGCCGGCCCTAACACCAATGAAAGTCAATTTTTCATTACAGTGGCTCCTACTGATTGGCTTAACGGCCATTATGTAGTCTTTGGCCGAGCATCTGATGGCAAGAATGTGGTAAAGGCGATTGAAGCAGTTGGATCAGCTTCCGGGACTCCCTCAAAGAAAGTAATAGTCACAAAATGCTCTGCTATAACTCTGATTTCACCTGAATGACTCTATAAATGTAAGGAATCTACAATCATTATCTTTTCATTGTATTTCCTTTTTTGCTTCTCTATTTTTTGCTTGCATTTGCAGGAAGTTGATAGGCGAGAGTAAGCGTGATATTGGGCAATACTTATCCGAGTCAATGACATCTTCTGTACACATCTCCATCTGAATCTTAAATTCCTTTTCCATTTTTTTGATGGTAATCAAATTGGTATTCTATCGAAGTTACTTGTTTGCTGGTTTTACCAAATTCTAAGTGTGGAATTTGGTGTTGTATAACGTTTTTTTGTTATAGTATTCGGTGTACTATTATTTCGTGAGATATTTTACAGGCTATTTGGATTACTTTAGTTTATAATCTTTACTAACTTCCCTGGGAGGCCAAAAATGACCTTCGGGTATGTTTTTTAAACTACCTCCGAATTTCTGCTACAATTGAGAAGGATTGCAAAATTCCAGCAACGGTTAAATTGTTTGTTCATCGAAAAAATTAATCTTTCTCACAGTTTCCTCCTATAAAAACTTTTTGACGAGTCCCCATAGAAAAGATATGGAGCTTGGTATCCGAACTACATAGCACACAAACATTCTAGATCGATATGTATCCGACAAAAATGTAAAGGATTTTTTCATGGATCCGATAAGTGAAAATAAACCAGTTTGGGCAGCATCAATAACAGCAACCCAGTTTTCCACCTGTCCTGGGATCAGATAATTTCTTAGTACATACTAAAAGAAGTAGGTTTGAGTCTAGAGAAGGTCTTCCTCTTTCATCTATAGTTTAATGATTTTCTCAACATCGAAAACCATGATGGGACGGTAGTGACTATCTCTTCCCGCGAGGTAAAATACTCCTTCTTTCTTGATTATGCGTTAATTACCAAATATTTGGAGACTACCTCGGTAAAGGCCAGTTCTCGCACTCGATTCTGATAATCTATGAAGATTTCCATGTCAGAAATGCACTTTTTGATGTTGCACCCAGTCGATAACAGAAATCTGAGTCTCCAAGATTTATCCCACCTTTCATCCAGTTTTATCTATTTCCTGGCAATATAATCGTCAAATTATTTTAGTTTTTAAACCTCATAAGTTGTAATAGTGTCCTCCGCCCACCCTTAAAACAACAGCCTCCTAATATTTTTACCTTCCCCAATTCTAAAATCATCTTTGATTTTTAGATCATTAGACCGATATGGCATAAAGAGAAAGGCTTCTTCAGGGATATGGGGGTGATCAGAAACAATATTTAGATTTTTGTACATTTAAAATATAGTCCATCGCAATATAATTTAATTTTCACCACCCTTCTTAAATGAACTTCCAACATGCATAATCAATCAGTATGAAATTTTATAAATTATTGACGACAATATATCCCTATTGAAATCATTGATTTTCTTTTTCGATAAAGTGACGGTCCTTGTCCTTAGCCTCATTATAGATGTTGTATATTTTTATTGCTAGTGACTTAATTTTGTTGCTCTATCGTAATTTCATGTCTCGGATATACTGGGGGATTATCAAATATATTAAAGCGTATGATAGAATTTCATCACCAGATTGGTATATTTATCCATGGTGTGCCACCATTTTTAGTAATTTTTAACATTAATCCAATCTGTCTTTATAGATTGTGCCTAACACGTTGACAATGTGAGTGTAGGGAGTACTGTCGATAGAAATATCGAAGTCAAAAACATTCAGTATGTAGGCTTCCATAACTATGATTTCATCCTTTGTTATAAAACCTTTGCATTTTGAAATCATGGTGGTGATTTTTGGTGGGTATATTTCATTCATTTTGGCAGCAAGAAGAAGGACAGTGATCACTATTTTTTACCAATTTTCCTAACTGAGGTAGACAGCTTTTTAAGAAAGCTTATTGATATAAGCAATAGCCAAATAGAGAGTATCTTTCTTTACTTTCTGGTTGAAATTATTTAGAATCCACTTAATAGCCCATCCTCTATATTGCTCATCACATGCTTCAATGGAGTTATTCGAGGAGTCAGTAGAAGTGGAGATGCTTGTAATTGAAGTGCGTTTGTAGACTAGATTTCTAAAGCTGAAGTTGTTGCTCAATTAGATAAGTTTTGCTTTCATTTCTATTTTATTATGATTATTTAGAAATAGAAGATCGTTAGTCAACTTATCGAAGGATATGCATCATACCAGAGTTATTAAAAATTATATTGCATATCATAATGGACTACAAATACAAAGCTATCAAACATCAATTTTTACGCGAGAATACATTTTTTGAGTCATTTGGCATCAGATTTATAAATGATTTGATTGTTAATTTTGATATTATTACAATATCTGAAAGCTCCATATAATCTCAACAATCTACATTTAAAAAATATTAAAGCTTTCTGGAACGTAATGACTGACTAATTCATGATAATATATTGCATTTTTGCCATAATTTTTGACATTAAACTCTAACTTTGATCAAAGACTGATAGATTTAAATTAATTATTTAGATATAATAATTCTATGCCTTCAAAGAAACCCCCTCTTTTTGGACAATCATCTTCAATAACTTCAAGCATCACTAGCGATTCTGAACTGGAATTTTTCATAATAAAGAATTTATAAACGGGATCTTCTTAAAACATCAAAGATCTAATTCGACTACAGACTCCTCTGGTGCTCAATAAACAGGCAAAAGATCAGATTTGGAATGATTACTTCAAATAAATGGGGAAGATGAGCGATAAACTATTATAAACAGTCATAAAAAGTAACAAAACTGAATTAATACGTCTTTTGACTTAATTTCCTGTTGTTGTTTCTGATTTTCGGTATATGGATGGATGGTCATTGCTTCATTTTAGTGTTAGTCAGAATGATAAGTAAATAACTTCAATATTATTAAAACATGGAATAGATATTGATATTCAAAGCAATGAAATGAGAAGGACTGCACTCCATGAAGCTGTGTTGGCCAATAAAATAGAACTAACAAGACTGTTGATCGACTCTGGAGCAAATCCTAACTTGGTAGATGCTGATCGCAATGCCGCAATCCACTTTTCTGTTGATTATGGATATCTCTAGATTGTAAAGATTATTTTAAATTCTAAAATACCAGTCGATCTTCACATAACCAACTGCAACAGCATGACTCCCTTCAATAACTGCAGGGCTGCGTCTATTTTCGAATTACTCCTTCGTTATCATTAATCTATCTCTAATGCTACTTTAACTCATAATGATAATAAAAAGGGATATATTTACTAATCCCGTCTAAGGAGTCATCAAAGCAATATCATTCCAAATATTTCAAGAGCTGATCAGGTCCAAAAATTTTTATCTGTCCGATAAATTCCTCGTATAGTAAGAAATACATTGAGCGATTCATATCAATCAGGTTTATCATCTGAATTGTCGAGCGACGACAACAACGAAGAAGAATGGAAAGAAAAGAAGAAGAAAAAATTGAAACGAAGAGTAGGATTTTATTTGAAAAATCAAAGCATTTTAAAAAGCTGTAGAAAAGCTACTCAAAACATAGGATTAAGGCGATAAACAATTTTCCAAACCTATATAAAAGATGAAGAGCAAATTTAAAATTATGATATAATCAGAAAATTAGGAGCAGGAGCTTTTGCTGAGGTGTTCATGGTTAGAAAGAAAAAATCCAGTAATATATTCGCCTTGAAAAAAATAGATAAAAAGCTCATCATTGATAGCAAACTACAAAATTATGTGAGGGCTGAAAAGTTTGTTTTAACTGAATTCGATCATCCATTCATTCTCAAAGCATTCGCATGCTTACAAGATTTTACTCATCTCTTTATTGTTATGTAACTGTGTGAGGGTGGGGATATGGAGAAGTATATTAGATAATCACCTTTGAATTAAAGAGTGGCAAAGACTTACGCTTGTTAAGTGGCTCTGGCTTTGGCTGAACTTCATCGGCATAATATCATGTATCGTGACCTTAAAGTTTCGAATATCATGCTGGACAAAAACGGACATTCAAAACTAGCTGATTTTGGATTAGCAAAACAAGCCGAATCAACTGATTCTTTTGTTGGATCAGTTTCTTATTTGCCTCCTGAATTGCTCGTGGACGGAGTTAAGAAACCTCATGATAAATCTGTTGACTGGTATCTACTTGGAGTATTTATTTATTAACTACTTCATGGTGAACCAGCTTTTTACGATAAAGACAGAGCAGTAATGTAGAATAAAATACTAAATGAGTAACCAACTTTTAATAGATCAATTTCTCTCTAATGTCAAGAGGTGATTACAAAACTGCTTAATAAAAACCCGCAAAATCGGTTGAGTAGTCTTGATGATCTAAAGGCATTAAAATGGTTCAATGATGTTGATTGGTAAAAGATCCTCAAAAAGTACATATTGATTAATTTAGAGAAGGAGAAGTCATGAAAATTGACGTTGATTGCAGACAAATGAAGCGTAAAGACTGCTTCTCAGTCTAATTTCAGTAGAAATAAATTAATGCTAAAATATAATGGTTCCACGATTGGAATTATCCCAAGAGATCATGATTATATATTTTTTAATCTATATCGAGAAATCATCTATAAAGAGATTTTGGGATAATAAAGCAGAAAGTAACCACTAAGGCACTGATATGATACGTGAATTTAAAATCAATCAACTAAAATTTAAAATGTCATCATAAGCGCAGTCCAAAAAGCCAAGATAAATCAGAGAGCTTAAAGAAAAGCTGAATGATCTGGACATCGACGCCAAGCAGGAGGCCATTCGAGGCATTATCTCCTACATGACTAACGGCAAAGATGTGTCATCTCTGTTTATGGATGTGCTCAAGAACATCACTACCCCTTCCCTTCAACTCAAAAAATTGATCTATCTCTACGTCATGAGCTACGCAAAAGTGCATCCTGATCTGGCCATCCTTGGAGTTAACACTTTCAGAAAGGTAATGTCAAACTGATTCAGGATGCAGTCGATAAGAGTAATCCCTTCCTTAGAGCATTGGCAGTCAGGACCATGGGATGTATCAGAATCAAAGATATCACTGAGTATTTGTGTGATCCTCTAAAAAAAGCACTCAAGGATTAGGATCCATATGTCAGAAAAACAGGTGCCCTTTGTGTTCCAAAGCTATATGAAATTGCTCCTCAGTTGATCTAAAAGGAAGAGTTTCTGACACTGTTATAAAACTTATTAAATGATGGAAATGCAACCGTTGTATCTAACGCATTAGTTTCTCTATCTATTTGCAGTTAGCTGAAGGGAGAGCCATTGTTGAAATTGACAGAAACTTTAGTTCAGAAATTGCTGACAGCAATGAATGATTGCAATTAATGGGGTGTAGTTTACATTCTAGACACTTTAACAACCTATCTACCAAAAGATCCTCAATAGGCTGAAAATATAATGTAAAGAGTGTCAAGTCGACTTGCTCACACAAACAGTGCAGTTGCTCTATCATCAATAAGATTAATCATAAAATACATGGATTATCTGTCAAACGCTGAGATGATTCGAACTTACAACAACAAAATAAGTGCCCCTCTAATAACAATGATTTCAAGATAGAATGAGATCAGTTATCTTGTGCTAAAAACTATAAATTTGGTATTACAGAAGCGACCACTTCTACTTCCCAAGTAACTTAAGATATTCTTTGTGAATTATCACGATCCTCTTTACGTAAAGCTCTAAAAACTGTAAGTTCTTTCTAAAATTGCAAATAACGAAAATATTTTGATGATCTTGCATGAACTTAAAGAATACATCCATGAAGTTGATGTTGAATTTGTCAGGAAGACTGTCAATACCATGGGCAAATGCGCCATTAAGCTCTAAAAAATGGCTGATAAATGCGTACAGTGTTTATGGGAAACTTTGAAAACCAAAATACCTTATGTGGTGCAGGAGGCTGTTATCGTCATTCGAGATATCTTCAGAAAATATCCCAATAAATATGAAGGCCTACTGGCTGATATATGCTAAAACCTTAACAACCTAGACGATCCCGAAGCCAAAGCTTCAATTGTGTGGATTATTGGCTAATATATAGAAATAATAGATAATGCCGATGAACTAATGGCCAATTTTGTCGAAAACTTCAAGGACGAGCCTGATGTCGTCCAACAACAAATTTTAATAAGTTGCATGAAGTTATATCTCCTTAAGCCTGAGGATGGTCAATAAATTTTAAAGGATCTTTTTAAATACGTCACGAAGGAATGCTAAAATCCTGATTTGAGGGATCGAGGATTTATTTATTGGAGGTTATTGTCAACCAGTCCACAAATGGCAAAGAAGATTGTGCTCAGTCCTAGACCCCTCATTTCCGATCAATCCTATACCCTTGAAACATAATTTCTGTAAAAGTTAATCTAAAATATTGGCTTTTTATCGAGTGTATATAGTAAAAAGCCGTAAGATTTTGTAAAACGATTAAAGTAGAATGCCAATGCTCGAGAAGTCGTGGAGGAGGATGCAGAATAGTTGCTGGCTAAAAATCAGCATTAATAAAAAGTGTAATTCTTCTAACAGCAACCAGTTTCTTTCGCTAACAAAGATGAACAGCTCGTTGATAATACTCCCACTGATTTAATCAATATGCAAGCCAGCAATTAACCTGAACAGCAATCACCCACACGAGTATCAGTTGTAGTGCCTATTCCAGAACCACCAAAAGATTTATTAGATGTTAATGTAATTCAGGAGGCGCCAGTTATGATTTAAAAGAAATCTTCAATCAAACCAACAGAATCTTCTCTTTTGGACCTTGAATCAGAAGCCCCACCATCTAAATTATATCAAACATCGTCATTGAATCAACAAGGAGTCTCCACTGCAGATAATTCATTTGCCACGTCCATCCAAGGGAATCAAATCAATCAAGGATCAATGCTCTTTGGTTTTAATTAACCATTAAAAGTACCTAAAAATATAGTCATTCCGTTTGTATAAGTTATTAACGAGACTGAATTCAGCAGAGAGAGGAAGTATGCTGGCATGAGCGTGAAAGCTGCTTTCCAAAGATAGGATGAAAAGGTCTTCTTGCAGTTGCAATTCAAAAACGTAGGATTGCAGGCCTTAACAGTATATATTTCTTCTTATACAGGATTTTGCGTTGAAAATGAACTCGAATGCATTTAAACTAGGATACGGCAATATTGTTATACCTGATTTGATACTTAATCCAGGATAATCGAAATAGGTCAAACTAGAGTTGAATTATGAAAATGGATTAACTTAGCTTACTTCCTTCCCCTATCTGATTGACTGTGCATTGAAAGTATCTGAGGACGTCTATGTCTTTAAGATACCTTGCAGTTTATCAATTGGAATGCTTCCAAACTTCAGTCTCGGCCTTGAAGAATATAAATAAATAGTATCAAATAGTCAAAATGAAAGGCGCCAATAGGTGCTAGCTAACAAGCTTTAGCTTAATGATTTCGCAAATAAGCTTAAGGACAACAACTTATTTGAAGTAATGAGACGGTAGAACGGACCCAACGAAATGATGGCAAATGTGTGTGTACTGGCAAGTGGAGTGAAATTAGTGGCTGAGATAATCTTTGATAAAGCAAATAATGGTGTCAGCATGAGACTGACTGGTCCCAACGATATATACATTTCGTATTTCCATCACGCTCTGTCCATGATAGTAAATCTATGAAATTAAACATGATCAACTATCATTCTTAATTCAATATTGTGAATGTATATCAGATCAGTATTTTCGATAGTCAAGTACTTTTAAGGTCTGCTCGATATGATCCACAAAATCAAAAGACTAATTGACTTTGCTGTATTGTGTTTACAAATGCTACTAATTTTTAATTGTTTGGGTACTTATTTATTTTGTGGTTTTTACTCGGTACTGTTGACAGTTCAAACATTCCTTTCCAACTTTTTTCAATAAAGTAATTAAATTAGCATTATTTTAACTATTATTTGTGGCATATTCGCCTACTCTTTAACTGATTTTACTACTTTCTCTCAATGATGTGATATCTATGATTTCTAAATTAACCATAAATTACTATCTGACATTTGACGAATTATAGACTTAAAATATTTGATTTAATTTTAGCACTGCTTTAACTTAGATGCCATTAAATTACTATTTTATTCTGTAAAATTAGTGAAATAGCTTTGATTTTTGCGATCTTTCAAAAGATATTAGGATGAATTATTTCTTAATTTCGACTAGATTATTGTCCTTAGATCCTATTAGTGTTCTAGCTTATCTACAAGATTTATAATTATGGCTTCCTTCTTAATTTAGTGCCTTAATTTTGAGTCACTATACATCAAATATTGCTGATTGATAGAACTGAGTGACTATCTTTCTTAGGCAAAAGATTGTGGATAGGCGCTACTCATCCCATTTACTTCTCTCCTTAATAACGGAGTCATAGATAATCTTTGTGATTTTTGTCTATCTTGTTGCGAGTTATTGACAGTACACTTTAGGGATAATCTGCGATCTATTAATTCTTGTTCCTTATCGTATTTATTCATAATTTAGCGACCATTTTGGCTTAACATTACATTGGGATTCATATTGACATCCTTCAAATTGGATTTGCAGTTTGAATTTATGCTTTATTTTGATAACGCAAACTCTTTGGTAGGATATGGTAGTTAATTTGAATACAATGGTTCAGTAATTTGGATGATGTTTTACTTATTATTGCTGTCTTATCTTCTATTAGCTCGAGCAATGTTGACTGTATTTGAATTGTTTCGAATTTTTTGTTGATGGGGAGTAGTTTATATGTTCCGACTGAAGGTTTGCTTCTTTTTCATCGTGAATAATTTTTGTTGTATAATTATAATCTAACAGCTATACAGCAAATCAACCTTTACTAATTCAATAATAATTTAAAAAATAGCAAAAGATGAAAACATTCGTTTTTTGCTTATTATCAAAGAAATATAATAAATCAGTCTTAAAAAACATTAAACGAATCTCAATATTTGAAAAAAAGGATATCTTTTAGTTGAAGTCAATTTTAAAATAATCAATAAATATCATGATGGAGGGGAATAATACCATATTAATATTGTTGGGGGGCAATGTGCCATCCTGCCTATCTCGAAGACTAAGACAATGTTAAATTAATTATACTTTTTCAGGAATTAATTCTTATAGACTAACTAAAATTTGAGCAAGCCCATTTAATCCCTGTCAATTTAACTTTGTCTTTGTCCGCGGGATAGACAGGGGACCCACTTTGTCCTCCTGTTGTATCAATATCATAGTATACAACTCCATCAACGATTTGATCTACATATCTTTGATATTTATTGAATTGGCATGACATAAGTCGTAATTATTCTGCATCTGTATTTTATTTGTTGAATTTTGTATCCTACTAAATAAACGTTGTGAGTGAATGTTATACTGATGTGTAGAATTGATTTTGTGATTATTTGAGTGAATTTTTGAGATCACTGTTGTTGAAAGTTGACTAAATTTTGCATTGAATGATAGTGATAATTAATTATGTTGCTAAATAAAATATATTTGTTTTCACACATACACCAATCTTTTAAAATCAAATAGTTGAAATTTTGAATATCAGTATTATTTTAAATTTCAATCGGAACATCAAAATTATTAATAGGCTATTGCAAATTTAAATAAGCTATCATTATTTAATTTAAACACGAACGCATATTTCTATTCATAATTTATCTTTAATTCATTAATAGTCGATTATACTTATTTCTTAATCATAACTATTAGAGCAAACATTACTTATAATTATATTTAGCCATCAAATATCAATAAAGCTTTTAATTGTGCCAATAATGAAAATATATACTATCACATTGACATCACTTTGGGACAAAGTGAGTATACAGATATATGAGCATTGTGTAGGATTAAACTGAAGATAACTAATTGTATATGCTAGGTAATAGACATTTTGGTTAGCTATCCTCAGTTTAACACTGACACAAAGCGCCGAGATAACTGGGGATCCACTTTGTCCTCCTTCAGTGTCAATGTCATAGCAAATGACCCATTATTGGTTATTATTGAATTATAATAACAGGTTGAATAAAAGATATATGTGATAAAATATGCTGTTGTTTTTGATGTCTGTGATTCAAAATATGATGAATATTTGATTCTTTCCACTTTAATTTTTATTTAGATCATATATTTATTATCCTTTGCTTATTTTCAAGGAACTAAATTAAAAAAAAGCTGCACTTTATAATTGTATTTATATAAATTAAAAAATCATTTAATAATGGATCCTGAAACATAAATAATAAGCCAATTTATTACCCAATCTAAAATTATCTATTTCGATAAAATTGAATAAACTATAGCATTTAATAAGCTACATTTTGCATATCATTTGGGAACTGTGATTGCTCGTGATAAACTCTCCAGAAATGCGATGAACGTGCACTCAAAGAAATCCTATTTCAGTAAATTGGTCATTAGCTAGCTATAGGGTCCTTTCTTTAGTGTCGTACGCACAATTAATGGCTGATACATCCCTCCAAACTTACTGCTTCTCCTTCTGATTTAAGCCACAATGTTGGCGACCCTGATGCTATGTGATGTTTATAGCTCAGGGAGTCCTCCCTGCTCAATATCTTACAAAACTGAAGTTCCAAATAGATCTATCAGTAATTACTCACTAGCTTGACTTTGAACTAGAACAGTCAGCTGATCACCTGAATCATGAAGGTAAACTCCAGTATCATTGAGGGCCTGTTTGCTGAGCATTAAATTTTTCGGCAGCACTGCTATTCTTGGAGCATCTTATTATTAATCTTCATTCTCGATAAAATCTCCTGGCAAAGGGTCGCTTTAATAAATATCTAAGGTAAGTGGATACAGTTTGGAATAGTAGCGAGCTGAAAACAAATAGGGACTAAGAGAGTTGATGCGTAGATATTCAACTATCCTGTTATCTGCACTCATTTTGGTATAATTAAGAAACATTCGACTATTCAGAATGGAACTAATGTAAGAGAACGCCCATGCTAATTGATGGGGGACGGTAATGCTTCCAACCTTAATTGGCTGAGCACTTCCACCCTTAGCCATGAATTCTCCCAAAATAGATCCTAACCAGCTAATTGCATCCTCTCTCAATTTGGTTGGCTACTGTCTCAATAATTTACTAGCATAACTACGTGCCAGGACCTGAATTGTGCTGTGATTACGTTAGCAAATGTGAGATAGTCAAGAGAGTCGTAGACTGGTTCCAGCTTAGGACTGACTTAAAATTTGTAATTAATAATTCTTATTCTGCGTTATCCGCTGGCTGTTGTATACATTAAGGCAAACTGTAGAAAAGCCCCTAAATTTTCTTCTAATCTAAATTATATATAAGTTACTTTTCTTCTTGTTCAAACTCCACAGTGAAAGAGCTGGTGGCATCCACTACACTCATCGCTACATCTCTACTTTCACGTAAACCATCAGGTACACCATATCTCACAACATTTAACCCGTTGCTGGTGCGACATGTAAAGTCCACGTCATAGTAGCATACCTTAGTAAGGGAGTGATAAATTGAATAGTAGAGGTGCTCCCCATGTCTGAATAGAATAAAATATACGTATCCGCATTATAGTGGGTATAGTGATGCAATCCACCTCCTGTAGAAGATGCCAGAAAATGAGTGGTAGCAAGTTAATGGGTCACTAAACTATCTTTGCCAAAGTAAAAATGTTCGACTCCAATTCTACAGCGAACTAACTCCTTTGCAAACTCTTGTGTTTAAGTGTGAAGTGGCCTGAGTGGAGATTTACTTTAATCTTCTGTTCTGGGGCGAATGGAGCAAGGTCCAGATCTTGGATCAAGACAGGAGAATAATAATATTCTTCCAGTTTCTTGTTCAAATAACTCCTTGATGCATTTCAGAGCATTGATGTAGTTAGCGCAATGACTAAATCTACCCTGCTTCCAGACACTTTGGGAGTATTTTTAAAGGTAGTCAATTATGGCCATCAGCTGCTCACGTTGATTATTTGGATCCAACAAGAATTATGTGTCGCTGAGCGGACAACAGAACATACCAGTTTTGTTGTTAGGGACTGAGAATATGGTTGGCTCTTCCTCTTCAGCAGCTGGTCTAATAAACCCTACCCCTTGATCTCCATAAAATACTACTCCCACACGAACCTTATCTTCAAACTGATGACTCGAAAATACACTCTTCAAACTGTTGATAATATTGGCAAATATGCCTAACTACATTATAGGCATGCTTAGCTCCACAGCGATGATCACCTTCACGATGTCTATTCGCTTCTTGTAATAGAATTTATCTGTTACTTTGAAATCTAATATGCATTGAGTTGCGATTTAGGTACTTTGCAGATTAGTCTTATCTATATTCTCGTCAACTTGGAAACGAAGCCCGCACATGTTGCAGGTTGCTGATCGGCGAGTACCATCGAACTGGAAATAGGGGTTCACGTATGCCTTACATCTTAGACATCTTAAAGGCGTATGAAGTTCCACGACATGCACTTACTCACTAGCGAAAGGTGTGAACCATGCGGATATTGGTAGCATGGTTTTGCGCGGTAGAGTATGCAACACTAAGTTACTGGCACGAATGAAGCAGGGATCCACCTCAGTATCCTTTGGTGAATAAAGACTTTCAGGTGGAGGGAAAGCATGTTCATTTCGTCTGAAGGCATTACGATCCAAAGATTTAATGATATTTGTTGGTTCTAAAATGGGTCTGAACTCGATGGATTGTGAGGTGTTGGGCGTGTTTGTCGTGTTTGGGTTTGTATTATAATGGCTATCCTGCTGTTCGTACTGTGGCTCTGGCTGTTCGACTTTACGTTTATGCAGGTGTTGTAAGCGAGACATAAATTAAGTTATGGTATCCACGTTTATCTATTATCTATTTTATAGAATATCAACAAATAAGCAATATCATTCAGATGGGTTTTTATCTGGAAATAAGCCCTATGCTCTTGAGATCATTCTCTTTTTTTTATCGCAGAAATTCATCTATAGGATCGTCAAAGTCATCACCATTGAATGCCATATCTTCTTGAGATGCTAGAGGTTACCGGTCAGTGAGCTCCATCTGCAAATGGTATTCTTTCTTGAAGGATAGTCCATAGAAATTCTTTCGCGAGAGTTGGGCATTCGGAAAACATTCCTTAATTTGATTAGTGAGCTCCATTTGTATCCTGCTAAAATAGTCAATCTGTATCTTCATTTTTCTTTGTTAAAGATAGCGTAGATAGCAATTAAATGCGACCTTCTTGGGAATACATCCACCCTCACTGTACTCCATCATGGGTGCGAGAACCATGCTAACATACTATTTAATTTTGAAGAACTAATCCCTGAGACTGAGCTTGTAGTGATAGTCCTGAAGAGTTGGTTCCTTTTTTAATTTAAGTGCTTTCCTGAAGCCATTAGGCAGTTGAACCAGTGACTTTTTATTTTTTTAATTTATTTCTGACTTTAGATCGGTATACTGCTTTTAGTTTTTGCGCAATAGAACATTTTTATGATTGTTCCTCTCTTCCATACATTGCCATTAATTCATCTCTTATTCTACTTGCATCCTGTACTGGTGGCAAAAATCATCATAAGGGTTGTATTACTAAATTTTCAAGCATAAGGTCTCGATGATTGCTCGAAAATTAATAAGAGATGTCCTGCTTCGAGTCAGAATGATGTTGACAATATCAGCTTGTTCAAGGTTCAATTTATCAATACTTTCCATTTGGGACATCCATCTGCGACTAACCTCGTTGATTTAATTTCTAATTCTGAAATACTGCTAGATTTTCATCATCCGCCTCATTAATTGTTAAGAAGCATTTGTGTTTTGATTTAATTATTCATATCTACACCACATATTTTATTGATTGATGGACTATCTCTACAACTTCTTCATAGGAAAATCGGCAGTCAACTACGTCGAAGCAGGTTTCTCCGACCGCGAAGCGGAAGCTATGGCTTGGATAGCTGAGCAGAAACCTCGAGGCAAATTCTATGGTACTCTGGTCGGTTCATTCATGGCTTTCGCATGGGGTCACTGGCACGAAAGAATTTTCTCCCACTTCGGTTTTAAATGCAAGCGCATCTATACCCAGTTAGCCATCATCAGTGTACTTTTTAAACCACTCAGATATTTATGGGTTTTGGTGATTATTTAACCTGTCGCCCTCGCTACGGAGCCAATGAATACTTTGCTAACAATCTGCTGCTCAACAACAATCTTTTCCAAGGCAACCTTCATTCTCTTGTGTTACTTTTTTCTCATGTAGAGAACACTTTTAAGTTCTTAACCGTAAATTCACCAAGGAGGAAGTGGCAATCTTCAATCAAAGAGCAAGATCTCTTCGTTCAAATATTCCTTTGGAGCAAAGAAAGTGGATCTTCAACCCCGAAATCGAGACTCAAGAGGAGTTTGATCGAAGACGCAAACTGAACCTCACAGCTCCCTGGGAAGACCCATTGATCCGACAGACAATTAAACAAGAAAATACTGACAAAGGCGAAATTGTATATGGTCCCAAAGAGTTGGGCAGACTCATTGACGAGACTGGTGAGAAGCTGGGAATTATCAGTACCTATACATTTGGATGGAGAGCCTTATGATAGCTTAAAAAACAATAGATTATCCATTGACAGCAGGATAACTTCTGCATTCATCTAATATTAAATAATGAAAGGGTATCTCATTGTATTGTTGCTATTGCTGTTAAACCTCCATCCTGTTTACTCTCAAAACAGAGTCATTGAGATCACTTCCATCAATATACAACTAGTACTACGCTCACTTGGAAAATTGCATTTGCTTCTTCATGATCCTACATGCTCTCACTCTATTGAGTACTCACAACACTTCATGAATGTAAAGACTGTGCTTAACCTGGGAATTGCTGACTGTTCACGAGAAAAAATACTATGCAGCCATTTAAATATCACTCAATATCCAACTCTGGCTGTTCTTACAAATTCTACTGTTGTCGTTTTGGATGAACAGCAATTTTTGGTGGAAGAGGGACTTATTGCCTCCAATAACGCGAAAAATATTGCCAGTAAGCTAGTGGGGAGACTAAAAGCAGAATAGAGCTGGGCAACAATAATACTTGAAGAAGAGGGATTACCAACACTTGATAAAATTATCAATAGTTAAGAAAGAGGCGTATTTTACGTGGAATCTCCTTCCAAACTTCATGCTAATTTGTTAGAGATGGTCGGAGGAAAACTTGGATGCTGGATTCTTAAATTACATTAAGGTAGTTTATAAAAATACTACTGTGGGAGTGGCTACAAAAGTGAGGAAATGGAAAAGTACCTTTAAAACTTTATTCGGGGGAGGCTAGTTCGGCATCTTTTTACCACTGAAGGTAACAACACTTATTTACATCATACGGAATTGAATCAGATGATTAAGGATCTTGGCCAGAGGTATGATCAATGTAAATTGGTTTACTTTCGTTCTTCCTATTGCCAGCATTGCTCGCCTTTGGATTTCAGTAAGATCAAGACAGTTATTGATGAGTTGGCTCTTGCTAAAAAATTTATCCTCTACATCTATGATCTTGATACCGAAGAACTACCCTCCGGACTTATTCTCAGAAGAGTTCCTGAAATGATTGAGTTTTGCAATGCAAAAGCTGTGCCCTTCGGAGGCATCTTTGATATTTCCAGTTTGACAGGTTTCCTATCACGTGAAAGAATTTCATTGCCATTGCCCAAAACTGAATAGCTGTGAGTGATGATATATGTATATAGTTGTGGAATATGAAATTTTATAATTTGAATCTTTTTTAAATATGACCCTGGAAGCGACCCTGGTTATGATGGATAACTCGGCATTTGGTATAAACGGTGACTACGAACCCACCCGATGGGAGAGCCAGGTCGACTCAGCCTCCCTTCTCATTCAAGCCAAGCTAGAAGCCAACCAGCAATCATCTGTAGGAGTCGGACTTATTGGTGGCGCTCAGGTGCAAATTTTATGCACTCTCACCTCTGACTCTGGAAAAGCCAGCTCTTTTCTCTTCGGCGTTAAGTGTAATGGAGAACTGCATTTCACTCAAGTAATATTTATACCATTTAGGCAATCCAAATCGGAGCTCTATCTCTAAAACATCGGTTCAATGATACTCAAAAACAACGTATGATCTGCTTTATTGGGTCTACCATCACTGAAGATGTTGAGACTCTGAAAATATTGGCCAAAAAACTAAAGAAAAATAATGTTGCAGTGGATTTAGTTGTTTTTGGAGATGTCACTGAGGAACAAACGGCTAAAGCCTAGACTTTTGTGGCCACTCTACAGAATTAAGATAACTCACATTGTTTAATAGTATTGCCTGGAGAAAATCTGAGTGACAAGTTGCTGGGCAGTCCTATTTTGAGAGGACAAGGCGGTAATGCAGGAGGACTTGGCAATATTGAAGAGGAAGATCCAGATTTGGCGGAGGCAATCAGAATGAGTTTAGCGGATAGTCAACCTGTGCAACCATTGGCTCCAATTCCCCCTCAATCAATTAATCAGCCACAATCTCATGTTCAAGCAGCAAACAATCATGAACCAACAGAGTAATAGCTATAACAATTAGCTATCCAAATGAGTTTATAGGAGCTCAATATGCATTAGAAACAAGAAGAGTAAAAGAAGGAGAAAGAGTAAGACCATGACAAAAAAGAATGAATCAACATGATCCATATAAATTGATGAATACCTTCAATGCTATGACATTATGATGGAATAAGTTGCATAATGATAGTATAATGAAGAATAGTAAGGAACAGATACAGAAGATCTCAGCTCATGTCCAGTTTTAGACCGTCTCACCCGCCACCAAACTTCTTGAAGAGCGTCGCAAAATGTATTAAGTTCACGAGGCTTTCGAAGTGCAGAAAGAAGAATTTAAGAAGTAAGCATATAGATATGCAGACATTAATAAAATTTCAAGGCCAAAGAATAGGACATACGCAAGCGAGATCTATAAATACAGATTCACCTGATTAATTTCTGCCAATATCTGCAAGAGAACGATTCCAAGCGCAAGAAGGCGTAGGAACGATTCAAGCAGGATCTTTAAGTCTATAATAAGAAAGAGGAAGAAATTCAGCGTAACTAGTGAAATATTTAGGCTTGTAACAGGAAATAGCTTTCGCCTATGAAAAGCAGGAAAAATTCGATCGCAAAGTGGCTTCTCTTCGTAAATACGAACAGTACTTGTAAAAAGTGAGATCCACATATTCAGATCAGTATCCTGAGATGTCTGACATTCTCAGTAGGTATCAAACTCTAAAGAAATTTAATCAAAACTTGCTGCGAGACAGAGATCTGATGGAAACCGAGAAGTAGAACTTAAAGAAAGAGTCCTCTACCTTTGAGAAGGATATGAACCAGAATATACTGCAACTTAACAACGAAATTAAGGATTATTCTAAAAGACTAGAGTATAAAACTAATCAGAAGAGGGATCTACAATCAGAATTAGAGAGAAATAGAGATCTTTACGAGAAAAAGAACTTGGATATGGCCAAAATGCTGATGGCTATTGATAATCTGTATTCCAAGTGCGGAGAAGGGGTGGTCCGCATCAAACACAACCATGAGGAGTTTGCAGAGGAAATTTAAACCAAAAATAAAAAAAATAAAAAAGGTGAGGAAAAAGGTCGCAACAAGAAGGGAGAAGCTGACTAAGAAAAAACAGAATAGAATGTGGAGGATGACATGGAAAAGAAGTGCAAACTGGCAATTCAAAAACTAAAGAGTATCTTCGCCTATACCAAGGACTATCGTTCGATTCTGGAAGAGTATCGGAAGCAGATGCCAGCAAGTAGTGTTCTGTTCAAAAAGATATGAGAATCATGTTATTCAAAGTATCATCGTCTAATAAAATGATAATAATTAATTCACATGATTTTAAGCTATTTAGCCGAATTACAACTCAAGGATAGCTGTAATTAAAATATGTATCCTTATTAACTGCGAGTTTATAAATTTGCCAGATTGTTAGGTATATTCTTTCTGCATAATATAACTTAAAATATTCGAGCCATCAGATGAGTACAAACGATTTGAAAGTAGTTATGCTGCCATATAGCTGCCCCCAATAAACCCGAAGGGCTAATCGATGAACAAGCTACCCAATGACAATGAACTTTTACTTGACAACGAAACATCTCAATAACTGGTAAATATGCTTTAAAGCAGCAGGAAGAAGGAAAAATGAAAATATGGGAAAAGAAGACTGCCTCATGCAGATCGAAATTAAAGCGATTTGATAACTACCAAACAGCAATCGACGACAAGTATGTGCCCATCAATTCCTATAGCCAAAAGGAAAAAAAGCTCATCTAGGTCCTCCTTACTTAATTCAGAACGCCCTTGATATTATACAAATGCGAAAAAAAAACAAGGACTTAGTAGGTAAGAGCGAAACAATTGTCGAGATACTCTAGCAAAAGAAAGAAATGTTTCTGGTCACAATGACACACGGAATCATCGAAAAGGAAATAGGAAACCTAACTACGCAAGCCGAAGAAAGAGCAAAGGCATTGCAGGAGAGCAATCAGATTTTATAAAAAGACAAGGAAGACTTTTAACAGTACTATGAAAAATATAAAACTGAAACTAAAAAGATAGAAGAACAGTTTGAGAAGCAGGTGCAGAAACGCTTAGCCAAGGAACAGGAAATCAAAGTCATACTTTACTAATTTAGGCAAGACAAATCACTGTAAACTCTCTCAGAACGCTCAAAGTTAGAAACGAAGAAACCATCAATTCCTCTCTTCGATATAAAGACTTTCTCAATCAACTGCCTCCTACTTAGTGGATTGATTAGCAGGCAACCAAGAAAAATAAAAGACTCTCAGAAGTACGAGAAAAGCTTAAAGGAGAATACAATATGTCATCTAGTGTTCTTTCCAAGAAGTCGAACACTTCAACTGCTTCAGTTGACTAATTTGACAAATATTTCTAAAGGTTGGTGTAGAGTGGGTAGAATGAGTAAATTTAATAGATTTTGAATGATGAAGAGATGTACTTCAAATAGCCTTCATAGTTGATCGAATTTTTCAACAACCTCGAGGAAAGCAATTTATTCAACATCCAAAACTCTCACATTGCCGAACAGAAATATCAAGAGTTAAAGATACGCTCTGAGGAGAAGAAAAATTAGTTGAAGAGTACGTACGAAGCGCACAAATAGCAGAAGAGACAATTAGAGCGTCAACTGATAGATTTTTAAAATCAAATTCGCCTCTTGCGTAAAAAGAAGGACCAAAACAGTTTGCTTGATGAAAAAGATAACAAGGACATCAAGGCCACCATCACACAGGAGTATGATGCTCTGAAAGATCTCATGGGAACAGGCAAGGACAACCCAAATAATCCCTATCTTCCAGATTTATAATCCAAAAACGCAAAATCATTGGGACTCCTCTCCGTAAATAATAAACAACTCAGGCTATCGAGATATGTATGGAAAGGCTGTGGGAGAAGCTGAGAGAATGCTATGCCGATAATCCTAAGCTCATTAAAGAGATCGTACTTGTCTATTAATTTAGAGAGGACTGCTATAGAAGAAGAAAAACAATGAAAAAAGAGAATAGGCAGCAAAGAACAACAAGATAGAATAGGAAAAGCGTAAAAACAGGAATAGCGAGAAGAAAGAGCCTACTCTAAAGATGTACTCCACTCTTTATTCAGCACTGGCAGAATTGATATGAAACGGTCTCCTCCTCAGGAGAAATTAGCTGCGCGTAAACAAGAAGCAAATACGAACGATATTGACGATGATAGAAAATATTTAGTAGAGTGATCCCTATATTATTTAAATTAGAATGTCTGAAAATAAGGCTGAGGTCAATGAGGATATGTTTGAATAGGATGCCTTAGATACGCTGGTAACGCCAACCTTATTTAGAAGAGGGAACTTATTGCTGTTGCCATGAAGATTAAGTATACAGTACTTCTACTACCCGGAGATAGAGAGGAAGCCATCTCCCATCTAAAAAATTGGGATTTGTGGGGGCCATTACTCATCTGCTTAATCTTTGCGCTGGGCATCGGGTTAGAGGCTAACTCTCAGTACACCTACGATAGCTTCGTAAATGTATTTATAATTTTCTGGTTGGGTGCTGCCTTTGCCAGCATAAATTGCCGATTGCTTGGCAACAAAGGGTACTTCTTATTATATAAAGACCCATTTTTCAATCAATTAGCATAATCGGCTATTGTATGATACCTATTGCATTGATAGGCTTAATTATTGCTGTCATTCCAAGCTCCACTCCTGTCGCTTTGAAGCTAGTCCTTATTATCTTGGCGCTGGCTTGGTCCACAATTTCCTGTATGCTGATAATGCGAGATTTAGTATCTGAAACAAAGAAGTTTTTGTGCGCCTACCCCGTGCTGCTGTTCTACATCTTTCTGTCTTGGTATGCGATTGTGTCATGATTCATTAAAGACTTTGTTTTAAAGACAATTTATTGATATAGGGATATTTGCAATTGAGGTTATAGTTGTTTTGATTAATAGTTAGTTCGTCATGCAACCGCAAATTAATGATAGGGAAAAAATTGACATCAACTCAAATAACTGCTCCCTTAAGCTATTGACTACTCTTTCAAGTAATGATGCTATGGCAAAGAGGGAGTTTAAAAAGATTACTAATCTGCAAGAACTCAGCAATCGATTAAAAGTAGCCAATTAGAGCTACAAGCACAAGGCTAACGATCTTTAAAGCACAAAGGAGTGGATGAATTAAGAGGGAATTAGCTTTAACAACACTATTAGTCTCGTGGAGAAAGCGCGCAAATAGCGCCCAGCTCCAAAGTCCAAAGTTGCAGTGACCTCTTGGAATAGTATTGAGTTTTAGTCAATGAAATCTCTATCTTTTGATGAATTTGTAGCCCAAAACTAAGAGAGAGTGGCTTATATATCTGTGATGGAGTCACTGTCAAATAGAACACATATCAAAACTAATAAACACATGAAAAACATCAGAACTAATGTCCTCAATAAGCTAAAGGGAATGACAGATAATAAAAAGATAGATAATTCAGTCAGTGCAGTCACTTAACAAACCACTACCAGAAACACATTGGCTGCCATTATCTAATAGGGATTAGATATCGATAAGGAATCAGTGCTAAAAGAACTTCATAATCGTATTGCTAAATTCTTCAAAGGGACTCATACACACTGGATTTAATTGTTGTCCTCACAGATTGAAATGATAAACTTTTTATAGCAAAATGGACAGTCAGTGGAACTCATCTCTAACTTTATATATATCGTATCTCTTAAATCATTGGAGAGTCAGTATGAAAACAATTTCAAAAATCGAAGACTAAAGCGATAAGATTTCTTAATCTCATTCTATGAGAAAGCTGCTACCAAAGATAGGAAATACTGGGGAGACATATTTTTTTATTTGAGGACAGGCCAAATCGAGAAATGTGTGTTACTTCTAAAATAAAATGGCCATTTCGAGCTAATTGATGATTTGCAAAATCTTGAAGAACAATTAAATCAGTTTAAAATTATAGAGCCGAGCTATCAAGTGGAAACCAATCAGAAAAATACTATATTTGAAAGGATTATTAAGCTTGCACTAAAGGGAGAGTATTAACCATTGTTTAGGGAGTTAACAAAGGAAAATTAACTTTTAGATTAGCCCTGGTTCATATTGGTAACTCTGCTTATTAAAAGAAATACTGGAGTAGATCGAAAACGAGTCAAGAATACAACTATTTTCGATTATTTCAGATAAAGCATGAGCAAACTAAAAAATAAAAATTCAGTGCTTTCTCTTCTTGTGGGGCTTTTAAGTCTAGGGACTTATGATTTAATTGTTCAACTCTACGAAGAGCTGGCTATTACAGTCTCGAGCTTATAATATGACTACTTTATCCATATATTCATTCTGCTTGCATCTAATCCCAATCTATTGCTAGCCATGTATCCTTCAACTGTAAAATATGCTTCTAAGTAAGTCTAAAGAATTCTGAATGTTTGCTTAGCATAAATTGTGCTTTATCTGAAGTCATTACTAAAGACTCATTCTTCTCATTATAATACATACTTCAGATTATTACTTTAAATTGTGTCAAACTTAGGCAAAATTTTGACTGAGTTTTCTCTTAAGCCTTGCATCAAAATCATCTGTCGATAATTATTTCCCAATGTAAGTTGCCTCGGATTACTAAATTCATCTAAACTATCAAATCTACAAGTGGAGAGCATTGCCAATGATATTTTCTTTACAGAACTACTGCTCAATATCACTTACAGAGCTGACTGCTAATATTTTGAGTTGGCTGATTTTTGTATCAATCACAATAGGCCCGATCTGCAGTAGCATATTCTATTTTCCTTTGTGATCAAAACAGAGATGCAATAAGAACTTAAATAAAGGGAAGTAATCAAGAACGGGATATTTGAGGCCACTGAAAACTAAAGCCAAAAAGCCAGGGATGTACAGATAGCTCTGAAGACATTGCAAATTCTTCAAACCAACAATAGCCGAGTTGTATAGTTCATCATAGAGTTGAAAGAAATTAAGAAACTGTTAAGAGAACGAAGGAAATCGGAAATTACTAACAAAATTAAAAAGCTTGAAAGATTCAGAGAAGATGAGGAGGTACTCAATTATCTGGAGGACATGTCACATCGAGATGGTCACAGCTACTTCGACGTATTTGTGTCCTATTACGACAAGCTATATCAGGCTTATCAGATTGTCTACATTGCATGTAATAAAATTAGCGCCATCAAAGAATTAAGTCGCAAATTGATCAAAGAATTATAAACTCTTCAAAAATTTTACTCCAAAATGAAGAGCGACCTCTATGAGCGAACAATGGATGCCCTCCGTAAATGATTAATTGACAATATAACTCTTTAAGTGATAATAACAGTAATATCATGGCTAATTTCTTTCGGCTTGTGTTTTAGAAATCATGTTCATAATTTTGAGGACACCATTCAGTGCTTTTTCTTTCAATTGATTGTCTAAAGTTCTGTTTTTCACGTATTTCTGAATAGCAGCAAAAGTACGAATGAGCCATCGGTATGAGTAGTTTTAATTATCTTCTTCGATTTGTCGTTAATATTCACTTTTGGTTAATCACTTTTTATTGTTTGTTCCTTCACTGCTTTTTTAGATTTTTTCTTTTTGATAGATTGACTTTAAAGTTTGACATTCTTTGTAGCAAGTGCCTGGTACAGGGATTTCATAGACTTGCTTTGCGCAACCTTCGAGGACTACTTTTGAGCAGTAGGTAATTAAAGATTGTACTAGTCGTCCTATTCCATCAATCAACAATACCAATTATAATCTGATTTGGGCTAACTTTAAATTTATCCTAATCACAAACATAAATTTTTATTGAAAACTAATTTTCAATCAAATAAGTTCTCTTTGGATTCTATTTTTCTGATAATTACAATTGAGTGATGATAGTTATAATTAATCATGTTTTAAAATTCATTAACCATGCGAATCCCCCTGCGATGCGGGGAACACCCTAAAAATACTATCTCTCATTTTTGCACAGAAGCGCGTTGCGAGGGATGGCCTCTCTTTTGCGAGGAGTGCATGGCCAGCTATCGCTTTAAATAAAAACACTATGGACATGAACTTAGCATTCACGAAATCGGTAAGGGAATCGACGAATTATGTGGTCGCATGGAACGAGACAAAAAAACATTGAGTAATATCTATCGGTAGATAATGGGAATGAAGGGAACAGAAGGGTTACTGAAGTGGCAAGAGTAAAAAGAACAGCATTTCATGTCTATTGAAAAACACATCAGCACTATTAAGTTCCAAGTCTAGGAGGAGCTCGCTGGCATTGTTCATCGCTTTCAAGAATAACTCAATCAGTAGAAGCAAAAACTATACGTACAGCTATAAAATTACTATGCTAACTATCGCGAGAAGTTTGACAAATTTTCACGCCTCACTGAACCCATAGTCGCCATGAGCAATAAATTTAAGTTTTATGCCAGTCCCAGTGCTATCTTCTTCAAAATTAGCAGTCAAGCAGGAATGCCCAAATTAGGGATGTGGCTTACATAGCTGAAGCGCACTCTTAGTCTTAGCTAAAAGGCCAGTGCTTATCCTGGCTAATATATTTAGCAAATTCGTAAATATGGAGATGCTGCTAACGCCATAATGGATGATTTACCTCGCATGCGCAGTAATTTTCGTCTAAGATAGATGATGATTTTGAAAAGGAGATGCCTGTAGTTGTCAATACCTCTGTACGAGAAATACTGCGATCACTTGTGAAAGTTAGGGATGAAAAAGTGGTGACCGGAGTAATTCGGTCAAATTCAGTGGACTCCATGCCTGTGGAAATAAACAGTTGGAAGCCTGCAATTAGCTATAAATGATGATAATTAAAATGAACTTATTTTAGAGTTATATGAATAGGTCATCTGCTTGAAAAAGATAATTTATAAAATATGAGTTTGATTAAGATAAAGAGTAATATTGAATATTTACATTATAATGAACAACAAAAGAAACTCGAGTATATCGATACGATTGCCAAAAATAAATATGTCACCGACCAAGACTGCAGATAAATGCCAGCAAAGGATAGTCAAATCTGAATAAAACATTTAACAAGAACTCACTGCTCAATCTTATGGAGTTTATGATTTAGACTTACATCCTTTAATTTGTAAACTTACCTTCATTCAGAATATAATAGAGGTTTCAAGCGTGAAATTGCAAGTCTCACTAAAATGATGACACTCTTATGTTCAGTTAGGCTATGCAAAAAATTTAAAATCAATACAACTAAGTGCTATTTTAGAGTCACTGTCAGCGCAGCAAGTACTCGCGGAACAACCGCCGAACTTTAATCTAGAGAGTGGATCACAGTAGAAGACCTATTGCATGGATTGATGCTGCCTAGTGGAAATGATGCGGCTACTGTCCTTGCATAAAATTTAGGAGCTTGTATTTATTACGATAAGGTTGGTCAATCGCATATGCTAATTGGTATAATCAGCAATATTGATAGATCTCAAGAGTCTTGACCTCACTTAAGATACCAGAAACATCAAACTTTATACAGAACAATTCGTAAAACAAATGAACATAGTTGCTAAATAACTAGGAATGATCAATACTTTGTATGCTAATCCCCATGGGCTTGACTGTCTTTTTAAATTGTAGGCCTATTCAGTACTTGAAGATCAAGTACTATTGATAAAGGCGCTTTTGTCTTGTAATTAGTGCATAACAGTAATTGGAAAATGCCAGCACATCGGATAGATGAAGACCATTACTGGGAAAGAGATGTAAATTCGCAGGGTATCTTGGCAAAACACTAATATCTTACTCAGTGAGCGAGGATATATCGGGGGCAAAACAGGACAGACTCAATTTGCAGGCAATTGTCTAGCGTCAATATACGAATCGCGTTAAAAGCAAAAATATATCGTGATTTTGCTCGGGTGCTGTTCAAAATAAGCAAGGTTCTCTTAAACTCGACTATTAGTACAGAAATATGTTGACAAAAAGATTAAATTTCCAAAGGCCAATTGATAACTACTGTTTTTCATTTAGAATTTCTGTCGAATCTTTAACCCCATAACTTATAATCAATCTTAAACATAATTTATTTTGTTAAAAATAAAGCCTGTTAAGGGACTCGAACCCTTGGCCTTTTGCTTACGAGGCAAATGCTCTACCAACTGAGCTAAACAGGCATACGGTAATCTTTTGCAGACATCTCTTAATCTATGATTTCTTGCTGAGATCATAATAGAATAGGTAAAAGTATCATCAAAGAGATATAATAATAGTTACCATAAATCGAGCCATCAGTAGTAGGCATTCAGTAGGAATCATAGCAAAAGAATGAACCTAAAAAATAAATGCCTACGAAATCTAAATATGATATCAAACAATTTATGAATTAACGTGAGACCATACATGAAGTTCCTCTTCCTTGTAAATTTTGCACAAAGTTAAACTTCTACCATAATGAGGATGCTAATGGAAATTCTCAGAGTCCACAACAACGATGGAAGGCCCATTAAATGTCATCAAGCCTAGTCTTGATTAAAGAGGTTCATTACAAAATAAGAGATGGATTGAAGAAAATATCTCCAAAAATGAAATTTCTGATGTAGGCGAGAAGAAGCAAATTATAGACCAATGAAGGATAAGAGGTTTAAAAATCAAAAACTGAACTGAACCTCCCAACCCTGAATCAGATAAGAAATTACCCTGAACGCGAACAACATTGTCCGCACTTATGGCTACTGTCAGTGAGGCATAACTTAGTTAATGAGAGATCGTGCCAATATTAGGCACTATCTCCTCATCGACTAAATGAACTCTTTATCAGACAGCTGCTGAAGGAGTCTGAGCTGGTACTGCAAACCGGCTAAAGGAAGAAATCGGGTATGGAAATAAGCACATGGAATAATTGAAAAGGAGAAAGAAGGTGAAATATGGTAAGATTGGAGTCACTCGCAAGGAGGAGTCAAGCGAGAAAATGTTGGGCAACAGCCACTCCGTGATCGAAGAAAATTGATACGACTGTCTATTAGTCATAGATTAATGCATTATGGATCATTATCATTTGTATCTTATTCGAGAAACAGTAAACTTTTCGTAGTTTCGTTCGTCTCATCGAAGCAATAAATGACATCGGACAGCTCCATGTTCATAAACTTCTCGATGGAACGTTGGAAATATTTTTTTTGAGATTTTGTAGATAGCCTTCATTCATCCATGGGAATAAAAATATTATTGATGTAGAATCGATATTTGAACTTGTTGTAGAATTTATTCGATCTTCCAGTGGCAGCAATGACACAGCAGAAGCAAATAAGCTTAAAGTTTAGGTTGTGCAAAAACAATTTGTTGATTCTGAGAATTTTTTCAATCATACTTGCCTTGCTGTTATGCGAAAGGTGGCAGCAAAGTCAATCTCGAAATCCCTAGAATAAAAAATCAAATAAGCAAGTATCGTGAAAAAGAGAAATCAAATTATGAAAATATTCAAAATTTAAGTTCACAGCAAGTCAATTTCTGGGAGGAGAAATCCGACGAACAGTCGTCCAGTCAATCTAAGGAGGAATATGACTATTAACTTTGATTTAAATTCATGTTCATAAATACATTATACATCTTTAACATCTCATTAGATAGTGTCCATTTTTATATAGAGAGGAAAGTGCCTATAATTAGATTGTCTCCATTTTTTTATAAATAATTTATACAATATAAAATGAATATAAATCAAGGTTAATAGTCGTCTTCCTCCTCACATGGCTAATTATAATGCGGCTGTCAGTCAGATTTCCCTTTCAGCGATTGCCTTGCCGTGGATTTAAACTTTCGACTTCTTTAATAAGAAATTTGTCCTTTTTACGATACTTATTTATTTGAATTTCCAACTCTTGTACTCGTTGCTTAATCTTAGAAAGGACTAATTAATGAATTTGATTCAGTCCTTTCAAATTTCATTGAATTTATGTTTTATAAAAGACTTGGTGAGTTCCATGAAAATATTTCCAGAAATTATCGCTTCTTTCAGAGGTGTGTCAGATTATGAGTTCACAACGACAGAGAATTTAGGTCTGGCAGTAGAATAAGGTTTGTCTTAAAAGTCCGAAAACCTCACTGCCATTTTGAACACTTCATCGTTGGTTCTATCATCGGATGACAGGGATATTTTTATCTAAGATCTTCCGGGACATCCAGATCTCTAAGCTTTTTTTAACTAAATTCTTAAATTCCAGAACAAGAGACTTGTTGCTGAGCTTACCACAGTCACTATTTCACTTTGGAGAGAAATGCGCGGCATTGATTTTAAATTTATTGAGAGAAAGGAGCTGTTAAAAAAGCAGATATCAGGAGCAGCAAGCATGCTCGGGAAAGCTATAATCGTGATGGGTTCCTCTACATCAACTTCAAGAACTTGAGTCTGAATGACAAGGTGAGCTAAGAGTTCATTTTTGATAAATTCAGTCACTTTTTCAAATTCTTAGCTTTAATTGTTCTATTTATCGTTGCTGGATTTTTCTTGAACATCTACGCAAAGCAGGGGCAAGAAATATAATCCGATGAGCAGGCTGATTATCCTAAGAGTAATATCAAAATTAAAAAAAGTTAAAAGAACAACCATCTCTTAAATAGCTAATCGATTAGTATTTGGAGCAAAAATTATCATCAAAACGATTCCAATATTCCCGCAAAAAGTTAATTGAGAGCATTTGTAAGCTTATTGTCAACAGAGAGATAATTAATGCAGATGTTTGGATAAAAAAGACTCGATTGTGCTTATTGATATATCAATTAGATAGTTAATATTTTTATAATATAAATTTTGATAATGGGCTAACATTAGACAGATCAATGCATTCTAGGTTTTTCTCTGGGTCTGGGAGCACATGTGATGATATCATCCACCCTCATAATCATTTCTGCAGCCTCACTAGCTGAAATTAAAGCTTGCTCTTTGGATCGCAGACATTCCTAAATTAATTTATTTGTACAGTGATTGCGAGTTTACTCATCGAATCCACAAATCCGGTATCAACACTTATACCTGCATCTGGTCTCTCTTTCAGTTCAATTTATAAATCATGAATGAGTTCATTTGCATCAAAACCGGCATTTTCGGCAATAGTAATAGGTAATTGCCTCAAGGCTCGAGCATATCCTTCAATTGCTAGAGCTTATTTGCCTCTAATGGTCTTCGCTAAATTTTCACAAGCTATAGCCATATGCATTTAAGAGTTACCTCCTCCATATATGACTTTTTTGTTCTTGACTGTTTGAACAAGGACACAGAGGGCATCGTGAAGAGATCTCTCTGCTTCATCTAAGATGTGCTGACTTGATCCGCGCAACACAATCGTGCAGGCTTCATTTCTTTTGCATCCAGAAAATCTGATGACTTTATCTTCTCCGATCATAATTTCCTCAATTGAGTCACAAGTTCCCAAAACTTACTCTGACCTTTAAGGATTATCGAAAGTGGAAACGATCTCTGCCCCGAGAGCGGCTGATATTCTTTCAATTCCTTCGAAATCGGCATGTTCGATGACCAGAATTCCTTTTTAAACAAGCAATTGTTCGGGATAATCATAAATAAGTTGTCTATTGATGTAAACATTAGGCTTATAGGCGATAATTCTTTCGACTTTTTCCTTCATTTTCTGTTTTTCAGCCTCAGACACTTCCTGAACCTTTTCCAATGATTCAACTCTGACTCTTGTACCATATATTTTAATTTTATCATAGTCCATAGGGGTGTTGGAGGCCAAAATTCGGCATCCCTTCAGTGATCTTTTGCAGCCAATTGAAATTTCTTTTTACAATATAAGACCATCACAAAGGAATGACTCTTTAATAGAACCTCCGAGCTTCTTGATAACTTGAATGTAAGAAAGATTGGTTGATCCTTTTAACCTCAACACAGCATTTACTGCTAGTTCAGCAAAATGTTGCTTATCTTGAGTGACGAGTTTAGAGCTAAGTGTAGTTTTGGCGATGTTCAGAAGATCTTCCTTGAATTTTTCAAAGTCAGTAGAGTTGTCTCTAGCAATTGAGTTGAGCTTTTCCCTTGCAGTATCACGTGCCATTCTCCATCCGTTGATTATAGTCTGTGGATGAATTTTCATGTGAATCAACTTTTATCCTTCCCTCAGAAGTTCTCCAGCTAACACAGCAACAGTGGTAGTTCCGTCTCCCACCTCTTAGTCCTGAGTTTTAGAAATATCAATGAGAATCTTGGCTGCTGGGTTGTCAACATGCATTGATCTTAAAATAGTGGCACCATCGTTGGTCACGTTGATGTTTTTGTTTTTAGGGCCTGCAGCAACGGGTACAAGTATTTTGTCCATTCCTCTGGGTCCAAGTGTTGTCTTAACCAGATCTGCTACAGCAATGGCTCCTACGAACGAAGACTGAATCAGCTAAAACTTACCAAGCGAGCGATTTCTCCCTTCTCTTCATTGGATCCATCCTTGGTGATTTGAGGTAAAACGTTCTGAATATGAAATGAAGTACTCCAACTGAGTCCATGGCTTTTATGAATTTAAATCTTTTTAAATTTATACAACAAATCAAAGCAATCAATTTTTCCATCGTAATAAAATTGAAAAAGGTACTAAGGTACTTGCGAAATATTCTATCTTTCAAATGGTTGAAAATTAGTAGGAAAAAAAGTAATACATATGAGATCACTAATTTCCTTTGGCACGTTAATCAAACTATATATTCATTTTCATGTTCAGTGGGGGGATTATCTCAGTTTTTATTTTTTTGGAAAGGCATTAAATATTTGCAAACTAATCCACTTCAAGCACGGGCTCTCGAATTCTTTTGTATTTTTCATTGAAGTGCTATCTTTCTTCAGGCAATATTTTTATTTCTTCTTTCATCTTATCAGTTAAATTGGGTGCTTCGAGTTATTCTTCTTCCATATGCTAAGGATGATCAATTTCCTTGACTGATTATTTAAACTTTAGGATGGGCTGTAGATATTTCTGTAGGCAGGTTTTATTTCTATAGTAATGCTGCAAATAAATATGATATGGAGTTATTTTCGTGAACTGCCTGAGAGTTTTCAGATTTTAAAGAAGAGAAGAGGAGATGATATTATTGAAGCGAATATTTTTTTATAAAATCTGCATTGAACATTAGAAGAAACCGCTCTATACAATCTACTGATTTACTTCATTGATAAAACTGCTTTAGAGGACATTATTAGTTATATTTGCATGTAAAATGATCTTGATAATTTTAGCTATCCTCAGCTCAGATATTTTATCCTGCCTCATATTTCGAGTAAAATTTGCCAGTTTCAAAAAAACATTATTTTTAATTGCTTGTTCCAATATTGCCTTCATATTGGTTATTATTTGCATAATTTATGATAGTAAAATAAGCAAACCTTTTTCTTATCTGAAGCATTCAAAATTGTAAGCAATGAAAGTCGATGTGAAAAAATCTATATTATCTGCTACAAGGAATGACTCTTGTAGATACTTCAAAATTTAAATAATGGCGAGCTGAAACTCCTCCCCGCTAAAATAAAACTTTTTGACCAGTTTCACATAGATCCCCTCTGATGGCTGCTGTTAATAATTGTTTTTGAGATAGTCAATAAATCGTTGAGGGGCTGCCTGGGCAATGCAGGCTAACAGGTCCATACTCTTAACAATGTTAAAATCCATGTATTCTGTTATTGTTTCTATTAAATTAACTCTATAAATCTTGTCTAAAAATTTAGAACGAGTTGCTTCGGTTTGAACTTGTTTACATATTACGAAGGCTTCCATTAAAAACTACATTTGCTTCTCTGCAATTTGCTTTCGACGAATAGCTTCTACTTCTGGAGAGTATGTTTCCTCATCACATTCTTGTTTGTCCATAACGCTGCTCATCACTTAAGAAGGTGTATACTTGATCTGAAGTAGATCATCAATTGTATTGTCTTTGGTAAGATGAGCTATGATGTCCTTGCAGCACTAATAATGAGTCTAATTAAGAGATAGGATACCATAACGAGAACATGTTCTAGGTAGAGCTATTTGAGGTAATCCAGGATGTGTTCCCTATAAAATCTGACCCTATGATAGATTTGCACACGAACATTCACCTCTGGGTTTAAACTAGTCAATGGTTTTACTTTCACTGTGTCCTTCCATAGTTGTGGAAAATCTACTTCATGGATGGCTAAATAACCAGGCAGTTACATTTTTGAATATCTAGTATGATATCGAAGATAGGGTCTTTAAACAAGACCTGTACCAGTTTGTGGTCAACACAGGCAAGGATTGAGTTAAGAATGCGACCCACCATACTTAATCCATTTCTGTCGGTTCGTTCCTGAAAGATCAAGAAAACTCTATGAAGCGAAAGAATGAATTCATTAGAATTGAGGATGTGATATTGGATCATGTCTCGCGCATGAATAGTACGATCCAACACGTATGAAAGGTTATCTTCGCTAGGCATATTAAGACTTTCCCTTCCGCTAATGTTCAGATAATTCTTTCCGATCTTCTAGCAAATCAGCCTCCTAACTATAGCTGCATGTACATACCAAAAGAAGTCGCACTCCGAGTCACCCTCGAAGGATACTGCTAACTAGCGGTAAAGTTCTAGTTAATCATCCCCCCATATGATTACAGAACCTTTTTGTTTTTAGTAATTGTTCTAGTTTCGTACTCTAGAGCGGACCAGGATTTCATGGGTGAGGTTTCCTTCAACTTCAATAAAGTTGAGACTGTTGTTTTGGTCATTGTCGTCACAGATCATGGCGAGCAAACCGTGACCAATCAACTCATATTCAGTGCTTTGGTTTGTTATAGCATAAAGCTGCACATTTGGCTTAAAATTATCTAGGGGAAGGTCTCTGTTATCGACGCTCATTGTGTTTATTCATTAAATATTTATAATGTCCCTCACTTATAGGGCCCTCTCACTTTGCCCATTCCCATAAATGCTCAGCAAATGCATGTCCTTTTAGTTGTTAAGATAATGACTATGATCATTCTGCAAACTTCCAACATAATCTGTTTAAAATCAATGACTCGCATTAGATGAAATATATCGAAAACTAAGATATATTTGATGATCGAATCGAGTAAATATCTCATAATAAGCTCCCACGTGCGTGAACAACATCTTATCAAGGAATAATGATAAAATTATTTAAAATATTCGGTAAACTTAAATGATATTGATAGGAGAGTATCGACCATTAAAAGTAGACTCTCTTTCAAAGAAAGGCGACAGAAAGGTGTAAGTGAATCGGGCTTGGATTTGTCTTCTCTCTTTTCACATGAAGTTGCGCCAAATTAAAATATTTTAGTCTTATACCTTCAACACTAAACAATCTTTTTTTGAAAGATTGAAAAAATTCTTAAATTTATTCTCAAGGACCACTTTTATTTTAAAATTTGCCTTGTAAGATAGAAAACTCCTTATTTTTGAACTCCATAAGAAGTATTAATAATTTGATTTAAATGTTGACTGCTCAGCAAAAGGCGGAAGCCGAGAAGAAACTTAAAAATATTGGTGAAGAACTTGCCCATGAGGAATAGATTAAATCTACCATCAGTACACTCTGACCTATCTAGAAAAATCTACAAAAGCAATCACTGAAGGACTCACCAGTTTGAAAGAAGACAAGAAGGCACAACTCGAAATATTAACCAAGCTGGCTAACAATATTGTAAAAATGAAGTGATTTAGTTACCTTAGAAAATATTAGCATTGGATTCAGTCAGTAACACTCTTGTATTGCTGCAAGATAAACTTAAGAGTGAGAGGGAAAAATGCAATCGCGACGCCATACTCCTGTTTGAAGAAAAACAAAGATTTGAGAGTGGAATTTCAGAAATCAAGAATACCATTCTGAATATCCAGAAAACAATTAAAGAGAGTGTTGACGAGGAGACCAACAAACGCAAAAAAATCGAGGATGATCTCGAAAATTCACTCAATTAAATTAGGGGCAAAATTACTGAGTTTGAAACTGAGAGCTCACAATTTGATAAGGATAATGCTGAATTAAAAGAAAAGATTGAAGGATTGAAGGGCAAACTTGAAGGAATCTAAGCTACTTTTAAGGTCAAGGCCGATGAAAAGGACTAGGAGGTCAAACAAGAGAAATAGCAGCTCACCGAAAAACTGAAAGTCTTAGAGTCAGAGGTGGAAAAGGTCACTGAACTTAATAAGGAGTATTCTTTAATCGAAAAGAGAAATTTCGATAATAAACTCTCCTTCTATTTAAAAACTAAGAAGTTTCCTGAATTCTGCTCCAGTTTTGAAAGTTCAGCTAAAACATTGGATAGCTGCAAAGAATAACTGTTGAAAGGAGTGTGTAGAATGAATATCGCAGCTGAAAATATCGAGGCATCAGAAAAGATGACATCTGAAAATAACATCTTGTATTTGTTATAGCTCAAGCGTCAGCAATAAAAGTAGAGCCGCATTGAGGAAATAAAGAAATAGAAGGAAGCAGTGAGAGGCAGAATTATTCAGCTGCAGGCAAGAATTAAATAAAAAAAAGCAGCGAAAGAGAATGTGAATTGATGGTGTATCCAAAATAAATCTGATGTAGTCCCTTTAAGTTTGGTGCTTTTAATATATATCCATCAAGACAACACTTTACGGAACTCCTCAATCACTTCTCCGCTTAGTTTACCTGTTTTAAGATATTTGGTGATGAAGGGGTGCCGCATCATCTATTTAATTTCCATTCTATCTTACGGTTTCTTCTTCATTATCCTCAAAATGAAGTCCTTAGCTTAGTCAGTCACGTCTACATATTCTGGAAATTTGATTTCGTCTTCTACCTAAATAAGAAAAATTGGACTATTCGATTCAAATCAAGTTATGAGTATATACGGAAGGGTATTTTACCCAGCAGGCACTCATAAGTCATCATGCCAATCGACCAGATATCTATCTTTTAATCATACTCTGTCTCCATCACTATTTATGGTGAGTAGTAGAGAGGCGAACCTGACACTGTTCGACGCATTCCATTGTGTGAGTAGACTGCCCATCCGAAGTCACATATCTTGACTGTATTCTCAATATTAAAAACAATACGAAGTTAAAGAGGATGTTTTCAGGCTTTATATCGCGGTGAATTATACCTTCTTTGTGGATATAGTCCAAACCTTCGCAAATTTATCTGATTATAGGACTAACTTCTGGATCCTCCATTCTGTTATTTTTACGAAGTAAACTCAGTAGCTGCCCACCTGTGCAATACTATACCAGTAAATAGACATTTTCTTCGTCAGAAAAATATCCATAAAGAGGAGCTATATTGCGATGGGTTAAGTAGAAGTTTATGCTCAACTATCGGGCGATTTGATTTTCATATTTTTCCTCTCTAATTTGCTTTTTTGACATGACTTTTAGACCCATTAAAAACCCTGTTTATTTGTGTTGAACGAGCATTACCTAACCATATTGACCTTTTCCTAGTTTCTTACCAATTGCAAAGTCTGATTTTTTAAACTATCTTGGGGTTGAATTTGGCAATTTTGATATATTCTATTCATATTAAAAGGTCTCCATTATTTTAACCGTCTTTTTAGGCTTTGGCAGTTAGATAACTTCTGTTGCTTTTATTTAGCAATTGAGATCTAGAGATGCATTCGTTGTGGTTGTAATCTTAGAGGGCATAAGGATGGTCTTTGGCTGATAATCAACCGCCTTTAACGATTCATCACTAAGATAAGGATTTTTCTTTTTAAACATTCCCCCTTCTTATGATTTGGGTATCTGAAAGTTATTAGGGCTTACCCAGGAAGATCCGCTCGTTGAAACTGAAGAAGATGGAGATTGACTAACAACATTACTAGGTTTAGAAGCAGCTAAGGCCGGCTTAAAGTCATTTATTGAGTTAGCTACTGGTTGACGATTATTAGTGGTTTGAATCGTATTTTGATATTGAGATTGATAACTGTTGGAAGGTTGATAATTCTGGGCTACAAAATTAGTCTGCGGATAGTTTTGAGTTTGATAGTTTTGGGATGTGTTTTGAATTTGGACAGGAATATTGACATCTTTTTGTTTGGTTGCTTACAAATTACTATTAGGATTCATCATATTTGATGGGCTATTCACTGCCGAAGGTATTGTTGTTGTTGCACCTGTTTTTCTGGTAGGAAGCTGAAAATAAGGTTTATTTCCTCCTTATGTGTTGCCAACAACTTTACGAAATCCTTTATTCTCCATTTTCTTATTCAACAGTTCGAGTTATTGCTTAATTGTTAAAATTTATTTTTTACGTTTCTCCTCTGGAGTTTAAGTATTTGTCTCTTCCTTGGGAAGATCCACAATTTTATTGCGATTCATGAGTGCTTCCAACTTAGATAGCCCTCCGGTGGGTTAATTTGGACTGAATGAAGGAAACCGATTGAGCTCCTCCTCAGTTTCTCGATTAAAAATTACTGAAGTGGCCATTCTAGCTCCATCATGCTTATCATTTCTAAAGTTGACAACATTATTGAAAGGTGTATTTATTACTTTTGGGGCTTATTGCATCTTCTGCGAAGGTTCAGGTGCCTCCTGTATGAAGCGACCCATGCTTTCCAATTTGCCAAAACCAGATCTTCCACTTTTGTTATTGTTGGCGGATGTTGTGGTGGTTTGAATTGTCGACTTGTACATGTTGCGGGCTAATCTATTGTTATCAGGAGGTGATTGGATGGGTTGTTGATAAGGTACGAAATTAGGTTGGTGGGTTTGTTGGACAGGTTGCATTTGGTTATGATTGATATTTTGTTGCATAGGCGGTTGCTGAGGTTGGTAGGGATGATAATTAGGGTACATAAAAACTGGTGAATAATTATTTATATCATAGAAAATCGGTTGGAACATCCAATTATTACTCGATGAGACAACTTTCTATCTGGTATAAATATCAAAAAATATATTGATCATCTAGATATTTATGATTTGAATT
>Ga0302186_10000278_pt1 | contig 46542 bp, 34 predicted proteins | sample II_Bog_E1_2_FD_198782 | JGI IMG/M metagenome (GOLD analysis project Ga0302186, IMG submission 198782) | Peat permafrost microbial communities from Stordalen Mire near Abisko, Sweden - II_Bog_E1_1 | ecosystem: Environmental > Terrestrial > Soil > Wetlands > Peat | place: Sweden: Abisko...
GTGATTTAACTATGCTGTTTATATTTATTAGCTTTATTCATTTCAATAGGAAAGAGAAATGCCATCATGATAAATTTTACACTCTTTTTTCAACCGCTAAAGCTTTTATAACTTTACTCTTCGTGGTTTTGGTCATTCTCCTTCCGAAAGAACCTGTTTACAGGTCATCAATGAAAGCAAGAAAATACAAATAAAAACTTTCGAACTTGTTGATGGATGAGTTCTAACGGATTAAGTCTTTTTCCAAATGTCGGGCCTGCCTCACAATTTCTCCTTTAAGCCAGTCTTGAGCTGCACTGATGTCTGTGATTGAGTATCTGTAATAAATTCTTTGGAATGCTGGAAAATTATATAACATCTTTGCCATATTCATTTAGAGATCATCATTTCTATTCATTCCTAAGAGGAGATTTAAAATTTTCTTGCTGCAGTAGCGTTCTGAAGTAAAAGCAGTCCATAATTTAATCACTAATCTTCCGTTTGACATTTCGCATTTATTTATAGTAATCCTAATAAACTTTCTGATGAGAGTAATTAAATGTTTTTGGAAGTTGTGAAAAATAGATTTTTATCGTTTTTAAGTTATTTTTTACAGTGAATCTGTCCTTTAACAGTTAGAAGGCAACGTTTCTAAATTACAGAGCTAGAAAGACTAATTGTTAAGATTAGCAGACTTGTGGTTTTCTGGAAAAAAATCTATATTGAGGTATTGTTAAATTTCAATAAGCTCATAAGAAAATACATTTGGACAGTTTGAGGATTCTTGGGAAGGTTCGTTATCGATTTTAATGGTTTACGCTTCAAGATTAAGCATTGAACAACCAAAATAAGAAAGAATTGAAAATTATTATAATCCCAATGTTTTTGTATGATATTTCGCGGCCTGTATTATCCGTATACAATTTTGTGTTGTTTTTAGAGTTAGTGAGGGTTTTTGATCTTGGAATAAAGTCAATTGATGATATTTGATTTTCAGTCCTATAATGGTGCCACATAAATTATTTCTCAATTAAAAATGCAAAGAATATTAATTTTTATTATTGGTAGCCATAATGATGAAATTTATTAAAATTTAAGTGATCCCTCTTCCTTTATAAAATTTAAGCAATTTTAATAAAAAAAATCGAAAGAGAAAAGTTGATGAACAATTTCAAATAAATATAACTTTCCCGACATTCCAGTCAAAAAAGAATTTAATTTTATTGGCAAAATCACTGAAACCTCGAACAATAATCATCGGTTGTTATAGATTTTAAAAATGAATTTATGAGCTACCGGAAGTTTACGATGGATATTATATTAATAATTTTATTAGCCTTCTTATTTTATAATTAAAAATTAAATCATATTTTAAATGATTTCCTTATCTCCATGCCTTTCATAACTGTGTTGTTGAGTTGCTGTGGACGGTTTGGTTGAGTTGAAAATGATCAAGCACTATATTAGCCCATCTTTGATTAATAATGAAACTTTAGCAAAGATCATAAATAACAATTTATTAGGGAATGCAAAATTATGGGGATTTGTTTTTATAATATATTCATATATTTGAAATAAATAATTCGGTATTTTATTACGCCAACTAATCATATCAATACAATAATGTTTTAAGATAAATACAACATAAAGAAACTCTTATTTGTTTCAAATTGAAAATATATAACTTTCAACGAGAATTTATATTATAATTGGCAGCTAGATAATACAAGATGATAGAAGGAGGATTTAACAAAATAACATTAAAAGACCATTGCGAAATTGCCAATATCGATGCCTTTGTTAGAGTTCAGAAATCTAAATAGCTGAAAGGGGCCAAATTAATAGCAGCCAAATTTCAAGTTGTGCAGGGGATGAATTATTAACTGGTTTACGAACTAAATCCTAAAACACCAAATCAATGGTATTATTTTGCTGTCGTATTTGACCCATGTGATTGCTATAATGAATCGGACTTGGAGCCTGGCCAATAAATGCCAAAAATGTAAATATCGAGTTGGTAAAAAAACAAGTATTATTGGGGATGATAGTTTGAATCAAATATTCGCTTAAAACAATAAATATTTTTTTCTTTTTTGCTGGGTTTTCAAGATAACTAGAGAGAACTCTAATCAATAATTTATTAAAAATATGTAAAATTAAAATAGTAAAAAGGCAGTATTTAAATATTACTTTAACAATGTTGGTTGCTATTAATTTGTTACTAAAGATTTGGATAAATCTATCATCATGAATCTTAACATTGCTTAACAGTATAAAACTCACTGAACAGCTTCATAAATATATGACAGCATGGAAGATTGGTAATTTTGAAATAATAAAATAATAGCAATGAATCGATTGAAGACGATTATTAAAAGAAAATTCATTTAAATTAGATCACTAATAATCTTAATGACTTCATAAATTTTCTTTTGCCAATGACAAACAAAATATCGAACAGTTTCCTAACGCATTAAATTGATTGGATTATAATTGCTTAGCAATATACTCGCTATAATTTAATTATTAATTATGCTCAAAATGCAATGGTGTAGGACACTCAGGGGTCTCACCCTCAGACTTGCGCAAACTTTTGCCCAGCTCTCTCCTGAAGCCCAAAGAGCAATATGGGCATGCCGCATCATAAAGGAGATAAGCGAAGCAAAGGAGGAAACTGATTACTTTGAAGATATTAATGGTAAGAGGACAATCAAACCCTCTCTCGCAGACACAATCAAAGGCCTGACACTTAAATCAGTTGAGTGCGGATAAGACTAACTCGATGATGAAATAAGAAAGGATGTCCTCAAGATGTTCACCACGGGAATTGTGCCCAATTACAACATTTTCACATAACAAAGAATTTTTAATGGCTCTAAAACTTCACATATGCAAGAAAAATCCAAAACACCTTTCATTTTCTATCCTAATGCCTTAGTTACAAAATTTATGTTTAATAAAATTAGGTCCTAAATCCAAAAATAGATATTTCTACTATATGGAACCTAGGGCACCAGTAAATCGGTGGCAATTATCCTTTTCCACTACCTTTCCTCAATGATCAATCAATATTTATACAAAGCACACTCCTCTTAAGTTCAAATGAAGGAACTGAGTGTATTAATGGATAGAAAATTGATCTATACAGTCCCCAAAATCTTTTACTACAGCCATTAAACTAATATGTACTAGAAATAACTTGTTAGAATGATAAAAAAGCAGTGCACTGAAGTCATTCAGATTCAAAAAGATTCATAAAGACTGCAATAAATTAACAATCAAAATTAACTGGAAAAAATTCGACAATTATATTCCAATCGCGGAATTAAGATACTGGTAGTCTTCGATCAATTAGATGATGTTACTTACAATTTGAGGAGTTACAATTATTCAATCAAAAAAACAAAAATGACCTCATATGATCACCACAACTTAGAATATAAGCTGAAATATATTGAAGAATCACTTCAAAGAATTAAATAATTACAAAAACTTGGTGATCACATGTTCTTCAACATCTCAACTGATATTGCTAAAGAGTTATTGGAAAAACAGACTGATCCTTCTCCGAATTGCATATATACTCTTGATTTTAACGGACAAACAAATGTTCATCGCGAAGATTTACCCTATGAAAAATTTCTTTCTCAGCCTTGGGGGCAGGTCTCATTCAGTCACTATTTATGGTTTTAAATATAAAGAAATTTGGTGTCCTCATCGATTGCAGTTGATGCCATAGACAGAATTAAACTAATTTACTACTAAAGAGTATCAACAAAAGGGCATCAATGGCCCATCTATCTAAATTTCTATCAAATGTGGTAAAAAATTTATTGCAACCTTAAACATTAGGGAACTGGTTTCCCACCTCCATTTATGAATGTGACTTAAAAATGTTTTGCTGAAAGATTGGATTAAACAATTAAATATTTTTTCTTTTAGAGTTCAATGGCGTTTCTGGATAAAATAACATAGTTTATACGTAAAGGAACAATTGGTGAAAAGAAGATAAAATTTGAATTGATAAACATCCTAAATAAGTATGCTACAAACAATATTTACTAAATGGGAAAATTATTTAAGATTCCGCTCGAATATCTGAATATGTAAATCGGATAGTAAATAACATCTTTATTAGTTCAGCAAGCTGATGTGGTTAAATTATTCTCTATTTATATTGAAGAGGAATAAAAAATTAAATTTGCAATTTCTCCCTTTACTCCTACTGAATTCAAAATATTTTCCTCTTTTGTACTTAGCAACTATTCTAGAGAGTATCTAACCTTCTTCCAGGATATGACTCCTGTTTTACTATAAAATACTAAAAGTCTTGAATCGTGTGTTAAATTGTGTTATTTGTAAATGCTAACGAAGCCCCGATCTAAGATTTAGCTAATTGTTTAGACTCCATAAACAACATAATATTAAACAATTACAGTCAATAAAGTTATACATTTTTTACATTTTAACAGCAAAAACAGAAAAATTTGGGATAGCTTTACACATTTACTCAAAGCAGCTTCAAATAATAAATATAGCTATTTTGTCGGAGTACCAACAACAGTAATAAATTATTTATTTAGCTTTTTGATACTGTCAATGGAAAGATTGATACAATGACCATGGTATAGAAAAACTCATGCTTTTGCATTGCCACTGTCAGATGCGTGGACAATTTTTTTTACATCAATACTTTCGATATTACTATAACCAGATAAATTTCCTAAATACGAAAGAAAGTTGCAAGAGCAGCAAAACTCCTGGACCAAATTACAAGTGACATCATTTGTAATTCAAAGGAAAATGATTAAATGATTCACACTCATGAAAGTGAAAAAAGAAATACCGAAATTGAAGAAAAATAAAAGGAACTGGCTGAGGAAAAGTATCCAACATTCGTGCCAGTAAAATAAAATAAAAATTTTGTCGTTCGGCACATTATAGTTTTACCCAAATAGATTTTGGGTAAAGTAAAAGTATCTCAAATTGAAGATGAACTCGTCTTTAAAAAAAACAATAAAAATTTTAACTATGAAGCTTAGTATCGTTATGCTAAAACAAACATCGCCCACCTGCTGAGGATAAACCAAGATGAGGTAAAAGTGGAAGAAAAGCCAGAAAGTTAAATACTTACATATAACACTGAAAAGTGGTCGATATGTTATGCCAGCTTTGAGGATATTGAAGAGATGAACAAAGAATAAAGTTTAGAATCAAAAAGTCTGAAAACTGTACTGAAAATGATGGACTTCAAAGAGGGAGTTTGATTAAAAATAACAATCCATAAATTATAATTAGTTAAAATTGATTTATTAATTTTGCAGGTAATAGGAAATTATATAGAAAATATATAGAAAATATATTGCTCCAACAGTGCAAGGACATAACATAGCAAATGAAAAGCAAAATATCGAACAGTTTTCCAACTCATTAAAATAATTGGATTAAAATTGCTTAGCAATATGCTCGCTATAATTTAATTATTAATTATGCTCAGAATGCAAGTGAGAAGGACACTCAGGGGTCTCACCCTCAGACTCGCCCAAACTTTTGCCCAGCTCTCTCCGGAAGCCCAAAGAGCAATATGGGCATGCCGCATCATAAAGGAGATAAGTGAAGCAAAGGAGGAAACTGATTACTTTGAAGTAGTTGATGGGAAGAGGACAATCAAACCCTCCCTTGCAGACACAATCAAAGGCTTGACACTTAAATCGGTTGAGTGCGGATAAGACTAGCTCAATGATGAAATAAGAGAGGATGTTCTCAAAATGTTTACCACGGGGATTATTCTCAATTACAACGTGTTTCAGCATAAAATAAGTTTAAATAATTCCAAATCTTACACTGGTCTTAAAAAGAGCAACCCTCCATTTATCTTTTATCCTAATACTTTTGTTACTAAATTTATGTTTAATAAAATTAGTTTCTAAAAAATGGTAAGAGATAGATTTCTCTTATATGGAAACTATGGCATTAGCAAGACGGTGTCAATAATACTTTTTTACCATCTTTCCTCAATTGTCAATCATTATTTTTACAAAGCCCACTCGACTTAAGATTAAATGAAGGAGCTAAATTCATTGATGAAGCGAAAATTAATCAAACCTATTCCCAAAATCTTTTATTACAATTCAGATGTTAAAGTTGGATCAAAGCAATTTATTAATATGATTAAAGAGCAATGCACATAGGCCATTTTTATCAAAGAAGATTCAATAAAGCTGTAAAAAATTGTATCAGAAGGCTAATTGTAAAAAATTAAAAACTTATACTAGAACCGAGGAATCAAGATAGTCGTAGCATTTAATAAACTCGAGCAGATCGCTTCTACTTTGAGGAGATATAACAATGTAGTCAAATTAGGATAAAAATCAGAATACTTTTAAAGTTTGGCTAAATAAGTGATTTTGGCTCAAAGATAAATAGGAAGATATAAATTATTAAGACATCTTTGTGATCATCTCCTCTTAAACAGTTCGAATGTCATTGAAGAATAATTATTGGACAAACAAGCAGATTATTCAGAACATTGCTATTACACTCTTGATTTGCATGGACACAGCAAAATTAGTCGCGATGAGTTGCCCTATAATGAATTTATAAATCAACCCCAAGCACAGGTTGAATTAAGTCACTTTGTATGGTCCTAAATAGACAGAAAATTACTCTCCTTATCAATCAGTCCGGAGATTATAGATAAACTGAAGTGGAAGTATTATTAATAAATGGCCAAAGGAGAGAATCGATGGCCGAGCTATCTAAGATTTATGTATATTCGTGAAACAATCTTTCCATCGGTTTAAGCAATAAAATCTCCATTTGACAATGTCAATTAAGAAAACTTTCTTGAAAAACTTGAGTAATTGAGGATGTAAATGCTTATAAAAAGTTAAAAGGCAATTGTTTCTAAAACATTATTATTTTTATAGGTTGAAGAAATGCCGATCAAGTACAGGAGATATCGTTTGCTAAAAAAGTTGCTTGAACTTTCTGTGGAACATAGAAATTAAACAAATCAACCACTCCAATTAGAAAAAAGCATTCATTACTAATTACTTAAGTTATTAAGGCAAAACAGATTTGAAGTCGAATTGTTTGCACATTTTCTTAAAAAAATATAAAAAAAATAATTTATGATTTTCTCTTTTTCTCCAACTGAATTTACTTCAATTTCCTCTTATATACTTTATATCTTTATCAAAAGAAATTTGTCCATCATTAATGAATTTGAAACCTCTCTCACTTGGGATTCGCCAACTCTAGGAAGATATGTAAAATGTTGCTGTTTATAAATGCTAATGTAGCCCTAGGCCAAGATACATCTAACAATTTAAACTCCTTATAAAAAATAGTCAGTCCTAATTAAAGTTCAAAAGGTGATAAAATTTTTAGATTTTAAGGTTAAAAGAAAAATATGGAACAATTTTACTCATTTGCTTCAAGCTGCTTCAGAACAAGAGGGCTAATATTTCATAGGAGTACCTGCATTAGTAAGTAATGATTTATTTAGATTGATGATACAGCTGATGGTGAGATTAATATGATGGGTTTGTCAAAGAATAGCCCATCATTTGACATCGTCATTGTCAAATACGTAAACTAAATTTTTTACATTGAAACCTTGGATTTTGCTCTTGAAAATGAGATTAATCAAATAAGAGAAAGAGTAAAGAAGGCAGGATAGCTTCTACAAACAATCACAAGAGAAAATACATAAATTAATGAAAACAAAACTGATGAAGTAGACTCTAATAACCAATAATAATATAATACTCAAGCTTAATAGAAGTAGCATCGAAAAGCGGATAAAAAATATCCAACATTTGCCGAAGTTAAATAAAAAAAGAATTTTCTTCTGAGGCATACTGTTGTATGTCCGAAATCAATTTTGAATTAAGCAAAAATATCTCAGATAGAAGACGAACTTGCACGAAAAGAGGTTAATAATAATATGAACTACAAAGATGAAAAAGAAAAAGCTCAGCAACTTATAGCCGATATCAAACAGATAGACAAATCCTTAGTGATAGTCAAAGAGAAGGAGATTTCAGAAGTGCTAACATACAGTGATAGCTTAGGAAGGTGGTCCATTTGCTATTCCAGTTTGGAAGATATCAAAAATGAAGATTAAACAAACCTGCCAGCTCAAACCCTGAAAACAGTTCTTAATTTGAGATTTGCCAAAAAATGAGGTCTTTGATCTAACATAAATACATAAATTATTAAATGCAAGTAACTCATAAACTTCTCTATGATTTCACCACAATCAGTAGATTTTTAACTGCTTTATGACAGACATTATTTTATGATTTCGCATTAATAATATTTTGTAAGAATGAAATGGTCAATGAGTTGATATTAATTTTGGTTAATGATAAAAGAAAAGCACCCATCATGAGCTTCAGTATTAGTATCGACATACAGACGAACTATCCAAAATCGAAAAAAATTGTTTTTTTAAAGAGGAGTTTAGTCTACGTTAACAAGATTTTTTTTTGTCAGCTTCAGTCTTGAGTGCATTAAGAAGAGGGTGAACATTGGAAACAGGTATAAGAAAATGAATAATACACTTTCATGGAGATTACTAATTTATCAGAACCGCCAAAGTAATTCATATATTCTTCGATATCATAGCAATTAAGCTCTTGGTTCAGTTAAAAATATTCTAATCAATTCATGGAAACAAATTTTAAAAACCATTTTGAGAAACTTATCACTTATCATCATTAATCTTATCATATCGCCAGTAATGAAAAGTGCCATCTCAAAAAATATTAATACGACGTTTGATATCTAATTTTTATAGAATATTCTTTGATTTATATTTCAATATTTTTCCGTAGATAAAAAGAAAAAAGTTAATAATTAATCGATTGGAGACAATCATTAATAAAAATTCATTTAAATTAAATCATTAATTATGCTTAAAGCCTTCATCAACTTTCCCTTCTCAATGACAAACAAAATATCGACTTAGCAATGTGCTCACTATAATTTAATTATTAATTATGCTCAGAAAGCAAGTGAGTAGGACACTCATGGGCTTCACTCTCAGACTCGCCCAAACTTTTGCCCAACTCTCTCCTGAAGCCCAAAGAGCCATATGGGCATGCCGCATCATAAAGGAGATAGGATCAGCAAAGGAGGAAATTGATTACTTTGAAGTAGTTGATGGAAAGAGGACAATCAAACCCTCCCTTGCAGACAAAATCAAAGGTTTGACACTTAAATCGGTTGAGTGGGGATAAGACTAGCTCGATGATGAAATAAGAGAGGATGTTCTCAAAATGTTTACCACGGGGATTATTCTCAATTACAACGTGTTTTCGCAGGAAAGAATTTTAGACGCTGTTAAGCCTTTTGCTACTTAGGGATAAAACCTCAATTTTCCATTTATCTTTTACCCAAACATTTTAGTGACTAAATATATGTTTAATAAAATAATTTTCCAAACAGCATGGGAAGAACTGTTTTTACTTTATGGAGACTATGGAATCAGTAAAACAGTGTCAATAATACTTTTACACCAACTTTCTTCTATTGTGAATCAATACTTCTACATAGCCCACTCCTCTAAAGAACAAATGAAGGAATTAAATTCATTGATAGAGAGGAAATTGATCAAGGCTATTCCCAAAATCTTTTATTACAGCTCGAATACTACTATTACTAATTATACTTTTACTAAAATTATCAAATAGCAATGCTCTGAGCCCATTCGGATCAAATAAGATTCAGAAAAACTTCAGGAAATAATATCCTCAGATTAATTCGCAAAAATCCAAAGATTGTATCTTAATCGAGGAATTAAGGTAGTGGTAGTATTTGATCAACTCAATGAAGTTGCATCCATTTTGAAAAAATATAATACTGAGCTCCAAGAACGTAAACTTACTGTAAACTAATTTTTACTATTAAAAAATTAATTAAATTTGGCTCAAGGATAAATATATAGAATAGCAAGATTTAAGAAACTTGGTCACATTTTCTTCAACAATGCAGGCTATATTGGATCATAGTTATTCAGAAAACAAGCTGATCCTTCGCCTCATTGTCAGTATACTTTTGACTTTAACAGGAATGATAAAATGTCTTATGAAAAGTTACCCTATGATAAATTCTTGCTTTAGCCTTGGGGACAGGTCTCCTTCAGTCATTGTGTATGGTCCTAAATATCCCGAAAATTAATATTTTTATCTATTTCAGCAGAGACTATAGATAGAATGAAGGAAATATATTTCTAAAAATTGTATGATACATAGCATCGATGGCCTAGTTATATGCGATTCCTTAATGTTCGGTAGGCAGTCTTCCCAGAAATTTCAAATTGTGATAAAAAATCTCCATTTAATGGTGTAGACTAATAAAACTATTTTGGCAAACTTGAATAAGGGATCAATTCAATGCTTGAGATTGGCTATCGAACTCTTCTTAAAGAACTAACTCTTTTTTTATGGGAGGGAACAATTTAAAATAAAACAAAAAAAATTAAAATGGTTAACATTATTCATAAATATGCTTCAAATGCTTCGGAGGAGAGTTACTAAAATTTAAAACCACTCCAAATTTCTCTCAAAAATTTTGAAGATCAATTAGGAGTGTCATTGAAGAAGTTTGAATTGTAGTAAAAAATTGAAATTAAATTGTTTCCCTTCTTTACTAAAAAGATATAAAAAGTTTAATATGTGATGTTCTCATATACTCCTTGTGAACTAAAAAAGATTTTCTCACACCTCATTCTTATCTTTATAAAAAACAATCTATCATCATTTCAGTATTCTAAATAATATTTATTGTGGAATTCGAAGGCACTTGGATTATGGGTATAATTTTGTTGTTTAAAATTGCTAATGAAATTCTCTGCTTAAATTAGTATGAGTGTTGAAACTCCGTACTAAAGATTCCCCACATAAATTACAGTATTTTAGGTTAAAAAATTCTTGCACTTTAATATAAAATATAGAAAAATTTGGAATAATTTTTCACCCTTGCTTAGAGCAGCTTCAGAAAACAACGATAGGTATTTTATTGGAGTGCCAGCAGCAACAGTAATAAATTATTTATTAAGCTTTCTGATAAAGTCATAGATGATAGCGATTTCTAAACGATGAGTCTTTCATATAATAGTTAATGCATCGACATGGCCATCGTCAAATGCGTGAATAATGTTTTTTACATCGATACTTTAGATTTTACTATTGAAAATACAGTTAGCCAAATTCGAAGCAGGGTGTAAAAAGCAGCAAAACTACTTTAATAAATTACAAATTAAAATACTGGTAATAACAAAGAAATTGATAATAAAAAGGAAACTAATGAACAAATCACCAACACTGCAATTAGATATAATTTACTGGCTGAATAAATATATCCAACATTCGAACCAGTCAAATAGAGGAAGAATTTTGTCGTTAGACATATTATAGTTTTGCCCAAATAGATTTTGAATTAAGTCAAAGTTGCTCAAATCAAAGATTAGCTCGCTTTGAAATAAAACAACCAAGCTTTTAACTACGAAGAAGAATATAATCGGGCCAAAAAAGACATAGCTACCCTGTTAAACATCGGCATCGACAAGGTAGTAATGACCAAAAAGACAGCAACAACATAAACCCTTATTTATAAATCATAAAAGTGGTCAATCTACTATGCGAGTTTGGAAGATATTAAAAGCGAAAATGAAATAGTCAAATAAGAAGCTCACAACCTGAAAAATGCCCTTAATGTGATGCATTTTAGAAAATGAGCTTGATCAAAATATAAAAATACATAACTTATGTTATAATTATAATAATTAGCCAAACTTATCTTTGATTTATTTTATTAAATAGATAGCAATCTTTTACCTATAGAATAGTAGGCTCAATGACGAATCCTTTTTTAAAATCCATAAAATTTGTTAAAAAACATTTATATTTATACAAAATCAAAAATTATACGAGAAAATATAAGGGCTCTTAGTTGTTAAATCTTCTTTGCCATTTGACGAACATGTATTTCATAAAAATACAATTAATCTTAAAATTGTTTAATCTCTTTATTGGCTTGTAAAATATATTTATGCTTGCATAAAATTAATATAATATGTCCTGCCTTACTTTTATTTATTTTATAAGCTTATTACTAATGCTAATGTCTATTATATAAAATATTCACTGAATACAAAGGTGCAACTAAAATAAATAAAGATGTAATCGAGTCGCTATTTAATATTTAATTTTAAGAATTGCTAGACAAAGTTGAAAAACCAAAGCCTTAAAGATAGATTCATTTAGCCTTTTCAGTTTTTTCCTTTTTATTATTATTTGTTAACTGATACAAGTTTGAAAGTTGATCTTTGTGCTTATCAGAATGAGATATAAAAAATTAAAACAATATCTTTTAATTATCTTAGTGTCGCATTGAGAGAATGAAACCACCATTGAGTTTATATTAATTTCATTTAATCATAAAAGCTAAACTCCATCATGAGTTTCAGTACAAGTGTCGACATACAGATAAACTTTTCAGAAAGGAGGAGAACAGCGAAGGATTGCGTGCCTGCTTCAAGGACAGCCTCACCAAACTAATCCAAATCAGCACTCGAGAGCAAGTACATCCTTATTGACTGAGGCCCTCAAATAGCTCAAGGCACTCATTGTCCAAAACAAGACAACGATCAATTTGCGTGTATGGTTGTCTGTCTTAGCCGAAAACAGAAATCGTCATAGCTAATCGGAGATTAGTATCATAACCTTCATTGTGCAACAGTATGGTAAGGGACTGCTTGATCCATTGGACAAGGTGCCTTCTCTCGAAAAGACAGTTTTTAGGATTACGGAGTTACTCGTCAAGCTTTTCTTCAGTGATTAGACTCAGAACGTAATGCTGGCAGTGCAGCGAGCATGGGTTGAATTGTATCTAAGTGCTCTCAAAAACGAAGAACCAGATTTAAAGAAGAAACTGTTGTATAACAACCTCGAGGCAATTTTGAACGGCGGGGCTGATAAGATCAGTCAAATGACTGCTCAGTTTGTGCTTGATGGACTACTTTAGAGCAGTTTGAATGGAGAAGATTTGCTTTTTTTCAAAGAAATCGCCAAAAGGACTTTGGTTCTTTTCCTTGTACTTACTTATTGACTCAGAAAACTACCATCATCCACCCGTCAGTGCTCACCTGCCTGCAAACAGTGTTGGGCTATTTCAATGCCATCAATCTAATTCCTCTCCTTGAGAATATTGTCAACAAAGTTATTGCCTACATCGGCCTTGCGCTCCCTAATTCACTGGGTTACAAGATAAAAGCCGAGGCGTGTAACTCTTTAGCCTTAATCGGGGAGCAGATAGATCAGAATGGAGTTACTGTGCTGGAGAGAGTGCTGAAACAACTTGAAAATTTGGCCACTGACAAAGTGTGGGCAGTTCAGGTAACTGGACGTAAGGCAGTGGCTGTCTGGCGAAACAGGAAAAAAGAGTGGGAGTAAGAGTACAATGCCAAAAATTAGCAAGTCTTTCACTACCCCACTCAACAAAATTTTTTCAAACCACCTTAAGAGTAAGCACAGAAACAACCAAAACCAAGACCAGTTACAGCTCAAAATTTTAATCCCAAGGAAGATTAGGAAAATCGTAGACAAGCCCCGGATTATAAATTTCCTGACTACTCTCAAGATCGTTTCTTGCACAAAAATACAGGAGTGGGAGGAGGTAATACAGTACAATCGGTTTAAAATTATTATGAACGGCAAAGACCCCAAGAAACTTATGACCGTAAAATGGAGGAGATTAAGAAGAGTATATATCAGCCTAAGGAGGATTTTACTTAATATGACGAGACTGTTCCTTGGGACCAGACAGCACAGTTGCCTACTTTTGCTCAAAAAAAGGCGGAAAGAGACAAATAAGTCAGCAATATTTCAAGCCAACCTCCATCGAACAGTCAAAAGATTAATTTTTAATTCTTATAAGATTAAAAACATTTATAGAGCTGGTAAAGGATAGTGGATCTTTACGAAGGAGGAAAGAAGTAATAAAGCGTCAAGACATTGCTGTAGTTGGATGACGATATCTACTTTCTACGCTTCATGCTTAAGTATGGCAAAGGATTATTATCTGAGCTCACCAGACCGACTGCCAGTAAGCTTCTAAAGCAGACATTAGCTATTAAGAGAACCAATTTCATGGAACAGTTGTTTTTCAAACTGGTTGCATAATCAGCAAAGAGTGGCGTTGGTCAGCTCCTAACAAATCAACAAAACATGACTATCATTGACAAGTTAGAGCAGTGCACTAAATTGCAGGGATTGGAAAAAATCGCTACTAAATTGAGAAAAACCTATTAAAAATCTTTGTCTGAATGATGTTTATTTTTAACAGTAAAGATAAAGATAAAATAATTCAGTATTTGTTTTTTTCTCGCAAAAGGATACGTTCAGCTTCTTCCATTAGCATTATTTATGCTAGTAAGCGCTATCTAATTCGTTGGTTCTCAGTTTCCTTGTTGCGCCCATGCTCCTGCAGTTTAGTTTTAGGCATCAGTCTTTCCTGGAAATAGCCGCTGATAGCCTGCACAAATGGAGGAGTGACTATATAACGACTGAATTACCTGTAGTGATATCTTCATTCCATTTATTAATGAGATTCTAATATATCTTACGTCTTATGTTGTTTTGCGCGCTGGTGAAGATTCCCTCATGTGAGGCCATTGTCACTCCGATTAGACTTAAGGATTTAGACCAAGAGGTTATAATCTTTACTGGAATATACTTTTGTGTGTTGTCAATGAATTCACTCTGAATATGATTTAATATACTTTTTCATACAACAGACACTCTTGGGGTAAAGGACGATTCGAAATAGTGCTATTACTACCCCACCACCAAATACGAGAGTTGCTGTCCAGACCCAATGATCCATATGCCGAGGCTGCCACTTGTTGTATACTAATCGCACTCTTCAGGAGAAAATCCATCAGCTTAGGCTTTTGAATCCTGATGTAATTTCCATGCCCCAGCTGTCCCCTAGAGTTATCACCCCATGTAAAGACTTTACGTAGAGATGTTTTAGCGATACAGTGATCCATTCCGCATGAAAGCTGAACCACTTTGTCGCTAATCGACAGCCTAGAAAATTTAACCTTTCTGAGGGTGAGCAGCACCCCGTTAACAATAATATATGAATCGTTTAATGTTCTCCACTCCCTATTACAGCAATCCTCCTCATATAATCGCTGATCTCCCACAACCAATGGTTCTCCATTCTCCATTTATACTAATGTAAATCCGTTATGTGCACTAATTTTCTAAATTCGTTGAGTTGTTGGAAGATTTAAAGACTATATTGTTGTCCAGCGAGAGGGATGATCATCCACCAGATCTGTAAGATAGTAGTTTCCCCATGTATAAATTTTGTTAATCGTGCAGCAAACTGTGTGATTATCGCTAACATCGACCACCTGTATGGGATTACCTTTTGACCAAGCTTGCTCAAATAAAGTGTTATAGTTATCAATCCAAGAATGCAGTGGGTATATACCTGCAAGAGGAGTCAATACTTAAAAATCCAGCAAGTAATAGAATAGCCCTATTTTGTCCATTTTTATCCTTTCGTTTCCCCACAACACTTTTTCCACCCCAAATTGTCGATTGCGTGAACTTTTCCCGTAATCTCGAAAGAGATGTTCCCGCCAATACTAATTTTCTTGACTAATTCCCTCGTCACTATCCTTATTATTAAAGTAGTCCTCAGTAAAGCGGAGGTTATATTATCGATCATAATAATACTTACGCCAATTTCGCTGGATTAGTACTGCATGTTTACGTAAATCCTGATACCATCTTCGAACCTTTAGCATACGGTACCATGATTGAATGTAGAGAATCGCATCTTTTTTGTGTGTAAATCTATGGTGCTGCAGATGGCCATGTAAATACTTTTGCAGGTACTTACGATATTTGATGTTAAGACGGTAGAGAGTATCTTCCTCTGCCCTAGCGATGGCTCGACTGTTGTCTCGCATCACCTTGGATCCTTTGAAGTATCGATCAATGCTTCCAATATATTTCTGCCTCATTTTTTACCAAACAGAATCATATACTTCTCTGAGGAGTAAAGATTTTACTGCTTTGAAATTTTAGATATTTCTAATCAGTTTATTGCTCTCCATCAACGATTTTAATAAAAATTTAGCCCTTGCAACCGCCTCAACTTTTTTAGCTATATAAAATTCAGCGATGCTGGTCTTGAGGTATTTCTGAAATGGAATAATGTGAGGTCTTTTTTTCCTAGCGAAGTATGCCTAGTGACATTTGATCCAAGCATTTTCAATAATCTTTACTGCTTTTTTTCGCCTGAGCTTTCTTGAAATCACTAGAAAGGCTCTAACGGCCCTCTGAATCTTACGAGTTTCATCCTTGAGTTCAATACGTCTCTTATTCGTGCCGTTTCTTCTGTAATGTACTTTGATCATACTAGCAGCATGATTAATAAATTTTAGCTTTTTCTGAAGCATCAAATCAAGCACATTTTGAGTGGCCATCTTCATAAAAATTCGTTCTCTCCCAAACAAATAATCTAGATTATAACTCACCAGCTGACTGTTTACAAATTGCATTGCAATATCTTTGCATTCAGCTGGTGTCAGCTTTCCCTCTGACAAGGCCACTAATAATCCCATTTTGCCCTATAAGATGCCATACTTTTAATAGAATTGGGAGTATAAACTTCGGATGTGGTAGCTATCTCTGCGCATTTGTATCGTGTCCAATATGCCAAGATACTTAATTTGATTGTAGCAGATGCGATCTATAAAAAGAAACGGCCTCTTTTATTCGTTAGGTTTTATACATCGGATAAAGTGCAGATCCGTGTTGGTTGACATTTAAAGGATTAACTATTTGACTTGTCTCCGAATTTTAACACCAAGGAATCGCTTGTTTGTCTCTACTTTTAAAGTTTCAGCTCTCTCCTTAAAAGTATCTCTGAGTATTTTTAATTTGCTCGTAGTAATTTTAGAGACAATATCCTCTCGAATTAAATCTTTGTTTTTGTCCCTGAAGCCTTACGCCATATACTAAATATCCCCTGGTGTGTGTTTTATAATGAAAGAGCGACGGAGATTGACAATATTGCTGGGTGGAAAGTGCTCATTCTAATAGTGATGCTTCCTTACATTGGCAAGAAAATCCTAATCTCTGACATTAACAGCACAACTCTAGTCCAGTAGATTGAAAACACTTTTATTAGTGGTATCAAGGAGGTCAATAATCTTGATATTATCAGTAAAAGTAAGCTTGGAGATAACTGCTTAGAGTCCCTCCTTCCTTAATATATTTTTTTCGTGAATAAACACCTGTTCCAAATATATTTGGTGTATCTTCTCATTAGTATAATTGACGCACAACTGTTAAAAGCTATTATGATCGAACACTTAGAATCCATATATGTCCAGTAATTTCAATACATTTACATTCTACTCATTTGGCTCAACTAGATTTAGTTTGCGATTTAGTTACTAAACTAGCCATTGGAACAAACTTTAGTAAATAGCTTTTGCCATTGAATCTCGCCCCTCTCGACATTGCTTCTCATTTAGCGGACTTAATAAAGTTTATCCCGCTATAGTACGACGATGAACCACTAGAGACTATATGAATTCCTTCCGATCCATCCCTAAGAGCATTGATACGCTCTCGGCTACTTAAATATTCTTTATATCGCAGGGCTAGCTTTCGCTTTGTGAAGAGGAGTCAAAAACTAAGTTTCCCAAGAGTAAAATAGCAGCCACGATTGACCAGATTTCATTGATGATCTCCTTACTGAAATTCAAAGAATTAAAAGCTTGAATAAGGGTCTCCCACATGCCACGATCATTGGGTAATGTTTGTTTATCCTTCTGCGTAAGGTATTGAAAATCATCAGCTCTGTAGGGATGTCCTGTATTTGATTTGAGTCTAAACTGAGTCCGCTGTTCCTCACTAATAAATGTGATAAACTGATAAAATATGTGAAAATTACGTTCCCCTGGACTCTGACTGATTATACGGCTTTTTTCAAGGAAGTAGTTTTTTATGGAGGAATGATATATTCTCATGGATTCACCATTGAGTCTTAAAGTTATCAGTTTACCAAAACGACTCGAGTTATCGTTCTTTATGGTCTTCGCATTACCGAACACCTCGAGAATTGGGTCACATTTTAACACCCTTGTCTACATGTTTGTTTTACTCTTCTGAGAGTTGAGAATTTGTACCCTCTCGCAGCAGTAGGTGATAGCTTTAAGAGCTTGCTTATTGGTTTATGTTTTACCTGAGCCAGATTCTCCACTAATACTTATTACTTGTGTCCTTTAAGTGGCATGAATCCCTTCAAGAATCTGAAACATGAAAGAGAAGATATGTGGCTCGTACTTTCTAATATCTTCACCTAAGGCAAAGATGTGTTCAAAATAAGTAGCTAAAGTTTTTTATGTGTATTGCTCTGGGATGAGCTTGAAGGGATTGACAATTATTAGACTGTTCCATAGACATGTATGTATTTTTGCCTCTGCAAGTCGTCGTTTCAGTTGCAACAACACTTATGGCGCATTTATGATGTCCATCTCAATCAAATCACGCTCAAGACTGTTCGAATCTCGACGCTTTTACAACTGAAAGGCTTTTACCTGTGGCGTACTCCCAGTTTATAGTGCTACGGTAACGTGGGAATTAGCTTTGTTAATGGAGAGGGGAACAATGCCATTGATGATGCCCTTTAGAAAGATTTCGCCTTAATTTTAATTAGGGAGATAAACCCAGCATCTAACCTCCTTTTGAATCCATGAGATATCAAAAGTGTCCTTAGCCGGAACAGATTTATTGCTGTTCATCTTCAAATAATAATCAATATGAAAATAAGTTAGTCCTGAAAGTTTATTTAAATTTGGCTCATTATTATCTTTAAAATTATAGGAAGTGGACCAAAAACTTAAATACTGGCATTATGATCTTAGTTAGTTGTTACTAATTTTTAAATATCATACAAAAATATTTGTCTTTTATCCAACCGTCTTGGAATCTCATAAGATAGTTGTCAAAAAGATGATTATCTTTTGTTTTGCTAAGACTCAACTTGCTCCAAAATAAGGGTTAATATATTTGTTTCTGCTTCCAACTACCGTAACATATTTAAAAATTAAAATGGGAAACTCAGACTCAAAGTATGATGATATCATCCTTTAAAATCAAAAGATAGAAGATTGGTTCATCTCGGAGAATCAAGGAAGCTGTGAACTATGGATCAACAAGAAAACGGGGAGACGCTTTCAAGCATATACTATTCCTCAAGCAGCAGCCACTGATCCTCAACAGCTTTAAAAATATGCCTTTAGGAAAAATCATGGCACCTATCTTGTAGCGGTGGAGGGTGTTTTGAAACAAGCTAATGGATTTTTATGCTCCCATGCTAGTTCATCTTTCGTTTTGGTGGAAAACATCACAAGCCGACTCAGTGATCACTATGGAGATCTTACATTTGAATAGGCTTTATATATCCTTTCTGCTGCAGGAAATGGCTATAATACACTTAACTCCTTTTTTGGACCCCTTTAACCAACTGAAGATATGATCTGCATTAATGAAGTGGGACAGCTAAAAGTATGGCTAAATTAAAATCTTGCAATGAATGATCCAAGCCTCAATGCCAAAGGGTATATTAAAAATGGTGATAAGGAATCTTTAAAATCCTAAGATTATGCTTTAGCCAAAAATAGGATAAAATAATGTGTAGGGAAGCTTTTTAACATTGTCGAAACCGCATCTCAAGGGTTTCCTCCAAGATTTAAATAGGAAAGCAAAAATATATCAACCTACTTCGAAGCTGTTAATTTTGTTGAGTATTTTAGTGAGCAAAACGCCATCAAAATACCAGATCATCTGTCTCCAATACCGAAACTACAAATTACAAGAGAATCTGAAGCATGTTCACGTCCAATAGTGACTAATCAGCAAATTAATCGTCATGCCGCAACTAATGCTCCATTTTCGCAAGAGAGATAGGAAAATTTAGGCACTTCTCGAATAAATTACGTCTATAAATCAAATTTTATTAATGATTCGCCTAGCAAATATCAAGAACAAGTGCCCTCAGCTGGACCCATTCGAATGGTTTCACTTCCTCCCAATAATCAACAACCTAAGATAGCCTTTCAAGTGAGGCCCCCAAATGCCTTTCAGCCTCCTAATACATTTCAGCCTATTCAATATGTTGCTCAGCAGCCCATAGCGAGTCTACCTACAGTTTGCACACCTATAATGAATGTTCAAGAAATTTGTTTTCCGCCTCCAAATATTGTGTATACACCAAACAATGTCGCATTTCCCCCAATTCTGCCTCCAATTGAATCAAAAACTAATAGACCTGCATAAATATAGAACAAATAAGGCAAAAGATAGGATACTCTTACAACTGAGAACAGTCATATCCCCAATAACTATAACATCGATATAAAGCGAGCAGTTAGTCTGGAGTAAAAGATTTATCAACCTAAAGTTCACTACAAGCACTAAAATTACCTTGTTCAAGAATCTTCCGGATACCCAAACGAAGATCATAGTTAGCCTTACAATGAATAGGACGACATGCATGAAACCCAATTTACTTTTCAAAATCAGCTACAAATGTACTAAGAGTATAAAAATAAACAAAAGAAGACATAAGAATCAAGATATTCCTAACAAATAAACCAAGACTAAAATCAACAAGAGAATTGGCGCTCGAAATATTAGCAGTTATTGTCAAACTCAACTTAAAGAAACAAGAAATAAACGGCTGAAAAATCAAAGGCACATTCTCCAGCCTATGATGAAAATAACAATCTTTTACACAACAACAAGTATTATCGATCACCAATCCCCGAACAAGACTAAAATTTTTCACCAACTCCAAACTAAAAAACCACATAGATAGAGGAGTGGGAGAGAAAGCTTAATAAATTTACTAAGTCAGGAACATAGATTGCTTTGCCTGAGCACTAAATAAAGGAAAGTTAAAAAAGAAATGTAAATCCCCAACCAATCACTAAAGCTCATGCTCAGCAGAAAGCTGTTAAATAATAATTTGCAAACATTATGGCGGATCTTGGCCATGAAGATTTATAAAAGTATGTTAGGGCTAAATATTTGGACCAAACAGAAATTTAACCTACCCCACAATAAGCAAAAACTTATAATCAAAGATATAACTACTAGCCTCTGGAAGAAATATAGCCGGATTATAAATACTCATACAATCATAAAAGTGAGGTGGAGAGTTGGAAAAGACCTTAATAGAACTATTCTAAGTTTACAACAGAATATGAACCATTGGCAAAAGATAAAAGGAGTGAGCCTTTAATTGGTGGATACGAATATGAAACTTATGAACTTCCAAGTTTTGGAGACAAAATAACCAGTATCGAAAATAACTTCTAATTGAAACGCAAAACTAATGAAAAGCCAGCCAGTAAGCATGTCTAATTCTGTCTTCCAAATGCACAGCCTTAATCGTATGACTAAGATTATATTTCAAGAAAACAGCCTGATCGCAAGCGCACCAAAGTGAGCGATACTACTAAAATTGATTAAAAATACAGCAAATATGTGCTTAACTCCCAAAAACCAAAACCGATAGCATCTATCAGCAAGGAAAACAATAACTTGAAATTAAATGAAGATAGCTTACCGATAAACACTAAGCAGAAGTCCAATAGGAAAACAAACAGAAGTTCAAAATCAAAGGAAAAGAAACATGTTACCTATGGAAAATTAACAAGCTTGCTGTGGGAATAATGAATGATTCATCACCCTTTATTTATATAATTTGTTGGTCGGTATTAACATTTAGTTTTAATCAATTTCTTAGTTTAATCAATTGAATGCCAAGCTTTTTATAGATTTCATTCTTTTAAACTGTCTGTTAATACAACTACAGTAAATGTACAGCAACATCACAAAAGAAATAGCCTCTCGCATCAGCCAAAGAGGCAGCAATCGCTTCAATTCTAGCTAGGCTAAATCTCTCAATGAGAAATTATTGCAGGCAGTCACACATATTAGATCCCTCGAGGATCAATTGCTTGCAGAGCAGTATCGTCAAGAATTGCTGCTGGATCAAAATGATTAATACAGATAAGAATTTAAAAGGCTAAGCAATAGCAATCAAATACATCAGCAGCGAATTACAAAATTACAAAGTGAAATGAATCTGCATCAAGTTAAAAATGGAGAGTTGCAGACATGTTAAGACAGCCTTAAAGCAATATATGGCGAAATTTCTGATTTAACTCGGTTGGCAAAGAAAAGGGGAGATGATTGTTAAGTATTGTTAGAGCAAAAGAACAGATTGTAGGAAGAAAATAGAATGATCAGAGAACGTAACTATGAAATGGAGTCACAGCAAATGAGTAGAAACGAGATAATAGTCAACTATCTTAAGACCTTGATTTCTTATGAATAGTATGAGTAAATGAACCCGCTCTCTGCTTTTTAAGCTCACTATATCTCTCTTAAAGATAATTTATATTCTCTTAAAAATTAGGAGACAAAGATTCGGCGTGAGTTATCAAACAGTATGAGTATAGAAAAGGAACTATTAATTAAACTGCAATATGAAGAGCAGTTGTTGACTCAACGAGGTCAAGATGTCAACAAAATTGAAGAACTTACTAAGATATGCCAAAATCAACAAGATCTATAGAATGTGGTGCAGGATATGTTGGAAAAGTAGGATGAACTCGTATAAGAGCTGGACTCACTAAAACAGTAAAATAAATCATTAAAATAGTAGTATGAAGGCAAACGTATCAAATTAAAAAGCCAATGGCAAGATGAACTCTAAATTTACTCTCGTCAAATTAGAGAAACAAAGCGGTTAAAATAAAAATGGACAAGTGAAATTATTCAATGCAAAAGCAAGATGTAAATAGTGACAGAATAATACCAAACTATTATTGAGACTCAATCACAATCTATGCGGATGGATATAAACTTAATTTCAATGAGACAGCTTCGGGAAGCAGAGGAGAAGAACAAACACCTGAAATTGCAAATTAGTGAGATGAAGTAGATGAGGAATTTGTTGGAGCAGTAGAAGGAGATATTGCATCCTGAACTGTGATTTTAATGAATTAGCTTGTAAAATAACATTTATTTATCAATACCCTTATATTATTACAAAGGTTTATCCTATTATTTATCTTGTAAATTATTGCTGCTATTTTTTAAGGGAATTAGTTTAAATTTACTTAAATAGGCGGTTTGCTTAAACTTTAACACGGTACATTAAATAGCACCATTGAACTAGCAGTTATCAAATTAGTCATATAGGACTTTTAGCAATAGAATTTCTTATTATTATTTAATAGAAATGAAGAGGTACATCCTTGTTTATGTAGACCGCAGTCCGCAAAGCCAGGGCAGAAAGGGTATTGGGGCCAAATTGGTTCCTAAGAGTTTGTCGATGGCTCAGGAAAAAAGGAGGGCAAAAAAGCAATACGTCTAATGAAACCTGATCTGACAACTCATGATTTTTCACGTATACTGCCAAAGAAGATTCATCAAGATAAATAGCGTCTCTACTCTTAAGCGTTGCAGTTAAAACAAAATCTCAACGAAGTGGTTGAGGAAAATGTGCGCTTAAAAACTAAAATATCTATACTCGAGAAAGAGAAAGACAAGATGAACCGCTATATTGACAGTACGCCCGAAGCATTAGCTAACAGGGGAGGAAATAGTCGAATGCAGTTGTTTGCAACTAAATCTAACGAAGTAGATCCCTTTTTATTTAGAAATAAAACGCAGCCATGCGCAACCTCAAAAAGATGATACGAGATGCTCGTGAATAGAATGAATACCTGAAGGCAGAGACTCAAAAGATAAAGAAGACTATTAAGTATACATCCATCAATGAGCTTGAAATTGAAAAAAAGATGTTGATGGATGAGAATAAACGACTCTCTGATCTTTTGGAAGAGGCTAGTGGGCATGTGCAAAACCAGTAAGATTTAGAGCGCGAGAATGAAGAATTTAAAAAATATTTAGAAGAGGAAATCGATCAAAATAAGCAGCTGAGTTAAGAAAATCAAAAATTTTCAGAGATTATTGAGGAATTATAAATAAAACTAAAAAGTGAAACTGATAAGTATCAGACCAAAGAAAAAAAATTAACAAGGGATTTAGCACTTTAAAAGAGGAGGACAAATGATCACCAGAGGTGTGTTGACGATCTCAGAAAAGAGCTTAAAACTCTTCAAAATAGCCAAAGTCAGTTAATATCAGGCAATAAAAAACCGGGAAAAACATTTATAAGACCTACTTCCTCCATTCCTCAGAACAGGATTCAACAAGTGTCTTCTTTACCGACTGATACTCTTCAAGGATCAATGAAATCTCCAACCAAAGACAAGGAAGCTAAGTAAGCTCAAGAGATTTATTCGAAGAATGAATAACTGGAGAGATAGTTGAGATAAATCAAGTCAAAACTAGAACAATCTGAGTCCTAACTAAAAAAGAAAACACTGGGATAGGATGCATTGGCAGAGAATAATGTAAAGAATTAAAAAGAAGCAGTTGAGGTGAAGAACACCCAAGTATAGATGCCAAAAAAAGAGTAAGTAAAATAAAAATAGAAGCTCTAAAAAATGATAAAAGTTCCAACCGTGCAAAAAGAATAATAGTAATCCTACCAACAGAATGGTTTTTAATAGTAGGCTGACTCATATGCTCAGTAATTCTAAAAAAATACTTCTCCCAAATAAAGTAAAAAATAAATAAAAAAATAAGAATCAGAACAAATTCAAAAGTTAAAGAAAGATTTCTAAGAGAATGAGGAAGAAGAGGAACTCTATAAAAAAGATGAATCCGATAAAAAAGAGAAGAAAGGGAAAAATTTAAAGAAAGATAAAAAGAAAAAAGAAGGCAGCCCCAAAACTGCAGTCTATAAACCTAATAAAAAGATACTGGCTGAAATTAAAGAGCTATTGACTTACCGCATGAAATCGCAGAGATATCCTTTTGCTGATTTAAAGAATGATATTGAGGCTGCATAGACTAGTAGTTTTAGTTATGCAGATCTTTGCAACATGCTTGTCAACTAACCTTTCTTCCTCACCTCTGACTATACAAAAGAATTCTTGTGTTACTGCTATTAAAAATAAAAGGTGGGACAGGATTAATCTTTGTAGAATGCTGTGCTGGTCGCTAAATTGAGGAAAGTGATGGAAGATTTTCCGTTACTGGATGAAAACTAATAAAAATAGATGATAATGCGCATTGCCGAGATGACCAGCACGTACCCCGAATAGTTGCAAATCGCTTTTGACAATATTAAAAACGGAGAATAAACCGTTACCAAAAAGGATCTTATTGAGATGTTCTAAAAGTTATAATTGGAGCATAAATACATAGAACTTATCATCGCAGAGCTCTCTCTATGTTCAGATGATCTTGAGCATCTCAACTTTGTGGGTTTCTTCGAAAGGTTTTATATGGAAGATTAAGGCTATCATGATGTTAATGCTATTCAGGAACAGGGAGAGGAAAGCGAATAATAATCTTGCCGCAGATCAAGTCGAGCAAAGAAAGGCAAGGTCACTCTAAAGCATTAGGAATCAGAAGATAGAATCCCTAATTTGGCCCTTGCCCCTTAAAGACCGGTAGACAAGCGAAATCCAGGCTTTGAAGATGATGACATTGTGTCAGATGATGGTCGAATTTGAACCATTTTATACTTCTTCTCTTTAAATATAAACTTCTTATCGCTATTTAAATAAAATAGGCTGGAACAGCATCTTTTTAATATTTCAAGTGACGGGCTGCAAATCAAAAAATGTTAGAAATAAATATGTTCTCTGAAGAGGAGAATTTTAATAGTGTTTAGTAAATGAAGTTAAATTTACTCGTAAAAATGGTAATAAATCCTTTTTCCAATCCAAATATAAATGCTCAATTTAACTTCATACAGTCTCTCCCCTCGGAAATCCTCCGTTCGGATTCACAAACAATCCCCTATCAAAAAGCAAAATCTTTCAACAGAGCTCTATGCCCCTCAACACCACACCTAAATTGGGACAGCTTGTACCAGCTACTCTCCCACAAAGCATCATTTTTCATCAAATTACCACGGATAGAACATTTCCAAATAATTTAAAGTTTGCTCATCTAATGCTGTTTTTGTGTTTTGTCGGAAAAAAATGTCTGAGGAATAAATGACATTAAAATCGACAGTAAAAAAAAAGCCAATCAATATGTTCCGGTAAACTGAAAGCTGTATGAAGGAGTAGGCCTTTGTCAAAAGAAATAGCGCGTGGCCAGCTCGTTTTAGGATACACCCTACCTACAGTAATGGCTTTGGACATGGTCCGAGTATTTCTGAAGAACTTAAAGCCAAGAAGATTACTGAGCCCGTAGCATAGATCTATTTCAATAAAATCGACCCTTGGGAATCTCCTAGCAAGCACATATAAATATAGTAGCTCTTTTGATGCCGTATATATATGTGATTTGATGATACCCTCTTAAAGACGAATTGTATATTAAGCAATAGTTTAAGGAGTGCAAAGTTTAAAGAAAGTATCAAGATTTCATAAACTTCAACCAAAATTATTACAGAGAAATATAATTATTACGATTAAATTAATGCTAAAATACTAGGATTAATTAATAAATATCTAATGATGGTAATGTTAATTATGAACTATAAATATAGACTCTTACCATCAAAAATTTAATCATCAGAAAAATAAAAATACACCTTAAGAGAATCATTAAAGCTAGACTAACTTCAATAAATTCAAATAAATCACCATCAATATCTTTTCATCTCATATCTATCAATCAATATTTAGGGCCGCACTTTAAGCCATAATTCATATCATTGCCTTCATTAAAATACTCAAATAAAGCAGTATGCAACATCAACATTATCATCCGTTTATCACCTCCACACTTTCAATGTCCATGGGTTCACATTGGTATCCAGCATTGTACTAATCAATGGCTGCAATATCATCAATGAGTCGTTGGTAGATGTTGGGAGAGTATATCACAAGGCAGAGCTGGGGAATAGTTGAATCAGTCAGAGGGTCTTCGATTTTGTTATGTATGGACAAGTACCGAGATGCCTCAGGGGTCAACTACCAATTCCGCAGCATCTTGAGCTTGTAAGATAACTGCTAGGACTAAGCATAGCCAGAAAATTTGCATTTGCGTACTGGAGGAGGTTCCTATAGAGTTGGACCAAAGCGCTTCATCTATGAAACTCTAGAATATATTATACTCTATAAATTAGTATCAATTATTTTTGGATGAATGACTTAAATTGCCAAACTTAAACCATCAAAATAGCCTCCACAATTAAACATGATAAGTCTCACCATGAATGGGGGACGTGATATCCTTCAACAAGGACGTGTTTTGATTTAGCACTTGAACTATTAATCATCAGACGATAGGTGATTGATAATTTGTTGAAACTAATTTGACCATCAAATTCAGTACACATTGTTATCTCTATGCTAATTAATTAACAAATCAGATGTGACAAGAATTACAATCTTATATAATTATTCAGTAAAGTGTAAAGAATGAGCTGTATGGATAAGCACGAAGACTACCTAGACCTAAAAATGGAAGACTAAAGCAACCAGTACCTCTTCAAATAACTCCTCAACTATCCAGGAACGGATTAGGATCGCTATATTGATGATTTTCTCCTTCCACATCCTCTTATTCAGCAGGAATTTACTCAACCAGACTTTCCTCTGACTGAATTGCATATTATCTCAGAAGTATCCCGATACGTCAATTTCAAAACTGCTCCCATGACTGAGATCATGAACTATATCGAACAATTTTATCCTCTTCCCCACTCAAATGTTAGGCCTATTTACCTAGCTGCCCGGAAGCTCAAGTTGAGACTCAAAAGATAGCATGCAAAAAAACGGCCATAAAATTATTGCAAAGGGCTCTCATAGATTTAGCAGTAACATGATCAATCACTTCAACAAAAGGAAATAAAGACTTAGGATTCAGGGCTGTCTCCAGTAATGTTTACCGATGAGTCCCTTTAAACCATGAAAAAGAAGCGTAATAGAATGTCTGCTCAAAACTCACGAGATCGCAAGAAAGAGTATCTCGAACAGATAGAGAAATAGAACCGATAGTTGAAGTAGGAAGTCGCTCGGTTATCTGAGCAGCCAACCAAAAAATCACTAAAACCTCAAACACAGGAATTTCTCAAAGTAATTCTTTGCTTAGGCATCACTTGCTTTTTGAATATTGGTTCAAACCCTTGCTTAAATAATTCTCTTTCGAAAGAGGTTATTGAAGTGGGGAATGCGAACATTCCAACTCTCAAAGAAGATCCTTTTAGCAAACTAAAATTAATAGATAATTAGTTTGATTATTTCAAAAAACTGTTGCCATTACAGAATCAATAAATTTTGGATCAATTTCTGAGCTAGTCAAACGATCACAACAACTTGATCAATCCAAACTAGCAGATGATGAAATGTCTGAGTCTAATGGAAGAGAACAAGTCGTAGTATTTTTAAAAGATCAGTAAAATAAGGGATAAGATGGCTGGAAAGAATCACCAAATAAACACCAAAACATCTCTGATTTATCCATGATTTAGTTACATTTAATGGTTTGTATTCAATATCATGCTCATAAGTGTTGATAAACCCATTTCCAATAGAAAACTCGCTGTCTATCTTTTTGAGACAGCTATAGACTGATATTTTTGGCAAATTACAACTTGTCTTCGCTCTCAGTATAGATATGCATTAAAGTTGTTAAAATCTATCTTTCAATTTAGAACATCAGTCCTTCCTCTCCCTTCCCCTTTTTCTTTTCCATTTCAGTCTTAAGTTGCTCCCACCAAATTTTACAGGAGTCCATTATTTCAGGATATTGCGAATAGCTTGAAATGAATATCTTTGTCACTGCGCTCTGCGACGGTATGCCCTTCAGTTGGAGAGAAGGAAAGAATCCTCGCAAATAGTTCCACGCAGCTTTATTGGATTTATACTCTTCGATTTTCTTTAATGTGTACTTGATTTCCTTGGCTAATATTTCTTTCCTCTTTTCTTCTGAACAATTTTCATCAGAAAGGATTTTTCCGATGAGATAAAATCTGTAGGACCATGCACTGTTGTTAAAGTAGTCCTTTTGGATCATTTCATCTGCAAAATTAATTTATTCTTCAAAGCAACCGAGATTTTATATCAACCAAATCCTCAGACTCCAAGCATGGTAGTTTTTGGCGTCTTTATTAAATATTTCCTTCATTAAATTCAGCTACGTCTTGAATTAATTTCGCAATTATGATAGGAATCTTTTCTGCTACCAAACTTGAAAAGATTTTCCTTTTTCGCCAAGGCTGTTATGGGTAAACTACTGTTCTCGCTTTAGATCTGGTGAGTTGGCCAAGATATACATTTTCTTCGCGTACCAAGCATTATAATTACCGCTGTCGTTTTTCAAAAGTAGTTCACAGATACGGTTGGTCTAGGCATCAAAACATTTGTCTTATATTCGTTTTTTAAGCTCCATATAGGAGCTAAAAACTATATGATAAAGCTCGTACATTCATATTTATAGACTGGAGCGAGAAGAGGCATTATTTAATTAAGATCGGTTTGCTGCATGTTGTCTATTTCAACAAATTATAGCAATTACAATCAATAATGAATTAATCTATTAACAGTTATTGTATATGTTTCAAGAAAGACTACCATTATAGTTTAATATTGATTGGTTATTTTTAGATCACATGTAGACATACACCAAATAATAACAACTTGAGCCTTTGGTATACATCCACTGATTGCTTTTAGGATCGATTAAGGAGTGCAGATCTTTGCTGTTATCACAAACGATATCCCATTGCTGCCCATCATTCTCCTTTAAATGGTCAACAATGAGAGCAGAAGAAAAAGAGTGGCAATTACAAGGTGAATCCGTATCATATTTCTTGACTACTGAAGTAATAAAGGTGTTTTGCTTTTAAGAAATGCCCGATCCTGCTCCCTCCTGTTAAATGGTGACATATTGCATGTCTGTTTTATTTCTAGCTATCTTTGTGAACAAATATGACCAATCTGGGTATTTCAAGTTAATATTGGACAATGAGGCGCAGATGTTGTATATAGTGGAAGAAATAAAACCAGATGAGGTTGCATTTGTTTGGATAAAAATAAAGTATTAATCCGGTGATTCGGCTTCATACATATTCATATAATTGGCTATGTAGTTTAAGTTTTTAGCCATATTGGATTCCCAAATTGTGCTAGCATCGTTGGCAGCTTTCGCGAATCTTTGGATTAATGATTTGCTGGCTCCTGGGCAAGTATAGTTATCGAATTTCAGCTGGTCGGGAGAAGATAAAATGTAGGGTTATTGTTAAGACTATTTTTGTATACTCCAAGTCAAGGCGATGGTAATTAAAAGGCAAATTAAAAGGGTCTTATGCATGGGAGGTAGATTAATTATAATTTTAATATTTTCTATTCCAATTATCAACACAATGACTGAATAAACAATAAAGATTATTTCATATATCTTGTACTCAATTCAGCCAGCCTAATCAAGAGAAGTGCGTCACCAACTCAAAATAAAGCAGTTAGCCAATTTTTGTGATTTATTTATGCTGATACATATTATTGGCGTATAATATATGAGTTATTACGATTTATACTATTCTTAATTAATAGCAGCAACAATCACTCATGCTTAAACTGATCTTTTGCATTTGCTTTATTGCCACTGCCCTTTCGACAGCTATGAACTCTGCCTTAATGCCTGCTACCACCTCTCCCCCAAATTTAAAGTTTGCCAATTACACTGGAGCTTGTGTCACTTAAGACCAGATCAACACGTTCAAAGGTGCGGTTATCGCAGCCAGTATGATCTATATAGAGAAATCACAGATTTTAGGGTACATCAAGACCAATATGGATGCTTACTAAGGCAATGCATTCGAAACCTATGTCGTCATCATGCAAGAAGGAAAAGCTGATATTGTCAACTGGGCTGTCCACTCACTCAATAACTGTAATGTAGCAACTCTCGAAGCATTAAATCCTTACGAGCCGACTTGGTCCTTCTTGTTTGCTAAAGTTTTAGTGCCAATATCTCGGCCAGCTTTTTTTGCTTCTGTATTGGATGAACCAAGTGGTTTTTCAATAGTTCAGGTTTACAATATCAAGAAAGCTATCCAGGAATATGAGCCCAATGTTGAGTCCTGTGATTGCATTGGCACCAAATCTATATTAGATTTTTTGATTAAGGATTTGCAAGAATGGAATGTAATTTGTTCAGATACCAAAAATCATTTTGGTTTCCTGGCTGCAAAGTTCGTTCAATGGATTCATACCAAAGGCAAGAAATGTTACTACTTCATCTATGTGATTTGATTCGTACCTCGATATATTTTTAATTTGTCTGTGATCCAACTGAACTATAAAACAATTAAGACAATAGGTTCTCGATGATTTATTTCTCCTCCTTCTAACTTAGTTTACTAATGAACATTGAAATAATCGCCAACGTGCCAAATGTTTTACTCTCTTTCTATTATAAATAAATTAATCATTGAAATTAAAAACGGCTTGGCGAAGAATTATAATTTATTTTCTGATCTCTGTTCTACGATGAACTGTAACTGCAAGATCGACATTGAGTATTGCAGTGCATGAGGATACGGCGGTTCAGCCTTAAGACTTAAAAAATTCCTACAGATTTAGTTTCCAATGACACCAGTCAGTTGTCACTCGGCAGCGTTAGTGACCAGCCGAATCGACGTTTCATTAATTAAAGGAGACAAAAAATGTATGATATGGTCTGACGGCAAAGCATAAACGGATAAAGCCTAAACCCACCGAGAAATAGCATTTCTTTTAAAGTAATGCATGTCTAATCCCTGATAAGCATTAAGAAGATCGAGATAGGCATCAAGTCATGAAGAGTGACTCTTAAATTAATGGAGTCTCTTTGAAATCGATGATTTACTATCTCTTCTTCAATTATATACAAATAATAGCCAATATAAACTTCATTATAGCTTAGATAGAGTGTGATAAATCATCTGACAGCTTTTTGGAACTTTATACGAGAATTCTCCTCAATTTCTATGTCTGCAGTCAATATCGATTATCGAGAGATATTATATAATAATGGTAAATACCTCATTCAAAGACAGCTCACTGAGCTGCACCATCAAATTGATAATGCTATTCACACTGGCTTGGGTTTCAGTCAGTCTGGCTTCAGTCCCCATTTTATCCACCGCCTTGGGTTCGTGTAATCAATGAGATAGGCAGATCAAGTCACATTACAGATAACTGGTGCCAACATGACAGGAACGATGTCCATCTACTATTACAATTTCACAGCATTAGACACAATCTCTGATGTATTTTAATCCAGTGCTGTCCTTTCAACTTTCTAATACAACACTGTCCCTGATTTTAAGTTTCGCCTATCTCTGCCCATTTACAGCTCTGGGACGAACCGCTTTAATATCGGAGTGCAGGTACTTTCTCCCTGCAATTTTGCCTTTTTAAAATTCTATATTATCTACATCACTCAGTAAAGCTCGACTTATCTCGAAATCAATTCAGTGAGTACATCAATTATTAAATAGATTTCACTTGTACCATTGCAAATGGAGCCATTGGCACCAATAAAACTGAACTTCTCAACTTCCCCACAAGACTGAATGTAGCAGGAACCGATTCGGTGAGTCCCATTGCATTTCTGTCTTCTATCTTACTACAAAACTCAGCAGTTTCTGGATTTGCCTTTACTTTAAATACTCCTCAGCCGACAGTGACTGGATATACGGCAACAGTGACCCTCACGACACCTGCAACAATAACTGAAATCTTTGTGACTCTACTAATCATAAAGAACAATCTACTGCCTGAATAATAAGTGCCTTATTTAAACTGGGGATACTAAGTTAACCAGGCACAGTTCATATCCACATCTGGTGCTTGCTCTAATTCTTTTGGCATTAATGCCAGTTATGGAGGAGCAGGCTTTAATCGTAATTGCACATTGGGACTGACCCAAGCTAATGAAGACTACAACACTCCCCTCCCTCGTGAAATTGACTTCGATTCCACTGCGGGGGCTAGTTTTACGTCCTGCGTTAATACAGCGTAAAGCAATACCTCCCTTATTCAACAACTTTTCTATGGTGTTGTCTGTTTCTACAAGGGAAGTTGTCCAAACACAACATACTATTTTGATAAAACAGTGCCAGACTGTAAATCTTGCTCAATTTTAAATGCTAGCTGCCTAACATGCAACATATCTAAATGTTTTCAATGCTCTACTGGCTTTTATCCTTTGAATCTGACTTGTGTAACCTGTACTCTAAGTCAATGTACATACTGTCTAACTGCAACAGTCTGTGCTCAATGTCTTAACACTTCCTACGTCAACAGCGCATCTGTTTGCGCACCTTGTACTGACTTACCTTACTGTACTCTTTGCAACTCCAATGTGACTTGCTTAAGCTGCGTTAATAATAGTTATGCACCTGATCAAACAGGAGCCTGCACGATATGTTATCAATTGTCGATAGAATGCCTTCAATGCTCGAACTACTTTACCTGTACTCATTGTAACACCAGTTTTTATGTTGCTGGAGGCGGTTGCTTCGCTTGCGCTTCCTCCATCAGTTATTGTAATCTATGCAGCAATTCTAGCTTCTGTAGCGCTTGCCAAACTGGATACTTCATTTCCAGTAATACTACCTGCACATTTTGTGGATCTATCTTTCCTCACTGCGGTATTTGTTCTTCCAATGCTTCGTGCACAACGTGTCAATTAGGGTACTACCCCAACAATGCGACTAGCTGTTTTCCCTGCACGTTGACAGGCTGCGTAGACTGCTCCAGCAATACAACATGTGTGCAATGCCAGTCAGGTTACTATCTCACAGGAAGTAATACATGCCAAACTTGCACGGCAAAACATTGTATAAATTGCCCTACCTCCACTTCATGTTTAACATGCGAAACAGATTTCATACTCACAGGCAACTCATGCATATGCCCAACGGGATATTGGGAAGTAACTAATGTATGTACCAATGTAATAGGATGCGTAACAGCAGTCAAAATAAGTGGTGTCTCCACTTGCCTATTCTGCAATAGCCTCGGCTATTTCATCATCAGTGGAACCACTTGTAAATGTAAAACAGGCTATCAAATCATTAACAGTGTATGCACAACAGTGTGTGGAGATGGCTACTTTTTGGGTAGTTAACAATGTGATGACGGAAACACAGCCAGCGGCGATGGATGCTCTCCCACCTGCATTTTATAGCCGAACTATAATTGTTATATTACTGCTAAAGGTTACCAGTGCGTCTTTACTGCGAATTTCACGATCTCTCTTCAATATATTTGGCGAGACCCATCCAGCAATTCAGGTACGTACTATTTCTCAATTTCACCAACAACTCCTAACTTTAATAAGCAGTCTCTCTTAGACTACTTTGTGCTAACGCTATCCCCTAATACTGGATATCAGGTCACGGGATATACCTATTTAAATGGTATCATCCAGTGTAATGTTGATTTCACTCAGGATATCTAAAATCTTCAAGCGCAGTTATATCTATCTTTTGATCCTTGTTTTTTTAACACTAATAACTTTACTTACTCTTTCCTATCGACTGGAACCAACGCCCCTCTCATTGTAAGCGGATATACCTCACATATTTCGTATCTAACAACCGGAACTTATGTGGCGCTTGGATTGGCTGGGGTCATCTTGATATTCTCAGTTATTTTTGAGAAGATGATTGCAATTGAAACTATTAATTATTTGCAGTTGCTTGTATTCTGCAAATTGGTTTACATACAGGAAGATCTGCTGCTAGACAGTGGGCTCAGCTCACTTCGATACATCGCTGGATACAATCAGATTGGTCAAAACCTAGCTCAAACTCACACATTATCACAGCCCTATCGTCGTCTTAGTTTCAACAACGATTTCTTTCTCAACTTTGAAACTGGGCTACTGCTGATGGGTATTTCATTAGTTGTCTTTATCATATTCCACATCTATAGATGGCGTTTTCTTTCAAAATATTAAAAAGATTGTGCCAGTAAAGATGATTATCGCTTGAAAGAGCAGACCCTCAACTCAAAGGCTCGCTTCATATATGAACGCCTCATTTTCCTTGTAGCTTGCATTATTTTATTTCAAGCCATTGCTGCTCTTCGCATACAAGCTCGCGCTTTGGATGGAGAATCTCAGTTCAGCTATTTCTTAATTAATCTTTTAACCTTGGTTTTTGCAGTAGCGTACACACTGGGGGTTCTAACCTATGAAGTGCTAAATACGGGTAAAGCCCATGAGTGGATGACCCCTTTTTGCTCATATTCTCCATATTACGTTGGCTACTATGTTGTATGGGCTCTAATAATGAGTCCAATCATGGCTGTGGGTTAAATCTTTTTGGGGATACAAGCTATTTTCATTTGCGGAGGTATACTCTTAATAAACCTAATCGTGTTAGTAATTTGGAGACCCTATAATCAGATTATCCACAATATTGGAATAATCCTCAACCACGTGGTAGTTCTCGGATTTCTTGGCTTTTAGGCATTGATGTCGATCAAAGGGGTAGATTAATCTGTGCAGTTCATCGTGAGTTATACTCTGTTGGGCCTCATTTTATCAATGTAGGTAGTAGCAATGATACGGTTATATTTCGCGTATAGACCTCCCCTAAAAGAAGTGCCAAAATTAATGCGCAATGAAGTTGCTCAGATGGAAGAAGAATCAAAAATTGTTATCGAGAATCTCGAAAAAGATTTCTTAAGTAGAGTTAATAACAAACAGCCGGGAAGTCGGCAGCACGATGACGACGATTTTTTGCGTAAACTAAAATCCCGACTCAAGAAGGAAAACAAGGAAAGCCACATCAGCCAAATAGAAGAGATTTGAATTGAATTAATTATCAAAGAACAATTAGATATAGATTACTATCATGCTTCTAAGGATGGCTTACCTGTGAAACAATTCTCACAGAGAAAGTTCTCGTTTATTATCTAGGATTCAATACAAGATGTATGGAACCAACGCTCACATTTAGCGCATGATGAATATTGAATTTCCGGGTTATTGGGTTAATGGCAAGAGCAGCAATCTGACTTCCATAATTCTGTTTCCGGTTTAAAATTTTTGGTGACTGGATCGTAGCTGGCTCGACTAAAGAAAATTAAATCATTGGTGATACCCAATTGCGCATACTCATCAATAGGCAGTATAACGCACTTGTTTTTAATGGATTCAACATAGAGATAGATCTTATCAGGAGAGGGAAAGACCTCAGCACTTGCTATATACTTACCATGCTTCGTAAGAAGGTGCTCTGGAAGATCTGATCTTCTCATTACCCACTCCACCTCAATAAAAGCTCGTGGCTATAATTCGGAGGAGACTTTGATAATATCAGAGAGGCGTGCAATGTAGGTTTCTGTTGAACTATTACTGTAAATTTCAACGTACTCGCCTTTTTAGTAGATGATCTATTGGAATTTAATCTTATCGAAATTTCTATATAAAATAAGAGTTACTCTACTTTATCGCTGGAGTCCCGCTTCAACCCTTCGTATAATTTGCGAAGCTTGTTTTGTTTATCTAAGATTTCCTTTTTATCGAAGATTTGCTCTGAACCACTGATAAACTGTTGAGTTTTGGGCTTTCCTTTTCCCTTATACTTTCCTTTTGCCCCTTTGTAGTATCTGTTTTTTGTATTTTTGCGAATGAGTTTTGGCATTTAATTATCCCGCGCAGTGAATTGTGTGAACTTAAGATTCAGTCTGGCATATAATAATAAACAAACAAATATTAATGTAAACCATGATCCTTGAGCGGAAAATATATAAAAAATCATTGCATTTTATTGTTGAAATAAAAGTTTATATCTTGCATGTTTTTAAGTGTGCTCTCTAATTATAGAAAAATTAAACATTTATCAGAATCAGCTAATTTTACTCTTTTATTATTTAATCAAGACCAAACTAATTTCCCTAAGCTTCAACAGACAAGCAGCATATTAAATGAACCATATATAACATTTTTATTATGAGATATTATTCATCAAGCCTAATGCTTAATTAGGATCTTATAGTATAATTTTTTATTTGGCCAATGCAGGCAAAAATAGATTTGCTGACAGCCTATTCCAACAAGCTGGCACTTGATCTCTCTATTAAGGAGTTTGCTATCAACAATAATGCCATTTAGCAGGAAGGTCGCCTTAGATACAGTAACATTTAACAGACTCAGCAAGCCATCTTTAATATTGCCGAAATCATCACAATCTTTAGAACTTACTAACGGAGGCCAATAATGATAGGGAAAAGGGAAGTTTAGCTCATATTGCATTTGAGATGGTGTAGATAGGTAGTTCTGAATTTATATAGGATTGAGGTTGTCCTCATTGTATGGGGACAAAAATAAGCTGATTATGAATAGTGGTCTCAGCAGTAAAAATCACCAAATCTCCAAAAACTAAGTATTGGCTTGGTAAAACTGGATTCATTTGGATTTTGGCCTCAAGAACAATAGAAAGATGCTGAAAAAAACAATGGTTGAGAATTATCAAACTCAGCCTGTGGAGGTGAGAAGACTAATGAATAAACTTAATATTGGATGGTAGGAATGGAGGGGGTGGATAAGATAAAATGAAAAATGCGTAAAGCGAATAAAGCTCAAAGAAGCTATCACTGAAAAATCTAAATCTGGACTATTGAGTTTGACAGAATGCAAAAAGCTGGCTAAAAGAGTATATGACAACAAGATGTTCAAGGTGACAGACAAATGGTGCCTCAACTATATTGCCAAGAATAAGCTGGAGAGCAAGGTTGATGTTTCCGACTTTATCTGAGTGCTCTGTTGATTAGATACGATATAACTTCAATTTTATTGTGTTTATCATGCCATAGAACTTTATTATTCTTTATAAAAATATAGAATCGAGCTATTGGATGAGAAGATAAATCAAACCCTGCGCCAATGAAAAAGTATCCTTAAGCCAGCTTTCAAATTCAGTCATGGTGCCATATAATCAAAGAAGTATTCCTAATTTCCCAAATCATATTTTTTGGAGTTCTGATAATCAAAATTAAAGTGAAAAGCTTTACCAGAATTATTAAAGCAAAGAAAGATCTCAAAAAAGACGAAAGATATTCGCGTCTATTCCAGCGAAGAAATAGTTAAAACTTGAAACTTGCAATTTAAAAGTAAGCATACAAAACAATTCTAAAGAAAATGATATTAATAGAATAAAAGATCAGAAACTATTCTCACGAGGCAAGGATGAAAGCATATAACAGCAGATTCAGTAGATCAACAGGCAACTTCACTTGCATCGCTCAACAGTTTAAAATTAGAAATACTCAAACAATGATACAAATGCAAGTAAAGTGGAGGCTCAAGCAAATTGGATCAGAATTTAGGACAAATTAACAGAGAGCCAATAAATTTTAAAGAAGCAGAATTAGTTGTTAACTGTTAAACTTCCGATCTTCTAACAAAAAATTGAAGAGACTAACTCCACTGTCAACGAGATTAGCAAAGTTTTAAAACTCAAATTAGAGTCTTAAGATAGAAGGATGCTTAAATTGACGTAGAGTGCCAACAAAAGTTCAAGTCAACTAAAAACAAAAGAAGATTAACTGTACAAAGCTAACTCTTCCCTTCAGAAAAGATAGAATGAACTCAGTAAAAATCTTTACTAAAGTAAAAAGCAAGCACTTGAACTAGAAAGAATCCGAAGAATCGAAGTATTGTAGGAAAAGAATCTATTGCTGTATAACAAACTAGAAAAGGGGAAATCAACGTCTAAAAAGTATCAATTCGAAGATTATGTGATAAACAAGACGGATTAAAAAGATACAGGCGAAATTTGGTCTGACGATGAGAACAAGTTCTAAAATCAAAAGATTAGCAAGATTTATTACGCCATTCCCACCAAGGATAACTACAACTCTAATTATTCTCCAAATAACACAATTACCGAGTTGCTTTCTCCCCTGGCTTTAAACGACAGCAAATTATTGCTTTGATGCCACTGAATCCATAATTTATTATATTTTTGAGAGTATTATTGCTTTAGTTTGCACCACGTATTTTAATATTATAGATATGAGCTGCTGTGACGATGACTGTAGCAGATCACACATCCATACAGAGACTGAGCATCATTAAGAGGAGCACAATCATTATGAAGAAGATAGCTACGAAGGGAGGGTTGAGGAACATTAGCCACTGAAACCATTTTACCAATGAATTAAATATTTAAGGTTATATTTTATTGGTATAAAATAATACAACCTATATTAATAGTGACTTCATAATAAATGATCAATTTATTATATCGTTTTAAACTTCATATTATTAAACAATAATTAGTAAAATTATAAAAGAAGAAAATCATTCATGAGAAGAGAAAGATTGTAATTTATTAAATTATTGAAATTAAGTTAAAAATAAAGTATAGTAAGAAAGTCCTATTAAGGATAGTTGGACTTATTCCCAAAAAATACAATCGTGATTTGCTTTTCCTGACTTTGAGCAAAACTTAATTCATGTTTATAAGGAACTGAATCCATTAATCCATTATATCTATGAGTATTATTGATTTTGTTTGCACCACGTATTAAAATATTATAGATATGAGCTGCTGTGACGATGACTGTAGCGGACCGCACGCCCATACAGAGACTGAGCATCATTAAGAGGAGCACAATCATTAGGAAGAAGATCATAATGAAGGTGAGGAACACTAACATGAACATGTGCATCAGCAACATGAGCACACTGAATCAGCTACTGAGACAGTTTTATAAAAAAAGAAAAGACTTCAACTCTTAAAAAATAAACGGTAAGCTGAGAAGGCAGAGCTGAAGAAAAAAAGTGAGGAGCTCAAAAAAAAATATTTCCCTCTTCTCCGTTTCCTAAAAAAAAATGGATTGCAATTTAAGACAGCATCTCTGAAGAAAGACTCCGTTTAGTACTTCAGAATGGATGAGTTTAAAAAAATTCTAATAGATAAGAAAGATAAAATTGCTGCTAATTCTGTAGTAAGTTAACTCCTAAAAAGTTGGTAATCAATATTCTTTTATTACAAAAGAGTTGATGGTCAACCCAATTTGAAGTGGCCTATTCAAGTTTAAAACTCGGCCTCCGGATAAAGTAGTAAATTTGCTTCTTTTCCCTTCGATTCATCTGAAACTTCGAAAACAATGACTATTCTTACTATCGTAGGTATACTTGCAATTTTGTGTTTTCCACTTTGGCCATATGAAGTGAAGTACTATATGTGGTTACTTTCTTTGTGGTCAACTATTTTTTTGTTGGGTGTCATGCTCCTCAGATTAGTCCTATATCTTTTTGGTGCTATCTTCGGAGGCAGTTTCTGGATTTTTCCGAGATTGATGTAAAGCATCGGATTTTTCGAAAGTTGGGTACCTGTCTATTCTTGGTCATGGTGGGAGGGCAGTAACGTCTACAGTGTAATTACCCGTGTGGCAGTTCTAGGAATCTTCATTTATTACGGAATGCATATCTATAGTGATCCACTATTCATCAAAGGTATTACTTTTTTTATATAGAAAACTTGGATATCACTAAAACTATTATTTAAGATATCAACGATTGGGGAATTTCCAAGATGAAAGGATAAAAAAATTTCTCTCAAAGCGCGCTCACTGATTACTCCCAGTTGCTGAACAATACTCTAGCTGAAGATGAAAATGAGACGGAGGACATTTAAGGATACAAAAGCCCTGAAGGGTAATTATGATAATAGAACAATCTATTATAATCAATTATAATGATTTATACAATGAATAATTGCTTTACGATATGATATCTGTTTATTCAATTTTAATAACATCTTTTCCATAGGAAAGGAGATTTTTATGAAGTAAGGATGAGAGCTTGAATAATATTAAATTATTTGAATATTCAACACATTCAACATTCAAAAACTTAAATTAGGCTGGGAGATCATTTGACGATTATTTCAATGAAATAATAATCTCATCATAGCATATCATGTGCTTGACTTTATTTATAGTCTATTTATAGTTTATTTATAGTTTTGATTTTAATTTGTTGTCATTTCATAATTCATTGCCTGATAAATTCATTTAATAAAATCATCTTAAAACAATCAAGACAAGACTTATATTGTCTTGCCGTCAATCTGATACTACTAAACTGGATTCCTCAGGCAAAAACTTCATAAAATTGATAAATGATTATAATAACCTCCTCTATGGTAAACTATTATATAAACAATAATGAAAACAAACCTTTATTTGTCTGTGCTTGTCATTTTACTAATTGCCACATAAGTTTACACTCAAGAAGATTGCTGCGCTGTCAATACAATCTCAACTGTGGGCACAGCCACAGTTTAAGTCACTCCTGATATTGCCTAAATTATCGTTACTGCCACTGCCAATGCAAACACCTCTGCAAGCGCCCTTTCCAAAGTCAACTCTTAGATAAGTTCTCTAGTGTCTGTCTTCAAATCTTTCAATATATCTTCGGCAAATTACTCAACATCATCTATCAGTTTAACTCAGCAAATTAACTATACCAGTACTCCTTATAGGGTAACGGGGTAAGAAGCATCTTAGACCTTAATCATAACAGTGGGAAACTTATCAGATTTGTCAAATTTTATTCAGAAGATAGGTAACGTCAATATTACTATAAACTCGCTTCAATTTTATTCAAGTAATCCAGAGTCTGGTCTTTCAATTGCCCGTAAAGCAGCCTTCACAGATGCCCTCGATAAATTTAATCAATATTTATCCTTAACCAAACTAAAAAACGGAGGCCTCAAAAAGATTATAGATTTAAATAGTGAATTATATTCGCCAATCCAAGCCAGTTACATTCAATACGATCAAAGCTTAGTAACACTGCCTCTTGGAAAGATACAGGTCAGTGCGAGTGTTGAAGCAGTATGGGCGACAAAAAGCTGAGCTCTGATCCCTTAGTAAATCATATATAAATATATAATGAAATATAATGAATTATATGTTTGTTAAAACTTGTATACTCTTTCTCATTTTGGTGTTTACCACTTCCATTCCACTTAGTTGCACTGGCTATTGTGGATATCAAACCATATCTGTATCGGGATATGCACAAATGCCGTTTTAGCCAGACACAGCTTACATTACAATTGATGCTACAGCCAATGGCAATACTACAAGTGAAGCTATTAATAGCTTGGCTCAATTTTATAATAAAATAGCAGGTATATTGTCAAGTAATGGTCTTAATGCTTCTGATTATCAAACTCAACAGTTCTATGTCTACCCTAACATTTCTTAAGTTAATGGAAGTCAAGTTACATATGGTCAAATTGCAAACGAGCAAATACTCGTCACAATCTCCAATATCAACCCGAACGGCAGCAACATTGGGAAAATTTTTGATAGCCTTGCTCAAGTGAATGGTATTATAATAAATAATCTTTATTTTGATTTAATAAATAAAACAAGTGCCTTGACCATTTTGAGAGCTTCAGCATATCAAAATGCCAACAATAGAGCCAAAGACTATTGTTCTGCTGCTAATACAACTTTAGGAGGTGTACTTACAATCTCCGATTAATCATATATATCCCCTCAAACCACTACTACTGTCACTCCAGCCTTAGAATCATCCTCCAACCTTGTTCCAACTACAATTGGGGTGGGAACTATCCTCATCAGCTATTACCTAAGCGCCATATTTGGCTTCAGTTGATGATTAAATCACTATATGCCAATTTATTTCCTATATTATTATTAATAATATTGATTATCATAGATATCATTATAAAGCTTCGGATAGCTCCTGTTCAGGTTTGAACAATCTATTCCATCCCTCAAAAAATGATCTCTTCATTTTCTTTCTCTCTCCTATTCCAATTTTTAGGCAAACTGCTTGAATATCGTTTAAGAGATTATAAAGTTAGGCAAACAGTTTAATGATGTGATTAATTTGTTTCGCATTTGTATTGAGGAGAACTCCTGACTGTGGATCTTCGATATTGAGAGCCATCTCAGGATTAGCCCTAAGTTTGCTATTTTCGTTCGGACTGATGAGTGTTTCATAGGGTATAAACTACTAAGTCATATATTTGGCGACATTGGTTAGTTAATTGAAATAATTTCCATCAAAATTGACTGCCTTCATTTTCAAAATGTTATAGACCAGCATAATAAGTATGTATGACCCTATTCCTCCAGTATAATTTTTGTTTAAATCAGTAATCTTCAAGAGTTCTTTCAGGATGAGTCCAATAACCTTCAAATCTGGATATACCTCAAGTAAATGTTTCATAAAATTGGTGTTTCTTAGACATTCGTTGTCTTTTGAGTTAGTGACCGATATATCCACGTGAATGGTGCTATTTATAAGCTTTTTGTTATCTTTAAGTTTTGAATGCTAAATTTGTGACAACATTATCTAAAACTAAAGTATTGAGAATATCTTTCCTTCCACAATATTACAATTTCTTAACCATTTTGTTGCTTTTAAGTGTTCCTTCAGTTGATAAATGACATGGTCAGGAGATTATCCATCGATAATGAACACAAAATCTAGGTCACTTTATTTGATGGCAAAATCAATGGAGTACGATCCAAACAATGCTAACTACTGGTTGCAGGGAATTTTAATTCCTTTTATTTAATTTTCAATCATTTCCATGCAAATTTGCCTATATTTGTTAAAAGTAGCTGATGATTCATAAAGCTTGAGAAAGTAGAAATTTATAAACTCATTAATTCTCTATTGAATTAATTTTTTAGACTTGCACATCTCTTAAGCCTATTTTTGTTCGAGTAGTAAGAGTTATTTTTCGAAATCTTAAGTCTTTGCCTGCTCTTTTGAATGACATAAGTATTGTTCCTATTTTTTTAAATTGTTATTCAATTTTTCACAGGTTATTTATTTTATTTATACTGTTTTGGGTTGTTGCTCAGGTAAAAGAAGTTATTCTTATTTTTTTGTGGATTTGATGATTTAAGTTTATTTTTTAATCTCTTAAATCTCAACTTATTATCTTTTGTTTTATTCTTTATCATCTTTTCCTTCCTTATTTTTCTTTGATTTTTTCTTCTTCTTTTTAGAAACTGAAGTGAGATCTTCAATTTATTTTACTTTGCAATCAATTTCATAAGAGTGATATTTCGACATGAAGGTTTCCTGCAATTTTTGCAAGAATCTGTTGACCTTGCTCGCTCTATCGCCAAACATCCACTAATACTAAAATATGACTTCCCCAACGTCCCTTCCTCCCTATTAAAACTTTTGAAGGCATTTCTATAACAGATATTTACTCTCTTCCTTGCTCATATCCAATAGATCTACATCATCTTTCTTCTTTTCACTTTTAATTACTCTTCCAGATTTATCTGTATACAGGCTAATGATTTGTATCAAGGACTCTTTAACAATTGCTAGAGTCACACATTAATCAGCAAATACAAAGGGATTTAAAGCAGTCACGGATTCATGATTGCGGTAGGCTTCCAGTATTTCCATTTCAAAAAGGTGAATCAGCCACTCAGAGAACGAGCTGATGTTAGTAGTTTTGAACCAGACTGATTAGCTTTCACTGCCTGATTTAAAAAGAGGGTACTAATAATAGGAAAACACCTGTCCATCGGATAGCAGCAACATGCACTCGCTTAACTTGCCACTGCGGATGAAAAATTTGGTCACAGACAATGACCAAGGGTTTTAACGCGAAACTGTAATATTCTCGAAAAACACTTCATCCATCTACTTCTTTTCTTCTTTATTCTTTTTGTAGCGGAATTTATCCCTCTGGTAAATTGTGGTCTCATTGTTAATCTTATTCTCCGAATAACCATGCTCCATACGTTACTTTGGTTTGGTCTCAGCTTTGTATGTGAGAATCCTGCGCAAATAGTCCACGTTCAACGGATTTTTGATGGTGAGAAAGTGCTTAATCTGACTGATGCTGAATTTTTTTAGCCTGGTTTAGGATTGAAGTACCATTCGAGTATATCCTTTTGCTGCAACATATCAACTTCGATATTATATTATAGACAAACAGTCAAAACAACGATATTATTGAAAATGAAAAAAAGCATCTTATCACCATACCAATAACGAAGAATTTCAATCATTTTACTCATAAATACTATCACGAATAATTCATTTACTTTTGAGGGTTTTATCTGGTTATGGTGTATGGTGTCAACAAACTAAATCTTTTGCATAGCAGTTTTTCAGGTCTCCAACTCTCTATATGCCGAGTGATATGAAAGATCTTTGTTTCTTTCTAACCGTCAACTTATTTCAAAGGTTTAACCCCTTCTTTAGCCAATTTTTCATTATTGATCCTTTGCTTTTGATACATTTCCTCGAATTCGTGTCGTTCTTTTTCTGCTTCTTGATAGGATTGATAATTTAATTGCGAAGATATTTTCTTTCCTTACATTTCCTCGACATACTCATGATATCGAGCGTTTTTCTTCTCCTACTCGAAAAATTTAATTAAATCTTTTGTCTTTTGGTTTGTGGAAACAAATTTATTTGATAAACTATTTTGACTTGATACGAATTTACTTGAAAGTTTAGTTTATCCCAGCATTTAGCTTCTACTCTCAACTGTTAGCGCTCTATGGTGCTTAACTGGTTTTTCTGGCTCTTTTCTCCCCAACATTTGCAAACCTCTCATCCGAGCATAGGGATCATAGTCTTATGGAGCTTTTTCAATCTATTCCGCAACATTAAACTCTTTAAACGAAAAAGCTGGCATGTATATTGACTTGAGGCTCTGTTGATTGATCAAATTCTTCTTTCTTTTTTTAGGTTTTTGTGCATCTTAAATTTATTGAATTTCCTTTAAATCTAAATCATCAGCAATTTACATTCTGGCTCTTCTTCGAGAGGCTTTGTGAAATCAAAATAAATTTTGTTTTACTCCCTCCTTTTTTTAATCTCTTCTTCGGTCTCTTCCTTTCCATGCTCTCGAATCACCTTTTTATAAAAATCTTCATAGGCATCGACGAATTCATCAATTGATAGATTCGCTACTATTCCGCCCACTGAAATAGGTTGAATGAGATCCTTTAATTGATAGCTAGTTTTTTATTTTTACTCTTATTTAGCATAAATCTGAAAAAGTTTGTCGAGTTATTCTGTACACTACGGAGCCGTTCTATGGGCTTCGGCTTTTTTGAGTTTATTTAGAATCTTTTCACCAATTGATTCTTGAAGACTAATGTTTAAAGATTCTGACTTTGCAATTTCAAAATTTTGATTAAGGGCAATGTTTTGAGTAATGCTTTCCCGACCAAGATCTTCTTTATCCATGTAATCAAAGATAGTGCGTTCGGTAGCTTCTGCTTTTTTATAAATTGAGGATACAAAGCTGGAGGGTGCCCATCCATCTTTGCTACCACATGTGTTCTTGTATCCTGCCTCGAATCCGCCTGTAAAAGCTCCTTTCCATCGTGTATTGCCCATTGGATCCTTAGCCTTTATGTTGCTT
>Ga0302186_10000280_pt1 | contig 46350 bp, 65 predicted proteins | sample II_Bog_E1_2_FD_198782 | JGI IMG/M metagenome (GOLD analysis project Ga0302186, IMG submission 198782) | Peat permafrost microbial communities from Stordalen Mire near Abisko, Sweden - II_Bog_E1_1 | ecosystem: Environmental > Terrestrial > Soil > Wetlands > Peat | place: Sweden: Abisko...
TATAATATCTCTGTCGTTTTTCACAAGTTTATCTTCTTGCTTCTTATAGAAAATTTCATCCTCGTTGCCCAAATTGCCTGGATCCAAGCAACTCATCGTCACATAACTCAACTTTTCAGTCATATGATGCAAACTCTCAGAACTCCAATAGATTTGATCATTGATTTCATCCATATATTTAGTTTGATCGTTAAGTTTTTTCAAAAGGATATCCCCTCTTAACTTGTGCTTGATATTGGTTGTTTCCAATCTGGTGATTTCCTGCTTTATTACATTTTGGCTATCTATGTAAATTTCTTTTTCCCTATTGATGATTTTGATCCTTTCTTTGCATTTTTCTTTTTCTGACACCAAAGAATTTTCTTCTTCAGTCAATACTTTTAAGAAAATAAATTTAATCAGAATTTTTGGTGTTTTTATACAATCTTTCTTCTTTTGGATTTTGTTTTTTTCCTCCTCGATTTGGAATTCCTTTTTTTTCAGGAGATTATTAAATTTCTTTAGTTTATTTTCTTGAATTCGTATCTTCTTCTTTTCCTGATAAAGCTCGTAATAGATTCTCTCGATCTCTTTGAAGTTTATTTGATTAGGATTTATAGTGTTATTTGATTTTGGGGGTTCTTCATTCGAATTGAAAAATCGCTTTTCTTTATTATTTTCATTATTCAAAAGAGCATTTCCTGCTTTTCTTGCCTTTTCTTTATAAACTTTTTTTCCTTCGGACACAAGATCAATGCCTAGATCTTTTATTTTTTGAAAAAATATCAATTTTTACCTGAAACCATCGGTTTTTTCTTCAAATTGTTCAGATTTGAGCCTTTTTAGATAATTAAGAAATTTTTCAAGAAATTTATGAGTTAAATACCTTTTATCTCTGAGATGGACTTAATTTCTTCTTCAAACGAGATCTTCAGATATAAATATCCAATTAATTTGTCATTTTTCTCATTTTCATTTAAGAGAGTCAACTTCCTGAAATTTGTCAATAAAGGGTTATCCAATGAAAGTGATGAATGTCCTATCTAAAACCAAATAAATAAAATCTGCCAGAAATTTTATTATTTTATTCTCACATATTTGTCAGAAAAAAGGAAGTTGCTCTTATGAAAAAGGGTAATCATTAAATGATTTTTTAGAGGAACATTTTTATATTCAAAGGACTTTACATTTTAATTCAATAAAAATCAAATAATTTATGAAATACCTCATTGAAAACTGCATTATATGGTTCTCTTTGAGATGTGGTCATAGTTTTCTTGGTTTCACTGCCGATTTTGATCGATATATAAGGAGAAAAATCGGGAATTTTCAAATTATGAGTGATTTCGATCCTTTGAATCTGGATTTTTAAAATCGGGTAAGTTTCAGATGAGGGCATGTTTTGGTTCAAAGAAGCAAATATCAAAGCAGGGAATTGCTTGATGCTGTTTAAGAAGTTATTTTCTTGATTTGAAGCATTTGTATTCATGAAGAAATTTTGAATTTGAAGGGATTAAATAATAAATGCAAATAATTTATAAAATTGAGTTTATTTTAATGAAAAAAATAATCATTTTTTGGAAAAAAATTCGCTTTTTGGAAAATAAATTCATTTTTTGGAAATTTATTTTTTTGGGAAACAAAATTTCTTTTTTTGGAAGAAAAAAATTTTTTTCCTGGAGGTTTTTGAAATTTTTTTTTTTAATGATCAAAAAATTATTTTTTATTTCCAAAAAAAAAAAATAATTTCCAAAAAAAAATTAAAACCTCCAAAATAAAATAGGAACGCTTTGTTTATTTCACCAATAAACATAAGGAATGTTTTAATAATGCACATAATGCTTCCCCTTATGATAAAAATCCGTTCCTTTTGTTCGTTTGAGGAAAAGGAATTCTCCATTGAAAATTTTGCAGGTTCATTGCAGGAGACATCATCGTCATATTCATATTATATTGCAGTAAATTCAAATTACTGGGATTAAAAAAATTCATGGCATTGAAATTCCGCGCTGCCATTGAGTTCTGTAATAGTGCAGCATTCGGAGAATTCTGGTAACTAAAACAAAAATAATTATTCCTATTTCTTTATTTATTTCCATACTTTGCTAAATTCATAACCTGATAATTAGGCCAAAAAAACTGACTGTTCATGCTGTGAACTCCCTCATTTAAAATCGAGGTGGTTCTCAAATTTATGTCTGACCTTTGCGTTTCATTCTCTTCTTTCTTTTCTTTGTTGAGCTCAAATGTTTCCAATTTTAACATCTTCTGAGTCTCGACCTGGGCTTTTCTAGTGTTAATATTTTCTTCTTTTTTGACTTTTGTTGTTTCTTCATTTTCCTTTTCTGGGCTCTTGATTTCTTCAGGAATTTCCTTAGAAGAGCTTTTCGACATTTTGCTTCTGCCTGTGGGCTTTATCTTTGGCTTTTTGGCTTTCTGATCGGGTTTGGACGAATTCTTCATTTTTCTTCTGATATCATTGCGAAGTTTCCTTCTTCTATTTGAAAACCAATTTTTGATTTGATAAGTGGTGACACCTGTCATTTGGGATGAGATTTCCTTGCATTTTTGGTAGTTGGGCGTTTGATGTTCTTCGAAAATGGAATTGAGGTAATCGTTTTCTTTCTTAGCGAAGATCTTACGAATCTTATATTGTGAAAAGTTACCAATATAATACATCTTCCGCCTTTTATATTTAAACCAATTGTCGATTTTAGATGGACTTGTCTTGAGCGAACGAGCGAGCTTCTTGATTTTATTACGATCTGGGTAAAAAGAGCTCATTTTAAAGGTTTTTTCAAGCGCGAGGAGCTCTTCATTGGAGAATTTTTTGTAGTTTCGCATTATTGTGTTTCCAAAACGTGATTTTTTTAAAAATGAGCTTGAGTCTGGACCAAAAATGGTAATTATTTGGAGAGGATGAATAATAATTGTGAAATAAAGATTTCAAAATAAAATATCGTGAATTTGAACAGGAATTTTATATTTAATGTATTTTAAATTTTTCAAAATTTCATGGACAATAAAAATCCATTATTATTTTGAATAGTCTCTAACTTTTTTTTAAAAATATTGTATATTTCAAGTTTAATTAAAACAAATTCAGATCAAAAAAAACCTCATTTTTTATTTCAGAAGCTAGATTCGAACTATCTCGTTTTCCGTTTTCTCTTCAAAATTCCAAAACGAATAGTTTTCTATAATTTTCCAATGAAATTTCATTTTATTTAAATTTTATTAAAAGACTAAAGACTTTTTATAAAAACAATATAAAAAAAAAGAGACCAAAACTAGAAAGAAAACAACAAACATCGGTCATTTGACATAAAAATTATATTAAGTCCATGGATTTGCAGCACGGGTCAACCTCTAAATCGACATCTACACTCAAAGTTCCTTTATTTGACAAAGATGCCTATTCTCAAAACAAACTTCCAGCAAACCATAAAATTGCCCAGGATTCCTTCATCATGAGCATGAATCGGGGTTATTATGCCAAAATGCAAGAAGATGGCAATTTTGTTGTTTACAAATCAAATAATTTTGTGCCTTCAAATAGTGTATGGAGCTCAGGAACTCATGGGAAAGGAACAGCTCCATTCCATTTGATTATGCAAAGCGATGCCAATTTGGTCATTTATGACAAAAATAACAAGGCCATATGGGCAAGTGATACCTATAAAAAAGGGAAGTTCCCTTGCAACTTGCTTATTTTTGATAATGGGAATATGGGAATTATTGATGGGGAACAAAATTTGATTTGGGAAGCAAAAGCTTCAATAGAAAAGAAAAAAAATTAAAGCTGAATTTTTCGTTCTATAATTTTAAAAATAAATTTCTTTTGTTTTTGTTAGTTTTTTCATTAAAATTAATTTCCATTTTATTTTTTTTTCTTTTTCTTTCGCAAAAATGTGTTTTTTTTTATTGCTAGACTAGTCAGTTTTTCGAAAGAAATATATATATATTAGAACTGAATTCTTAATTAAAATGATAACAAAACGATGAATCTAAAACATTTGTTTTGTTATAAATAAGAGGTAACTTTTGATTTTGTAAAAAACATCGCTGAATGTTTGGCAAAATTCCTTGTTGACCTCCCAAATTATAGTTCAGTGTCTGTTGAAACTGAGGGTTAATCCAATAGTTTCCAGGCACAGGGTTTTGGAGGTAACAACTCGAGAGACCATTAGCAGTGAAATTTTGATGAAGTTTCATAAATTGATAGTTTTGTGCACTTTTAAAAAATTAAAAGAAAATTAGGAAAATTAGGAAAAGAAGGAAAAGAAGGAACTAATTTAATTTTACTTTCGAAGATCGTTGGCATTAAAGTATTGAAAATTTTTTTGTTGTTGGCAAGGAAAGAAAGGAAAGGAGGGCCTGTTTTGACAGATGATTGGATTTGGTTGTGTAGCCAGATCATTCCATTCAATTTTAGCAATTGCATTTTTGATGTTTGACTGATCAATGGGATTATATCCAAAGTTGACAGGACTTTTTTCCAATTTTATTTCAAGGCCTTTCTCAAAATTATGACTTAAATTAGCTTTAGGGGGATCACTGTCTTCCATTTTCACTGTATGGAGCGTGTTTTGTTTGAGAAGCTCTTGTTCGCTGTTGATGTTTTCATTTTCAGGCTTGATGATAGTTTTCGGCTTTCGATTGTAGAGTGTTCTTTTGAACATGATTTTTTTGTTATAAAACATTCGTCTTTCGTTTCTCCTCTTTTTAACATCTTGGGTGAGGTCCTCCTCATCATCATCAACTTTATATCTGTGCATCTTCTTGAAGAGACCATTCTTGATTTTCCTCCTTTGATTAGCGAACCAATTTTTGATTTGATAACCTGAAACATCTTTGATTTTCTTCGAAATCTCTTGACATTTCTTTATGTCAGGGTTTTTGTTTGATTTAAACAAAGAATAGAGGAAGCTCAATTCCTCCTGATTGAATGTCTTCCTGATTTTATAACCATCAAACTCACCATCGAAATATAGCTTGCGACGGTTGTATTTGAACCAATTTTCTACTTTTAAGCAGGAAGTGCGCATGGATTTTGCCAGGTCTTTGATTTTCTTTTTAGAGGGATAATAGGAAGATGCTAAAAAAGTTCGCTTAAGAGTAAAAACTTCAGGATCTGAAAATTTTTTGTATATTGGCATTGATGGAAATTTGTAAAAAAATAATTTTTAAAAATTACACATCCAGGGGAAGAGGCTCTAAAAATTTTCAAGGAATTTGATGGTTGTTTTGGAAATCATATCATAGTAAAATAATAATAAAAATAAAGGTCGATTTTAATTAATAATTGTAAAAATAGTTCCAAACAAAAAATTTTCTTCAATTTTTAATCGAGAAATTCCTGTTAAGATTTCTCCAACCATTATAAAATTATAATTTCTCAGATTAAATTTTCTTAAAATTAAAACAAAATGTTTGAATTTATTTCGTTTTTTCTTTTTGAAAGTTCGTTCTCCTTTTAATTCAAATTAATGTCAAATTAAGACTTTTTAAGATTTATTTTTTATGAACGCGTCCTTTTATAATGTTCTAATTAATTTTGCGTTTTTTTCGTGCTTTCGTCTCAGAACTAAATTTCCCCCCTATCAGACCTCTATCCGTCCAGGTGCTTTTCCTTATTTTTATTGGCCTATTCCCTACATATTTCCCATTCATTTCGCTTAACGCCTTCAAATATTCTTGAGGATCCATTAAAGAAACAAAACCATAGCCTTTTGTCTTTCCGCTTCTTTTGTCCCTTATCACCTAAACGTGAATTAGTGTTAAAAGTGAAAAAAATAGTACTCTGGCGCGATGGAAAGAAGAATACTTTCTGAAGGCTGTTGCCAAAACTTCATCATTCACTTCATTTCCTAAATCTCCACAAAATATTCTGAAGTCGTTTTCCGGCCAATCTTCCAAAGTCTTATCTTCCCAGGATTCACCTTTTGTCTTGAGGGTAACATATGTATTCTTAATATAGAAACCTGCAATTTTTCGTAAAGTCTTTTGTTTTTTCTTCTTGTCTTTGGCAGACTGTTCCCTTTCTTGTTGATTTTTTTTCTTGGAATTATCATTGGCATTTTGACCTTTGGTAGGCTCTTTTTCACATATCCTAAAATTAGTTTAAAGAAACAATATAAACATCATACTTAAAGAACTTATTTTCCCATTGTTTATATTATCATTTTCTGTATAAAATGGCATAATGGCTTCCGGTTGATTAGGCATCATTAGGCCATCATTGAAATTGCCAATATTCAAATTCAAATTCATATTTGGTGGTTGGATATTCATGGGATTCAGAAAAAAAGCTCCTTCATTAGGATAATTGGGCATTAATAGTGGATTTTTCAAGAGAGAAGTGGGACCGGTGGAAATCAATGGAGTGGGAAAAATTTGATTGTTTTGGGGGGGCTTGGGAAGAACAGTGGGAAACGGTTCGACGCTAGATTTAATAGGAATTTGCTCAATAATATTTTTCTTATTTTTAACTAATTCCTCTATTTTTTGGAGAGACTTCAAAATGGAGGGGTCCATATTTTTGATTTTTTTTTTCTTTGATTCAAATTATTTGGAAAAAAAAATTTTAAATAATTGAATTTGTAATTTTAATTTTCATCACAGCTTTTCATTTTTTCAAAAATTGAGCAATCCATGGATGTTTCAAAGCCTCTTTAGGAGTTAATCTTTTTTCAGGAGTTGGAGTCAAAATTTTGGCTATTAAATCCACTGCCAATTCTGGTAAATTCTTCAAATCATCCTCTGGGATATTATTGAATCCTTTATCTATTTGAGTAATTAGTTTATCGAGGCTATTAATTTTAAAATAAACTTAGTTTTTCCTTGAAGGGATAATTTTTTTCTCAAATTAAAATAAAATTACTGCTTCGTGATAATAAATGGTTTTTTTCCAGAAAGACATTCATACAAAATAACTCCAGCAGCCCACATGTCAACAGGCTCTTGATAAGCTCCCCCTTGATATATTTCAGGAGCCTTGTAAGCAGGTGTTCCTGTAGGCGTCCACATGGCAGTTGAGGCTTCATTGATTTTAAACCATTTTGAAACACTGAAATCAATGATTTTGATTTGGAAATTGTCAGCAATCATTATATTATTTGGATTGAGGTCTCGATGACAAATTCCTTCTTGATGCATATAACATAAACAATCGAAAATTTGTATGAAAATATTAGCGATATCGGTTTCTGTTTGAATATATAGAAAAAAAGGTAATTTTATTAATAACCTTTGAGGTTTTTCTTCAGAATAAAGTTTGATAAAGTTTGACATTTTAGATATTCCATAAGGATTCTAACTGCTTTATGCTCATTAACAAAGAAATTAAAGACTTTTACAATGTTAGGGTGCTCTAATTTCTTTAAGCTCTCGTATTCATTGCGACACTTTGGAAATAATTGAACAAAATAGATAGAAAAAAATAGAAGATTTACTGTTTCTACTATTTCTGGGTCCAAATTCAAAATCACTTTGCATGCAAACTCTTCTTTTGTCTTTCTATGCATTACTTTCATCACATATCCATGTTGACCCTAAAATCAGAATTCGGAATATGAGGATTTTTTTATATTATTAAGACTTCTCCTAATTTGTCAAGATCCTCATAATTTTCCTCAAATTCATCCTTTTTTGTAAAATCTTGTTTGGTTATCATGATGTGCGGAGTGTTTTTTTTCCGCTCGGTCGATTTCTTTGAATGGTCGTTGTTTTTAAAGCTACTCAAAGAAAGCTTAATATTAAATTTCGAATTAAAGATAAACCCGAAATCCATAAAAAACAAAATTATTTTTAATTTATAAACTTGAAATTTTGCTCATATTTTCCAAAAACTAAATATGATCAAAAAAACATAAAATTTCAAAATTCACACTTTTTAAAATAAAAAAACCTTGAAAAAAAAAACTAAAAAACAGTAGTTATAACTTTTTCAAATGTCAACACAACCAGGGCCACGTGAAAGCTTGATTCAATATGAAGAGCCTATTGAAATCAATCAAGCAGCAGAAACAGGCAAAGGCCAACAAGGAGCTGGAGGCTTGAAGAAAAAGGGAGTGAATTTGCCTCCTTTGGAAACAAAACCAAGCACAGATGATATTCTAAATGCAATATTACCTCCCAGAGAATGGGATCAAGAAGGAAAACATTACATCCAATACGTTTCACATAACAGTGCTTCTAGAGAGGATGTCGCCAATCTGCAAAAATTGCTTGATGAAAGATTGTTGGCCCGACAAGCCAGGTTTTGAAGATTTGATTTCTTTATAATTTAGAAAAATAATAGGGAATCAGGAATCTGTCCAATTAGAGAAGAATTGCATAGTCAAGCCTTTGATGAGATTATTAGACAAGTTACAATAGATTGTCCAGAAAGAGGACTGCTTCTAATGAGGGTCAGAGATGAATTAAAAATGACAATCGCTGCTTATCAAACTCTTTATCAAAGCTCGGTGACTTTCGGAATGAGGAAACAATTGCAATCGGAACAAGGGAAATCCGAACTAGAGGCCAAGATTGAGGAATTACAAAAAAAGAAGGCGAAAATGGAGGAAAAGGTTTTGAGTTTATTTAAATAATATGGTTTTTAGGAAAAGATCATGTTTTAAATTAGAAAATTTCATTGCAAAACAAAAAAGATGCTACTGAGAAAAGGATTCAGGAGAGGAAGGCAATTGATGATGGCAGAAGAAAGGGAGAAATCGAGTTTTTGAAATATCAAGGATCTCATCTGGAGAACTTTTTGAAATCCATAAATTCTGATTTTAAATAAAATATTTGTTTTGAGATATATTATTAGTTTCAATGCATAAACATGAAATTTCAAAAATCATTAAATTTTTTCAATGCTTTATAAAGCATTGTGTTTATTTAGATTTTTTTAGCTAAAATTTTGCAAATTCAGCTTTAATTTAGCAAAAATATTTAAATTAAAATTATCTTTCACAATGGAAAAATAATATAATGCATCATTTTAATTAAAAATTTATCTCAATAATAAAAAAAAAAATTTATATTGCTTTCTAAAAAAAAAAAGATTTCGAAATGTATAGCTTTAATTCTTTAAATATAAAAATATAATTTTTAAAGGAAAAATGAAGAGATATTTTCTCCTTTTATATAAATTCATTATATAACAAAAAAAAATTAAAATAAATGATTTATTTTTAGAAAATTATGATGACCTCCCAAAACAAAAACTAAATTATATATAATTCTGATCTATAATAGTCTATAATTAGATAATATTATGTCGAATCTTTGGATCCTTAAATAGCGTATTCCGAAAAGATATTATAAAAAAAATATAAAAAATCTCAAAATGGACTCCAAATTTAAGATTGCAAAAGATCACTTTCTCTTCACGAGCGAAAGCGTGACCCAAGGTCATCCAGACAAATTGTGCGATTTTATATCTGATACCATTTTGGATGCCTGCCTCGAACAAGATCCAGATTCCAAAGTTGCCTGTGAAACCTGTGTAAAAAACAACATATGCATGGTTTTCGGCGAAATCACCACAAAAGCCAAAGTGCATTATGAACAATTGGTACGCGAGGCCATCAAAGAAATAGGATACGATGATTCAGCCAAGGGGTTCGATTATAAGAACGTCACCGTGATTGTGGCCATTGACCAACAAAGTCCCGAGATCTTCGAATCTCTTCACACTGACAAGAAGCCAGAAGAAATTGGGGCAGGAGACCAAGGTTTGATGATCGGATATGCTTCAGATGAGTCCGAGTTTTTGATGCCTTTGACCCATATTTTCGCTTCCCAAATTTGCGAGAAAATGAACGAATGCCGCAAAGACAAAAGCATTCCTTGGATGAGACCTGATGGTAAATCCCAAGTCACTGTTGAGTACAAGAGAAACAAAGATGGTCACTTGGTGCCCTTGAGAGTTCACACGGTACTGATCTCCTCACAACATGATGATGCTGTCGCTAGAGATGAATTGGAGTCAGATTTGAAAGAAAAGGTCATCAAAAAGGTCATTCCTCCCAATCTGCTCGATGAAAACACCATTTATCACCTCAATCCTTCAGGAAGATTCGTTTTAGGAGGACCTTATGCTGATTCAGGCTTGACTGGTAGGAAGATCATCGTTGACACTTATGGTGGATGGGGTGGACATGGAGGTATTTTTAATTTTTGAACGCACTAGATTTTTTTCTTTAAATTTAGGTGGGTGTTTTTCTGGCAAAGACCCGACCAAAGTCGATAGATCTGCAGCTTATGCGGCTAGATGGGTGGCTAAATCACTGGTTAGCAATGGGTTTTGCAAAAGAGCTTTGGTAGAAGTCGCTTATGGTATTGGTATTGCCCATCCAATTTCCTTGATGGTCAATAGCTATGGAACTGTCAATGCGCCCTTTACAGATCATGACTTACAGGATATTGTGGTCAGGAATTTTGACTTGAGACCTGGATGCTTGATTCGAGATTTGGACTTGAAAAAACCAATCTACAAAAAAACTGCAGCATTTGGACATTTTGGAAGAAATGAATCGGAATTCTTGTGGGAGAGACCAAAGGAACTGAGTCATGAGAAAAAGAGTAGTCAAGAATAAAAAAAATTTGCATAGATCTCTAAATTAAGTGAGATTTATTTATTAAATAAATATTTAAATTGGACCTAAAAAAAACGAATAATTATGATGATGATTTAAGAGCAAATTAAATTAAATATCAGCACCACAAAACATGGCTAAAAGGTCGCTTTCTTCGGTTCCCTTCAAGAAAAAATGTTATCGTAAAATAATTTTTTCAGGTTTTAAGACTTGAATTATAGTTGATTTAATCGTATTGAGAGGAATTTCTTCAGTTATGTCAATTTGGACAGCTGAAAAAATTAACTTTGTGAAGTATTCACAAAGATCATCGAGAAAAGTGTCCTCCCCATCTTCCTTAATATATTTGGAGAGACAAATTTTGCATAATTTGAAAATTTCATCTTTAGAAAGCATACCGTTTCCGTCCTCATCTGCGATCTTATTAATTTAAATTATTGAAATTTATATTTTAAAATATAAAATAAACAGACTTTAATAAATAAATCGATTTTTTCTTTAAGATTTTTGGCTCGAATGATCACCATCAAATTAATAAACTCCTCCCAATTAAGAAATCCTATAATATATCAAAATAACAAGAAGAACAATTATATTTATTTTACCTGAATAATTAAAATCAATGGTATTGAATATTCTGATGGCAAGTTCCTCACTTTGAACAAAAACTTGAAAAATCCCAGTTCGAAAGGTGTAATAGTCCAAACCATCATCAAGATCTATTTTAATAATATATTTTTTTTTCCCTTTTTTAAGAATCTTACTATAGTTATCATAACGTTGAGATGTCACTTCTTGCAAAACTTTGTAAAGAATGTAAATTGTATGAATTTCCTTTCGTGTTAAATGGGTTTGCTTAATGAGATTAGGGATGTTTTGTAAAAACAATTCAAGGTTTTTTGACTTCAAAATTTTCATATATTGCTTTTTAGTCATAAATTTCCTTTTTTAAAATAATTCATATAAAAATAAAATATATTTAAATTTACTTGATATTCTTTTCAATTATGCTAACTTTTTCAATCTGATTGTCAGGGGTTTCTCCGACATTATACTCCAGTTCATTTGAAGTATTTGAGGGAGCTTGTTCGTTTTCAGGAGTTTTTGAATAATTTTGAATTGAAACATGCGTAATAGGTATTTTTTTTTTACTATCAAGATTTTGCCATTTTTCCAAAATAATGTCCAAATGACGAGCAATTTTGTGCAAATCTTAACTTTAAATTAAGGAAAAAAAATACTCCACAAATATTTTTACTTGAAGCATCATTTAAATCAACATTTTTTGCATTTAATTTAATTGGAGCTTGAAAATCCTCGTCATCATTACCTTCGTTATTATCAAAGACGTTTTTGCTCGGGAGAGTGCCATTTTTATAATATTTATATATTTCACAAATTTCATTATAGGTCTTCGATCTATTCAAAGGCTTTGCTAAATTTTTTTTGTCGAAATATTCTGTTTTCCTTTTTGTGTTGGAATCTTCTTCTAAAATACCTTCAAAAACGTCTCCCAAAATTTCTGAGTGTTTTCTTGTTTTTCCTTTTCTAAAAAATAAATTATCTTTTGTATCATTAAATTTTTTGTCACTTCAAATCCAAATAGATTTTTTCCAAATTTTTGGAGTTCATGAAATCCACTCCACTGGTGATCACTTTGAGTGTGTCTTCATAAAGATCTCTATTATCTTTCTTTATAATTTCTTCATATATCTTCACAGATTTCATTGAAATAGGAGAAAGTCTATTGATTTCCCTTATGGGAAATTCCATCTGAGCTTGACAACTCAACATATTGATTTTTCTTCTTCTATCTTTGGTCAAAAAATAGATCCCTCTAAATCTTTGAGTAGAGCCTATATTAAAAAAAGGAGAAAAATTAATTTTAAAAAAAGAAATTTCATTTTTTTGAAGATCTCACTCACAATCAAACAGACTTCACTCAATGGAACTTCATAATGATTTTTGATGAATGTGCCATTTTTCAAATAGATAAAGATTTGCTTTGAGTTAATGTTGAAAAAATCAATCAAATTCAATTTTATTTGTTCAAACTCTGAATTTATTTGTTTATGGGTTCGAATTTCATTTGGCTAATTAATAAAGTAAATAATAAAAACAACAATAAAAACATTTATACATAATTTATTTGAGTGTAGCAATACTTCAACTTATTTTTGATCCCTTCATCCAAATATAAATTCTCCACAATTAAAAATATCCGTTTATTTTCTGAATTTGTTGCAACATTCTTTTGATTTAAGAATTTTGCTTTAATTTGATTATTAAGAAGCTCAATCTGCGTGATTTCTCTCGAATCTTTGTGAATGATCGAGTTCACCTTGAAATTTTTTTCAAAGTTCTCATTTTTCTGAAAAGGGTCCTGATTATTCTGAAAATCTGTGATGACATGTCTTGTTTGAATGTGTTTTGCAATGTTTGTGCAATGATGTGATTTCTCCATCACAATATTTTGTTCGAAATAATCTTTCAGACATTTTTCGGAGTACATTCTATAAGGATCGGAGTCATTGAAACATTTCCTATGAAGAAACTTCCTCTGTGCCTTCTTAATTTCTTCATCCTTTTCAAAATTCATTGTTTTTCCTAAGTTTTTTGAGTATTTCGTTCTTTTTGAATAAATAGGAGCAATTGGCAAAAAAAATTTATTTGTCTCTTTTTTCCTCTTCTCATAAAAAACGGTTTTCATTTTCATTAAATTCATTTTTTCTAATGAGCTTTTTTGAAAACAAGGCTCTTCTGAAATCTCAGAATATGGGGGTTTCACTCCATTTCTTTCACAAAGTTTAAACAAAGCGGATTTCGTCTTTATTCTTTGATTGTTGGGTTTTTCAGTTTGCAAGAAAGAAGTAAGGGTTTCTGGGTTGAGTCTGGAAGTATTTTTGGTGCTTTGGGACGTAACTGCTCGTGTGCCTTCCATTCTTGTTGATGTTCTGCTGAGATTTTTGCCGCTAAGCTTGAAATTGGTGTTTTGGTAATATTGTCGATAGAAAAATTTGGGAGATGACACATTTTTATTTGAAGAAAACAAATATTTGTCAAGAGTTTGATTGAAGAATTCCGGTTCTTGCTTGATACTAGGCCTTGATCGTTGTTGCCCTTCTCCAGTTTTTGGTTTTGAAAAAGTGGTTATTTGCATTATTTTATTCTAAAAATTGTTATGAAATCTGAAAAATTTAGGAAAATAAGAAAATATTTTATTTTATTTCCGGAAACGTTTATAAAGCAAAGAAAAATCATCTTATTTTAAATTAAATCTAAAGAAAAAAGATTTAACTCTCTTTCGCAAAACTCGCCCCCCAAATTTAAACTCAACATTTTCTTTCCTGAACTTATGGAACAACCAGGTACATAATTCCTTTTGCAATTTAATAAAACTTGTTCCCCTAGTACCAGTGCCACCAGTGCCAGTGCCAGTGCCAGAAAAAAAAGAAGAAGCCAAATTAGCCTTCGAAAACCAGCCAAAACTCTTCAACAAATGGGACTACACAGAAGTGAAAATAACCGACCCCTGCTTTACCGACTACATTGCCATTGCCCAAACCAAGACCCAAGTGTGTGTTCCTCACACAGCTGGCAGATACCAAGTCAAGAAATTCAGAAAGGCCCAATGTCCCATTGTCGAAAGATTGGTCGGATCTTTGATGTATCACGGCAGAAACACTGGTAAAAAGGTCCTTGCTTGCAGAATCGTCAAGCACACTTTCGAAATCGTCGCCTTGATGACCGGCAGAAACCCAATTGAAGTTTTTGTAAAAGCTCTTATGAACGCAGGAGCCAGAGAAGATTCCACCAGAATCGGAGCTGGTGGTGTTGTCAGAAAACAAGCCGTCGATGTTGCCCCTCTTAGAAGAGTCAGCCAGGCCATTTATTTCATCACTGTTGGAGCCAGAGAAGCCTCATTTAAAACCGCCAAGACCATTTCTGAATGCTTGGCCGATGAAATTTTGAACGCTGAAAAGGTCTGAGGGAGAGTTTTTTTAAAATTTTCTTTAAGAGGGAGAGAATTGGTTAATTTTATTTTTTATTTTAGGGATCTTCAAACAGCTATGCCATCAAAAAGAAGGATGAAATCGAAAAGGTCGCCAAGGGTAACAGATAAACATCACTTAATATATTCGTCGAGATATTTTATTTGAGATAAGAATTACAAAATTTTAAAACACCTAGAAGTTTTTCCTTTATAATTTAAGCAATTTTTTTCCTTTGAATATTATTAAAAACCTTTTTTTTTTCATTTTTTTTTCTATTTTTTTTTTTTTGTCTGGAACACTTTTTATTTTATTGCTGCAAAAAAATCATTATGGCACAAAAAAAGTAATTATGACATAATTTTATCTGAAAATTGGTTTTCTTAATATTTAAAAAAAAATAATTTTTTTGTGCTCGCCAACTGCAATTTTTAGTTAATTAAAATATGGTTTTTCAAATAACTTTTTATTATTTTTCTTTCTTAACTACTTAGACCTCTTTTCTTCTTTAATCCATCCATGTAGATCCATTCCATAGCCCGAGCAGGTGATAATAATTTGCAATAATGGAATCCCGCTGCTGCTGATATTAGATAATCAGTTGGAGTTCTCATCATAGGAGACTGCATTTCTATGTAGTACTCACCGGTGGTATCCTGCTTTTCGTCATAGGCTAAATAATGCCAGATCCAAAGTGGTCCAGCATTGTAAGGTCCTAAATCATCTCCAAATTGAATGTTTTCTCCATAAGTGGTAAATCTAGCAACAGTGTCTGCACCAGCATTACTCAAAGCATATTCATAAGCTTTCAAATTAATAGCAGAACAAACTGAGAACTCATCAGTAATATGGAAATCCACTTTGACACCAACATGTTCTAAGACTCTTTGTCTGGAAATCATCTTAGACTTTAGTTCATAGGCAGTTGCTGGATAAAATCCAGTGTCGAGATCATCTGTAATTTCATAATTGATTTCTGTCACTGTGATGCAATTCAATTCACAGTCACTTCCTGATCCATTTTGACATGAAGTGTTGCAAGTTGGCAAATGAACTGGTAAAATTTCCCAAACTTTATGGAAATTGTCATCCACATTTAAATTCACATTTGTGATGTTATATTCATCGAAGCCAGCCAGAATTGTTTGTGCATAATGGACCCATTGAGACCCATGACCACAGTTCAAAACATTTCTATTCACCAAATCCTTGTCTTCACATGAAGTTTTGAAATGATAGGAGCCTTCCAAATGCATAGCATCAATCAAAGGTCTCAGGAAATCTGATGAATCAGCCACAGCACTTTTCAAACTTTCTTGATTTCCATCTATGAAGTTAGCCATAAGTTGACTAATTCTATTATGAGCCTCATCTTCGCTGATTTCCGGCTTCAAATCGTTGAGCTTTACAAAAATGGGAGGATCTCCAGAAGCGAATTGCATATGAGAAGCTCCTTTAACCACAACAACTGGGAACTTCCAGGCTTGATCATTCTCAATATTGTCAACTGAATGATAGAATTGTTCTGCAATTCTGGAAATTCTGCATTGACCATCTAACTCATTGCCAATGGTCAATGTAGGGCTCAAAAAGTTTATTTTAGTGGTTCCGTCTTGGTTGATGCTTCTAATATTTCTATTCAGAAAAGACCCCATCAAAATCACACCATCAGCTTCAATATCCTTCAAATGCAATGCAAGGACTGTGCCTCCCAAGGAATGACCAGCATAGATGGTTTTTTGTGGCTCTGGCATGCCTTTGGCCTTCATTTCTGATAGCAAATCTTGGAGCATTGAATTAATTGTCAAAGGGTCTGGCATATTTAAGGTGAAGTCTGACACACCTACCCAGACAGAGCTTGAGGTTATGCTTTGGAGCTTGGAGAAAAGAGGAACATATTGATCAGGTGAAAGGGAAGCCCCTTGAATCATAAGCAAAGCAACAGTGTTGGATGATGTGTTGGGAGGGGAAAGAATCACTTTTGTGGCGGAATAAAGTGATAATGAAAGGAAAATGAGAAGAAAACGTTTGAGCATTTAGAAAATAAAATTTAGTTTTTTGGGATTTATTATATTTGTTTTTCAAGAGCTATTTACCTTATTTTATTAAAGATTCATAAAATTATTGTAGTTGTCTAGATTAGACATCGAAAATAAAAAAATATAAATTAGAAATTAATTAAAATAAAATTGTGGATTTTTAAGGGGGGAATTAAATTAGACCAGCATCTTTTAGATCAGTTATCAAGTAAGGTGTTTTCTTAGAAAGCAGCTCCTTGTACAAGTTGCAATAAGGCTTTTTTTATGGTCAACATTAAAAAATTAATAAATTTAGATTTTCAATACCCAACATTCATTTTCGAATTTGTGGAAATTATCTGAAACTTTAATTAGAATGCTATTGTCCGTTTTATTGAAAATCATAATGTCTGGATGATATTTCTGGGCGATTTCGGTGATTCTTGGATGGAAATCCTTATTTCTAACTTAAAAATTATCAAAATCAATTAATTTTACCTCTGGTTCCTGGAGTTTGATATGAGTTGAAAATTTCTCAGTGATTTGGAAATTATTAAGACTATCATTTATTTCGCTCACAAGTTCTTCGTTAACATTTTTCGCTGAATTCAGATGGTCGATGATTTCTGAAAAAAAGATCTGAATTTGATAAGCAACTATTTCATCTTGAGCGAGATTCTTCGTGGCATAATGCATCAAGACTCCGATTAAATTTATTGCCTATGAAATTTAAAAATCCTCAAAATTTATTTCATTATTACCTCATTAATATTTCCTTGAACTATTAATGTTATAATAAAAGAGCAAACCCTCAGACTCTGAATTCTGAAGAAATCCTTTGCCAACTTAAAGAAAAAATCCGTTTTCTTGCTTTCAAGCAAAATATCAGCTGCATAATAAGCCTCTTCAAATTTTTCCTCGAGTGACTTTTCAAAAAAATAGTTGGCAATCTCAGTATTTCTCGTTTGATTGATGTAATCATTCAGCAACTGGTCGCAATCGGCTGGGAGAATATTCAAATTCGGTTTATTTAACATACTTAAATTGTTCATTTTTTTTTGCAATTTTTCCTGAAAAATAACGCTTGAGTCTTTCAAATCTTTCAATGAAATTTTATTTGGATGTAGTTCCTTTAAACATTTATTAAAGAGATGAATCTTGATATATTCTGAAAAATCGTTGTTCGAAGGATGATATCTCAAAAAAATATAAAAATTTGAGAGATTCGGGGGCTTGAATTCCGAAGGCAGATTAGGTCGATTATAAATTTTGATCAAATTCAACACAAAATTGTATTTGCTGTTATATTCATCCATGATTTTTTGTGCCAAATTTCCACTGAAATTCTCTTCTATTTCTTCTGCGAATTTCAAGTTATCTTGATTAATTTCCATCAGGAGAGGAGAACCCTCTAGATAGGAGGAATAGATATCGACATCCTTTTGCGAAAGTTCTGAAGTGCAAAAAGAACGATAAAACATGGAATTAGTCGACTTGAAAAAGGTATCTCTGGCGTAGATTAGGCAATAGGCGTTTCGAGAGCTATTTTCCTCACCTTGGTTTCAATTTTTAAGAATCTTTAATAATTTAAACGCATTAGATCATTTTCAAACCATAGGCTTCCCTCAAAATCGTTTCCTCTGACTCCTCAGTTACATGTTGATCATTATATTTCCTCCAAAAATTTCGTTCGAAATCATAAATATAAACAAAATAATGACCAGAATCTATAAATTTTAATTGAATTTTGTAATGAAAATAATTGATTACCAGCATGTCCTTCGTGCATTAGAATTCCCAATAAACAATATTTGAAATTCTTTTTAAATGTGTTATAATATTTTTCAATTTCCTCATTAATTTTCTTCAAAGAATTCTTCAATTCATTGACCCTCTTGTCAATAAAGTTTTTATAAGTGAAAATCAAATTTGTTGTGATGTTGGCTTCCTGTTGGTTGTGGACCCCGAAATATAAAGGATCTAAAGAGAAAGTCTTGTTTCGTTGCATAGTCAGGAATTTTTCGAATTTTCCTAGAACGTTCTGGATGCTCATGTTGGTATCGTCAAAATAATCGAATTTCCGCAAATCATCCTGAATCTTTTGATATTGTTGCTTTAAACCTAAGACTTTGTCTTGAATATTCCGATAAAGTTCATAATTGCAATCCATGAATCTGTCCAAATAAATCTCCTTCTCAAAGGTGAAAGTGTCATTTAATTTACTAGGTCCTAATTGAGCAAATAAAAAAAGAAATAAAAAAATAGATTCTTTAATATTTACCTTTTTCTTTGTCATATTTGACTCTTTGTATCTGATATAACAAAATGGTGGGCACTCTTATCAGGGTGTCCGTTTTAATTGCCTGGGTCACTTCTCCAATTTCATTCTTAAAATCCTCAAGACTTTCCGCGAACATGTACTCCCATGCAGAATAAAGGTCCTTATGTATCACATCCAAAAATATGGTGTTGAATCTTTCAATGGAGGTTTTTTTAATCTAAATTAAAAAGAGTCTTTAGTTTTTTTGAGAGATTTTACCGCCTCATTGTTCTCCGAATATGTTATAGTTTGGTTCATTTTCCCGAAAAATGTTTGGCAAATTATAGATTCTTCTTTAATTGAGTTGAATGAGAACTTTATTTTGGAATCTTTCAAATGATTTCCTTTGGAAGACATCCGTGAATCTGATACATCATTCGAATTGTTTTGGGAAACTCGCAAATTGTTTTCAGTAATAGCGTCTTTCTTTTCAGTGGGAATTTCGTCTTCTTCTTTCAAAATTTTATATTGCAAACCCTCTTCTACCCGAGAAAGAAAACATAAGTTGAATTCAGCGACATCCTTTTGATCCCCGATGGGGATTGAGTTTCCTTTCATCAATAAAATTTGCAAAAAAAAAAAGGTAATATTCATTCACCTTCATCATCAACAATTGAATTTAAGACTAATGAGGGATCAATGTACTTTTTGTCGCTTTTTATCATATAAGCGAAAAGTGATTGTAGATTTTTTATCAAAGCTATTGATGCCTATTATAAAAATTTTTTATATTATTTTGATGAATTTTAAATTGACCTGAATTCTTTTGGGAAGGTTTGGATTCCTTAAATAATTTTTATTTTCTAGTCAAAATCTATTAAAATTACTCTAATTTGGTCTTATCTTCCTGAAAATCAAGAATTTCTTTCACAAATTTATGGTTCATAAAATAAGACTGAAGTAATGAATTAAAATAACATGCTAATAAAAAAATCATCTTGTTATTCATATTTAAAAAGTTACTATTTCCAATGTTTTTTAACCCAACGGGAAACCCGTTCTTCCTTTTTCTATCCAAAGGGTTCGCAGATTCATATGTTTTATTATCCCTTCTTGCCGTTTCAATGGACTCCATGATGACATTATTCAAATGTTCGTCATCTCTCAATGAAGGCTTTTTAAATTAATTAAGTTTCACCAATGATTCTTAAATATTAATAGACTCGTGGGTAGCTCCTTTCTTTAGTCAACATGTTCAAAGTATCAATCATCATATTCTCATTATATACATTTGGGCATTTTGCAAGAGCTTTGTTAATAATTTGTCTATCATATCCCAATTCCTCATATTTCTTAAAAGCATTATTTATAAATTTCTGATTTATTTGTGTCTGGCTTGATGTATTCCTGTCATAAATAATCCGATTCAAAGCATCGACCATGGCATTGTCATTGTAAATATTCTGGCATTGGGTTAAAGCGGCTTTTATTGCGTCACGATCATACCCCAATTCTCCATATTTTTTATAGGCATTACTGATGAATTTTTGATTAGCTTGATCTATTTGACCTTGGTTTGTTGCGATCCTCGTTTCTTGAGTCACAAGCTTTAAAGTCTCAATCATAGAACTCTCTTTGTTGGGGGCAGGGCATCTGCCTAATGCTAGTTTAATTATTTCTTTCGAATAGCCCATCTTCTCAAATTTTGCCATCAACTTATCGTTGATTTGTTCTGAACCTTCTTTTTCTTTTTTTTTGAACATCAATTTTTTTCCCTCAGCTTCTTTAAAAAAGATTTAAAAATAAAAAAAATTTATTTTTTTTTTATTTGAAATTTTTTTTACAAAAGAACTTGGGAAAAACCAATTTTTTTAAAAATTAAACTTATAAAAGAAACTAATTTTGCAAAATTTCTGTTGTTGTAATTTGAAAAAACCATGATTCCAAACAAACAAAAAAATTAGAGTTTGTGCTTTTGAAAAGAAAGATTAATTTAATAATTTCGCTTTTTATTTTTATTAAAAAAAGATAAAACTTAAAAAAAAATTGTCGTTGCCCAAATAATATTTTAAAAAATATATTTTAACTTTCGTTAATATTTCATTCGACTTTTTATTTCTGTAAATTCAAAAAAGTTCAGAAAATATAAAAACTTTTTTTTACATATTTTTTTGATTTTATTTGAAAAATCATTCAAATAAAAAAAAAATATTTAAATTTGATTCTGATTTTAAAACATGAAGGCCTACTTGATCGTTTTTATGATAAATTCCTTTATTATCTATGAATTCTTGGTCCGATTGACCAGACGAATCTTCCGAACTCATGAACAAAATCAAGGGAAAATCTTTCTGCTTTTGGCATTTATAATAATTCTTACCCATTGTCTTCTGTATGTACATAACAAAGATTCCAATTATTTCCAGAAAATGGAGATCTCCCGAACTTTCAATTCCACTGAGCTCAAGAGGTCATACAGACAACTGCAAATCAAATACCATCCTGATAAAATCAAAGATAAGACCGAAGATGATGAAAAAAATTATATTGAGTTGAGAGAAATACATGAAACCCTGTCAAATGAAGGTCAGAAAGAAACATACGATAAATTCGGCTCAAAAAATGACATATTAACGAATTCAAACGATAAGAACGAAAAAGATCAAGCAAATTTGATTTTTGCTCTGGCTGAAGGAGCTTTGATATATTCTGTTTATTTCATATTTTCGATAATTTTGACGTATGATGAAAATGTCAAAGGTAGTCGAAAATGGTTTATTCTGATGATTTTGGCAACCGTGGGGATTGAGGCCTATTATTATTTTATCAAGGATTTGAAAGAACCTGATTTCTTGGATTCGATTTTTCCAGGAACAGCGATATTTGAAAGGATAGAAATAATGAGATTTAGCATAGGACCTTTTGCTAATTTGATACGTTGTGCATATAGAACGTTTTTCAAGTTGCCTTTTGATATGATTTTGGATCAAAATGAAAAAATTCTGAGTTGTCAAAAAAAATTGAACGAAATGTTGAGCAAAAAAGAGGGAAGAGATCAAATTTTGTATATTTTAAAGAAAGAAGAAGAGCTTAGTGAGGATATTTATAATAATATAGAGAAGGAAATCAAAAAAAGGGAAGAGGCTAGCAAAGTTGGTTGGTTTATGAAGATGTTGAAGTGGGGAGTGGTGTTTTTGATGATATATGGAGTTTTTACGAATTTCATCAGTTCTTATGAGAGGACTGAGCTTTAAATTTGATCCCCCAAAAAAAAAATTAGAATGATTTGAAAGGAGTTAAATTCATTTTTTCAGTTGTTAGCATTATTCTGTTTATTTTTAAAAAAAAAAAAATAAATATTTGAAAACTGTTGTTCTTTGAAAAATGGCGAGTCACGATAAAAACCGGAAGGTCGGAAATTACAATATAGGTACCATAACATCTGCTCCACAAGGAAATTAATATAAACTGATTTTTTTTTTAAGGAAAGACTATTGGAGAAGGAACTTTTGGCAAAGTTAAATTGGGAACTCATATTATGACAACGGAAAAGGTCGCAATAAAGATTCTGGAAAAGGATAGAATCGTTGAACAAGCCGATGTAGAAAGAGTGGCAAGAGAAATTCATATTTTGAAGCTGTTAAGACATCCCAACATAATTCAGTTATACGAAGTAAAACCAGAAAATTGTTTTGTATGTTTATTTATCGAAAAAGATTATAGAAACACCAAAACAATTGTATTTGATCATGGAGTATGCCAGCGGAGGTGAACTTTTTGATTATATTGTCATGAAGGAACGGTAAATAAATATGAAAAATTGTTTGAAATGTTATTCATGTTTATTATCAAAATTACGGTAAAGAATTAAAGAAAAGGAGGCTTGCAAGTTCTTTCAGCAAATTATGTCAGGAGTTGAATATTTGCACAAATTGAAGATCGTTCATCGGGATCTAAAGCCTGAAAATTTGCTTTTAGACCAAAAAAAAAATATCAAGATTGTGGATTTTGGTTTGAGCAACCTTTATAAAGATGGAGAGCTTTTAAAGACTGCCTGTGGCTCACCATGTTACGCAGCTCCTGAAATGATAGCTGGAAAAAGATATAATGGATTAAATGTGGATATTTGGAGTTGTGGAGTCATTTTGTATGCCTTGATATGTGGATACTTACCTTTTGAGGACCCGAACACGAATAATTTGTATAAAAAAATTATGAATGGAAACTATGAAGTGCCAGACTTCATCAGCACTGAAGCGAAAGATCTGCTGAAAAGCGTTTTAAACACTGATCCTGAGAAAAGATTTAAGATTAATGACATCAGGAGGCACTCATGGTTCAATATAAATAAGTTAGAACAACAAGCTGAAGGCATTCTAGTCGGGAAACACAAAATTCCAGTATTAATTAATTATTATACAAATAAAACATTTTTGGAAATTTTTATTTAGGTCGATATAAACATTGTGAAAGAGATGGAAAAGATGGGCATCGATAAAGAACTAATTTTGCAATGTATTGAAGCAAACAAACACAATAATGTTTCTACAACGTTTTTATAATAATTATATATGGTTTTTAAGTTATAACTATTTTTGTTTAAAATTAGCTATTATTTGTTATTAAGACAATATTTGGAACATGGAGGGAAATCAATCGCAGATATTTCCTCCACTTCATACACTCCCTTGACCACTTTAACAAATAATGCAACTAATGAAAAGACTGAAAGAGTTAACGAAAAAAAAGGTTTGATGCTTAATTTTTGTAAAAATAAAATGATAATTTAGCAAATGAAAATGAAACTCCAACCACGCAAATTTTGCATCATGAATTAGGGGAAAATGAATTATTTATTCCAAAGAATATGAAAAACTATAGCAATGTTGCTGGATATTTGCCTACTTCTAAACCAGAAAAAAACGAAAAGAGCAACAAATCAACAAATAGCAACAATAATGAGAATCTTGGGATTTATCCTTTTCATCATAAAAAAACTAATGTTGAATCTGAAAAGGCAACAATAAAAAACACCCAAAATAGTTTAAATTTTATTAAATCATATAAAATCAATAAAAAATTCAATATAGATAGACAAAATCGCTATGATAATTATGAAACCAATAAGACGAAACCACATGTTTTCAATAGCAAAAGTCCAGATTATTTAAGGTTAAAAACTCATTTGTCTTGTCTGTTATTTCCCTTTATTTTAACCAGCATTTACAACACTCTGAGCAAAAACTCAAAAAATACAAACGATAACGACTTTAAAAACAAAATAAATTATTTTTCCATCACTGAAAGGGAAAAAATACCTAAAGAAAACGAAACTCAACAAAACAATTCATTCTTCCAAAACACCGACAACACTTCCAAGAATAACAGCTCAATTAAAACAAATATCTATCAAACCAATAACCTATCAAACATAAATGCCAAAATATCAAACTCTGGTTTCATTTATTTAATAAAATAATTCTAAAATTTGGAAAGAAGTGGTTAGCAATAAAAATGACGTTAAAAATGAAACGCATATCTTAAATCAACCCGAAGAGAAAATTTTTGAAGAAAAAAAAATAAATACTTTAAGTAATACTATTAAACTTGGATAAACATTTTGTTTTAAATCAAAGCGGGACCTAAAATCTACAACGGGCCTTTCCATTTAAATTCCGTGTTCTCGGGAGAACCTCATGAGATTTTAAACAATTTGATTGGGATTTTGGAAATCTTGGGAATCGATTTCAAATCAGTAATTTTTCTTTTTTTGACAAAAGAAACATTTTTTTTCTGATTTAAGAACGGAAAATTCAAATTTTCTTGTAATAAAGAATTCATTCGCTTTGAAATTGAGCTTCATAGTCTCGGCAAAAATAGTCCAGTTTGTTTCTTTCGAATTCAAAGACAAAAAGGTGACAAGAAAAAATTCAATAAAATTTCATTCGAAGTAATAAATCGGCTCAATGGTTGTGCGGTTGGTAGAACTGAGTTAAGGTTCAACCAATTGTAAAAATTAACAAATGACACTTATATATAATATATACCACCATTCGAGCAATTTTATATTGTTTTACTTTAAAATTTCGGAGCCAGGATTGCTTTTATTTATTTTTTTCCTTTTAAATAACAATTTTTAATTCTGAATTTAATAAATTCCAATTCTTTTAAGAAAATCATTTCGAAACAAATTTCCATGCAACAGTTGACCCAAATCCCTTCCAAATCCTTAATATTCAAAAGTCTTTTCTTATTTTATTATCTTCCCCCAACCCTTCTTTTTTAAAGGCATCAAAAACTTCAATGCGATCTGGGGTCCTTTCCACGAAAGACCATTAGTCGATCGTGTTGTTTCAACATCACAATGGCCAGTTCCTTATTACCAAAGACTTTTCCATGCATATCCCCTCAGGGGTTGGCAAACTTTGTGGATAATTCTTCTCTAATAAAAATATTAATTTTACAGAAAAAGCAAAAGATACTTTGCTTGTCGGAGGAACTGAAATCGACGATTGCAATTGGTACAAGACAAAGGAAGTATTGAGAAAAAGTTTTAAGGGCAGAAGCGTGGTTCAATGGGTGGAAAATAATTTAAAGACTTCAAGTAAAAGACTTATAAATTAATATGGCAAAAGACACTTCATTGAATATTTAAAAAGGCTACATCATCGTGAAAAATGATGTTGTCGGAATGGCCAAAACTTATGTTGATGACATGTGCCACTACCTTGATGTTGCAAATAAGGAAAACAGAAGAATTTTAGAGAAATATGACGTTCTCATTTAGACCTGAAGTATAAAAAACAGGAAAATCAAAACCCAAAATAAAGATTTAAAATCGAAAACAAAATGAAATTTGATTTAATTTTATTTTTTTTTCTGCTTAGTGATGTTTTCATATTTATCATCCAACTCCTTTTGTCTGTCAGTCAAAGATTTCTGAATTGAGTCTTCAGCTTCTTGGATTTTCTGTTTTATTATCTCCATAGTTGCAGGGTCTAATTCCTGTTCCTTAAGTTCTCTTTCTTTTTCTAATTCCCTTAATCTGGTTTCTTGTTCTTCTTTTTTTTTCATTTCTATTTCTTCTTGTTTCTTTAGTTTTTCTTGAATTTGCCGGTGCTTTTTTAAATTTTGGTTATTAAAAAAACTAAAAAAAAATTAGCAACTATTTCTTCTTCTTCATCTTTGATGACACTTTTTTCAGTTCCCAAGAATTTGGCTTCAATTAAAGAGGTTGTTTCTAATGGCATATCAATATAAACCGTTGTTTGAGTTTCTTCTTCCTTTTGAGGATAGGTGTCAACATATTGATAAAGATTGAAATGGTTTAAATACCCTTGTTTTGCGTATTCAAGAATGAGTTTTAATTGATCTGGTTGGAAATATTTGATACTTTCAGGAGGGTTTTCAATGCAATGCTTCACCAAAATCGATTTGAGGACTTCATAATCATTTTCCCTGTTTTTTTCATTTGATTTGAAATTATGAGCATTGGTATATTTGGAATTGTTGTTTTTTATAAATTCCCAGAAAATGTTCAATAAAACCATAGATTTATTATCATCCAAATGCAGCTGTTCTTTCGCGAAGATCAAATTAAAAATGTGAAACTCTGCCAGAATTTGCAAATCGTTTTTGTTAAATCTGTCCATTATATTCTCTTTCGTGAAATACTTGCTCATAAACTCAATTACAAACTCCTTCGGGTTTTCATGTTTCCACATTTCTTGAATGCAATATTCCGTAATAATCATCTCAAGACCTGTGCTTAGTTTTTTAACATCAAATTTCTTCAATTCCTCTAATCTGATTTGGTCTTCCTCCTCTTTTTTTTTTGCTTCTTCAGCCAATCTTATGGCTTCTAATTCCTTTGCATCAAGTTTTTTAGGCTTTGTTTCCTTGGGAGGCATTTTTTTTTTTAAATGTCAAGGTTTTACCAAAATGGTCGAATGAGTTATAATTATTTATAACAGTTTTTTTCCAAAAGTTTGAAACTCTTAATTTAAATATTTAAAAATTTCAGCTTTACTAAAGAAAATTAATAATTAAACGCATTGCAATGCCTTTGAAAGCCATCTTGGATATTGTTCTCCATTTCGAAAGTTTCAGGAATATCGATCTTTATCATTTTGGAGTTTATTCTATAAAGACAACAATTTATCAAATCGACAAGAATCAAAATGTATTGAATAATTTAGTTTTATTTTTAACAAAAAAAAACAAAACAGAAAACTATTTATGCAGTCCCTTATACTATCACAAACGCTCACAAAGATAGGGATAATTCCTATTTGCTTGGAGCAGCCAAATTGGATGAAGAGTCTTTCGCCTTTACAAGCAAAGAAATCATTCTAAAATATCAGAAAGAAGACTATGAAGTCAACGATATTTTCCATTTAAAATTGGAAATTGAAGCTTATCCTTTTATCAACGATGAGAATATTTTTTTGGAATGCGAATTGATGCATTGTGCCTTAAACAATTCAAAAAATGTAATATGAATAATTAATCATTCTTAAACATCAACATCTTTTTAAACTTTTTTTAATAGAAAGGCTCAGGATTTGAGAGCGTTTCAAAATTCAAAGCGAAACTCAATAAACTTCAATTGGGAGTTCGGGAATATTTTCCAATCCTCTTTGATGAACATCATTTTTGTGCTGTGAATGCGTCGATACATTCATTCCTAATGGGTTTTTTTTTCTCACTTTATTCATTATTTAACAAAAAAAAAATAATGATAATCATAGACTTCAAGTTCAAATCGAATAATAATGTTCTTTCAGAAAATAACAAGGTCAAGACAAAAAATCCAAAAACATTCTTAGAGTTCCTTAGCCAAACCAACCAAAGTATTTTTCAAAATATAGATTTTTTTTTTTATGGAAAATGTAATTTGAAGGTCATAAGGATTTTATGAACTACTTTTATTTTCTTTACATCAATATGATGAAGGGGAATTATGAAAAACAAAGAGAAGAAAATTCCAAAATGATAAAACTTTACGCAAGCAAAATCAATTGTTTGGACAACTACAATGCTTCTATTTTAGTATAATTCCAAACTTTCAAAATTTTTATTTTAAAATAACAAAAACTTTAGTACAAGCCAATACCAAATCTACCAGAATCACGTTATAATAATCCCAAATTTAACAAAGATGAAATAAGTCAGGAAAAAAAATCCAGAAAACCTTTATCATTAAGAGAATTGTCGCCATGTACTATTAAATATTTTGTAGAAAAAAAAATTATTAATTTAAATTGGAGTGAAAATAATGATGAACAAAGAGAATATACGACTCACAAAAAATCCTTCTTTTCATGAAGTGAAACCGAAAAATACTGAAGAAAAAGTTGATTTAATTGGCGAAATCTTTTTGGAAGTAATCTAAAAATTTTAATGAATTTCTTAATTTTAATTTTATTTTATTTCAGGAAATGAATATCATTGCTGGACTTTTGTTTCAATTATGGCAGAAATATATAGAAATTTTGAAATTTGCCACTTTTGAAATCACCAATTCGTTGATGAAAAACTATAACATTAAATTAAAAACAAAGTGCATTAAAATTATCATAATTACTTAATAATAATCATTTATAATTAGATTTTCGCAAAGTTGCTTTTGTGAGCAAATAAAAACTAATGATTTGACATGCTACGTTGATTCAAAAGTGGGAACCTATCATAAGGAGCTTGCCAATGAATTGAGAAATAAGGTTTCATATAGTTTCAAAGAAGGTTTGAACATAGAGGAAGCTGATTTTTTTCCCAAACCAAGTCTCCATCCAATAATTTTCGAGGAAATTTTCATCAAAGAAACTAAAGAAAATTTATTATGGGTTCCGAGCAAGCCAACAGTTTACGAATATTCAAAGTTTTTAATCAAATAAAAAATAAAATATTCATCATATTTCCCTATTTTAGAGTTCATTTGTTTGTATTGGTTCACGGCTTCCGAGGAAATCAATTTGATTTGAGGATGTTAAGAGGAGTTCTCTCATATAAATATCCTAACAGTGTGTTTGTTTGTTCATCGAGCAATGAGGATATGACTGATGGTGATATAGAACAGATGGGTAGAAATCTTTCCCGTGAAGTTATTAGCTTTTTGGAAGCAGGCGATAATGAAAAACTCATTGGGAGAATCAGTTTTATAGGATATTCTTTAGGAGGTGTCATCATTAGATCTGCTCTTCCTTACTTAGAACAACATTCTGATAAATTTTACACCTATGTGTCATTGGCATCTCCTCATCTCGGATATTTGTTCAATTCAAGTAGTTTGATAGATGCTGGAATGTGGGTCATGAAAAAGTGGATGAACAATAGATGCATTAAACAATTGAGTTTGAAAGATAATAAAGAAATCGAAGATTGCTTCATGTTTCAATTGTCGAAAAAAAAAGTTTAAAAATTTCTTGATTTTGATAATATTTAAATTAATTAGGGATTGAATTATTTCGAGAATGTAGCTGTTGTTAGTTCTTTTCAAGATGAATATGTTCCATATGAGTCTGCAAGAATACAAAAATGCAAGGAATCTTTAAGCTTAAGTTCAGAAAATAAACTCAAAGGGAAAAAATATCAGGAAATGGCAGAAAACATTTTGCTCAATTTAAAATTAGGCAAAATTCATCGAATAGACGTGAATTTCAATATCAATGAAAAGTAGATAAAGAAATACGATTTGATTCTTAATTTTTTATTTATTTAGAAACATTGACAGTTTTATTGGACGAGCTGCACATCTGAAATTTATTGATTCAGAAATATTTTTGCATATGTTTCTGACTCTTTTTAATGGATTGCTTGAATAAAAAATTAATTATGAGTTTCATTTGAATTTATGATTCCTTATAAATAAAACAACCTTAGTGATATCTAAATTTAATAGTTACAGTAATATTAAAAAATTCAAAATCTGTAAATTTCCAAAATTTTTTAAATATTTTTCAAATTTCTAAAAGTTTATGTATTTTAATTTTAGTTGCTCATGGTATTTTGTTTTGAGAATATCTGGCAATCGAAAGTTTTCTTTCAAATTCCGGACAGGCATTTTGTAAACTTCAATATTCTGTGAGTTTTTTAAACTTAAGTTTGTATAGTCTAGAAGGAAAAAATTGTAAATTTTAATTAAAAAGAATTTATTAAAACTGCAAAGTAATAGAATGCTTTTGACATAATTTCTTGGGCCTAACACGTCAATAAACTTATTTGAAGTATTAATAGCAAAAATTACCTCCTTCTCTAATGCAAAAATGAAGTGGGGTCTCTAAATTTTTGTTTTGCGAATTTGCTTCATAAATGTTTTTTAGAAGAAAGTAATTGAGAAGCTATATATTTTTTTAATTAGATTAATGACTAAACTTCCAAAAATTACCTGAAAATTACCATATTTTGCTGCAAAATGAAGACAACTGTTGTTATTTTCATCATAAATTTTATTATCAGATCTATTTTTGATGAAATTTTCATAAGAAAAAGGAGTGCCTGATTTGCAAATATCAAAAAATAATGAGTTATTTTGGAAAAGTGAGGAGGTTTTTTGGTTTATCTGGCTATTAGCTTTGGAAATAGTTTCAAATAAAAGTTTATTTCCTGCTTTTAGAGCAATTTCTGAAAATTCTCTTAAATCATTTTCATTTTGAGCTTGTAAATGATTAAGCAAATTTATTTTAGGGTCTTTGCTCATAAATTAAAAATTTAATAATTTTAATAATTTCATATTTTAATTTAGGAGGATTTCTTTCAAACAGAAAAAATTATGGAAATCGAAACTTCGCAGTCCTTATTTTTCCAATTTTAATTAATTTCAGTCAAAATCCTAGGTTTCATAACAATGTGAATCAAAACGATGACGATATTGAAAATATTGAGAAACTAGCTGAAGGATTAACAAATAGTCATAATGGCAATCATCATAACGAAAAGGAAAGAAAAAAGAAATTTTCGAAGAAAACGAATCGATTTCATGAATTGAACTATTTTCTAAATACAATTCCTTCAGATGGCAAGAAGATGACCAGAGATGAAAAAAAAGCCCAGAATTATCAAAGAATGTTCGATCAAATGGAACAGGTATTTCTGTCTTCTTGATTTCAGCTTTTTCATCAAGAAAAAACGAACTTTTATAATTTTTTTTCTTTTTTTAAGAATCTCCCTTTTTCTTTTAAAGGAGATAAGAGGGGCTGAGCTGTTTTTTTAAAAAATTTTGAAATGGGCTTGAATTTTTTTCCATCAGGCTGAATCCTTTTTTTTAATGCTCCAAATTAGGAGGATTATTTATCTATTGATTGGATAAAATTTTTAGATTTTAAATACGGCAATTATTAAGAATATTGCAGGTTTTTTTCCAGGCTTTTATTTTCTTTGAGATTTTTTAAATCTCGTGAGCCAATGAAAATCCAGATATTTGAATTAGCAATAAATCCTTTTTTTTTTTTGAAAAATAGTTCTAAAACTTTGGCTTATGACCCTAACTCTAAATTTTTGTTAGAAGTCCAACAAGAAGAAGAAAAATTACAAGAACGAAAGAAAGAAACTCAAGGTGTTGCCAATTGTAAATTATTCCAAATCTAACCACTCTTTAAAGACAGAAAACGAGATAGAAAATGGCCTCAGCGATATAAAGGTCAGAATTGACCTAGAAGATTCCAGCCATGAGGAAGAAAAAATCAAGGAATCCAATTCAAATGCCGAAGCCATTAGTTGCAAAACAGCCAAATCCCAGAATGAGAGCAATACTCCCCCCAAGATCAAGCCCCCTGACACTCAAATCAACCCTTCTTTCAATCTGGAGTCTTACGACAATCTTTTCTATTATTTGTATTATTATGTAAAATCAGAAAGGAAGATCATCGAGGAAATGAAGGAAAAGGAGTTCAATGGAGAACAGGTGTCTTCATTTAGATTGTATGGCAAGCTGAAGGGGGATGAGAACAATTTCGCTGCTCCAATCTTACCCAAAAGAATCACGAAGGTTGATGAGACCTTGTTTCAAAAGACCAAATTCATTCAGGATTCAGTCAGAAGGAAATTCAAGGAGAACATGGACAAAATGAACAGCACTGCTGAAAAAGACGTGTTGGTCAGAGATTTCTCTAAAAAACATATAAATAAAGAAGAAATTAATAATCTCCTCGAAACAGAATTTTCTTATTATTAAAAAGGGGGAATTTATCTATTAAAAAAATCGATTTTTATGTTCATTATTAATGAAAATTTTTAAGGAAAAAACAAAACAAGCCTCTTATTTTAAACATAAACAATACATTATTAAGTTTCCGATGAATTTCTTATTTATTCTCATTTTTTCATTATATCATGTGCAAAGAGCTTGTTAACAAAATCAAAGCTTTCTGAATGTTCAATATCAATAAAGTATTTGTCCAACACCTCTTTGTTTATATTGTTATAAACTTTTTTATTTTTCAAAAGCAAAATTGATTCCCGCGGGTTAAAGTTATCAGGATCGAAATTATCATACATTTCGTCTAGGTTCTCTTCGCTTTTATGAGATTCATTATTTTCATCTAAAAATATCACTGAATGTTCAGACTGAAAGCTTTGTTTCTTTATCATATAATTATTTTTTTTCTCACAATATGGTGATAACATTGCACTGAACTCTGATAATCTCTCTTCACAATTTAAAGAAAACTCATTATGATGATCCTCAATTTCACCATTTGCGTTCTTCTTTATTGAGCTGTCTACTCGCTCATACACATCCGGTCTCCTGTTTATTGAATTATTCCTAGAATAATTATTATTTTCCACTGTTCCAGTCAAGTTCATCTGAAATTTAACACTTTGTTTCCTAGAGACCGGAGATATATCAGTCGATTCTCTGCTATCTTTCACGGATTGTGCGATATAATTCTGCATCACATTTGTTTCGTTCAGAACGGGTAAACAGATTTTTTTTTTTTCAATAATTTTATCAGGATGTTGTTTCTCTAATTGCTGACATATATGAGCATGTCTTCCAATTAGAACCTTATCTTCATCAGGAATTTCATGATTGTGGTTATGGTGTAAGTGCTGATGATTATGGTGTTGGTTTTGATGATTATTATTATGATTGTTGTTGTTTTCTCCATTTTTCTTCGATGGGCCTTCTATATAATCGCAAATAATTGTCAAAAGTTTGGGATTCTGTCTGTATGTAAAATAAATATAATTTTTTTTGGAGATTTTGTTGTATTCAATAAATGTTAGACATGTCAAATCATTGACATTGCATTTGGATTTAGACTCTTGCAACTTTTCATAATTGTGCTTCAAGTTCCTTTGCGAAAATTTGTTATGTTTTAAATTATTTTTGAAATTTTCTTCCTCTATCAAAGCACAAAACATCACCCTTGCCAAATTTATCACTTTCTTTGAAAGATAAATCTGGTTGATTAATTCTTGGAATTTCAACGGATCATTCAATTTTTTGCTTTTTTCTTCGATTGTCTTTAAAAGATGTGCTAAAAATGGTTGAATTAGAATTTTTTAAAATAATTACGAAAATCTGTAGCTTTTAAAATTTGTTCTTCCAGCAATTTTAGAATTGAAAGTCCAACTTTAAATAATGCCAATGATCCCTGAATCACTAAATTATCCAAAACTATTTCAAATAATTTGCTGTTCAAATTTCTGCTGAAAATGCAAACAAACCAAGGTATTGAAAAGGCCGAACAATCGAGATTGCAATCTTTTAATTTTTTGGATATTTCCGGCAAATTAATTTCTATTAAGCAAGTGAAGATCCGTTGATCGACCAAAATTCCCTCAAGACTCGAATAATAATCCAAAGGCAAAAGGTTTTCTATCAACGAAACCAAAAACCAAAAAGATTCCTTCAAATTTGTAAAAATAAAATATTTTTCTTGTTTACCTCTTCAGAAAAGTTCCTACGACATATTTCCCAAGCAATGAAATTCAATCCTTGACAATATCCGAGATCTGGGTTTCTTCTTGCGTATGCATTTAAAATTTGACGGCATTTGTTCAAAATCAAATAATGTTCTTCTTCTGGATTTATTGGTAGGGTTCTCTTCAAATCCTTGGAAAATTTTAATTATTCGGGTTTAATTTATAAATATACCAATTCAATTATATGAGAAAAAAAATTCGGGCATTGGTTGAGGTTTTCTTTCAAAATTTTAAAATAATTAGGATTTTGGCCCATAAAGTATTTGGCATCTGAAGAAACAAGCCATAACTTTAAAGTTCCTGATAAAAATTTAAACAACAATATTACAAAATACATTTTTTTTGTCTAATCCGATATTTTCATAATTTCTTAATTTTCTTTTCAATATTTTTCTCAGATAGGCGCAGGTAGAGTTATTCTCTGAAAACCTAGAGACTAACTGAAAAACATTCAATTAAAATTTCTAATATTTAGGATTATACATCATTCACAGATAATTTATCTAAGTCTTCTGGCTTTTTCAGGCGAGATTTCATTTTTTCTTCATAATAAAATGCATTTTTCAAGTAATTAAATAGTTCTTTTGAATCTGATTTATTGGTCGCGAAGCTGACGATTATTTTCGGAAATTTTTGGAGGATCGCATAATCAGGAATGTTTTTATTGTTCTGCAAAATCTTAGAGTTAATCGTCCAAAGAAATTTTTTTATTTTTTCTTGAATGATTGACATTAAAATGAGATAATGAAAAACTCTTTTATTATTAAAGAAATTCCAGAAAATAATTTAAACTAAGTCTGATTAAATTTTAAGCTTAAAATAGAATGTCTGTCTTTATTAAAGCTTTCTTTTATTGTCAAAGTCATTGAATTCTTTTTTCTTTTTTTGATTCCGATCATACATTTGAGTATATCTATACTTTCTTTTTTTTCTTTTTTCTTCCTCTAGATAAATAATTAGGGTTTTTTCCAATATATTGTTTTATTATAGAAATAGATCACCTTTATGTTTTGATTTCAAATATTTGAATGCACGATAAAGGAAGGCATATCCTATCAACTTTGAATAATATTTATATTTTTTATAAAAATTCTTTAGTTTTTTTTTTTTTTTTTACTCTGAGAAACATATAAATCGAAGAAACTGAAATCCATATTATATAGATGACATTCATTTGATTGCAGATATATTTTGATGGGTAATCATTTATATTATTTTTCTCATAGAAATCATGGATAGATGAACAAATTGTGTTCAATGTCCAATATCTAACAAAAGCACATTATTTCTTTGGGAAATTTCTCCTATATACTTATTTATCAAGAGAGCAAAGGTAACAATGTATGCGATCAAAATTAAGGTTGAAATAGCTACCATCTATTTATATGAGAAAAACTATAATTTTTCTCGTAAAGTTTTAAAATACATATTTAATGTAAGAAATTTTGACAGCTTTGCTCACTATCATATTTGAAACAATATTCGCGACTGATAAAATTATGAAAATAAACTTCAACTCGCTTTGTTTCGTTACTTGGAAAACAAAATTTTGCAAAAAAGGGCATACAACTTCTAAAAGCTAATTAAATTATTTTAATTTTTGCTTTTATTTTTACGTTGTGATAGCTGTTGTACTTTTTTGACTCATTGATTGACGGATGAAGTTTTGGGTTTGAAAAAAAATTGAAGAGAAAATTATTTGACAGCCATTTTCTAAAAATAAAACTTAAAATGTTTCTTAACCTGAAAAGTAAAACGTTTTTATGGTCATCAAAAAACCAGATTTTTCTAGACTAATTCCATTGGAGGTTTTCATTTATTATTTATTCTTCAAAAGGAAAATAACAAAATTTTTATTTAATATTGTTCCGAATTTAAAAGTATATTATTTTAAAAAAAACAATATGTTAAAAATACGGCTGAAAAATCTTTTAAACGCTTCCCTTTCTTTGCAGGTGAAATGCCCAAAAAGATTGTTTTTTCAAAATTTATCTCAATTTTCAGAACAAAAACCTCCTCAAAAATCCAAAGGTTTTTTATGAACTAACATTTTATTTATTTTAACTCAGGTTTTGAAAAGTTTGAGCGAACACGAAAGGATACAACTAAAACACCACAAGAAGAACTAACAGAAAGAAAGAAAGAGATAAATCTAAAAAATACAGGTTGAAGAAATAATGAATAATTATTTTTATTTTTAATAGAATTCGAGAATGAAAACAAAACAATTAAAGAACCAAGTTTTTCTTATAATCATCTTTAAAATTTGTTTTTTTGTTTTAAAGCACCCCAAAGAGATAATAAAGAACCCAAAAATTTAGAAGGTTTTTTCTTACACATTAAAATTAAGTTTATAAGGAAAAAGGATTTGAAAAATTCCGGCGAAATAAAAATGAAGAAAATAATGTTGAAACTAAAAATGAACAAAAAATTATTCTCGAGGAAAATGTAACTCCAAAAAAACAAGAACAAGAAGCAAAGCCTGAAAACAAGGAAGAAACAACACAAAAAGAATTAAAGAAAGAGCAGCTCAAAGGGGAGAAAAAAAATGATAATAAAAAACAAGCTGAAAAAAACAAAAAACCTCAGCCAAAAAATAATCGCCCAAGTTTTTTCCAAATCAAGATCAACAATGATAGAAAAAAGGAAAAAAATCAAAAGGATGATGATCAAGACTTTAAGCAAGAAAAAAAAGAAGATGGAAATTTAGAAGAACCATCTAAAATAAAGCTTCGTCATTTCCTTTTTGCTGGATTAGTAGGAAGTCTTTTATTATCATTTGTGAGTGAGATTTTTTCAGATAAAAACACGATTACATACTTCGTAAACCAAATTTTATTTTATTATTTCTTTAACAATAATTTTAAGGATTTTGTCAAAAATTATGTGGATCAAAAAAAAGTGCAGACGATTTCTATAAAAAGAGCCCATAAATTTAATAAATTGCAAACGATTGCAACTATAAAAATGAATGATCATAGTTCCAAAAAGCTGATCATTCATAATTTGGATTATTTTCTAAATGACTTGGAAAAGCATCAAACTGAAATGGTTTTTTTTTCCTCAATTTAAATTATTATTAATATTTAAAAAATTTATTAGGGCATGTTGAGGGAAATGTTCATTCCGATAGAATTTATATATGAGCCACAAAAATCTGAAACAAGATTGATTAAAATAGCTTTGTTGGGGGTGTCCCTGTACATTATGTATGTTGTCTTTAAATCAACTAGGAATATGGGGAAATTTTATCAAGGAGGTGGAGGTGGTTCAGATCTTTTTGGAATGGGTTAAAATAGCAGAAAAATCTTTGAGACATTAATTTATTTAGGCAATTCAAATGTCAAAATATTTGGCATCGATAATAATGTCAAGGTGAGATTTAAAGATGTGGCTGGTTTAAATGAAGCTAAAGTTGAAATTTCAGAATTTGTTGATTTCCTCAAGCAACCCACTAAATACAATGAGATCGGAGCGAAATTGCCTAGAGGGGCTCTTCTCACAGGTCCCCCTGGAACAGGAAAAACAATGTTAGCAAAAGTAATTTCATTTAATTAAAGAAATTCGTTTTTTTAAATAATATCAAGGCATGTGCTGGAGAAGCAGGAGTCCCGTTTCTTTACATATCTGGATCTGATTTCGTGGAAATGTTTGTTGGTGTCGGAGCATCTCGAGTGAGAGGTTTCATTTTTTAAAAAAATTACAAAATAAAAGTTAACAATTGCTTTTCTCATAAAAAAGATCTGTTTAGGCAAGCGAAATCAAAAGCTCCTTCCATTATATTTATTGATGAAATAGATGCAGTTGGCAGAAAACGAGAATGTCAATTCTAATTTATTACTATTAATCAATTTTTGTTTAAAAAGCTAAAATGGGACGGTCAAATGATGAAAGAGATAACACATTAAACCAACTTTTAGTTGAAATGGATGGATTTGGAACAAATAGTCAAGTAGTTGTTTTGGCGGCAACAAATAGAAAAGAGTTGTTGGATCCGGCACTAACAAGGCCGGGACGATTTGATAGACAAATAGAAGTTTCCTTACCTGATATAGAAGGAAGATTTTGCATTTTTCTTGTTCATTTGACTCCTTTGAAATTGAATCCTGAAAAACCAAAAGAAGACTATGCTAAACGACTTGCCACATTGACTCCTGGTTTTTCAGGAGCTGATATTGCCAATTTGTGTAATGAAGCTGCAATTCTTGCTTCTCGACAAAATAAAAAACATGTGGATTCGATTGATTTTGAAATGGCAACCGAAAGAATAATTGCAGGTCTTGAAAAAAAAAAGTTTATCTCAGAAGAAGAAAGAAAAACCATTGCAACTCATGAAGCAGGACACGCAGTAATTAGTTGGTTTTTAGAAGGAGGAAACCCTCTATTAAAAGTAAAAAAAATTAATGAAAACTTCTTGGCTAATTATAATTTATTAGTTGACAATCATTCCAAGATCTAAAGGCTCCCTTGGTTTCGCTCAATATCTTCCAAATGAAAGCACATTACAAACAAAAGAAGAGTTATTGGATCAAATATGTTGCATTTTGGGAGGAAGATGTTCAGAAGAACATTTTTTTGGAAAAGTAAAAGATTTAATTCGTTTTCAAATATTCTAAATTGCCATAGATTACAACTGGAGCTTATGATGACTTAGATAAAGCTTACAAATTAGCTAATGCTATTGTGACCAAGTTCGGAATGAGCGAGGAAATAGGTTTTATTGGATACACGGAAGAAGAATATAAGAAAAATTATTCCGATTATACACAAGACGTTTATCATCATAAATTTCTTTTTAAAAAATTAAGTATTTTTTAGTTGATCGATAAGGAGATATCTAAAATCATCAAGGAATGTTCTGAAAAAACAAGACTCCTCATTTTAAACTATAAGAATCAAATTGAAAAATTAAGAGACACTCTCTTAGAAAAGGAAACATTGGATCTTAATAACATAATCGATGTTTTAGGAGAAAGGCCATTCGCACCAAAATCCAATTTCAAAGCTTATCTGAATTCCAAAAGAGAAATGAAAACAGAAGCTTCTTCTGCCACTGCTTGATTTTTGAAAAAAATATTATAGCAAACTTATTATAAAAAATCTTTTGAATTTAATTTTTTCTATTTTCTATTTAAAATATTAAAATAATAAGGATTTCGATACTGAATATGTATTTGAAGAGTTTCCCCTATTATAATATTCAATCCATCTATCATTTAATGCTTGTTCCTGTCTAAAATTGCCATCTTTCTTCCTCAGGTCATCCTTATCTTTCCATCCTTCAATGTCTTCTAAAACCTCTTTCGGCCCATCTAAACTTCTCATTACACTTGTTTTTAAAGTCTCCAAATCTGCCAGGCCCATAGGTATTGGTTTTTCCACAACAAACCATTTCAAAGGTTCATCGCAAGGAGGATTTGTCAAGGAGCCTATATAGCTAAAATAATTGAATCCTTTTTCGGCCATGATTTCTGATTCTTGAAATTTGAAAAGGTCTCCAAGGCTCAAATCTTTAGCTTTATTGTTGTCAGCAAGATTAATATTTTGATTGATACCTTGAGGAATATTTAAAACATTCATTTTATTTAGAAACAAATTTTTGGCTCCTGGGGTTTCCTTGATCAAAAATGCTAATCCTGCTTTTTTACGAGAATCCCCTTCTGAAACAGCTTTATAAATGATTTGCAGCTCCATTTCATAAACTTCATCATCAATACGATGTTCATTAGGAAAATGAAAAAGGACTTCGTATGCCACATATTCAGTTGCATCATAATCAATTATGCTGGCCAAAACGAAATCATCACAATTGTTCACTTTTTGATTATCGCAAGAAAGTTTAAAGATATTCGGCAAAATGCTCAGACTTAAAGACTTTGCTTGAATTATTGGGAAATCAAAAATTGCAGGAATTGAAATTGGCCGAATTTTATTATATTTTCGTTTTATGGTTATTGGACTTTGAGAAAAACTTTCAGAGCACTTGCAAACCCAATCTGCACCATGTACTTTATAGCTCCAATCTTGGTTGCAAACAGGCGTTGGGGTCGGAAAAAGCCAAATTGGTTGATCTTCAACAATATCTTCAACTGTAACTAATTTGACTTCATGTTGTCTTAATTTTTTTGATGGGGTGTATTTTGGAAGCTTGGAATTTTGAATTTCAGATTCATGAAATCGGTTTTGTTCATTGTCATTGAATGAAGCTTTTTTCTCTTTCAAAAATAAATTTGTAATTAAAGAGAAAAATTGTTGTTTTTGCAAAATATCCTGAGAGCATAAGACCCAAATGTTGCGAGTTCCATAAATTCTTAAGCAAAGTGGGTTTAAATCCTTAACTGCCTTCATCATAATGGTGCCGATAACTATCATGTCATATTTCGTTTGTGTATAATATAAATTATTTTTCACTAGTCTGAAATAAAATGAATCTTTTGTTGGGGGTGAGTTAGGAATTTTCGAATTGAAAAAGGGGTTGACTCTAAAGTTCCCTATTGAAAAATAAATAAAATTTTGTCTATTATTTTTGAATAAAAACCAGCCGATGACATGCGAAACCAACCCTCATAAAGAATTTTTGGGGATAGTGCATCCAAAAGCAATTCATTCTTCTTATTTTTTCTTGTGGATTGATCAAATCTCAGGCTCAGTGGCAAAACATCTTGATTGACTATAAAAAAAATTAAAAAAATAAAGAAATTTCTCAAATAAAACTTCATTTTTGAACTAGTTTTTGCAAATTAAATTTTGATTTTAAATATTGTTTTTTGACTTAAATTATCATCCATGATTTAACTTTAATTTCAATTTTTTTTTTTAATTATGGTTCTCATTATTTTTTTAAATGATATCGCAGCTAAAGCATTGATTTGAGTCCATGATCATGAATATATTAGGACTCGACAAAAATTTATCAAACAATTGATAAATTTGTCTTCTATTCTCATAAGTAAACCTGTAAAAAGTCATCATCATCAAAACATTAAAGAAGACATGTCGATCCATAAACAATTCTGGTTTCGTTTGTTTCTTTAGCTTAATAGCAGGTAAAGCGTCTTTTTGAATTAAATGATTGCTTAACATTGCTATGTATTCTAAAAGTCTCATTTGTTCTTCATTATATGGAATGCCTCTGATGATTTCATCATATTTCATCCAATATTCATTTTGCAATGGCCAGTAGGTCTTACTATTATCCATGATAGTGCTCTTGATAAAGAAAAATTGATGAATATTTTTCGGTATACATATCCACCCTAAAAACAAATAAAAAAAGTAAATTAATTTAAATCAAATTTCAACCCAAATTATTCTTGTTATGCGAGATCCAATATAATTTTTCGAGCTCCGCCCTTCCTTCAGCTGTGTTGGCGAACATATTAAGAATGTAAATGCAGGTTCCTCTTAATGATAAATATTGATGCTGTTCCGCCATTTTCACCAAATCTGGAATCAATTTCTTTTGAATAATTAAAGCGATCCCTTTTTTATTTCTTCCAATATGGCCTAAAGCCCAAAGTGCTGCCCTTTTATGCAAAATAGAGCAATCTGGATTCCTCACATCAGCAATGAAAGACTCTAAAAATTTGGTTTTCTTCAATAATTCAACACCTTTCTTGGTTTTAACAAGCTCCCCGAAGATGTGAGGAGGCATTTTTTGAAAGTTTCCTCGATGGCGACCTAGTTTCAAAGTTAATTTAATTGATTCTAACCTGATCCGATCTTCTTTGGGGAAATGGTCGAAAATAAAGCTGATTCCATTTTTTTCAATTATGAACTGCCCATTAACATAAGATGACAAATGTTTTTTATCATTGAAATCGCATCTTGTATAATAAGGTTCATTGACTTCACGACAGTTATTATCAATGAAACATCTTCCAATAGTTAAATACATTTTGATGACAAATTGAGACTCTGAACTCAAATAACTCTTTTCATAATTAGCCGATTGTGAAAACGAGGGTTTCCCGATCAATGCAAATTGGTTGGTGTGTCCGAAATACTCGATATTGATGGACATTGGCAATATGCCTTCATATTCTTGACTTTCAAAAAGAACGTACATGCACCAAGGCATTCTTTGAATGAGACCCAATGCAACGAAGGATGATTCAGGATTATTTAAAAGATCGGGAAATTTGAAAGTATTAGAGGAATCTTCATTTGCAACAAAGTTCAGAGCATTCATAAGGCATTTTTCCACTTTGACAACATATTCTACATTTTCTTCTTTTTTCCATTTCTCCAATTCCTCCAATGTCCAGTTATTCACATTCGTCAAATATTCAAATCCTTGCTTAATAGATAAAAGAGTTATCAGAAAATTTTTGCCATTTTTGCCTAGATCAATCAATTTTGGCCATCTTTCAATGAACATATGCATAAAATCCGGATCTTGAGTGATTTCCTCAATGACAGATAAAGCTATTTGAGAAATATCTTCATCACTATATAGCTTTGTGACCAATAAGTCGATTCCCCATTTGGAAAAATCATTGAGCTCTGATCTATATAGTAAGCGCAATAAATCCAACCCAGCTTTTATAAGATTTTTTGAGCCATTTTCCAAACAGAACTGCAAGAATTCTCTTGAACGACCTTCTTTTCCATAATCTAAACAGAATAAAACCAATATTAAAATGTGGTCTCGTTTCCCAGATTTGTCAACCAGAGCCATTAATGATTCAAACATTCGAAAAGTGGCCAATAAATCTAATCCATGTTTCGTGCTCGAAAAGAGTCCAATCCATGATATATATTCTCTGATCATTTTTTGCGAAAAGTTATCAGGACTCAAGTAAGCAGAAAAGGTGTTTTGAGGATCATTAATGGTTTCTGGTTTGAGAAGAAGGGCAAAATCTGCCAAAAAGCTTTTAGGTAAGTAAAAGGACTCAACCGCAGTAAACAAGAGATTTCTTCCTTCTCGTGATTTTAGGAGGAATTTCAACAGAAGATATCCGGTTTTGGCATAAATGAAATTTTCTTGTCTCCAATCAAGATTAATAAAAGCTTTTTTGGAAGGTTGATAATAGGAAAGGAGCTTTTTTAAAAATTTATTCTTAATTGCTTCGTTGAATCTTTGCTGATTATTCAAGAAGGTCTCTATGATTTCTAATATTATGTTCCAATTCCATTTTTGATAATCTTTTTGCGAGGTGACATTTGAGTTTTTCATTAATATTGTGAATTTCTCATTATCTGTTTCACTTTCTTTCTGAAATCTGATTTTTCCTATGGTTTCGTTATTTATGCGATGACTTGGCAGACCCAACGGTGTACTCAAATATAGGTTTTCAATCGCATATAAAAAAGGACTAGAAAAATTTTTCTTCTTTTTGTCAGAATAACTATCAAATAAATAATTTCCCATCGTATTGACGATTCCTCCAGACCAGGCCTTCAACTCAACCAATAGACTATCATTTTGATCTGCACTAGCAATCAAAAAATTGGCGTAATTTTGGCAATTTGGCAACAAATTATGCATCAAACAAGTCAAGTCTTTCTTGAAACGTTGGGCAGGTCCAGCAATTTCTGGATCATCTAGTCCACTCAATTCTAGCAAAACCTTATATAAATCGCAATCTAAAAGTAATTGGATCAACATCACCAAATAATAATTCAATAAATTCTGGACTCGGAATACTTCCAATGACATAGTTGGTTGTTTAGAGCCAATTTCCAAAATTTCTGCTAAAATATCATAAATTGCTGTCCTGATGACTGGTTTGATGGGCTGTCTTAAAGCCATTATCATTGATTTTAGAGCCGTTCTTTCATTGCCCAAATAAATAAGTCCATGCCAACTTTTCAAAATCGTTATCATGGCCTTTTTTGCTAAGTTCAATTGGGCCTCAAATTTCATTGCGGTGTTCTTGCTTTTGTCTTTGGAGTCGACAGGTAGGTCAACATCGGTAAATATGGAAAAGAGTTTTGGAAGGTCTAAATGAAGACGGATTATATTACGATAATTTGGATCATTTATCAGGAAAAGCAAAGTCATTATTATCGATTCTGAATTTTCTGCCACAACAGGATCTAAGACTGATTCTATCAATAATTTTAACCCACCCGACCAGGCACAAATTTCAGGAGCCCCTATTTTTTAATTAGATAAAATTATTTAAAAGTAAAACCCAATGCCAAGCTTTTCAAAGTTTCAATCGCAGCTTTCTTTAATTGATCATCAGAGGATTCAGCAAAAGCAACCAAAGAATTCGCCAACATCTTAGGGAATGTTTTCGGCGATATTTCAATCCATTTACGGATGAATTTCACATTTTGAATGATCTCATAAATGATTGATCCCCCTGGATTCGAAGCGTTCCCTTTGCCAGAATCTTTTTCTCTTGTGTCTCTTTCTAAGGATTTGGCTATGAAAAAAGGAACGTGCTTTTTCTTGTAAAGCTCAAGAGTTTCTTGAGAGTCCATCAAATATCTAAAAAACTTGATTGCATTCTGGCGAATGATTGGTTTCGGGTCAATCAGAAAATTTCTCATTATGTTGAAAATGTTTTCATTAATTAATTTTTGTAGTGTTTTGGTGGCTTTTTTGTCTATTAAAACTTTGATGTGCCGAAGGAGCTCTATTGTATAGCTGATTTTGTTTTCCTCAAATTCCTGCAAACCTTTTTTGTGCGCAAAGTACCTTATGATCTTAAGGCATTGGCTGATTGTTTCTTTTTCAAGATCCATGAATTTTGAAATTTTTGATTATTAATTTTATTTCTGAACTTTATCATTTTTTTCAAAATAAAGCGAAAATTTAATGTTTATTTTTTGGAAATATTAAAAATTTATATTTTAAAAAAAAAAATAATCACCATGTTACAAATCGTTTGAATGCTTGACAAAAACTTTTCTTATAGAAAAATGCAATTTTGATGATCGACTACACTGTAAAAATAACTGAAATTACGGAGATAAAACAGAAAATAAAAATACCTCAGTAGAACTTAAATCAATTGCTTTTTGAAAATCAAAAGTGGCTTGAATATATTTATTTAAGCTTTGATAACTTTCTCCTCTCCACCTGAAGATTTCCTTTGAAATTATTAGGGTTTGCGTCAATCAATTAAAGTTACTGCCAAGCTTTCATTCTTTTTGTCTTTTTTGTCTTTTCCTTTTTTTTTATCAAAATTTTTCAAATAATCATTTAGTTTATCAATAATCTCATCATATTTCTCCTGTTTTTTCATATTTAATATTTCGTCTTTTAGTTGTTGGAAGGTTTGTTGAGTGGGTTGATAATTTTTACGATCAAAATCATCTTCTTCTTTTTCCTCCTCCTCATCTTCTTCTTCTTCATTTTCTTCAACCTTTTCGATCTCCTTATTTTCAGGATTTATCTCCCTGCTTTCTTCCAAATCCACATTCTTTAAATGTTTCGGATCATTTTGTAAAAGATTAACTTTTTGAGACGATAATTCATTTATTTTTGGACTGTTTAAAGAATTTTTTTCATATTTATCAAGTTTGATTGAGACACTTTTTGCAACTTTTTTCTTGGAGGAAGATTGTTTCTAAAAAAATTAAAAATGAAATTTAAAATAGAAGTTTATCAATAATGCTACTTCTTCTTCACTGGTCACCACATTCAATCTGATTTCATTTAATGTTTCTATCATTATTTTAATTTAATTATTGATCCCGCAATAATTCTTGATTATTCGAAATTTTATTAAATTTTTCTAATTTTTGTTTTCATTTATGATAATTTTTTTGAAATTTGATTCGCTTTGTTTTTAATTTTTTATTAATTTTCACCACATCAAATATTTGGCAACTTTTCCATTGGGATCCTTTCTTGTCAAATATTTCCTTGTTTCATTGAAAGCAATAAGACAAAACCCGCTTCCCAAACATGGATACCAATATTTTCTATCCAAATCGACAGTTGAAAAAACATTTTGAAATTCAGGAATATAAACAATGATCAGCAATATCGCAACTTCAATCAAAACACCATAATTGGTCATTGAATTCTTCCACCCATGAGTCACAATGGATTGTTGTCTTGTTTTACACATCCAAATATTAAAAAATTGCCCCATAACACATGTAACATACCACGCAGTCGACGCTGTATTTAAAATCAAAATTTGTTCTTCCACACTATAAACTCTTCCCGAAATAGATGTATAATTGGAAGATGTACTGCTATCAAAATATGTTGGAGCTAAGTAAAATAACTCACTCATTCCTAATCCGTTATCGCAATACACCCAAAAATATGCCACAAAACAAAAAAAAGCTTCAATCATTCCTGCTTGGAGATATGAATATGATAAGAGACGATAAGACATTAATCTATCAGTCTCTAAATTTCTTGGAGGGCGATTTAAAATATCTTCTTCAGCTTCTTCATATGCCAATGAAATTGCTGGAGCTAATTCTGTGCCCAAATCTACTGAAAGCATTTGTAGAGAATTAAAACCTAATATTAAAAAGAAAATTTAAAATTCATGCACTTTTTTTTAATTTACCGAGAGGCAATCCAAATGCTACGTTTAAAAGGATGGGTGCAAGTTCAAGGATGCAATGAGTGAGAGTATAAACAATTGTTTTTTTTAAATTATCAA
>Ga0302186_10000281_pt1 | contig 46309 bp, 43 predicted proteins | sample II_Bog_E1_2_FD_198782 | JGI IMG/M metagenome (GOLD analysis project Ga0302186, IMG submission 198782) | Peat permafrost microbial communities from Stordalen Mire near Abisko, Sweden - II_Bog_E1_1 | ecosystem: Environmental > Terrestrial > Soil > Wetlands > Peat | place: Sweden: Abisko...
ACAAAAAATAATACTTTACATGATAAACATCATCATATTTCAATCTATTCTCCAAAATGAACTTGCACAATATTTGGAAATTTATCACCAATCATACGTTTCCCAGTAGGTCCAATATGTCCATAAAAATAACTATATGCATCCATCCAATTATTATAATTTATAAATTCTGTTTTTTTAATATGTACATGATCGAGCATAAAATATACATAATTATCAGAAACTGCAACAGGATAAGGCACATCATTATTACTAACCAATGAATAATATTCAATTATTACATCATTATCTGGAGTATCAAATTCATAAATACTATCTCCAATATAAACATATTTATTACCTTCAATGTTAACTAAAACAGAACTACCATACTCAAATGAATAATATTCTGTTCTTCCTATTCCTGGAAATACTCTACTTGCATGTTTATATTTTGCAATTAAATATCCTTCTTCATTTGAATACACATTAACATGATTATTTTTCTTTTTATGAATAACAATAAAAGGTCTACATCCATTATCATGTGTAATATATTTTTTATTGCCCTTACATAATTTTTTAATAATTTTTTTAGATTTTGTTCTACCTTGTAATATTTTCCAATAACCTTTTGTTGCAATATTTATTGCATCTGTTGTGTCCAATTGAATCATATAACTACGAAAATATGTATCACATGCATTTATATCCCAACTATTTTTTAAATTATTACTTAAATCATTGGCTGCATTATTCACAATTTCTACCCTATTTTTTGGATTATTATTACCATCTTCTTGATCAAATAATAATACATTGTTCAATTCCAAAACATCCAATACTTTTGTTTGTATGTCACTCATGATATAATTTTGAATTATATTTTTGTGTGGACTTTTATATTTAATATTTCCTTCATCAATTCTTTTTTTACTTTTTTTTCTGTGTGATAAAAAATAGTCAAGTTTTCCAATCCAAACACTACGAATCGCATTGGATACCATAAATCTATCATATACATATTCATATTCATCACTATGTATTTTTGATGAAAGAATCTGTTCATACTTTGGATGACTTTTTTCAATTATCAATATAAGTTTATATGGATATTTCATAATCACAAAATATTCTCTGAATGAACTCCTAATCACTTTGTTGAATCTTTTATTTACTCTTGATAAAGATAATAAATCTTTGTCTGGTAATTTGCCACCTATATAATTTATCAAATTCTTACATAATATATCCATTTTATTTTATTTGATATATGAATATATTTATCATATAATTTTATTTTCAACTTTTTATATTCCCAAAAACACTTTCATGAATCTGTCCATAACTTTCTCAGGAGTATAATTTTGATATGCATTCCAATTATCTTTTGATCCAATAATAGTTCTAATATTTTTAAATATATCAATCAATTCATTTTCATTGTTAAATATAAGTGCCTTATCTCCCAAAATATCAATATGTGCTGAATCCCCAGACAAAGTGGTAATAATTGGTTTATTCAAAGTGGAAAATTCACCAACAGCTAATCCAAATGTTTCACCATCACTTCTTCCATGTATCATTGCATCACATGTATTAATGAATTTCACTTTTTCATTCAAATCAATAATACAATTCAAATAAATTATTCTTGGATGTTGATAAAACTCACATGTATTAACAAATAAAAAATAAATATCTTTTTTAGCATCTAAAATTTGTTTTATTACATTATGTACCATATCAATATCAAATTGATGATATCCACCGTATCTACCTATAACAATAACATTGTCTGGAATATTCAATGTATTTCTCATATTATCATTATGTTTTGGTATATTAATCATATGTGGTACATAATCGACAATATTATTATATTTATTTGCTAAAAATTTAGATATTGCAGCACATTTTTCACCATGTGGCTCAACAGTGAAAACACAATGAACTAAATTTTTGCAGTTTTTTACAAATTGATCATCTTTTTTACCATATTTAATATTGTACAAATAATCTATTTTTTCATCAATAATAATATTTTCTATGTCAGAAAATTTATCATATGCATAACATGTGAATCTATCTGTGAATTTTTTAATGACATTTATTGAATTACTCATATTATTTTTATTGTAAAATATTATGCTTTTATTATTATATATTTTTTCATTATAATATGCATAATCATACAATGCAATTTCTGTTCCTCTTTCACACAATTGATTGCTATGAAAACCAATTGTTATATGTGTTATTACTTCATTTATATTCATGTTATATAATAATATGTATTTATGTTATTTTTTAAACATGTTCAACACATCATGAAAAAATTGATATAAATATGCAATAAAGCGTTCATCATAATAATATTAAATAAATGTCTATGAAGAACATAACTGATAGTTCTGATGAAATAATAAAATGTTATTTTCTTATTTTACCAATATGTATATTTCAACATCTGTGTGACAAATATTTGAATTTTCCAAATATCAAAAATTTAAGACAAACAAACAAAAAATGCAATAAAATAAAAATAAAAAGTTTTGATGGATTGGACATTAAATATATCAAAAAACTAAATAATGATATTATCAGACATTATCCTCATTTGGAAATTTTAAATGTAAATAATAATATAAAAGTAACAGATATAAATCATTTAAAATATTTAAAACAATTAAATGCATCTGGCAATATGTGTGGAATATCAGATGAAAGTATTAAACATCTGACAAATTTGGAAATACTTGGTATATTTGGTAATCATCAAATAAAAAATATTAATCATATGGTAAATTTAAAGATTTTAGATATGAGTACTAATTTTGAAATAAGTGATAAAAATATCAAAAACCTGACAAATTTGGAAGAATTAGATATGATTGGTAAATCACAAATCACAAGTATCAATCATTTGCAAAAATTAAAATATTTATGGATTGGATCTAAAATAAATAATGATGGGATAAAAAATCTTACAAATTTGGAACAATTAAGTATTGAAAGAAATATGAATGTAACAGACATTAATCATATGAAAAATTTAAAGATTTTGAGAGTATCCACTGGAAGTAATCTTAACAATAAAAGTATTAAAGATCTGACAAATTTGGAAGAATTATACACTAATTACAATCCAGATATTACAAACATAAATCATATGAAAAATCTCAAAATTTTAGAAGCATCCTCAATGGAATTTAATGGAATTTGTGGTATAAGTGATGAAAGTATTTGTGAACTTGTAAACTTGGAAAAATTAACTGTTAATGGTAACGCAAATGTAACAAATGTAAATCACATGACAAAATTAAAAATATTGTTTGCATCATGTCAATTTGAGGAATGTGGAATAAATGATTTTGGCATTAAAAATTTGATTAATATGGAAGAATTATTTGTTGATAATAATAAAAAAATAACCAATGTAAATCACATGAAGAAACTTAAATTTTTAGCAGCAAGTAACAATTGTGGAATAGATAATAATGGAATAAAAGACTTGGAAAATCTATTGAATATTTGGAATAATAATAATGAGAAGCTAAAAGGTAAATATAAAAATACAGGATATAAATCAACTCCAAATGAATTTTGGATTGGGTATTAAAAAACAAATGCCTGTTTTAAAAATTGCAACGAAAAAAAATGATCAAGTATATTATCCAAAAATAATAAATACTAAAAAAGTTTCTGAAAAAAATATATGTTCATTGCAATAAAAAGATATATTATTTTGTGCGTGGTAATAATATTCCAAATAAAATTGATAAAATAATTAAATAACAGTTCTTTTATGTACATATAAATATTTCATAATTATGTCAAACTGTAATTTCATAAATATGCCTTCATGTATCATACAGCACATTTGTGACAATCATTTGGAATTCCCAGATATCAAAAATTTAAAACAAGTGAATAAAAAATGTAATAAGATAAAAATAAAAAATTTTAATGGATTATCAAAACAAGTTCTTTGCAAGTTGACAGATGTTATCATTAAAAATTATACGCATTTGGAAACATTATATATAAGCAACAAAAATACTAATCTAACAATTGTTGATTATATTGATACTCTTGATAAAAATGATCCATACACAATATGTTTGAAAAAATTTAATGAAAATATTAAAGGAACATAAACCAAAAATGAATTATATGAAAAATATATATTTTATACTTTCAATTGCAGATATTGGTTTAATGGGAATATTACTTAATTTTAAAAAATATGCATAAATCGCTAAAATAATTAAAAATAACAAAAAATTGATATTATAACATAAATAATACTTTTTCATATAACAATACAATTATATTATGACTTCCAATGATTCAAAAATCAACTTCAAGGACTTGCATCTAAAGATCAACTACCATTTCATGGACTTGCCTGTATGCATCTTTCAACATATATCTGATAAATATCTAAATTTCAATGATACCAAACATCTAAAACAAACATGTAAAAAGTGTTATAGAATAAAAATAAAACATTTCAATGGATTACCAATGAGAATATTATACAGACTAACTGATGATATTCTCAAAAATTATCCTCATTTGGAAATATTGCATGCAAATTATAATGAAAAAATTACAAATATAAATCATTTGACAAATTTACAAGTATTACATGCAATTGGAGCTTCATGTGCTATATCCGATGAGAATATTAAAGACTTGGTAAATTTAAAAGAGTTACATATCAGTTACAATGATAAAATAAAAGATATTAATCATTTCAAAAATCTCAAAGTATTGTGTGCAAGTAAAGAGTGTGGACTAAACAATAAAAGCATAAAAAGTCTAGTAAATTTGGAAAAATTAGATGTCAATGACAATCCGGATATCACAGATATTAATCATTTGCAAAATTTGAAAATTTTATGTGCTTCTTGGAATTCTGGAATTGACAATAATAGCATCAAAAATTTAAATAATTTGGAAGAATTGTATGCATGGAACAATAAAAATATAACCAATGTAAATCACATGAAAAAATTAAAAATTTTAAATGCAAATGATGATTGTGGAATTGATGAAAATGGTATTGCTGACCTATTTGATTTGGAACAATTGGATTCCAAAAACAATAAGAAGATTTTAAAAAAATTTGAAATAATATGACAATTAATAGTTCTTTTATAATAAATATATACATATATGTCACATATTACATATTCACAGCTAAAACTCAACCACCCAAAAATCACCATAAAGGATATAATCTTTAATGACTTACCTCCATGCATTCTTCAATATCTTTGTGATAAATATTTGGATTTCAAAAACATCAATAATTTAAGGCAAACATGTAAAAAGTGTTATAAAATAAAAATTAAAAATTTTAATAGTTTGCCCAAAAGTACCATAAGTAATTTAACTGATGACATTCTCAAACAATATCACCATTTGGAAATATTAAATGCATACGATAACCCTAATATAACAAATATAAAACACATGAAGAACCTAAAAGTACTAAAAGCAAAAGGAAACATATGTGGAATAAATGATGAAAGTTTAAAAGATTTGGTAAATTTGGAAGTATTAAGTGTAAGTGATAATCCACATGTAACAAACATCAACCATATGCAAAATTTAAAGGTTTTAAAAGCAAATATTGATTATGGATATCATCAAAAATTCCATTGTGGAATAAATGACAAAAGTATCAACGAATTAATAAAGTTAGAGGAATTGCACATATGGAATAACAAAAATGTAACAAATCTTAATCATATGACAAAATTAAAAATATTAAATGTAGCAGAAAATGATGGTATTGACGATATTAGTATTAAAAATTTAATAAATCTGGAAAAATTATATATGTGTGGAAATGAAAAAATAAAAAATATAAATCATTTGATAAATTTAAAATATTTGGATATAGATTGTTGTGATATAAGTGATAATGGTATCAAAGATTTAATGAATTTAGAAGAATTGCATGTGAATAACAATGAAAATATATCTGATCTGAATCATTTCAAAAATCTAAAAATTTTACATGCAGTGGGCGAATATTGTGTCATAAAAAATGATCATATTAAAGATTTGGTTGACTTGGAAGAATTGTACATAAGTGAAAATAATAATATAGCAAACATAAATCATATGACCAAATTAAAACGTTTGAGTGCATATCTCAATAAAAACATAAGTGATGATGATATTAAAAATCTTTTAAATATAGAGCGTTTGGATGTGTGGGGTTGCCCAAATATAACCAATGTAAATCATATGAAAAAATTAAAAATATTATGTGCAAGTAATGATTGTGGAATAAATAATAAAGGTATTGAAGAATTGGTTGATTTGGAAGAATTAAATGCATATGGTAATGATAAAATAATAAATGTAAATCATATGGCAAATCTAAAAATATTAAATATTGGTGACTGTAAAATGGGTGATTTTGGAATAAAAGAACTAACAAATTTAGAACAATTATTTGCAGAAAAAAATAAAAATATAATAAATATCCATCATATGAAAAAATTAAAAGTCTTGGATATTTCAAATACGTGTGGAGTGAGACAAGATGGTGTAGAACATTTGGTTGATTTGGAAGAATTAAATGCATCTGGCAATCATAAAATAATAAATGTAAATCATATGACAAAACTCAAAAGTTTACATGCCACTGGAGGTTGTGGTCTTGGAAATGATGGAATTGCAAATTTGAAAAACTTACAAAATTTTAATTCAAATGGAAATCATAAAATAACAAAAAAGTCTGTGGTTGGAACAATTAATAAAAATATTTATCACAAAGATAAATATTTTTATTAATTAAAATATCATATATGGACCATTATCTAGTGCAACAGCGTAGGAATCAATTCCTATTGTAGATGATAGTGATGATAATAATCTTGACGATTATTATGACATTCAAATAAAATTTCATTTATCATAAAAAAAATGATTATTTTACATAAAGAGATCATAATAATTACTATGATAAATATATGGAAGTAAGACATAATATACAACTTAATGAAAATGGATTATATGCAACAAAATCATATAATAAAGATGATTTAATACACGAATTAGTGGGAGAAATTTTTGATGAACCAACAAGAGAAACAATAAGAATATCTGATAATGAACATATTCATGACATGTTTGGAATGTATATGAATCACTCTTTTGAACCATCATGTTATATTAAAGAAAATAAAGTAATGGCAATTAAAGATATTTATCCAAATGATGAACTAACTTTTAATTACAATGATAATGAGGTAGATATGGCATGCCCATTTGAAGTTGATGGTATTTTGGTTGCAGGTAAACAATAAAAATTATTTACCATTTCTTCATTAAAAAATTGAATATTTTAATGTATGATCATATTATTAATTATCATATATATTACAATGGGTATTAAACAATCCAAATCTAAAAATCATAAATATAAAGAATATGATACAATTACATTTGAAAGTGGAGATTCATATGAAGGATCATTCAAAGATAATGTTGCAGAGGGTTTTGGAGTTTATAAATATGCAAATGGATTAATATATACTGGTGATTTTAAAAACAATCAAATGTGTGGTAAAGGACAAATAATATATCCAAATAGTTCTATATATGAAGGTGATGTATTAAATAACAAAAAACATGGTTTTGGGATATTTAAATATTTTACTGGTGGTATATGTATTAGTACATATGAAGGTACATTTCATGATGATAAGATGGATGGTGAAGGAAGTTTAGTGTATCCAAATGGAAATGTTTATATTGGACAATTCAAAAATAATAAAGCATCTGGAAAAGGTATATATGCATCTAAGAATGATGATGAATATCAAGGAGAATTTAAAGATAATAAATTTTCTGGATATGGAATTTTGAAAACAAATTTATTTGTGTATATGGGACATTTTAAATATAACAAAAAAGATGGACATGGTTTGGATAAATATTCAAATGGTGATATATATGAAGGTGAATTCAAAAATAATAAAAAACATGGTCTTGGCATATATAAATATACAAATGGAGATATTTATGATGGAATATATGATAATGATGAACAAACAAATCGAGGTATCTATATATACTCTAACCAAAAAAGTACTATTGTTTCACTAAATGGAAATATATACACTGGGAAACTAGAATATGATATTTCAAACATTAAATTAAAAAATAATCCAAACGACAAATTATCTATGAACACTAATTCTGATTCTAACAATGATTCTTCTGAAAAAACATGTTGTATTTGTTTGGATAATAAATGTGATTGTACATATACATGTGGTCATATGTGTATATGTACACCTTGCTCAATCAAAGTAAAAAATAATAATTCCAAAAAATGTCCAATTTGCCAAAAAGAAGGTAATATTATCAAAATTTATTTATAAGAAAAATTAAAAAGACAATCTTACAATTGTTTCGTTGACGCTCAGCTCATTACATTCACAAAACTCACTAATTATGAATTTTATTTTATCATTTATTTATAAGAAAAGTTGAAAATGTGATTAACTGAACATCTTATAAATTTAAATATCATATAAAACCAAATAATGGCAGAATATGATTACATTGATGATGATTCAACAGTTGAGTATGATGAAGATTATGAAGAGTTTGTGCAAGATATATATGAGAATATGCCAATCATTGATTCAATTAAATATAAAACAAATACAATATTAGATCTAACTAATTTAGTCATTATAGAAACACTTTCAGAAGAATTTATTAATGATTTAGTTGAAGCAATAAAACAAAATAAATACATACATAGCATATTCATAAAAACAAATTATTTTGATTATGAATCTTTCAAAATGATAATGAATGCAAAAACATATAGAGCAATATCAATTTGTGGAAATAATTTATACACAGATATTTTTCTCAAAGAATACAATAATAATAATTTAAAAATATTATTTTTGCAAGATCTCACATTGGATGTTTGTAATTTTATTGATAGAACAACATCTTTAGAAGAATTACACATTAATTGTTGTTTAGGATTACACACATGTTACACTCATAACTGTATTGATAACTCTAGTGAAAATATTGATAAATTTATTACTTCTTTATCTTTGAGCAAAATAAAAATATTAAACATGAGTAGTTTAATTGCTCAATATAACATGATAAACAAAATTATCCAACATACAAAAATTCAAAATTTCAATTACACAGTATATAGTGCATATATAAATTATGAATTATTATATGACAATCTAAAAAAAAATTCATTTTTATTGGATTTAAAAATAAATAAACACAATGATAAACAAATCCGTAAAATGCTAAAAAGAAATCAACTTGCAATATTTACATCTCTTTTATGTATAAAAAATACTATTAAAAACAAAATAATTCCAAAATGTGTTATTGAAAATTGTTTACTTCCATATATCATTCATTTATAATAAAAATCAATATCATCAAAATATAATTTGTCATATTGATTTATGTGTTTATTTTAACATTTAATATTCTTCCACAATTTTAAAACAAATATAATGTCATTGGATATCAAATCTCTAGAAGTACAATTGAGTCTTGGTAGCAAGTCTAAACCACAAAATACATGTTATTTTACATTATTACAGTCAAAGAGCAGTTGCTATTTCATGGACTTACCACCATGCATCATTCAACATATTTGTGATAATTATTTGGAATTCCAAGATATCAACAATCTAAAAAAAGTAAATAAAAAATGTAATAAAATAAAAATCAAACATTTCAAACAAAATAGTAAAAATCAAAATAAAATTAATCAAAATAAAATTAATCAAATGCCAATAATATTCAATTCTTATATCAATCATAAAAAATCAAAAATAAATTACCCAAACAAAATTGAAAAAAAACTAACTGATGAAATATTATTGAATTTCCCATTCTTGGAAATATTGAATGCATGTGATAACAATAAAATCAAAAATGTAAATCATTTGAAACATATGAAAATATTGAATGCTTCTTTGCAATGTACAATAAATAATATTGATGGTCTTATTTATTTAGAAGAATTAGATGTCAGCAATAATAATAAAATAAAAGAAATCAGACATCTGAAAAATCTAAAAGTTTTACATGCATCCAATCATTCAATTATGTATAAAAATTGCAACATATCTGATGATGATATTATAAATCTAACAAATCTAACAGCACTACATGCATCAAATAATTCAAAAATCAAAAATGTAAATCATTTCACAAATCTAAAAATATTAGATGCTTCTTCCCAATGTGGAATTTCAGATCAAAACATAGAATCTTTAATTAATCTAGAAATATTAAATGCAAATGATAATCCAAAAATAACCTTTGTAAATCATCTGCAAAAATTACATACATTATATGCTGATGGAAAATGTGGCATAACAGATGTTGGCATTGAAAATCTTAATCTCATAAAATTGGATGCATATGATAACCAAAATATCACAAATGTATCTCATATGACAAATCTAATAAAATTAAATGCTGGTGGAAAATGTAATATAAATGACCAAGGAATACAATATTTACAAAATTTGGTAAAATTAAAAATTGATCATAACAAACATATAACAAATATTAACCACATGGTAAATCTAAAAAGTCTGAATGCAAATTCAACCAAAATAAATAATATGGGAATAAAAGGATTAACAAAATTGGAAAAATTACACATAAATGATAATACTTATATAACGAATATTAATCATTTGATACATTTAAAAGAATTACATGCAATGAATGATAGTAAATTAGGTAATGATGGTATAAAATTTTTAACAAATTTGATAAAAATGAATGTTGATAATAATCGCAATATAACAAATATCAATAATCTAATAAAATTAGAAGAACTAAGTGCTAAAAATAGTAAATTATGTGATGATGGAATAAGATATGTGATAAAGTTAATTAAATTAAATGTTGATGGAAGTCAACAAGTAAAAAATATAAATCATATGGTAAATTTAAAAATATTACGTGCTGGAAGTAATTGTGGATTGAATAATTATGGCATTTTAGGTCTATTTAGCTTGGAAGAAATATATTCATTGGGAAACCATAAAATATCAAAAGTTGATCACTTACCATATTTGAAAATAAAAAATGTATATACACCAAATTTTGTGGATAAATCATTGACAGATATATCTCCATATGTTATGTATTTTCTGTGCATTATGATATTTTTATTCTTGGTCCAATGCATGATGGATTAATAAATAATGCATTATTTCATTAAAAAAATGAAATTATGACTATTAAGTATACTTTATATGATAATATAGATTGATATATTTAATGAACAAAAAGCATTATGCAAAAAACAATCATAAAAATAATAATTACAAAAAGCATTATGCAAAAAACAATCATAAAAATAATAATTACAAACAAAATAATTATGTATATTATTCGCCAAAAATAAAAAATAAAGATACAAATTATTCTGATATACGAAATCTTATGTATAAACCTTACAATCCTCAAGAATGTGCACATTCTGAAAAATTCAGTGTATATTTTCAGGAGCGTATTCTTTGTAGGTATACCTCAAATAATACACATGAATATAGTAAATTTTGTAAATTTTGCAAATGTTCATCAGATTTTTGCACAAATTCTTATGGTAATAATTCACAATATTCTCATTATTTTCTAGCTAATCATAATAAATATTGTGAAGATTGTGAATGTAATGACATAAATTGTGATTTACCCAAAATGTTCATTTCAAATATAACATATCCAAACTATTCATATGCAAATAAAATTAGATTCGCACAAATAGTAATTTTTGGTGAGACAAACATCAAAAGATCAAAATATTGTAAAAATCACAAATGTGTGATAAACAATTGTCCAAATAAAAAAATAAAATTATTTGGTTTGGCTGATATGGATTATTGTTACTTATGTATTTGTATAAATCCTATTTGCAAAAATCCAAAAATACTTCCCAATAAAAAATCATCTGACCACTATTATTGCATAAATTGTCTTGCATATATATTAAAATCCACTTGGACACCACAAACCAATGTTAAATATCCAAAATCAATGCAAATATCTATTAAAACATTTTTATTGATAAATAAAAGATTCCAAATCCAACATAAATTAAAAATACCAAAATTTGTATTGTACGAAATCTTCAAATGTTGCTTATATGTCTTTCCAAATTAAATTCATAACAACACATTTTGGTATCTTTCTTTTCTTGAAACATGCCAAAATAGTCACAAAATATTTTTTATTTTTTTCCGCAAATTCTTTCATTTCATCATTACTTTTTCCATATATTTTAAAATCAATAATTCTATGATTATTTTTTGAATTGTCCATTTTATATTTATTTACATGTATAGTGGTAAGTTTATCAATTTTATCAGAATTTACTTTGTCAACAAAAGAATGTGATTTTTTTTTATTCTTTTTAATTCCACAATAATTAATATCATTTTCAATATATAATCTAGTTATCTGTGTTCTTTTTTTTATAATTCTATTGACATATTCGTATATTTTATCAAGTGTTATATTAGAAAAACTTACTGTTAATGTTTTTATATTGGATTCTTGTAATTTAGATATAATTTTTGTGATATCATGATATGATGATGCACTACACATTATATGAAATGTTTCCAAACATTTATTGTTTTTTAAATATAACCATATTTCATCATGCAAAACCAATATTGAACCTAATTTTAGTCTTTTCACATAATATTCATTTTTATTCATAAAAGTTATTATTTCTTTACTTATATAATTTACATTAGTATTCACATATATTGAATGAAATATTTTTAATCCAACAATATCAGTTATGTTTGTATTACATTCACAATCAATGTACAATTCATTTATATAATTATTTTTTGTCAATGCATTATAAATCATTGTATTAAAATTAGTCTCATTGTATGTATTTTCATAATTATCTTTATTTTCTAGATAATGATCATAATTTGATTGCTCAATGTGCAATTGTGTGTATGATTCATTGTTTTTCAATATTCTTTCAATCAAATTCATATTTAATGAACAAAACATTATAAATATATCTATCATGCTATTGATATTTCAATTTTTATGATATATCAATTTATTATTTTTGGCCAAATCAAATTCATTGAAACACACTTTGGTATAATTCTTCTATTGAAACACATCAATATAACCAAAAATCTATTTTTATTTGTTAGTGTATATGCTTCCATACCAAAATGAGATTCGCTTTCAATTGTAAATTCAATAATATTATGATTTTTAATTAATGTTGGTCCAATCATATCAAAATTTCCAACAAGACTATAACGATAATAACTAGCATCATTCACAATATGTAACCTAGATATAGCTGTATCTATTTTTAAAATATTATTGATATATGAGTATATTTTATTTTGTTTTGATCCAGTAAAATTTATTGTAAGTGTTTTTATATTTGATTTGTGCAATTCAGATATTATTCTTGTGATTGGTTGATGAGATTTCCAACTACACGAAATTTGCAATGTTTCCAATGAATGATTCATTTTCAAAAATACAGATAATCTATTATATGAAGTATTAACAGATCCCAATTTTAATTTTATCAAATTGAAATAATGATTATCATTCAAACATTGCATTATAGTTGCATTTATACTGTCATTGTAAGAATTCATAATAATAGAATTAAATCCACCATATTCAAGAATATCATGTGTAAGAGTTCCAGAATCACCATGATATGCTACCATTAATTCATTTATATGTTTATTATTATTTAATGTATTCACAAGCATATTTCTAGCATATCTACTATCATATGTTACATAATCATCATAATCAGATTGTCTAATACATAAAGTTGTATCTTCATTATTTTCTTGAATTTTTTTTATTATATTGGGAACGCCAATATTATGATATTTATGCATATATTATTATTCATTATCACATTTACTCATTATATTATTTGTATTTCAATTTTTCATAGTATTTTTATAAAAAATTGAAATTTTGATTATTTGTTTACATATAATATAATACAATAATTGCAAAATATGAATGATAAAATATATTTATTAAATAAAAATCATCCAAGATATCATGAAATCAAAAAAAAATCCCCAAAAGAAGAAATCAAAGATTTATACAAAGAATTCTCAAAAGATCTAAAAAAATATAGCATTGATTCAATATTATTTGCAAGTGAAATGATTGCCAAATATGATGAATTCAATAAACAAATTTTGACCAATGATGAATTGACAGATACAAATGTTATCAAAGAAGGAAATTATTGGTGGAAATTTGCTGCAAGTACTTTTGGTTGGCAATATAATCTTGCATATAGATTGAGACATGGAATTGGTGGATTTATTAAACATATATTTAAAAATAAAAATAATTTAAATTCATATTTAACAGCACAATATTGTGGTATAAGTACAAATGATATCATAGTTGCATCTTGGAAAAGTAAATTAATGACACCTGGGTATTTTTTAGCAGTTGATCATAAAACCCAAAGTATTGTATTGGCAATCAGAGGAAGTTTTGAAATTAAAGATGCAATTCCAGATCTTATTGCAAACAAAACAGAATTCTTAGAAGGATCAACACATAATGGATTATTGAGAGCAAGTTTGAATGTTAAAAAAGAAATAGATGAAAATTTCAAACAATTAAAAAACAAATATCCAAATTATCAAATTATTCTCACTGGACATTCATTGGGTGCAGCAGTTGCAGCAATAATCACTACTTTATTATTAGAAGAATATGCACAAAATATAAAACTTCATGCATACTGTTTTGCATGCCCAGCAATTTTTACATATGATTTAGCTCTACAATATAAAAATTATATCACAACTTTCATATATAATGATGATTGTATACCAAGATTATCATATGACTCAATGGAAACTCTAAAACATAAAATAATAAATGTTATTAACCACAACAAATCATTTAAATTAAGAATTGTTCAAACATTAATTAAATGGGGTTTCTGCTCCGAAAATTCTTTCCCAAATATAAAACCAGTAATTTGCCTGCAAAAAATAAACTTTGAAGAACCCGAAATAATATTGAATCTTTTACCACCTGGACAAATAATATATATGTACAAAGATGATGATAATAAGCTAAAAATAGAAAAATCTTGCCAAAATTTATTCTCACACGTTGTTGTGTCTCAAAGAATGCTTTTTGATCATTTTCCAGATGAATATGAAAAAGTATTGAATGAAGCAAATGCCCAATATTGGTAAAATATTAATTTATTAATTTATTAATTTATTAATTTATTTTTGCATTTATAATTAAAAGTTGAAAATAACATCATATAAAGTTAATAGTAATATATTATTCATAATAAATAAAATGTATCAAAGTATATCAATAAATGATCCAGAATTCAAACAAAAATTAATTCATGAATATACTACAAATGGATTGGCAGTCATAAATGATGTATTGTTAGATCAAGAATGCGATATTGCCATGACTAATATTATTGATGATTTTGTGAAATTAGGTTCTGGTATAGATAAAGATAACATAGAAAATACATGGACAACTTTTAATTTACCACCACAAACTAGACCAGGCTTGTTTCAAGCAATGATGTCCAATTTACAACAAGTTTGGGATATCAGATCAAATGAAAAAATAAAAAATATATTTGAAATTTTGTACTCTCATCTAAGAAACAAAGAAGTAAAAGATTTTATTGTATCAGGTGATGGTATTAATGTTAAACCTGGAAATGTGAAACCATTCAAAACAAAACAATCGACTGATTGGGCACATGTGGATCAAACAATAAAAGGAGATATTTATAAATGTATCCAAGGACAAGCAGTATTAACAAACACATCTGCATCATTTGTTGCATCTCCAAAAAGTCACCTTATATTTGATGATATCATCACAACATTAAATCACAATTCAACATCAAATTGGCTTAAATTTAGTGAACAAGAAATCAAAACTATAAAACCAATGATCTTGAAAAAAGGTGGACAATTCCAAATTCCTATATTGTCCAAAAAAGGATCTTTCATTGTGTGGTCTTCTACTCTTATACATTCTGCCAAACTTCAAGATCAAATAGAATACCCATCCACAGAAGATATTTATAATGGATGGAGAGGTATTGTTTATGTATGTTATAGACCAAAAGAAGAATTTTCATCAAAAGATTTACAAACAAGAATTACTGTATATGAAACAAATAGAACAACAAATCATTGGTCCACAAAAGTTTTCAACAAAAAGCCTGGATCAAGATATTTGTACATTGAAAAAAAACATGCAGAAATCGAAATGATGATGTTGGAACCAAAATTAGTGTATGATAAAATTAGTAAACCAGTATTGAATGATGATCAACTGAAATTATTGGGCCTGTTATAAAAAGTTGATATTTATTTATGTTAATATACATTATTATTCATATGAATTATTAATGTCACAAAAAGATACATACAAATGCTATTCACATGAACTATTGAATATTATTCATAATAAATTAGCAAATAAAAATATCACAAAGTTAAATTTATCTTTGGAATATAACACAGATTCTCAATTGGAAAAACTGGTAAAATATCTTAGTAATAATGATGAATTGACAGATCTACATTTAATTGTTGATAAAATGTGCACGTCTAAAATAGTCACATTTTTAAAAATAAATAAAAGCATAAAATCACTTACATTGACAAAAAAATATAATGATTTGCCCAGTAATATGAGTGTTTATGAAATCATAACTTTAATTGATACATTGAATAATAATAATACATTGACAAATTTACAATTTAATACATCAAGTGTAACTGGAATAATATATATCATTAACAATTTAAAAAATAAAACATTAAAAAAAATAAATATTGAATCATCCATTAAAATCTCATTATCTGATGGTGAAATTATTGATTTTATTGAAAATACTTCATTGGAAGAATTCAATGTAGGTAATATAAGTATACATGAACGTACACATACGTACGATTCCCATATGTATGTTCAATATCATCTTATGAAAAATAATATTTTAAACATGTCATACAAACAATTAAAATTGCCAAAATGTATTGTTAAAATGATATTAGAGTATGTAGATAAACATAAAAGAAACAATGTATTGGATATTATGGTTAAATATACAAATACCAAAAAATCACCATATTCTCATTATTTTTATTGAAAAAATATCTTGACTGATTTTTTGTGAAAAAATTGATATTTACATTAACTCAATTGTTTTTTTTATTATACATATTAACTATTATGTTGAAAAACTGTTTAAATTTAAAATATGATGCATATATGAAAAATAATTTATATGAATTATTATTAATCATCGATGATAAACTATCTGCAAAACATTTTACAATATTGTCTTTATCCATAAAAAATGTCAATCATTCTCAAAATTTTATTGAATTATCAAATTATTTGAATAAAAATGATCAACTTGTACAATTAAATTTCACTTTTAATGACACTGATGTATCTCCACTTTTTGGATTTCTAAAAACCAATAAAAATATCAAAACATTAAAATTAATAAAAAAATATTTGGGAATGGACGTATGTGAAATAGAAGAATTGATAAAAGTATTAAAGTGTAATGAAACACTTGATGAATTACATTTTAATACACTGAGCAGGCTTGGAATAAAAGCTATGCTAGATTTTCTGGAAACTAACAAAACTTTGAAAAAAATCAATTTTGATATTCCATTAAACTATTTCCACGAAATAAAAAAATATATATTTGATGTTATAAAAATCAATACATCATTAATTGAATTCAAAATTGGATTTAATCATGTACACGAATTGTTTCTACCACAAATACAATATTATTTTGATAGAAATAGTGTTTTGAGTGTACATTATAACAAATTAAAATTACCAAAATGCATCGTTAAAAAAATATTTGATTATGTTATTTATAATAAAAAATTGAAAAGTGATTGCACTAAAAGTAATATTATTTTACACAATCAAATAATATGATATCAAATGCAAATTGTGATTATAATAATACTCAAATAATGCACAATATGATAAAACAAAATAATAAAAATATTGAGTATGAAAAATTTTTCATTAGACTCTTCCACTATTTATGTCTTTGAAAAAAATGAAAATATAAAAATTATGATAAATTACAATATTATCAATAAAATTAATAATATTGTTGATATTGTTGATCTAATAGATGATATTTTAAAATCATCATATGATAAACTAAAATTGCCCAAATGTATCATAAAATATATGATACATATGTATCTAATATAAAAAAGTTGATAAAAAAAAGATATAAATGATAATGTATTTATATAGAAGTCATAATAAATGAACACAAATCTATGCAAACTCTGTGATAAACACATAAATCTAGGTTATGAATATACTACTCCATGCAATCATGAATTTTGCTATATATGCATAAAAACATATAATTTAAATGGAAATACAAAATGTCCAACCTGTAATATAACTATTAATATTGCTGATGATTTCAAATTTGAAAGAATACATGAACTAAAAAGAAACAATTATGTATGGTTGTATAATTCTAATTATGGTGGTCATTGGTGGTGTTATGATTCCACCATCACTTCACAACTAGAAAATATTTATAAAGATTATCAAAAAAGAATTGCATTAAACAATAATAATACAAGTGATATTCAAATTGATAATAAATCATTGAATAGAAAGAAGAAATCAAGTAATAATGCAAATGTTGGATTTGATGGGTTTGTCAATATAAATGATGATGGAATTGATACAAATATTAAATTGGATTTGAAGAGTGATGATGATGAAAATGAAGAAGAAGAAATAGTAGAACCAGTCTCATATGAAATAAATATTGGATGTTTCAAATATAAAATTGATGTGGAAAATATGAAACAAATAAATATTAGAGATTCATTCAAACAAAGAACCATCAAAAGAATCTCAATAGATCAAAATTTAAGTGATGAAGATATGAAACAATATTTAATGGTAAATAGCAGAATATTAGGGGTATCTGGGATAAAATTTTGAAATTTAAAGAGAAAACAAGATAAAAGTATATATAAAACAAATAATATGATAAATAATAATTATAACAATAAATTATTTAGATGCACTATGACAAATAATCAAATTAATATATTATTTGATATACAAAATAAATCTTTGGCAGAAATACAAATTTTACAAATTGATTTTGATAATATAAAGGCATTTTTTACATTGTTGAGAGAATCAATTATATATCTGAATGGTAAAGAAATCAAGTTACTTAATCAAGAAATAATGAAAGAAGATTGGGATAATACATTCAAAAATAAAAAACATTCATGGAAGATAATTCAAGAAAAATTTGATACATATGTTATTCAAACTATTTTAGATGATGCTTTGGAAAATATAGGAATTGGATTTGGAATAGATTCAAATTTAAAGTGTTAAAGAATTTCAAATATATATTATAATGAAATACATTGTAAAAATTATTAAACATACCATCAAAAATGAATACACAAAAATTAATGATATCATAAAATCAGGAAACATAAATGATAATATACAAAGCATTTGCCATTATTTTATTACTTTATGCAAATTAAATTTAATAAGTGATGAAAAATTATTTATGATATTTGGTCTATTCATCATCAATGGTATTTCATATGAAACGTTCGAAAATATGTCCGTTAATTGTTTTCCATTAATTTTTGATCTATTAAATACTTATAAAGAATATGAATCGTCAAATATGTTATTATTAACAACAATCGATAAAATCAAAAATAATGACTCAATTATAGCAAAAATAATTAAAGAAAAACAATCTATATATAAACAACAAAATGTAAATGTGGGAAATAAATCATTTATGACAATAATAACAGAAAATGAATCTATATCCAAACAACAAAATATAAATATAGGAGCTGAGCAACAAAATATAAGTATAGGATCTGAGCAACAAAATATAAATATAGGATCTGAGCAACAAAATATAAATATAGGAGTTGAGCAACAAAATATAAGTATAGGAACTGAGCAACAAAATATAAATATAGAAACTAAATCATTTATAAATATATTAAAAAATGATATATATAATATCACATTGTCTTTCATTGATCCAAAATTTACAGATAATTTATTGCTCTCAAGATATAATTTAATTGATGAAAATTTTGATAAATCGCATTGGGAAAATGTTAATGAAAAAGAAATGTTGGAAAGATTATCATATCTTGTAAACACTTTTTCATTGAATACACTAAAGTTTATGGGCTTAAGAATAGTAACAAATAATCAATTTGAACATATGTCATATATGGAAAAATGTGAATATTATAGATCATGCATCAGATTAATCAATGAATCAATGATACATTTGACAGAAATTGCAAAAAATAATGAAAAAAATGAAAAAAATTTTAATAACTTTAAGCGTACTATAATGAAAGCAATGATGCATACAAACAGTAAAACTGTCAATAATATAATATACAGCAATATATGCACCAATTATATAGACTTAAATAGTATGATACACGATTATTTCCAATAAATACATGGTTTTTTGATATAAATGTGCGAAAAAAATTGATATTAAAATGATATAAACAGGAATAACTATTATACAGAAATATATTAAAAATGAGTAAAAATAAGCCTATAAATCAGAGTGATGAAAATAATGACAATAATAACGATAATGATAATAATAACAATAATGACAATTATGATGATCAAGATCAAATAGATCAAAGAGATCAAATAGATCACAGAGATCGAAGAGATCAAAGAGATCAAAGAGATTATCAAGATGAACAACCTGTGAAAGCTACACCCAAACCTATAAAAGATTATTATGAATCTTTTGAAGATATGGGTCTCAAAGAACATTTATTGAGAGGTATATTTGGATATGGTTTTGAATCACCATCAAATATACAAGCACAAGCAATAGTTCCTATAATGAGTGGTGGTGATATAATTGCACAATCTCAATCAGGATCAGGAAAGACTGGTGCATTTGTGATAAGCGCGTTGCAACGTTTAGACGAGAGTACAAATGGAATTCAATGTATGATATTATCTCCAACAAGAGAATTATCTCAACAAATTTATGATGTTTGTTCTAATATTGGACAACACACAACAGCAAAATTTGTATCATGTATAGGTGGAACAAGAATGGATGAATGTAAAAGATTATTGAACAAAGGTCCTGTTATCGTCATCGGAACACCGGGAAGAATTCTGGATATGATTCAAAGAAGATACTTAAATCTAGAAACATTGAGAATGTTTATCTTGGATGAAGCAGATGAAATGATGTCAGAAAGTTTTGAAAATCAATTAAAAGAGATAGTAAATTATGTACCAATGACTGCACAAATGTGTCTATTTTCAGCGACAATCCCAAGAGAAATTTTGGATATATCAAAACAAATCATGAAAAATCCAAAAGTCATATTAGTCAAACAAGAACAATTAACTTTAGATGGAATAAAACAATTTTACGTCAATGTTGAACGTGATGATTATAAATTTGATGTATTATGCAAATTATATAGTTCTATATCTGTCAGTCAGTCTATCATCTATGTCAATACAAAACAAAGAGCAATGAAATTAGAAAGAATGTTGTTAGATGAAAAGAATAGTGTATCATTAATGCACAGTGGTATGAAACCAAATGAACGTGAATCTGTCATGAAAGATTTTAGATCAGGAATTAGTAGAATTTTGATTTCAACAGATTTATTGTCAAGAGGTATTGATGTCCAACAAGTATCAATTGTCATCAATTATGATTTACCAGGCAAAAAAGAATCATATTTACATAGAATCGGAAGAAGTGGTAGATTTGGCAGAAAAGGAGTTGCCATTAATTTTGTCACAAATAGAGAATTCAATAAATTAGATGATTTGGAAAATTTCTACAGCACAAAAATTGAAAGTTTACCTGATAATTTTGAAGATTATCTGAACTAAACATTTTATTTATAATCAATATATGTTAATATTTTACAATAAATAAAATATTATTTTTTGAGAACAATAACAACAATTATAGCAGCAATCCCACTGGCCAATACAAGAAATAATAATAATCTAACAAAACAATCTTTCCAAATATTTCTTGCAATTATCCTTGTTTGTTTAAATGCATGATTTAATTCACTTTTAAGTCCATGTGTTTCTTCATTTATTCTTAATAATTGTTCTTCTTGCCTTGATAGTTGAGCAATTGTTTCAATCCCTATTTGTTTTGATTCATCTATCATTTTCAAACTATTTTCAAGACTCCCAATTATCCCATCCTGAACTTTCAAAGTAACTGTGTTAATTTGTTCTGTTTTATATTGATCTATGTGATCAAAAATAATATCAGATTGATTATTATCTATTATGTTCATATTATTTCTTTTGAATAATTTCACAAGATTATTGTATTTCTCTTTGAATCCTGCAAAAATCCCTTCAATATTTGGATATAATTTACCTTGTTCACGAGCCATTATCTTTAAATTTTCAAAATTCTGCTTATATTCAACAAATATATTTTGACATTTATCTATGTTCTTTTTGTTTTTCATTAACTGTTCAAAACATACATTACATGCATCAATATTTTCTTTCATTTCATCTTTCACATATTCATCCATTTTTACATATTATAATATATAATGACAAGAACAATCAGTAATATTTTCAACTTTTTCATAAAAAAATTGACTTGTACTTGTATTATATTTAAATAAATATTGTTTGGATATGACCAGATGAATTTTTGAAAAAAGTTGAATATTTGAGACAATAATAACTTTAATAAAATATATACTTATATATATATTATGGATTTCAATAAAAATAATACATTTATAGCTCAACCTGAACAAAATATATTTTCGGCATCATCAGCTAAAAATACATTTATGGTTCCAAATGCCATCAGTACATGTTATATTGATGCATTAATCATGGCATTATTTTTTACACCATCCCACATATCAAATAGATTGTTAAATTGTGATCCAACTGAATTCAATGCAATATATTTACAAGAATTAATAAAAGAAGAATTCATAAACAAAGTAAGAAATTATCATAATGTAACAATAGAATCCATAGATATAATCAGATCTACATGTTTTCACATTGGATGGCAAAATTTCAATGAAGATGAATATTATGCTCAACAAGATATTTCTGAATTTTATGAATTTTTGGTCAGCAAACTAGATAATACATGTTTGAAGAGATAACAGTTAACATAAATAAATTACTTGATGATTGGATGTATAATAATTTTGTTGATCTTAATAATACAAAAAGTCTAAATAGTTATACTTTAACAAATATCCCACAATTTATCCCATTGTTAATAAATAGGTTCAAAAATACAAATGAAAGAATCATGACAAATGTCAATATTCAAAGTTCTATTAATCCATTCCAAAATTCAACAAGTTTAAAATGGAATATACATAGTATAATATGTCATAGTGGAGAAACTGCAAAATCTGGACATTATTACTCAATCATTTTTGATGATATTTTGAATAAATGGTACATATTTGATGATCAACAAGTAGAATCATTCAAAGAACTTAATATCAAATCACCAGAAATATCAAATGATATCAAAAAAAATGTTGTTATGATATTTTATAAATTGCAATAAAAACATTTAAAAAAATATTAATATGTATTTATTACAATTTAAACATGAATAAAGTATTTGTAGGAAATGTGCCATTCCAATGCACAAGAGATGATTTTCAAAATTGTTTTAAACATATTGATGGATATGTAAATGCTGATATTATGAGAAGATATGGCTCAAAAATCTCAAGAGGATTTGGATTTGTTATATTTGAAACTGATGAACATGCAGCAAATCTTTTATTAATCGAAAATATAATGCTAAAAGATAGAAAATTAAGATTTTCTTTATATAATATTCAAGAAAAATCACGCACATATCTACTATATGTCTCAAATATTGATAAAATAGATACAGATGATGAATTGGCAAAATGTTTCGTTACATTCCAAGATATATTATCAACAAATGTTATCATCAGAAATAATAATAAATATGGAATTGTAAAAACAACCTCCAAAAAAACATATTCCGATATTTTAAATTCTGAATTAATCTTGGATGGAACAGTTATGAATGTTAAACCATTCAAAAAAAAAAGAAAAATTGTATGGAAAAATAATGATAACCAAAAAAATCATCATTGGGCAAACCCTATTGAAGCATATAATGAAGGTTTCAAAGCAGGATCTATTATTGGGTTTCAACAAGGGCTGCAACAAGGTCTTGGACACAAATGAACATAGTGAATTTATTGGATTTATTCAAGAAATGAATAAAATGAATTTATCGATATTATTAGAAAAGAATATCAACAAAAGTAAAAATATATAATTTTGCATTTAATTTATTATTTTTTGTGTTTCATATAAAAATAATATTGTTCCATTATGATAGTAATGAATATAACATTATTGAAAAATAAATTAAACGATACAAATAAAATTTGTCCATATATTAATTTATTGAAGAAAAAAAATACTCCATGCATTGTTAAAAATAAAAAATCTAATCTTTTTTGTGGAAATAAAAAAATATTGGACATTATTTTATATGATGAAAAATTTAAAGCAAAATATACAATGAATACCATTATACAAAGCACAAATAATAAAATAAGTATGGTGGCACGTGATAAAAATGATAAAAAATATTTTATGAAAATTAAAAAATATAATACTAATTATCAAGATGAAGTTTCCATATACACAAAACTAAAAGGAAAACCATTCAAAAATATTTTACCAATAATTGATTTTGTTGAAACTACTGAATATTGTTATTTTATCTATGAATATTGCAATGGTATGAATTTGAGACAATACATCGAAAATAGAAATTTATCATGTGAAGAAATAAGAGATATATTTGAACAAATTGTCAATGGATTATATGAACTACATTCAAATGATATTATACATTGTGATCTTAAACTAGAAAATATAATGATAAGTAATAAAAATGTCATTAAGATAGTTGATTATGATTTATCCAAACATACCGATAGTGAATATGTATCAAATATGTTATTTGGCACAATGAACTATATTGCTCCAGAAAGTTATAATTTATTCATATACTCAAAAAAATCAGATATCTGGAGTTTGGGAATTATCTTGTATTGTCTATTGACAAAAGAATATCCATATGAAAATGATATAAATATGGATGATTCTTCAGAAAGTATGTACAGAAGAAATGAATTTAAGCATTTAGATATAGATAAAATGAGACTTCGAATCGTAAAATTAAATTATCCACTTTCCCTAATAAAATTAGTGGAAAAATTATTAGCCTTCAAAGACTCTGACAGAATAAATTTAAACGAAATATTAATGTTCGATTGGAAATAATTGATTTTTATTACACATAAAAAACCAATTATTAATACATAATAATATAAACCATGAAAAGTACATTCAAACAAACTAAATTTGATATTGGAGAAATTGTCACAAATGATACTACATATCCAATTTCAAATACTATTCAAAAAAAGTTATTACATAATGATATTGTGCTATATCAAGAAATATGCCATGAAACTAATATCATTGTTGAACATCACAGTAATGATTTTATATTTGGGGTATTATATCTAAACACAAATACTATCAGTGGAATATTCAATAAAAAACCAATGAAAAAATTTGTACCATTCAATAAATTATATCCTGAATTCCTCATCCCCATAAATAAAAATTTAATCAAAGAAACAAAAAATAAATATTGTCTGATCAAAATTAAAGAATGGATAAACACAAAATATCCAATCGGATCAATGAAATCCACAATGGGTGATGTTGGCAATTATGATGCTGATTGTAATTATATCAAATATCTACATAACATTAAATTAAATAATATTGCTGATATAGTTCTTAACACAGATATTTCTCCCAATAGAATAGATCTGACACATCTAATAACATTCAGTATCGATCCAGACAACTGTAAAGATATTGATGATGCTATAAGTCTAGAAATAAATGATAATGTATACAAATTATATATTCACATTGCAGACGTAAGTTCTTTTTTTGAAAGTGATACAGAATTTGATGAAAAAATACTAAACAGAACAGAAACCTTATATTTACATAAAAATCAAATTAACATGTTACCCAATAATATGGCAACAAATCATTGTTCATTAATAGAAAATAAAATAAGAAGAGCATTCACAACCGAATTTGCAATAAGCAATAACCAAATAAATAATGTGAAATCCTATAAATCATTAATAATAAATAAATATAACTTTACATATGATCAAGCCGAAATTCTAATCAAAAATAATGATCCAAATTTTACATCATTAATTGATTCATACAATCTTATTAAAAATATCAATAAAAAATCACATAATTATGATACACACAAAATGATAGAAATTTGTATGATTTTAGTTAATGAATATGTGGCAACACAATTTGCAAAAATTATTCCTGATTCTGGAATCTTTAGATCACAAGCAAAAAATAATAATGATGATGAATATGTAAATATAAAGAGTGATGGTGGAAATGAAGATAAACAAGAATCTTTAAATTTTATGAAAATTTTAAAATCAAATAGAGCAACATATAATATCGGAATAAATTTATGTGGTCATGATTCATTGCAATTACAATATTATACACATTTTAGTTCCCCAATCAGAAGATATGTTGATATTCTTGTTCATAGATTATATTTTAAAATATTAAATAATAACATTGATAATTTAAATATTGATAAACTAAAAAAACAAATTGAATGTATAAATACAAATAATAATAAAATAAAAAAATATATCAGAGATGAAAATAGACTAGAATTAGTTCACAAAATATATAATGATCATGATTCAATATTTCATACATATGGATATATAATAGATATCATGGATAATGTAATCTCCATTTATATTCCTTCTTTAAAAATAAAATTGGATACAAAATTATTTTCCAATAAATTAAAACATATCATTAATTATACAACAACATCAGAAAGTATTATTATCACTAATTCTAATTCCACAAAACTAAATTTGAACATAATGGATAAAATTGAGTTTGAACTGGTTGTCTCCATTAGATCAGCAAAATTAAAAAATAAATTGATTGTTCACTTTATTGAACCAAAAATTATACTATAATATATATAAAAAAGTTGATTATTTTATTGTATGAGAAAGTACCAAGCACACGCGATGCATGTCTCAGTTCATTCACATATTGAATATTCCATAAAAAAGTTAATTATTATTTAAAAAAGTATTGAATGTGCGTAGTTCCAATAAAGTTCAGCTACCATATTCTGTAAAAAAAGTTGATTATTTTATTATATGAGAAAGTACCATTATATATTAAATATATAATTAATGAGTACTATACCACAATTATGTAAAAAAAGATTAATGGGTGACATTAAATTGTTACAAAAAGAACCCATGGAATATATTGAAACATCACCAGATGATAATGACATGTTGATATGGTATTTTTTGGTGAAAGGACCAGAATTCAGTGATTACAAAGGAGGTTATTATATTGGCAAAATAATGCATAATGCAGAATATCCATTCAAATCTCCAGATTTTATGATGTTGACACCAAATGGTAGATTCAATATCAAAAGTAAAATATGTCTGTCAAATTCAAGTTATCATTCAAGTGAATGGAGTCCTGTGTGGAATATTTTGTCAATATTGACTGGATTTTTATCCATTATGTTAGATGATAAAGATAACGGAATATCACATATTCATGAATCGCCAGAAAAAAGAAGAAAAATGGCTGGTGAATCAATCCAATATAACATAAATGAACATCCAAATATCATCAAAAAATTCACAAGATTTCTAGATGAGAATGGTCAACCAAGACCAATTGTAGAAATTGTAAAAAAAAATGAAATTTTAAATAATAATAAAATAATGGATAATACAAATGATGATAAAATGAGCAAAAAAGAAGTATCAATTATTAAACCTGTGGAAAAACCCATTGAACCAATAGTTGAAGAACCAGTTAAACCTATCAAAAAATCAACTAAAAAACCAATAATTGAAGAACCAACTAAAGAAAAACCTGTTAAAAAATCAACCAAAAAAACAAAAAATGAAAAACCAATTGAACCAATAGTTCAAGAACTTGTCAAAGAAGAAAAACCTATTAAAAAATCAACTAAAAAAACAAAAAATGAAAAACCAATTGAACCAATAGTTGAAGAACCTGTTAAACCCATAAAAAAATCAACTAAAAAAACAAAAGATGTCCAAGTTGAAAAAATAGAAGAAGTAAAACCTATTAAAACTAAAAAACCAACAAAAAAAACAAAAGATGTTAAAGTGGAAAAACCAATTAAAACCAAAAAACCAACAAAAAAAACAAAAGATGTTCCAGTTGAAAAAATAGAACCTGAACCAATTCGTGCTAAAAAAGAAATAAAAGTAGATGAACCAATTCGTGCTAAAAAAGAAATAATAATTGATGATCCGATAAATTCTAGAACAATAAATATTCAAATGGATGATGATGGTGATGATTCTGATGAACTACCCAAAAATCCTGTGCTTCAATATTCACCAAGTATAAATAATCTTTTGATTAATGGTGATAGAAATTATGATTATAATAATGTTGATGAACATGAACTTGACAGTGAAGAAAGTGATAATCATTCAAAAATGATGGTGGATATGTTAAATAATAGAATGTTACCTCCACAAATAGATGAAGAACCCACTGAAGAAGAATTGTTACATATGATGCATCTCATTAAACTTACAAATGAAACAAGAAAAAGAGAAGAGTTAATGACAAATGGATTTATTGAATCTGACTCTGACGATGATGATGAAGAAATTGATATCATAGAAATGATGAGAACAATAAAACATATCAATGAAAATAAAAGTCTTGATGAAATTATGAAAACAAGTAATATCATGAAACCAAAAAATAGAGCAAATACTATACCATATGATAAAATGATTCCTGTAACACAACCTGTATTCAAAATGTATAACGGTAATATCCCTCCAGCTGAACCACATAATATTCCAGATGAAAAAGTAAATATACCAATAAAAAAACCAGTTGTTAAAAAAACAGCTGTCAAGAAAACAAATAAGAAATAATAATTTATTTTAGTTCAATATAATTTTTTTAATCTTTAGAGAATATATAAATGGACACATTAAAGTTCTCAAAAGAAAATATTGGATTAATACTCATATTCATACTGTTAATAATTGTTGGATTACATTTTCACAATATGAGAGAAAAATTCTCAACAAGTGGACTAGCCCTATCTGATATAGATTGCGAAAAATTAGCAATGATTTATAACCCACAAGATATAGATGGAATCTGTGGTCAACAAAGAAGATCAACTGTTACATACAAAAATGGAAATTACTACACTGTTGATGGATATCTCATTTAATATTTTATTTATACTAATTTTCAAAAAATTGTCTGGTATTTACTGACTGGATTTTTGAAAAAAATTGTCTGGTATTTTACTGACTGGATTTTTGAAAAAAATTGTCTGGTATTTTACTGACTGGATTTTTGAAAAAAATTGAAAATATAATATATTGATATATACATAAACATACATTAATATATTAAAAAATGGCAACAATAGCAAAAGGAGGAAAAAGAGCAAAAAAGAAAAAAAGAATGATTACAAATTCAACAAGAGGCATGCAGTATATTGCCCAAGATGGAAGTCAAGTATATGGAATAGTAGAAAAAAGATCTGGTGGTAATTTTATAGAAATTTTATGTTCAGATCAAAAAGTCAGAAAAGGATTTATTAGAGGCAAAATAAGAAAACGTGATTGGATGAAAGAAGGATCAATAGTAATGTGTTCCTTGGGTACATTCGGAACATCTGAAAAAGACAAAGATAAATGCAATATTGAACTTGTCTATAAACCTGAAGAAGTTCGAATATTAGAATCTCAAGGATTATTAAATTTCAAAAAAGATATTGCAGAAGATATTTTTGAAAATGATAATATAATTAAAAATGAATCGGAAAATAATGATATCATTATTAAACCTCAAGAAAATCAAGAAATATTTGATGATGATCTATATGGTGGAACGGAAGGTATAAATATATTCAATGAAGGATCCAATACAAATGATGCATTGAATGAACAATTAATGCAAGACCTGATCGATATGTTATAAAAAGAATTAATTTATTAAAAAAAGATGAAATTTGATTATTATGTGAGATTATTTATCATATAATAAACATAATAATGGCTAATAATACAAATGTTAGAATTGATATCAATGAATTGGGTATACCAACATTAAATGCTCTTAATCAATTGATCGGAAGAGGATTGAGATTTAGAGATGCTGGTGAAGTTATGCAATTAGAAGAAACGGATGAAGGTAGATCAGAAGATGATGTCCCAGATATACAAGGAGAATTTTCAAGACAATTGTGGGGAGATAATGATGTTAGAGTAGGGCCAGTGAATACAAATTGTGGACATAAAAATGAAGATATGATGTCAGTGTCAGAATATGAAGATGAAAATCAAGATGATGAAGAAAATGATATTTCAAAATTAATCAAGAATATAAAAGTTATGTATAATGCATCTCAAAATCTTGATCAAATTCAATTAAAACAAACTACTGCATGTAAAAAAATATATGATAATGAAATGAAAGATATTAATAAAATATCAATCAGAGAATATGGTGATAATGCATGGTTACTTGGCAGAGATTTTATTCAAAATAATAATAACAATTTTGAATTAAGACAACAAGTATTGAATAATGTCATGATATTAATAGAAAATATATTAAAAAAAGATATAATAGATGTTAAAGATTATGATGATGCTTTTATTATGTATATTACTAAAGCATCTCAAGGAAGTAATATGATAATTGACAAAATGTATGATGAAGATCACATGTGGACATTTGATCCAATGAGAAAAATTGTCTGGATATTCTTAATGTTGGCATGTGAGTATGAACCACGAGCAATTAAATATTTATTGAAATATGCAAAACAGTATGAAAATATATATTGCGATATCAATGCATATGGTTCGTCTTGTATATTGATTGCATGCCGAGATTCATCTTCAAAACTTTTAAAAGAATTAAATGGAGATAACTTGCTAACAAATGTAATGTTTAAAGGACAACCTACTAATAGAACACTTGACCCAATATTATATGCAATCAAAAATTCTGAAGTCTTTGAATATATCTATGAAACTGTCCCAAACCTACAAACTATCATTAAAAATACATACAATAACAAAATGACAGTATTTTTGTTAGCATGTTATCACAATCAAAATGTTGTAGAATATCTATTAAATTCAGAATTTATGTCAAGTGAATATTTTTCACAAATAGACAATAATAATCTATCATGTTTAATGATTGCTGCAATGTTCAATCCAGAATTATTACCAACATTACTAGAATCTGAATACTGCACTCAAGAACTATTCTCATTCATAAATCCTATATATGGTAACATATTATCGGTTATTGTAAAATTCTGTCCAGATTTATTAGAATTTGCACTAGAATCACAATACATAAATATTGACACTATGTCATGCAAAGATGCAAATAATTATAATGTATTATATGTCGCTTTGGCAAATGATAATTTAGAAGGATTTGAACAACTGATTAAATCAAAATATTGTACATATAAAATATTATCAGAAATCAATAACAATCAATATATATTCGAAACACTAATTTATCTTAATATTGATTTTTTAATACAATTGCTAAATAAATATACAGATAAATTTGAAAAATGTATATATCAATGTATAGATGAAATAATAGATTATGATGTCTCTGAAATAAAAAAAATATTAGATAATCCAGTGATAAATAAAGTATTCAACGAAACTGAAAATTTAATTGGAAATATATTATATCAAACAGATGTTGATATCAATGATATAGAATTAATATTCCTAAAATATGTATCAATGGATGCACTAAAACAAATCATTTACAATGAATCAAATAAAACACATGAACTTAATGGTTTGAATGTATTTACTATTTTGGCATTAAATTATCCATCAATTGCACTTAAAATCATGCAAAGAGACAATTTTGATCAAAGTATATTAATTGAAAATATATATGCTCAAAAAATGAAAAAATTTGTTCCAATGTATTTTGCAATTATCTCTCGTGTCAATAATGCAGATCTAATAAATGAAATTCTAAAAAGTGATACAACAAACAATATATTCAATATATTCACAAATGATAATAATAATAATATTTTGTTGGAAATGGCACAATTTAATCTTGATAACATAATTACCCTTATCAATCATAAATCATGCACTGAAAAAATATTAATGCACACAAATTATGATGAAGATAATCTAATACTAAAAATATTAAGTGATGGTTATGATAGTTATGATGCAGATGATGGAGATAATAATAATAATGAAACATATGATTCAATATATCATACCATAAAATATATTATAGATAAAGTGCCTCAAAGTATTAATGCAATTAATGAATTTAGTGTAACATCTTTGTCTTTGGCATCATCATGTAGACATGATATTTTTAATCTAATATTCAAATCAGAATATTTAGATAAAAATATATTTTCAATAATCAGTAATTCAAGTATGACATGTTTAACTTATGCTTGCAATGAAAATCAACTAGAAAATTTAAAAGATATTCTTGATAGTCCTTTGATGACACAAGAATTATTTACATATTCAAATAAATCTGTCAATAAATCTGATGTTATTTTCTATGCATTGACTTCCAAACCAGAAATTGCTCAATGCATAATTAATCATAAATTTTGCAATAAAGAACTCTTATACAATGCTATTTCCGATTCCATAAAAATAAATATAAAAATGTCAAATGATATTAATAAAAAAATATGTGAATCAAATAATATCTCTATTGATATTTTAAAATTAAAAACTAATGTTGAACCACTAATTCATGAAATAATGAAAATTGATATTGATCTCTTTGTAAAAATCATTGAATCCCCATTATGTTCTCAAGAATTACTTTCCATTGCAAATAATAACGGAGATAACATTTTAGTGGCAAATAGAGGTGATTTCATATTGTTCAACAAAATATTAAATAATGAACATATTAACTCACAAATATTAGAATCAGTAAACCTAAATGGAAATAATATATTACATTTACTAATGAAAGAAGATTTGTCATCCAACAATAAAAAAATGATAAGTGATATATTAAATTCTGAATTTGCATCAAATAATATGTTAACTGTTTTGAATAATGATGGAAAGAATTTTGTAACAGAAATATATCAAGATTTTGAAATTGCAAAATTAATATTAAACAAAGATTATGTAACACCAGATGTATTACTTGCAAAAAATAAAAATGGATATAATTGTTTACATAACATTGCAATAAATAGTGAATACCATGACAGTATAAATATATTAAAATTGGTATTGAATTCCAATAAATGTTCAAAAGAATTATTAAATGGTAAAGATAACTCAAATAGAAATTTTTTACACATCAATCATGAATATCTAGAATATGTTTTGAAACATAAAGATTTCGCCTCAAACTTGCTTGAAGATGTCAGTAATGATAATGATAATTATAATGTATTCATGGCATTGTGCAATAAAAATCAAAAATTAATGAAAAAAGTACTTAATAGTGATTATATGTCAGAGAAAATGTTTGGAATCAATAAAAATAATAAAATTAATGCATTGACATATTCTGCAATGATAGACAATGGATCATTCGAAATCATACTTGAATCAAAATATTGCACAAATGAAATAATGAATAGTACAAATTCTGATAATATGACTCTATTGAGTACTCTAGCAAAAAATAATTCTGATAAAATGATTGAAAAATTATTGGATTCATCATTTGACTTTACAGAATCTTTTAAGATTTTTAATATTTGTGAAGAAAATATATTAATGATGATCACACTATCAAATGCCAAAACATTTAATACAATAATGAAATCAAAATATATTACAAAAGAATTAATGTTACATGGTAATCAATATGGTCACAATTTCATAACCACTGTATTCTCAAAAAATCTATATTTGGTAAAAGATATAATGAATTCTAAAATATGGGATCAAGATTTAGTCAATTATATTGATGATGATGGAAATTCACTTTTAATGCATTGTATGGATGAACCAATGATCGTAAAATATATACTCAGCAAAATATCAACCTCTAAAATAATGATGAAAATAAATAATGTAATGGAAATGAACCCAATTCACTATTATGCACTAGGCAATCAAACATCATTCAAATATGCACTGAAATCATTTGCTTGTTCCAATGATATAATCTTAAAACAAGATATTTATGGTAATACATGTTTACATTTGATGTGCAAAGATGATCCAAAAAACTTCTCTATTCTGTTAAACTCAAAATACATGACAAGTGAATTATTAAATAAACAAAATAAAAAAGGTGAAACTGCTATAATGTTGGCATTAAAATATAATAAACATCTAATCACTGATATCATCAAAGCAAATCATTTTGATAAAATTGATATAAAAATTACAGATACTAAAGGAAACAATTTAATGATGTACGTGATAAGATATGATGATAGTGACAAAATATTTGATCATATCTTGAATTTAAATAAAGATATAGAATACTGTTTGAATTACAGAAATAATAAACATCATACACCAATTATGTATGCTGGAATCCATAATGGAAATATTGTTGGGAAATTGTTAAATACTGGATTAATAAAACTAATAATGTTATATCACGGAGATTCAAATAAAGGATCTGTATTAACATTAACAGCAAAGTTCCAACCATTGGGATTAAAACATATGTTGAAATGGGATGGATTAACCAATAAAATAATAAATGTATTAGATAATAATTATAATTTCTTTCAAATTGCATGTATCAATAATAGCAATTCTGTGAAATATGCATTGTCATCAAAATTTGATTTGACACATTTGATAAATAATAAATATCCACATCCAGCAATAATGTTGGTAACTGGTAATCAACCTGATGGATTAAAAGCATTACTTGAATCAAACTATTGTACACAAAATTTGTTTGAATTGGTCATTGGAGATAATAGAACAATTATTGATGAAGCATATGATTCACAACCACAATCATTGAAATATATATTGGAATCCAAATTTGCAACAGATAACTTTATAAATAGAGAAAATTTTAAAGGATACCGATTATTCACAATCCTCAAAGAAACATATCCTGATCTTGTAAATATTAAAGATGTCATGACAAATAATTTGACTAATTACCCAAATGTTAAAGTTGATGAAAATGATAAATCATTGTGTATGATATGTTGCGCACATAAAATGAATGTCGTGTTTGTACCATGCGGACATCAAGTATGCATTTCATGTGCATTCAAAATGAAAGAATGCCCAAATTGTAGATCTGAAATAAAAAACAAAATTGTAACCTTTTAATTTATCGAAAAAAAGTTGATAATTATATATTTAATAAGAGTATGTTTTTATATAATATTAATAATGAGTTACTATTCAAATAATCCTGATCTTGTAGTACAATTGTATTCAATACTTACTTTCCGTTCATGTAGTTCGTATAATCACAATGTTTGCAAAAGAGCATGTGGTGAAATAACAAAAATAATAGATTATATAACAAATATACCTATCGATATATTAGACAAATATTGTGTGCAATGTGTTCGATGCCATGATAATTATAACGAAAATGCATTATGTGTTCCATTGTTAATTAAAATATTAACAAAATTAGAATCTTCTTCCAATATCTCAAATGCAACTATGGATACAATATTAAAAAAATCATTGGAATCAAAAATAGTATCAATAATGGATGTTATCAAAAATAAAAAACATATATTACCTATTCAAATATTAGATATGTGTTTAATCAACAAAAACTATAATGCATATATTACAATCATCAAAGATTATGAACCATCGTCAGACAATATGATGAATATCATAAAATATAATAAATTTTTTAGCTTTGGAAATGATGAAATAATAAAAATCCTAAAAATGTATGTGGATAATGGCATAAAAATAACTTCTAAAATTATATGCCAAAGTTTAGATGTATATCATTCAAATAAATGCAATGAAGATCCAATTATAAATTTTTTGCTCAAAAATAATCCCGAATTTGACAAAGAATGTCTATTGCATGCATGTCATACATTGAATCCGAAATATATAGAAAGAGTGTTAACCTTCAAATTTCAATTAACCAATGATGTATTTGAAGCAATATTCCATAAAATAAAAATTGATGGATATAATCATGGAAAACATTTATGTGCCAATATTGTTGCAGAAATAATAGATTTGTTAGTTAGTTATGGATACAGAATTACAAAAGAAAATGTTATGTATGCATTGACACGTGGTTGTCATGTGAATAATTTGGAGAATCATGGAATAAAATTATCATCAGATTATTATACTGAAGCAACAAAAATTTGTTATTGGCCATATCAACCAGAATGTGAAATACCAATTGAATGTCTATATATGATGTGCGAAAAACTTGAAACAAATGAAAAATCCCTAAAAGAATTCATTGAAATGTCAAAACTAAAACCAAATCTATTGTGTCTGCAAAAAGCATGCAAAATATATAATAGAACCATAATAAGATTTTTAATTGTAAAATGCAAAATTATACCAGATGTTGTATGTCTAATAAATTGCTCAAATGCATTGTCTGGTAATGTCACATTGAAATTAATTGCCAATAATATCTGTGATACAAATGTCACATCTAAAAAAAAATTAAAAAATGTTGCAAAGAAAATAAGAAAAAATGTTGCAAAAAAAATAAGAAAAGTAGATAGACCAATAAAAACAGTTGATGAAGAATGTGATGAAGAAGAAGAAGAATATGATGAAGAAGATGAGGTAAAAGATGAATGTGAAGATGAAGTAGAAGATGGATTCGAAGAATCAGAAGAATTAAAGATCGTGTGCACCAATAACTATTAAAGCATCAAAACTATTAAAATTTAATGAAAAAGCACAAAATCCTAGCGGATCATTCATAAGATTAAGAAAATTGATGTTGGACTATTTAAGCAACAATAATTTATTTGCTGTTGGTGAGAAAGGTTTAATTAAAATAAATGCTGAGTTGGCTGATACATTTACATTAGATATTAATAAATATTTATCAATGGATCAAATAGATAATTTAATATCACAATGTTTCATGTAAATTTGATTTAAAAAAATCATAATATAATAAAGAAAGAAATAATATGTTAACAATAGATGATATTAAAAATGGAGATATAGATAATATTTTAAATGGATTTTTGGAAATGATGAAAACAATAGTAAATGTTCCAGATAATTTATGTAATGCACTGTCCAAAAAATTATCAAGAACAAATATGAAATTACATAATGATAGCATAAGTCAAATATATATAAATATTATGCATTATTATGTACCACCATATGAAATTATAAAGTATATGATATCTGAAGGTGATTATTTGGATTGTTTGTATTCATTGGATGACAATGATAAATTTATTTATTTTGATGAACAAATAACATTGTCTGTTTTAAATAAATTAAAATTTGATGTCAATATTTATTCCTTTGAATTTATTGAATTTTTTCTAAGACATATACTTATCAATAATAAAATCATAGATACTTTATCGAAAACACAATGCAGAGAAGTATTGATATTAATAGAAGGTATCATACACAGTTATAATGGAACAATCACAAAATTACAATTTCAAAATTTTTGCATGAACTTGCCTGATACTGGTTATATTGTGTCTATCATCATGACAAAACATAAATACAAATTTGATGAAAATTTGTTATCAGAAATCTGTAAAAAATGTGATATGGAAGCACTAGAATATATATTTAAGAATAGTGTTATACCAAATGAACAACATTTTAAAGCTATACTTGATAGTCCATATTATCATAAAGATGTTGTGGAATTATTTGTAAAATATGGATATAAACCAAACTATAATGATTTAATGTATAGTATAACAAAACATTTGGAATTACCAGACATAGACCGTTTCAAAATTACATATGATCATAAATTAATTGATGCATGTAATAAAATGAAATTCCATCCAAATTATTCATTTATTGATCATAGAATGATTCAATTGAGAGATTTATGTAGATATGGACATTTTATAAAAATAAGAGAATATGTTGAAAATAATAAAGTGATTCCTGATGAAATTTGCATGATAAATGCATCTGGATCAAGAAAACCACAAGGTAGAGTTTTGGAATACTTAATATCTGTTGGAGGTAAAATCACAATTGAATGCTTACATGCTTGTGTAAAAAGTGTGCCAAAAACAAGTCCCTTAAGAATAATTGTTGATGAAATAGAAAATCAATTAAATATACAATTGATGGAAAAAGATAATATTATCAAAAATATTCAAATGGATTTATCAGCAAAAATAAAACAAATTGAAGAATATGAAAAAAATGGATTGAATGTTACTAAAAATATTAAAGTAAACAAAAAAATTTCTGAAAATAAGATAAATGTAAATAAAGTAAATATGAGAGAAAAATTACCACCACCAAAAAAATACATTGAATATTCAAAAAAAACAGATGATATATCATATTTGGAAATCAAAAAACATATCATTGATGATATAATGAATAATAGTTGGTATAAAGGTAGTGATAAAAATATCATTAAATTTCCAAAAGGTGTAAATAAGATTTTGGGAATTGGCAAAGAAGAATTACAGTTCTCAGATATTGATGATATCATTGAAATGTTTTACAGATAAAAATTGCTATAAAATATAATTATTATTTTTATAACAATTCAATCATTAATGGATACCATATCAAAAGCATTATGTCCATAAATATCCACAAGATCTTTATTTATACTGTTCATCATCAATAAATTACTAAAATTTATATGCCCAATTCTGTTGCTAATGTGAAGTGCACTTTGACCATACACATCTTGAGCATTAATATCTGCTTTATTTTTTATCAACACTCTACCAGATTCCAAATGTCCAATTCTTGCTGCAAAATGTAAAGGTGTTCTTCCTGTACTATTACATAAATTTGGATTTGCTCCTTGATTCAATAAATACAATCCAATATTTGGATATCCATTGCCAAATGCACAATGCAAAGGAGTATATTTTGCGATTGAATCCTGATAATTTATAATAGAAATATCTTGTTCTATATATTCAATAACTTTATTCATATCACCACACATTGCAGCCTTACATAATTCATAACCTAAAAAATCATTATTTATCATAATATTTATTTATTCTTATTATTCACAAACAATAAAAAATGAAAACATAAATAAATTTTAAATTAATATAATTAATTCTTTTGAAAATTACATATGCATAGTTCACAATAAGAAATGCAAGTAAATGATAGAATAATAGTTATATATTATTTTACACACATTAAAGTATCATCTTTTGTTAAATAAAAGAATGGAGCTATGTATTTTATTATATCTGCTGATATTATCTTTTCCTGAACATATCTTTGCATTTCTGCTACATTTCCTACTTTTTCATGTAGTACATCATATGATGTATCTTTTGGATTCATTTGCATGTTTGGAGATGCATAAAATGCAATAATTGAAGTTTCAATATATTTTAAAAGCGGATCTATTGCAATTTGTTCTGTCACTTTCCCTTTTTTATCTGTTCTCCATTCTACACTATCATCATTAATTTTATGTCTCACTATATAACTTAATCTTGCAACATCGGAATTCCACACTGATTGTTGCGATGGGTCATTCTTTTTATATTTTTTTATTATGTAATCACCCAAATATTTCACTAATAAATTATGTTTATATTTAAATATAAGATTTTCCACGAATAATGTATTTTTTGTCACTAGATCATTATTATCTGGCGCATCATTATCATAATCGCCACCATTGTTTTGTATTGAAGATATATCATCCATTATTTTGAATGGTGGTGATGTCTTATAATTATTTATCAAATATTGAAGTGTTGATACTGACTTACTCAATATTGTACCACTAGCATTAACAATTGATTTTAAATAATTGACTTCAGCGTCGACGCGTGCAAATTGTTCTTTTAATGTTTTTATTGTTTCATCTTTGGATATAAGTGTCTTTTCCATTGATTCTTTTAATTTAATTTCAGATTCATATTTTAATTGTAATTCATTAATTTTATTCTCATATTGATTTTGCATATTTTTTATATCTTTGCATGTTTTATGATGCACAACCAATGCTTTCGAATGTGTAAACGATTTATTACAATATTCACACATATTCTCATTTATTTGTTTTGAATATTCCAATCTTTGTTGATCAATTTGTTTTATTGTTTGTTGTTTTAATTGTTCAATTTCTTTCAATACACTTATTAATTTTTTATGATTGTTGCCATTAGTATGTTTTTTAAAATTTGAAGAACTAGAAGTTGTATATTCACAAGCAATACATTCATGTAACATTATATAATACACATATATTTGTTTATATTGTTTAAATGTAAATATATGTATATGTATATTTAAATATTTTGCAGTGAGTGTAGCACTTTTTTATAATACGGTCGTTATATTCACTTTATTAACAATACATTTTTTGCAAAAAATCATAAAAATAAGCTTTAATATATACACAACCTTTTATTTTACTGCAAAAATAACATATGTACTTTTTTTTTAATATTTTTAGTAATTTTTTGTAATTTTTAGTAATTTTTTTACTGTTTTGAGAAATTTTCTACTAAAAAAGTAGTTTTTTTCTCACACTAAAAAGTAATACTACCAACACAAAACAATTAAAAAGTATATAATGACACAACTATTAAATAAAATTCTATAAAAAATATTATATTAATCAAAAAGTAATTACACATACTAATTAATTATAATTGATCGAGTATATCACTTTTCAATTATTTAAACAATAATTATCAAAAATGTAAAAATTGAAATTAATCTACTCTACACTTTTTATTTTTTTGAAAACGTTTTTTTTCTTGATTTTCCAAAGTATTACCAATATTATATATATTAAAACACAACATTTCTGTGTTTTTTGAAAAAATTTTCTTTCGATCGACCTGAAAATCAAAATAAAAACGTTTTCATTTTTATAAACTTCATATTAGTAATTATTATCACTTTTTTATTTTACATTAAAAATCATTTTTATCATAGAAACCATTAAATATTATCTGAAAATGCAATTATATATGTTTTTTATGATATCATTCAAATATTATGTGAATTCCAATATGTTTAATTTTTGAAATGTATTTTTAATATATTTGATTAAAATAATAATTTATGAGTAATTTGATTTATGAGTGTGGTATAATATATTTTTGGTAGGTAGTTTTAGATAGTATTATTAAGAAGCAATATTATGCAGTATATCATAAGTTTATTTTTATGTTTAACTTTAAAGCAAAGCAACTTGGTTTCCTGAAAACTGCATAGTTTTACTTCTTTATTCGTTATATTTTATTCATTATCGAATGTATTTTTCGGCAAGTCGTTTTAGATAGTATTATTAAGAAGCAATATTATGCAGTATATCATAAGTTTTATATCATATTTCAATGCATATTTTCACTTCTTAGCAATACTATCTAAAACGATTTGCCGAAAAATATATTCGATGGTGAGGGAAATAAATTAAATAGAAACATATAAAATAATAAATTAATTCAAAAAAGTATTCCAAAATTTAACTTCATCATAATTTATTGAAATAAAAACATTTGTACCATCTTTTAAATTGCATCCCCAACCTTTTGTCTCATAGAACATATCAACTTCCTTCCATTCACAAACAGATAAATCACTCATACAAACTGCTGGTAAAACATCATGCATCTTCTTACCAAAATTACCTATTCCTCTATTTTTAAGATTTGTTTTATTTTGTTTTTTCTCAAAATATTCTTTATTTTGTTTTTTCTCAAAATATCCTTTATTCATTGCATCATAGATCAATTCAATGGATTTATATTTATCAGAATTTTTATCTTGGTGTTCATCAACATACTGCTTAATTATTTTGTGTATTTTTTTATCATATATGACATTATGACATACATTTTTTGAACATGCATATTTTACTTTGATATTTGGTGATTGTATTGCACTTAAACTTTCCTTTTTAGATCCATCAAAATTACTTGTTGGACATATTATTTTACCCTTAAACTTGTCTAAAATATACTCATTTGGTACTACATTATCACCTGCAAAACCACCCTGTGGATACCATGCCTTTAAATTCAAAGTTCCAAGTTTCATTGCCTCACCTAAATTTTTATTTGGTCCAGCAGTAAATAATATAGTATCTTCACCACATAATCTAAACATTAATTCTCCACCATTAATATTACATGGTTCACTTTTTGGTATATCCCCTAATGCTCTTGTATACCATGGACTCAATTTAAATTTATGATTATAATTATATGATCCAACCGGAATATGATCTTTATTAAATTTACTTAAGATGAATTTAATCAAATCAATTTGGGCTTGTGAACCTGGGTGTATTGTGACTCCAATGATTTCTATATGATCAACTCCCAATAAGTAAATCAATGCAATTACATCATCTGGATCAGAAGTTTCAATATCCACAAATACTTTTTGTTTTTCCATTAATAATATATGAGTAATATTACGAGTAGATCAAACAGTTAATAATTCAATTTTTTTCAATAAATCAATTTAAAATAATACTCCAAAACTGTTCATTATTATAATTTACGCTTATAAAAGTATTAGTGTTCTCTTCTAAATTCGAACCCCATTCAGGCCAACCTTTAGAACTCTTGGCACAATATAAACTTACTTCTTTCCATTCACAAACATCTAAATTTGATATACAAACTGCTGGTAAAATATCATGTATTTTTTTGCTGTATTTACCAGAAGACATTTTGTATGCTCTTTCCATTGCATCATATATTAATTTAATGGATTTATATTTATTGGAATATTGTTGTTTTGACTCATTGAGATATTTTTTGACTCTAATATGACTTGTATTATCATATATAACATTATGACATACATTTTTAGAACATAAATATCTGATTGGAATACTATCAGAATTTAATGCCATTTTTGTTTCTTTAATAGAACCACCAAAATTAAAAGTTGCACATGTCACTTTGCCCTTGAATTTATTCATAATATACTCGTCTGGCACTACTCCGACACCTGCAAAACCTCCTTGAGCAAACCATGCTTTTAATTTAAATTTTTTATTTGTTTTGTCTTTCACAAGTGCTTTTCCAAGATTTTGATTTGGACCACCTGTGAATAAAATAGTATTTTCATCACACAATTTTAATATTAAATCAGGACCATCAATATTGGAAATTTGAGATTCTGGAATATTGCCAAATGCTTTTGTATACCATGGACTCAATACAAATTTTCTATTATTATAATCAAAAGATCCAACTTGGATATCATTTTTGCCAAACTTGCCAAGTATAAATTTTACAAGATCTATTTGTTTTTGTGTTCCGGGATTAATGGTGATTCCAATTATTTCTAAAGTATCAACTCCTAAAAAATAAATTAGAGTTAATATATCATCAGGATCTGAGGTTTCAATATCAATAAATACTTTTTGTTTTGTCATTTTAATATATTTATTTATATATTAGATATGACAAGTACTTTTAATATCAATTTTTTATGTATAAATTAAATATCTTTATTCTTCTTGTATTTTCAAATAATGTTCATGTAAATATGGAATGAAAAGTACATGACGATAAGTTACCATTCCATACGCACCAGCAATCGCACCAAACCATATTGTCTTTGGTAATAAACTAGCTGATTTACGAATAATCTTACAACATTCAGTCATATTTTTTACTGCACCATAATCATTCACACATGATTTGACGAGGCTTTTTACATAGTATGCACTTACTATTCCTGGAAAACCAATTATTATTGGTGCACATACTCCAACTGCTGTTGTAGCAGCTATTTCTTCATTAGTATGTTTACTAATATATTTTACACCATCACATATATATTTGTCAACTGTATCAATAGTATCAATTCCAATTTTTATGATTTTACACCAAGATACCAGAATTAAATTGTCATTTAAATCAGTATTCTCAGTATATAATTTAACACAATGTTTGGTGCCATAATATATTCCTGTCATGGTTAAACCACTTGCTATTATTCCAGCACTAAAACACATGAGTTTTTGTTTTGGCGTTTGTGGTGCTTGAAATATACATCTTGTTTGATTTGTTGAATATTTCTTATTAGAAATTTTCATTTGTTTGAATAATTTTGCTTGTTTAAATGATTTGAACATTTTATATATATAATAATAATGATAAATATGAATTATTGTGTGTATTGCAATATATTCATTTTTCAATTTTTTTAATGAGTATTATATAAAATAAAGTTATGCTTCTTGGATATTCAAATAATAGTTATGAATTTTTGGAAGTTCAGTGATTCCAAGATAAGTAATTCCAGAAAAAATTCCGATACCAGCTCCAAATAATGTTGTCTTTGGCAACAAACTTGCTGATCTGCGAATAATTGCACAACATCCAGTCGTATTTTTTAATGCACGATAATCATCTATGTATATTTTAGTAAGTACTCCTATGGTAGCGCAAGTAAAAATCGAGGGAACACCAATAGTAAATATTGAACATAATGCAGACATTGCTACAGCAGGAACTTCTTTATTAGTATGTTTACCAACAAATTTTACACCATTACATACCATTTTATCAATGGCTTCAGCAGTATTACCAAGTGCTTTGCCAATTTGATAATTCAATGTATTTTCATCATGTAATTTATATGATGGTGGAACATATGGTTTATTACATTGTGCATCAAACCAATATTTAAAACCATAAACTACTCCAGCCATTGTTAAACCACTAGCTATTATACCAGCACTAATACATATAGCTTTTTGTTTTGGTGTATATGCCATTGGGAATATGCATTTACTTGTTGAATCAGTTGTATATTTTTTTGAAAAGGTTTTATTGAAAGATTTTACTTGTTTGAATGATTTTAACATATTTGATGATAATAAATGAATGATATAAGTGCCAATATATTTAATATTCATTTTTTTTTGAATGTTACAATTGATTGATACACTGAGAGGAACTCTCTGGGTATCACAATTGATTGATACACTGAGAGGAACTCTGTGGGTATCATAATTGATTGATACACTGAGAGGAACTCTCTGGGTATCACAATGATATAAAAGTGAAATTACAATATATTAATAATATAAAGAACATAACAAGAAAATAAAATATTAATTTGGGCAAGATACTTATAAATTTTTGAATAATTTGACACAAACTAAACATGTTTCTGAATGAATAATATATATTTAGAAGTGAATCAGTATATGTATATTGGCAATTAAAAAATATTGAAATGAGTGTTATTAAATTCAAACATATGATGGAGAGGTGTTTATCAATATATTTATCAATTTGTTCAGCACATTTAATAATTTGATTACTAGTATTACAAATATATTTTGATATAACATTTTTGTTTTTATTTTTTTTCTTTTGTTCATTTGATCTTTGTATACCATAATATATCCCCATAACAGTGCAAATACTAATAGCAATACTTGTTCCAATACATATATTTTTTTGTGTTGATGTTAATCCTGAATATTTCTTGTATAATTTATCACCAAATAATTTCATTGAATTGAATATCTTTGACATTGTCTAACATGATAATTGAATAGTATATTTCTTTGTATATTTTATATTCAATTTTTTTATCCATATTTTGCATAATATATTATGTATCATGTAAAATATCTATATAATACAATCAAACTTATCATTTGTGTTATATATTTGATCATTAATAATAGTTTTATGAAATGGTCGGCTCATACACTTTTATTTGAGAGAATTAGATAGTATTAATAAGAAGTTAAAATATGCAATAAAATCCAA
>Ga0302186_10000283_pt1 | contig 46223 bp, 35 predicted proteins | sample II_Bog_E1_2_FD_198782 | JGI IMG/M metagenome (GOLD analysis project Ga0302186, IMG submission 198782) | Peat permafrost microbial communities from Stordalen Mire near Abisko, Sweden - II_Bog_E1_1 | ecosystem: Environmental > Terrestrial > Soil > Wetlands > Peat | place: Sweden: Abisko...
ACCCCAACCCCATACTTGAAATAGTTCGAAATATGGCAGACAGATGAAATAAATCATAAATTTCTCTCATTGAACTCAGTCGAGAGTTATAGTTAAAAGGTTAATGATGTAAATTAAAAGAAGTATTTACAATTATAAGTTTATAAATCTCATAATATTTTTACATAATAAACAGTCATTTGATCCCGATAATTGAGATCAAAATCAGAAAATACCATTATCATCATATCAGGTTTTTATTCTTTTTTGAATTGAGACAATAAATCAAAAAATTAATACATTTGTTATAAATCTACTGCTGAATATGTAGAAAAAAATTGATTCAAACTAAGTCAAGAGTAGCAAAGGGAATGTTAAAATAGTCCCAAATCCACTGATGTCCGTCATAAAATCTCAAGCAAGTAAAGAAAAGGTGTGGATGAAGACTAACCTATACCAGGAAGAAATAATAAAAACTGTTTAAGTCAATGTAAAGACAAACTAACTTCCAAAATAAACACAAAAATAAAATTCTTATACGCAACTAAAAAAGTAAGATAAAATAGAGCAAATTATGTCAAAGTAAAAATCAACTGAAGATCAAGAATAGTTGATCAAACCAAAATCTAATATTGATAAAATCTAATAGATCAAGATTTTAGATATAGATTAGATAGAGTAAAATATCATAGAGAACAAAAAGGTTAGCATTGATGTAGTTTAATCGATACAAAAAGGGAGTGCTCTATCAAAGTATATGATATACAAAATCATTGGCGATGATAAACATGGAAAATTTGAAATATCGAGAAAATACACTGAGTTTAAATCTTTGAGAAAGATTCTTTATGAAAGATGGCCAGGATGTTTCATTCCATCCATAAGAAACAAATCCGAAATTAAAAGGCCAGAATAAAAGGAGAGGTACATTAGAGTCATTCTTACCAATTTTTTAATTGGGCTGAGCTACTCCGATCACCTATACTATCGAGAATAAGTTCAGCTTTTTCTACGTTCTCCTGATATTGAAATTACTGAGGTAAGCGAGTGATAATTTAGATGGTGTAGAAAATGCCTGTTTTGAAAACAAAGGACGTGATTAATAGATTTAAATCATCTTTTGGTTAATAAATTGAGGGAAACTCATAGGCAAGTAATGCAACATTCATCAGCGGGTTTGCAACCTCTTTGAGAAAAGTCATTACTCATTTGGAAAGTATAGAAGGTAAAGCTTTATGCTTATCGGAATCATATGATAACTATGTTCAAAGATTATCGAAGTTTGGGGAATGTTTGCAAATATATTAGAAGTTAAGCCTAGCTGAATTCACAAATAATGATATTGAAAAGACAATAATAGTGAAAGATTCTAGTAATAAAATATAAAAACTCAAATAAATTTGCAAAGTAAGTCCTTTCTCCAAACTTTATAGTTTCTTAAGCAACGAGGCACATGACGCAGAAGCCTTTTTAGAAGTGATCACAGCCGCTGAAGTTTTTACACTCAGAAGAGATGAACTCGCTGGAGAAATCAAAGATATTGAACAAAATATTACTCAAATTTCGCTTGGGCACAAAACAATAAAGACTATGACAACAAGGAAACCAGCTGAAGAAATTCTAGCATAATTAAAGGAAAAACTTAAAAAATGGACTGAATAAAAATATACTATGGTTGAGATGGTCAATATACTAGAAATCTTACTGGCAAAAAAATAAATCCCTCTTTTTAAGGTATCCACCCATTTATTCAGAAATTTAAGTGTGATAATTATCGATTGATTCTCAAGGAATGGATTGAACTAACAGGTTCTCTGCATCCAGAGTTACGTACTATTTGGGAATTTGTTCGAGAAAGTAGTCGCTAACTGATGAAATGATGTAATATGTAATTGAGAGTGTTGATATAAAACAAATGCAAACTATTTAATTTTGCCTTTTAATAATTTTTGGATAATTTAAGTTTAAAAGAATTATCAACTATCAACGCATATATGTTAAATCACGAATGTAGTCTTCGTGTTTAATACGAATATCGTTTATCCGTCGGCATGCAGTTATATCAATCCCACGAGCCTGAGCCAAATAAGTCTATCTCCGCGGTCCTGGTTTTTCTCTGTAAGCATACTATTCAATACGCCTCTTTTGCTGTTTTGAAAGTTCGCAATTTTTCTCAAGTTGACTGATATATTATCGATCAACTATCATCTCAGATTGCCTTTTATATTCCAAATTTTTAGCCTATTCGAAATATTTTTATGTGACATAAAACTCAACATTGAGAATGGAAGTCATTTTTCTGAAGCGATACTCGTTGGAAGGGATGGTTGAATAATTCGGTTTACTTTAAAAGAGAGGAGCAATTGTGTAAATGAGGAAGAAGACGATGAAAATATAATAAAAGTTAAAGCCTGATTGTTGTTGTCCATTTTATCTTTGCTGTGGACCTCCAAAAGTATAACTGTATTAAATATTAATAACGTTCGGAAATTATGATGGCGCCCTCGGTGTTGACCTTGCATTCCAAAAAAAGCATTAAAAATGTCATTATACTGGTCATACTCAAAATCCTGTCCTTATGCGCCTGCATATTGATTTTGGCGTCGAGGTCTTTACTCTTCCACCCCAAAACGATCATAATGATCTTTTTTTTACGGATCGCTTAAAATTGAATATGCGTTAGATACTTTTTTAAATACCTCCTTAGACCCTGAGTAAGTGCAGGAGTACCTTCATACGTATTTTTGTCGGGATGAAATCTAAGAGCTAGAGTGCGATAAGCTTTTTTAATTTCTGCTACTGAGGCCGATTTGCTAATACCCAAAATATCATAGTAGTCTTTCTTTCTGAGTTCTGAGGCAATGTCTTATTTCATTTCCCTGTCTTTCTTATCTTCCATTTGAAGTTGTTCAAATGTTTAAATAATAAATATGATTAGCAACCATATTTAATCAAGAATTATGCATTTTACAACTATTAAATAATAGTCTCAGTGCATTGCAAAATTTCACGTTATTTATAAAATAGTTCATTAATCATATGACATTAAAATTGGTTTGGATAAATTGAGCTGGTTAATATTTCACTAGATCATCAAGTTATTAATTAATTCAGACTTCCATAAAATTAAAGCAAAATGGTTTTAACATTAATGAATAGAAATTTGGGAATTAAAAGATCTGAGGATATTGAGTATCAAATTTTTTTGAATAAATTGGGAGGGGGGAGGATATTAGTTTTTGAAGTAAATGAATGAAAGTTGTGACGAATCCATCTAAGCGCGCCAAGATATTTGTAAGGATAATCTTTTTGTTTTTTTTGACAGAAAGGGGCAAATTGGTCAAGAAGCCATTTTTAATCTATATTTTTGCCATCATATGAGATATAATAATGATTTATAACTTATCTATTTGTTTCTAATCTTTGCAACGTCATTTTTGAAGAATATTTTGATTTGATCTCATTCAAGAAGCTGAGTAGACCATTTCCAATTTCGTGAAGCAGTTATTGTTAAACTCTCAAATATCTAAAGTATTAATAATAGAAAAACAAAACCATTTGACAGAATTTAGAACGGGTTGATTTTAAAATGACTAGAAATTATTACTTCTTTGATTCATATTTAGATTTTGAAAATATAGCCTTATTAGTCAAAGTCATTAGTTTTCTTGCAAAATTTTCAGTGAAATTTCTGTCATCATGTCTCCTATTGGCCTAGGGGATCATTTTATATAGATTGGATTCATTTAATTTTAATTGATTTAGCATCAAAGATAAACTCAACTCAGGTTAAGGAGGTTGGATATGAGAAATTAATCTTTTAAATTCACCTTCTAGAAAACCATCTGTGTCTGAATGAAGATTAAATTCAATTCTAGTGTCGGAATTCTTCTGCCATAGACCGCTTTTGAATTAATAAGTTTGAGGGATCCCTTCCTCCTCTTCCATTTCCTCATTGTGGAAATAATTTGATGAATGATCATGATTATCATCAGATTACTAGTCCTAGATATATTCAGCTATTAGTGAGTTGTTCCCAATTTTTTTGATTTTGGTTTTGAAGGATTTTTGGTCACTCATAAATAAAAAATATAAATTTCAAATCATTCAGGTTTCAATTTTAGGCAAAAAACTCAAACACTCAAGATTATAGTTATTCAATCCAATTATGCCATGTATATAAAAAGATAGTTCAGGAATTGCTTTCTTAAGCTTTGATTCTGTATCAAATCATAAATTGACAATAAATTAATCATGAATTTTGTAATTTCTTTTACAACAGAACATCGCATTCATTTATTTTACAGTTGATACTGCTGAACAATGATTTATCGACTATTTTGAAACAATGCTATTATTTTTTGAAATTTCAAGAAATATCATCATGTAATAAAAAAACATCATATGAAGTCCAAGAGATCAGATTGGCAGCATATTTAATGTTTCTTATCTGTTGATTCAACTTAACAAAATTTTCTTAATCATAGATGCAAAAATAGGGCATCTCTATTGAAATATTTTTTTAATTTGATATTAGTTCGGAGATTAAGCATTCCAACTAAAAAATAATCAATTGAAAACAATTAAAAGGTTTTAAATACTAAATTCTTCAGACTATGATAATAAGAATAATAATAAAGCAATTAAATAAAATCTCTATATAATTATTAAAAGTTCACCCTTTAACTCTTTTCCATTTCGAAAATGCAATGACTGGAGCTACTTTGAAGTTTTAAATATTAACTAATTATAAATTTGATTTAGTTATTGCTTAAATTTGTCATTTTAATCTATTAAGATTTGGTAAGTAGCATGAAAACTTCATTTGTAAATCTCAGTAACACCGAATCTATAGCTTATGTGGAAAAAGGAGAGGAATATAAAGATCAGAAACCAACCCTTTTGTTTATACATGGGACTATGAGTTCGTTTATCTGGTGGAATGACGCCATTAATGCTCTTGAGCAGAACAAATACCATATTATAGCTGTTGATCTTAGGGGTTTTGGAAAATCTACTTATCATAACAAATGTCAACACTTCCTAGATTGGGCTCAAGATCTCAAATAATTTTGCCAATTAAAAGGCATAAAAAGATGCATTCCCATTGGATGGAGTTTCGGAGGAGGAGTTTCAATGAAATTTGCAGAGATAGCCCCATAGATAGTATCTAAACTTATTTTAACCTGCAGCATTTCTCATTAGGGTTTAATTTATTTTACAAACGGTTAGAAATGTTTGACCCATTAGCAAATAAAAGAAAGCCAACTGGTAAAAATATTTGCTCCTATTTTAAGCGAAAAGAATGAGGAAGCAATGAGTCAACTTTTATAATCAATGATCTTTCTTGACACTCCAAATTATCCTTAATAAAAAAAAAAAGCTATGGTGTCTTCTGCTTTTTAGAATATATGCATTTATGATGTTTTCTATGCGATGGCCAACAGTGATATTAAAATTAAAGATATTAAAGCAAAAGTAAAGCTTATAAAATTTAGATTTCGATGATTCATGGCCAGAATGACAAGATTGTTCTCTTGGAGACCGTTCAATCTACTGGAAAGCACTGTTGTAATTTTGTTGTATTGGAAAACAGGGACATATGATACCTATTGAAGATCTCGAAACATATACAAAATTATTGGTAAAGTTTATAGAGGAGTGATATCTTTACATAAATGTTAAAAAATTATATAAATTGACTATTTTTTATTCCAATAGATAATTTTGGATACTTTTTAGTTAAAAGTCCATATTTTTATATAAAAATGATTAGTATCCGCGTTCGCTTAACACAAGGAAAAAGACTTTGTTTTATAACTTCTCCAAATATAACAGTTTATCAACTACAGGAAAAAATACAAAATAAATAGGGAAATCCACCGAGCTCATCTTGTTTGATTAAATCGACACAAAGTGGAGCTATCAAGATGGAGCAAAATCAACAACTGTCATACTATGACCTTGCCTAAGGATAAATAATTGAGTAGACTTTAACATGGAATATTTCGGATAAATGAGCAATTCAAATTAAACTATTTCTTTTTTGTATTTATTTCAACCTTTATTAATTCAAGAGAGATTACTAATGAAATAAATAATCTTCAAAGTTATCTGAATCAATTATTTCAATAAAATTGTTTAAGATAACAGATGTGGATTAACATCAAATTTCATTGGATGTTTTTATAATGGGGGTTTGATTCGTTATCTTTCTCAATTTCAGACGAATCAAATTTTTCAAGACATTTTCTCAGTTTCTCAATTGGTTCATGAAGTCTGCTTTTCTGCTTGCCGTGAAACAAAGGTTTAAAAATTTCAATAAACCACTCCAAATTTACTTCTTTTCCGTCATATTCCATGTAATAACTTTATATTATTTCCTTGTAAGCATCATATCTTAGGAGCGTTATCTCCTAATCACACTTAGGAATTTTTTAATTTAAGTATAATAGCAGATTAGATCCAATCCAGTAAAATTATTCTGGTTGTATCTTTAATCTCTTCAAATATATATAGATGAAGACAAGCACAGTTTGGCTGGATTTAGCATTATTTTCATTTAAAAAATTTAAAAATTAGAGTTTCATTTCCTTTTTCTTGGCTTTGTTATTTAATCTTTTATAAATAATACTTAGAGCAAGAGTGAAAGCTTTTGATGCAGCATTTTGAGTTGCCTCCTTCCCATCTTTTCTTTTTTTCTTATTATTTATAGACTCTTGCTGTATGGTTTTTCTCTTTTAATCCTTTCTCCCCCCACTTTTTCTTTTCTTTTTTATTACCACTTAAAAGTTTTATTCTTTTTATTGTGAGTAAGGCTCAAAAAAGATATTTTTTGACACTTATGGAGAGTCAAGATCACCCATCTCATGCATATTTTCTTAAAAATTATCCTCTAATAAGGGATTATTTTTTGATGTGCTCCCTGATTCAGTCAATCCGAAAAATTAGTCTAACTCTTTGTGAGAAAATGATTTCTTTTCACCAGCCGCTTCCTATTATTTGAGATTAGTATTAGTATCTTTAGTTATTACCTAAAAAAATCCTATTAAGGTTCCAATGGGATTGATTTGCATTTGCTGAAGATTAAGAATATCAAATTATTATAAATTATCAACAAAATCAGCTCGCATTTCAAAAATTTATTATTATTGAGCATCTTAGAGGATTCTCTACTTGAGTATATCAGAAAAAATTGAGAACATTTTATTAGAAGCTATACTTATTTTTTAAAAATTATCTGTCAGATAGCATTTGGTGTAATACCAATAATAATAATAATAATAGTAATAATGAATATGGTTGTTTCCAAATAATAAATATTAATTTTGATGATCAATTTACTTTGGCTATACTTTGCTAGATTCATAGCAACCATTTTAATTATATTTTCTTATATATGGAAATCAAATTTTTGATTTTCATGAGGCAATTATAGAGCACATGGCAGATTTTGTGCCCTAAATTAGACTCAATTCAATAGAATATAACGTTAATAAACTCGTTGACAAAAGTATGGTTTGTTTAAGGATGCTAAAAAAATATTCAAGGAAAAAAGGTTCATAATTCTAACCATCACAATAATACAAAAAGAAAATGCATTTCTGTGACAATATTCGATCACGAAATGATTATTAACGAAGATGTATGACAAATAGATGTATTAATGATGACGCATTAAATAATAAGTTAGCCTCATTGGCTAATTTCGCTTCTCTAATAGCTCGCTTGGTCTTTAAATTTCATCAAGACAACAATTTTAAAGACATTTATTTGAATAGACGATAAACCTATCAACTTATAAATACTTGGACAGATATTTTTCATAAATTTAATGAAAACATACCACATAAAAATATTAGTTAGTGGAGTAAATAAAAACAGTTTTTGATTTTTATTATTACTTCAAGAGAAGACATTTATTAATCAAATGTTGAAAAAAACATTAAATTTAAGTAAACATGCATAGAGATTTGATAATAAAGTTGTATCTATTTTACCCATACTATTTTGATCTGTTTTATTATAATTTGACTCTTATCAGCGCTCAACTGATGATATTTTGAATATAATAATTTAACCTTTAATGGAAACGTAACCACTTTAACGGTGTGACAACTGCCGCAAGGAATTTCCCGAGTCAAAGATGGCCACTCATTTCGGTTACTGCCGCCGAAATATTAAAAAATGTGAAATATGCCAAGAAATGATTGACATTAATTCCAAGTAAGAACATGAGGAATAGTACCATAAGAAAGAATAATGTCCGCACTGCAAAAAAATATTTCCTTCTAATGATCTAAAGAAGCATGATAGAGTTTGTGATTCAAAACCAAAGTATTGTTAATACTGTGATTTGAACGTACCTGTAGCCTCCTATGCTACCCATTTAAAAGCCTGTGAATCAAGAACAAAACCATGCACCAAATGTGATAAGCCAATAATGAATAAAGACTATTTAGTGCATCTTGTATCCTGTACTGGACCAGTTGAAGTTCCAAAAAGCTATCAAGAGCATATAATACAACAACAGAAAAAGTTTTAAGTGAGCAATCCAACAAATAATTATGGTAATCCAAGAGAAAAGGTAGTTATTAATGGCAACGGAGGCTCAGCTAATTATATTAGGGAAGACAATAAGTACGCTAACATTATTCCAAATGGAAGAGATAAAACCAACATCATTTAACATAAAATTACATATGGACCAAGGCCTGTACATGAGCAAAGGCTGCCTCATGATTTAAAACCAAATTATGAAGAAAAACCTCTTTATGAAGTGAAGCCAAGAAATTAATATAAATCGGGTATAAATTAGCCAAAGTTTAAAGTGGAAGACAAAAAATAAACGACAGAAAAATTTTCGCTTAAACCTAGTCGAAGAGATGAAACTGGTAAAATAGTGCCTTCATCCATTGAGCCAAACGGCAGAGAAGTCAAAGGCAAAGAAGATTACAAAAAATAGGCATATATGGTGCCTCGATCTGGAATAAATCATCAAGGCGGTACAGGAAGCTATGATGCCACTCGAAAAAATGCCAATAGTAGGGAAGGATCTCATGGTCCAGTGAGTAATAAAATGATTTATGGTCAGCCACAGCCCGTACCAATCAAAGGTCCATCAATCAAAGAAACAAAATCTGTATAAAAAGTGATTGGTAATAATATCAGAAAAGATATTTAATAAGGTAAAAGTCAATTCAGAAATCCCACTTATGTCAAAAACCCAGCAATGATTTAAAAGCCACATGATAAAAATTATCAATTACCTCCCAACAGAGCTCCTGAAAAGCCAAAAGTGACCCCACTCCCACCTATGAAACCCTCCTTTGATTAGCCATATGGATACGACAGTTATGAATAAACTAATGGTTATGAAATTAGTGCAGAAGAGAAACAAATGCAGTAAATTATTGAGCAAAGTTTGAAGGAGCAAAAAGGAGCAAAGCCCTATATTTCTAAGCCATACAAGACATCGCAATATACAAAAGATACAACCGATTTTGGAGAAGACATGTTTAATGAATCTTTCATCGCAAAACAAAAAGCCATCGAAGAGTAATTATCACGTCATAATAAGCCAAGAAGATGATTAAAAATTAACTCTGCATAATTCAGTATTATATTGTCCTTGTTTGAGTATATAATTCAGCCATTTTTTGCAAATACAAATAAATAACAGTTACAATATAAAGAATTATGCTAGTATTGTCCTCAATATGCAATCCAATATCTTCACCATTAGCAAAAAGAGTATTTATTTATGTTCAAAATCGAATAAAGACCAAAAAATATTAACTTTTGTGCAAATTAGAAAAGAGATAGATATGGTATAATTGATAGGATCATATTTATGATAAATAGCAACACCCCATAATTTCTCAATCTGGACAAGAATTCCAGCATTCGTTTCTCTAAAGTTAAAACATATAGACTTATTCGACTCATTCAAATCTCAGCCCCTAACTTACTCACTTAAAAATTTCTTAAGGATTATATGACTGAAAGTCAAGTTCCACTTTTTGAGATTGAAGTTGAAGACTCTTTCAAAAAATGGATGTACTCCTTTCCTAAAAAAGAATTATTAAGCGATTTGAGGATTTTGTACAACTTAAAAAGGATCTTCATCATCAATACTCGAAATAAATGCGTCCATTACCAGCTTAGCGGATTTCAGATGTCCCCTAAAAAATGATAGACAATTTGCTTGAGTATTTCTGCATTCTATTAAATGATTTAGTCAAGAAGAAGATAGATATTTTGGAAGATAAAGTGTTTAAAAAATTTATTTGTAATCTTGTTCCACTTGATAAAAGTAAGTAAAAGCATATGTAGAATAAATGAAGGTCTACTATCAAGTTAAGATGCAGAAAAAAGGATGGGGGAGACATAACTAATCAAAACTTAAAAAAGCATTCCATTTTTTTGCTTCTTGGGAGAGCAATTATTTCACTATTACTGGATAAGGTATTCATTTTACTGAATCATAAAATAACCATGATATTCTGGATAATCTTTTTTTCACGAGTACTTTCAGTTTTATCTATGGCCAAAGAATTTCTGGTCACTCCTTTGGAATTACTTTTAACTCTTCTCATCGAGTTCTGCAGGCTAATTTTTAAAATATTTTTGATATGGTCATTTTTGTTCATTTTTTAGGTAAAGCCATCGCTTAGAATCAGAATCTCAAGGATAATCGTTTTAGTAGTTTTGCTAGAGTTCAAAATAATTGTGAAGCTAAATATTATGTTGATGGGCAGGATTATTTTGAAGATGTCTGTGATGCGCTTTTAATGGCTTAAAAAGAAATTTTTATTACAGGATGGATGATATCCCCTTATTTATTACTAAAACGGCCGGATAGTAAAGAGGAATCCAGATTAGATAAAGTCTTATAAAAAGTTGCAAAAACAGGTGTAAAGATCAACATAATCGTTTACAATGCTCCTAAACTTGCCCTTAATATTGATTCAGAGTTCACTCAAAACTATCTCAACAGTCTCAGTTAAAATATACGAGTACTAACACATCCAAACTATGTTCTTATTCCTTTTTTATGGTCTCATCATTAAAAAATGATAATTATCGATCAAAAGATTGGATTTATGGGAGGCTTAGATTTAGGATATGGGCGTATGGACTCAAAGCAGCATTTTCTCACAGATCAAAGCAGCTAATTTTGGCCAGGAGCAGATTACTGTAATTATAGAATTACTGATATCTTAAACCCCAAATAATTTAGAACCTCTTCAATTAATAGAAACATCATACCTCGAATGCCTTGGCATGATATAGGAGTACGATTAATGGGAGCATCTGTTTCTGACTTGGCAAGACATTTTATTCAATACTGGAATTATGCCAATGCTCAGCTGAGCATGGATAGTCGTGAATTGCTGATGTATGCTGGTTTGGGTCAAAAGGATTTAAAAAATACTAACAAAGAGGAAAAAATCGCTGAATATGAAAATTCAGTCAGGCAGAATCGGCATGCTTTTAGACCGGCTAAAAGCATGGATAATAATTTCGGAATAGATTTTTTAAATATACCAAACAATCTGGACTTTAACCAAAAGAGTATATCAAATTATTAAAAGTCCTCTGTAGAATCATAGAATTTGCGACAAAAATCATCTCCCATTCATGTAAATGATGAAGTAGAATCAAATAATTAGATGGAAATGTAGTTTTATGCTTGCCACATATAAGAGAGTATAGAACTACGAACTGCTAGTAAATTATTGAAAAAAATAATGAGTCCTCGTTAAGCTACCACTTTCTAAGAAATCATTCTCTCATAGAGTTCTGAGTTCTCCCCTACTATTGAAAAAAAGCGGAAACAAAATCATCAAATTCTAAGAAGTGTATCAAAATGGTCGCATGGTTTATAATAGTGCAATACTGAGCATTCGATTTAAAATGCCTATGTCGAACTAATACAACAATCCGAATAATTTATCTATATAGAGAACCAATTTTTTATATCGGTTGATAACCGAGTGACCACATAACTATGCAAGCGTATCATGAAAGCTCATCAATTTCAATAAAAATTTCGAGTAACAATAATTCTGCCAGCACTTCCCGGCTTCGAGGGACATCCTGCTGACTAAAAGGGAGCAGCTGTGTTTCGAGTTCAAATTTACTTACATCTTTAAAACATTAGAAATCTATTTAAGGGGTTAAAGGGTATCCCTAATCTCAAAGAATATCTGTATTTCTTTTCTTTAAGAACGCATAGCATTCTGAATAACTAACCAGTGACTGAGATTATTTATGTTCATAGTAAATTGATGATCGTAGATGATAAAATTGCACTCATTGGTTCAGCAAATATTAATGATCGCAGTTTGATGGGAAGTAGAGACACATAATTAGCAGTGGTGATTGAGGAAACAGATTTAAAATAAATTAAAATTTAAGGAAAAAGTCGTATGGTAAGCAATTTTGCTCATGAACTAAGAAAAGAGTTGTATATGTAACATTTTGGCATAAAAGACAGTGAAGCGATGGATTATCTAAATGATGAAGTTTGGGACTGCATGATCCTGTGGAGCGAAAAGAATCAGCAAATATACCGTGATTTGTTTGGATGCTACCCAGATAATCAAATGAAATCTTTTTAAGATATGAATATAATCGGGCAAAAGGCTGATTCAAGCAAATATGATATTTTCAAGGATATCATAAAGGGTCATTCCATTCCTTTCCAATTTAACTTTCTTAAAAATGAAAATTTAGCGCTCAATCCAACGCAAAAAGAGTATTTCCTGCCTAAAATCAACTTTAATTGATATATTTGTGGCCTTATAGTTTTTATTAGTTATATAAGCAGATAAATTATATTATTAAAATAATTTAGTAATAGTCGTAACGAATTAATTTTGACATAATAATTAGCAAATTAGATGAACAGAATAAGCAAAAGTACAGTTGACAAAGAGAATATTCATAAGAATATGAATAAAAAGGGAGAATCACAAAGCAAACGAGTCTCCCTCGTCAAACCCATAGGACCTTAGGAATCAAAAGACCTACATCTGAGAAATAGCAAAGAGATTAAACTGCCAATCATTAATTTTGTTGAAGTTAAGGATAATTAAGTGGTTTAACAGCAAATATTAACTGAACCTCTCACGAATACACAACAGTATCTCCACTGCTACTCGGAAGGACTGCTGCAATATTCGGCTAAGAATGGGTAACTAATGGGAAAATTCCTACTAAATCACGACATTGATAATCAACTTCGCGCTCGTATGTTAGACTGGCTAATCGAAGTATGTACTTCCTACAAATTCTAAGCTAAGACATATTTTTCTAGCATTCACTTAATGGATCAATACTTTAAAAACGAAGATTCAAAACTTCCAATTTCTAAACTTCATATTACAGGAGTCACTGCGATGCTCATTGCTACCAAGATGGACGAGGTTTACCCACTCAAGATCAAGACTATATATTAAAAAATAGTGCATAAAAAAATAGAAAGGCGTTAACTGATCGACATGTAAGCTCGAATGATTAATAAGCTTGGCTTTTGTCTTAACGTTTGGAGTTTTTTTGACTTGGCTCTACTTAAACTGCATCATATTTATCCAAATAGCAGCGAATAAATTATAAAGGAAATAGAACTACTCTGTGAACATATTGCCAAGTTCATGGTGTTTAGCTATGAACTCATGGGACAATATTAAATAGAAATATTGGCTAACTCCCTCCTCCAAACAGCTTGTGAGGCTTACAAAAAAGCCAATAAGCAAGCTTTCTTAGGATAAAAACAGCTAAAACTAGCAAATGAGAAGTGTGCTACTTGCATAGAACTGATCTTCCAGTCGATTAAAACATATAAAAATTATTTTGCAAATCTGAAAAACATCTACAGGTTTGGAGTTCCTAGTGCTCTCAAGCAAATTGAGTACTTCTTGGAAAATTACTGATAATGATATATTTGAGTTATTCTTTTGTAATTACAGAAATAAAGGATTTAACAGGAGTATAAATGTCTTTAAGGCAATCATGTTTCTTTATCGATAAATGTTTAGATTGAGAATAATGTGATTTAAATAGTTTAATTAAAGAAATTATCAAATGAAACTATAAAGCAATTACTGAGTGAATATTAAGGCAAGTAAGAAATTATATACTACAGTAAATACTGGGAGGACAAACGAATCTTATGGCTACTTGATGCCAGTATTTATATTAATTTTTTAATTGTTGAGAGATTGTTGAGGGATTGTTGAAGATTAGTAATATTATAGAAGGTATTCTATTTTTCATGTTTTAAACCGCAATACCATATCTTTCTTGCCTAAAATGAAAAGGCAATGAAAAAGATAGAAATAACGCTCTTACCTTTAGAAAAGTATGTTCTGCCTATAAATTTAAAATACCACTCATTATTGATAAATTGAATTATATTCTTTGAGTAAATATGAAACAGGGAAATACTTCTCAGCCAGAAAAAATAAATCTTTCCACTCCTAACACTTTTGCTTATGGTAGAAGTCGCCTGTACTCACTTAACACACCCCAGCTATCCCCCCTAAAGATGATCCAGTCCCCTTTTATCAACATTGGAGAAGGCTGTCTTTTTGAAAATCAATTGAGTTTGGCTGGAGAGTTTCGACTCTAGGAGGGGATAGCCGTCTAAGAAAATGACTAGATTATGCAATAAAGTTCTGATGAATAAGTGGAGGAGATGGACTTTCCAAGGTTTCCAAAAGATGCAAAAGTCACAAAAGAGTAGGTATTCTTTAATTCAGTAACATGGTCGAATTTTTAGTGGATTCTATCAGTCTTGATGAAGAGCGTATTGCTACTGAAAAAGATATTCTTGATTACTCAAGTTCTCCTTTCATATCAGAAGTATTTTTATATCTCTATAAACGCTTTAAGAAGGCCAAAAAAACCAAGGAAGAAATGATCAAATACACAATGCGTAAAAGTTTTAAGTATATTACTGACCAACTAAAGAAATAGGATCCAAGTCTCATTCCCCTCCTTGCAACAGATGGATTGGAGGGTATGAGCATATACTTTCGCAAGCACTGTGACGATTAATAAATTTTCATTCCTTTCAAGTAATCCATGATGTTATTTAGAAAAAATTCCCTTGAAAAGACTATGAATACAGCCTTTCTAAAAAAGGTTTTTTCTATTTACCGATTCTATCGAGACTATAAGAAATTTTTAAGTATCTTACTTGTCATTTAGAAACCTTTCAGAATGAATTTTTAAAGGATAATAAGAAAAAAATTGCAACTATGAACGAAGCTGTCAAGCAATGCATTAACACTAAAAATTTAAAAGCTTTATAAAATTTCAAAAGACTTCCATGGACCAAAGACGTTTTGATGAAACTAAAAGAGTTCGCGAATGAGTTGCTCGCATATTCTACCTTTAGTAGAGATGGAGCAGCTCGGCCTCAATTGCAATAGGCCAAAAGCGAAGAGGGTAGTGATCATCAATACGCAGGTAAAATGGATTTATCTTTTGAGCATGATGTAAAACTTATTCATAAGCGATCAATTGATTCATTAAAGGATGAAGATCCCTACCGAGATCTCATTAACAATGATTAGTAATAACATTAAAAAGATGACGATCAAAATTAAAAGTTGAACTGTCAAAAAAAGATAAAGAAAAGGAATGTGATTGTGCTTACTCCTCCTATCCACCCAATTAACTCGCCTAAAATGTCAGATTTTGGGCTTAGTTTAGAATGATTTCATTATCACTGCATTATAAATAAAATTTAAAATAATTAACAAATCACAAAACTGAAGGAAACAAAAAATAATTATTTTATTAATTTGATTCTGAATTTATAAGGAAGTTAATATTCATCAAATACGAACAAAAACAAATGAATGGCCCTTTGATGTTAAATGGAAGATATGAAGTTTTGACTTTCCTGAAAAAATATGCGGAAACACGAACGCTGCTTGAGTTTATATTTAATATATTTTGAGATTTATATTTAGATATATTATATGAAAACAAAGGGCTACAAACAAGAGAAGGTTCTTGATACATCCGATAATTGTACCATATACAAGGCGTCAAAAAATGGTAAATTCTACCTCATGCATGAGTTCTAATAAATCAATGAATCTGATGAGTACACTTTTAAAATACGAAAAAAATTGCAATGTTCTCATGTTATACCTCTTGAAGATGAATTTGAAGAAGATGAGAATAAATACTACATTTCATAATTTATCGAAATGGATCTTCTCAAATTAGCACTTTCCCAAGAGAAAAAAGTGTTGCCACTCAAGTAAGCCCTGGATTATTTTGCCATTATTGTTGAAGTTCTTGACGAAATGCATTCTCTTAAGCTTATATATCGAAATGTAAGGCCGGAAAAGATTAGAATTAAAGATAATCAACCATATTTCTACGATTTTTCTTTAAGCCAATTCACAAAGCGAAAATAACGCATGTTTGATGTTGTCGGTTGCGTATTTTACCTAGCTCCTGAATTTTTTACAGAAGATGGATATGGAGAAGAAGTCGATATCTGGGCAGCTGGAGTCACGCTATACTACCTCTTAGTGCACGACTATCCTTTTAAGCTCAAGAACGAAGGATAGAATTCATTTCGCGAGGAATTTAATTTAAAATGCGGAAATGGCTTTTAATTTAGTAAATAAATCGAAAATACAAACTTTAATGCTCCTCCTCTGAAAGCTAACAAAGAGTTAGAAGATTTTTTTAAAAGGATTTTTCATATTAATCCTTTAAAACGTTTGACTATTTCATAGTTAAAAGAGCACCCACTTTTTGCTGGACAATTTCCCAATCAAATTGACAAATAATTTCTTTCAGTAATACATGAAACAGGCCGTGATGAATCTCTTTTTCTTTCTAAAATGAACAATTTTTCTTGCTCAAAAATTCTCCACAAAGAAGAAGTTATTTTGGATTTTATCGAAGAGACAGCTGAGCTGTTTTTATTGTAATGTCCCTAAATTTACACTGAGGAACTTCGATATCGAACACAGTTTGCTGTCCTTAAAGTGGGACTCGTAAAAGTTAATATGTTATTAGAAATACTCTTCGGAATTAGACAGCCAACTTTCAAAATTGATTCTTAGTAATGGAAATAAGTTCGCTCTAGTTCTGCTCTCAATATAATAAAAGACAAACTTGAGAGGAAGAAAAAGATCTTACATATGATATTCAAAAGTGCCTTTATGAATATTAAGTCATCAATTGAAAAAGATCCAGCTTTTTATAGTGACAAAATCCCTTAAAACTTTGAAGATATTAAGATGTATTTAGATCATAATTTAGTTCATATAGAGGTGTTCTTTCCTAAATGTTTGAGGTTGGTCGTAAAAATCTATCAAAAGCAAAGGGAGATAGGAAATTAAGCAGAAAACTCACGTAAAGTATGGTGAGAGTTATCATATTATTTTTGGTTAATCGCCTCTTCGAGTCATAAGAACAAATTGATCAAGATTTTCAACAATATCTCAGCTGGTCCAAGCGAAAGGACTTATAGGATCTGCAAGATTGGATTGAAACATAGGAGTTGACTAATCTAAAGTTGTTTATGAAAAAGGTGACCACAAAATATTTATGATCATTATAATTAACAAACTCTTCAACATTAAAAATAATAATAATTGTTAAATAATTTAAGGATTTGTTTCTAAGATTTCTGAGATCAATCATTACGTTATTGATTATTCTAAAATCGTATCGCTAAAACTTAATTTTTTTTATTCGATTAAATCCAGATATACTTTCCATTTTTTTAAGTTTTCCTATTTATCGAATTAGGTCTTATGAATTTTGGAATTTTATTGCTTTTGTAAATTTGATTTTATAGATATTGTCTTTGAAGATCTATTAGAGTTGACAACAGAAGCTTCATCCGAATTTATCTCCTTTCCGCAATTTAAAAGATTCTCTAAATATTAAGGATAGTCTGAAGTTTCTTCTTTCACACAAAATTATATTTTGGTTGTTTGATCGCTATCATAATTTGAATCATCTTTTTATTTTGATTTTACCATATTCTTTTTATAAAAATTGATGATTTGCTCATCCTGTTCATTGGTGGGCTGTGCTTGCACTTTATTTATTTACCAATCAATGATAAAAGATCCTTATTTCTTTATAATTTATGTCTTCTCCCTTGGTTTTTTCGAGTGTGAAATTGACTTGTCCAAAGGTTTGGCTCTTAAGGTTTCTTCTTTAGCAATTATTTTGAGGAGCTAAAATAACCTACCATTTTCTATTTTTTGTTTTTATTTAATAATTGCCGGATTTTGACTTATCCTTAGTGGGCCTAAATTTAAAAGAAAATACGTTCATTGATGTGATTTATTAATTTTACTATAATTTTTGCATCCTTTGTGACTGATTGAGACACAGGCGATGGTTTATAAATCATACAAGATATACGTGCTCTTTTGGAAAATGCATTTAGAGGTTAGGGCATGTAAGCTATAGTTTCATCACTTTCTGCAAGTTGTTTTTTTGTTTTCTTTTGCTTCTAGAACTCTGTTTTTTTGGCATCTTTCTGAGAATCCTATTTTGCTCAATTTAGCCTAATAATAGAATTAGTTTTAAATATGCAACAAATAAACAAATACTATACTATTCTGTTTGAAATAAAAAATCTTCTAAAGCAAAATCATACAATTATGTGATATCAAAATAAGTTAATTTAAGAAAAGAGTATATTATTAATGTTTAAATATTTGATTGGGATCCTTGTCGCAAAAACTCTTTCGATTCTTCAAGTCTATTAGATAGATTGCGCAGTTAATCACTTCTAGAAGCCTATTGAGTATTCTCTCTCTAATTTTGGATACATTCCTTATGGGTAAACTCTCTTGGGACAAATTTATATGCCTCGAGACAAATTTCTTTGTAAGTTGGATGAATAAAATGTAATTACAAGCTCTAACTCTTCTATAAAAAATGTTGTACTCGTTTAACGGGGTGAGTGCAAATTTACATAAAAGGCTCTTAATGCTCAAAATTTAGGAGCAGATATAATAATAATATTTAATAATAATGAAGACTCTTCTGTGATTATGGCAAATGATGGACGAGGTCATTTGGTGTAAATTCCATCTCTTTTTATCAGTCATATCGATGGATATAGCTTGCATAGGACAAATAAGGATTGTCCAGGCTCGCCCATGATAAATCTAACCTTTGAAACTAAGAAATCAGATATATCAAAAGTCACTCTATGGATTGACCCCTATAAAGTAATCTAAAAATAACAAAGAAAGATAGCTTTATTTTCATTCACAATTTGTATAAACATGACTTTTATAGTATAATCGAAGGCTATATTAAATTTGAAGTAAAGTATGCTATTTATCATATAGATTTCCATTATAGTCAAGTTTTCAGAGCTGGAATTGCAGAAAATAAGATTGCTTAGGAACACTTACAGAAAAATATTGCCGAAATCTTGAACTATCAAGCTTCTCTGAATTTTCATAGGTAACAGGGCGTGAGATAATTTATTAGCAACTCAGATAATATTTTTTATGGTAAAAAATGAACAATGGGATTGATAATAAAAAATGGTGGACATATATGATTAAATTTGATGACGAGAAATGCTTGGAGATGAATAATATTGAAGAGTGCTCATTTTACGTTATGAGGGATGCAGGAGTAAGTGAGTAAGAAATTTAAAGCATTAAAACTTTAATAAAATAAACTATGCTAAATATCTCTAATTCACAAGTTAATATCTTTAAAACAATTAGAGACACATCATACGATAAAAGGATTTTTTACCCCTCAGTGACAGTAAATAATTAAAATTTTTATGGGTTATGCAAAGCCCCTGAAGTATTGGTCATGATTTGCAAATCTTTGCAAAATCCACCCCACGAATGCATTGCTTTTGCTCAAGACAATCATCGAATTAACAATATAAGCAGTTTTTGGAGAACTGTCTTTTACATATTACTGGCTATTTCAATCAGTTTCATAATGGTTTTTTTCATATACACTCATATAATTAGAGCTTAAATGAGGAATGAAAATAATAGAATGATTTAAAATTAGATGGTTTCACTGGTAAAAATATCGAAATCTTTTAATAATGAGGACAATTGATACTTGAATTTATCGAATTTATATAAAAATATACTTAATCTTAGATTGCAAAATACATCAAATTAATTAATAACAATTTAAAATAATTTTTTTGGCACTTAATATATTCATGGAAAATAAACAACATGATATGTCTTTAAGTTATGATTTTGTTAAAATAGATATATCCATCATAATCAGATTGGGAATTTTAAATCATAGATAATAAAGTAAATTTAATAACGGAAAATAAATATGTTATTGACAAAGATCCCAACATATTATTTCTTATCCTTGTAATAATAAATAGAAAAAAATAATTAAGATTATTCTCTCACAAATTAAGATAATTGATATTCGCACATAACCAAGTATCTTTTTTGAAGTATTAATTCGGAAGGATGTTACAATTCCTTTGTTTTCATCATTTTCTTTGAGAGTTTTATAGAATGCCTATATGTATTTATTTTTCTATTTTAGATTGGGTTATCATTTGTAAAATCTGACTAATCTAACTTATGAATTAATGTGAAATTAATAAGGAAGTCACAGATCACGTTCATGTATAAATTACCAAAAAGATCATCACCACTAAAATTAGAAAAAGCACAACTATAGTACAAATTTGTCCCATGTCATTTGTCTTCAATAGTTTTCCTAATTTAGCTTGCACAAAGTTCATTTTCTTCATGGTGACATCCATATCTCCATCTAACTCCTCGATCAATTACCCTTGCTTGTCTAACTCTTGATTAATGACCTTGCCTTGATCCTTGAGTCTCTTGGCAATTTAATTGATTTAATCCAAGTGTTGATCTTGCTACTCTTCGTGCTGTTTCTTGAAAGTGTTCATCTGAAATATGTGTTTATCAAATTAATATATTCAATCAGTGAAATAAGATGACATATTCTATTATCACCAGTAAAATATTAAGCTGTAAATCTATTATATGTGGTATTAATCAAAGATGGAGCATGCTCTTTATCATCAACAACAAAAAAAGACCACTTAATAACTTGGAAATCCCGTTTCTTAGCTTGGCCCAAATACTCTTTTCGTATTTTTATTTTTCGATTGCTCGGTTGTGATAAAGTGCTGTTAATCGTTCTAACGTATCTTTGTATTCTTTTTCAGTCATTTATTTCTTAAGCGATTCAATTAATATTTTTTAATCTGTTCTTTTATTGAGAAAATGACTGCGAATTATCGCCAAAAATATTATTAAAGCCCTTTTAAGAAATTTCTGCTGTACGAAAAGAGGAATATGAGGATTTACGATATCAATAACGGTGATTGTTTGAGGATATTAGTGTATGAAGTATTAGTAAAATAAAAATAAAAGAGCTAAGGGTAGCATTACCTTACGAGCACTTCGAGACTCATCTTAAAGAGTAAACGCTAAGATGTAGAGAATAGTGATGAAATAAAATATACCTAGTTCTACATAAAAAGTAACTTCCTTAATTTATATGACTTCCTTTATCGACATGCTATTACTGAGATCAATGCCAGTCACATTGTATAAATCGTAGTAATTTATTGGCTACTGCATTATTTTTTTAAGGCCCTGAATCTGCTGGAAGATCTATGAGTTACCCCCATGATCAGGATGATGCACTCTGAGCGATTCCCTGAAGACTCTTTTGAAATCTTACGATTTATAAATACGCGTGAGATTCATATTTTCAAAGACTGAGGGTTATTATAAAGGAAGCTGAAGGAAAGGAACTGGCAAGAATGCTATAGGTGGGACTGGAAAATATGGTATGATAGTATTTGCGATAAGCAAGAGAATTACGTTTTCAATCATGTTTATATTATACCTCAAACCTGACTTTTTGAAAAAATATTAAAAATATTAATTAAAGCCTTGACCTACCGCGAATGAGTGGACTTGATTTATATGCCAACAATATTTTAAATTATTGCTCGAAAATATATAAACATCCATTGTAATAGATATTAACTTGGAGAATAGAAGTAGAAAAATCATGACATGCACTTTTTATTGTATTTATCTACAAATATCTATTGTTGTTGTTAATTTTGTTAAAGATTTTACTACTCATAGTCACTATTCAAATTTTATTCGTACTCTTTAATCCATAGAGCATACTCAAACTCTTGATTGCTGTCTTCATCAAATTTGACTCGTTTTGTGTGCTAAAAGGCTTCAGTTTATTCAAATTCTTCTATTCTTTTTTGTCTTTTTAAGCTTCTTTCTTTTCTAAGAATATCCTTCAACTATTTGATTTCTATCTCATAGCGTTTGTTTGCAATTTCAAGCATTTTACTTCTAAATTTAGCGATATTATTTTGCCGAGTGATGCTCATTTTAGGGATTGACATAGCTTTACTGTTTTTTGATTTTTGATTCTGCTTGACTTGCATAATCTGTTAAAATAACTAATTTAGCCATATTTTCAAATATGCCTAATTATTAAAATACTCATTTTGATAAACAGATAAAATATTTAAATATTAATTGCAATTTAAGTGGCATCAAATTGTCACTAAATGTCTTATCCTTGATAATGTTTTATATTAATATTGATTAGGGATAAATTAAATGTATATATGATTTATTAAGGTATGCTTCCCTTTTCTTGACTCACAAGACATTCTTTATCTTATGGGACTCCTCTTTTTGTTTAATAGTAATTTCATCAATATTTAGATTATCTATCCTTTTGTTTCCTCTCTTTAAAGGACTCTTTGCTTTATTCTTTGTTGATCTAGTGAATCGATCATAGATTTGATTTAATTACTTGTGATCAAAAAGTAATTGGTCTTTGGATATTGGCTATTCCTCTTCTAATATAATTCTCTTTTTTTGACTGAAGTCATCTGATATTTTTCTAATCTTTTTTTTCCTGTTAGCTAATCTCTTATTTAAAGATTAATCTTGTTTAGAGCATAATTTTTGAATTTATTAAGATTATTTTTGACTTTTTGCATGAGCTCTCTGAATGTCTGTACTGATTTTCTGCATGTTTCCTACTTGCTCCTTAATTTTCATTTGAATTTCTATTTTTAAATTTCTCTCTTTATTTTTTAAAGTTTCACCAAAATTTGTTTGTTCATACTGCCTATCTTTATTCAAGTTGATAAGATGATTTTGTCGCACCTATTGTTTAGCTTCTTCAGTAAGCTATTTTATTTCCATTTCTTACTCTGAAATGCTTGCTTCTGTGTGTGGTTTAGATTTACATTAACTTCCCTTCATTGGGGTTTTTTCCTTTTCAAGAATATTATTAATCTCTGGTCTTGATAGAACATATCTAATCTTTTCCATAAAATAAACTTTGATTGGGTGCTTTTTTTAATTTAAACTTTCCCCTAATTTTACATATAAGGAAACCATTTCATTTAAAAGTTCTTATGTCATGAAATGAGAGTGAAACAGCTCCTAAAGCTTTATAAGCTGATCTATATGCTTTTAATTAATCTTAAAGTTAAGAATTTTGCTCATTTGCTGATTTTAGATGTTTTCAAAATATTAATATATGATATTTAACAATAAATTTATTAATTTCCCTCAGGATCGACTGTTTTATGATAACATTTTTAGGTAAGCCTATACCTGAATGATCTTTATGCAATAATGAAGTCATTTCTAAAAGAAATTATATAATTTGACATTAAATATGCATGATATCGCATACTAAACTAATAATTACTGAAACCAGACGATACCGTTTACTCATAGAATTCATTAAGCCTTCCTTTTTAATGCTATTTTCTCTTTATACTTTAGATACTCCCCTTAAATAAAATAAATCAATGACGTTAGTATTCAATTTAACAGGATTGAAAACTATTAGTTAGTACGATAAATTAGTTTTTCCTTCTCAAATTGAAAGGAATATATTGAAAAAACTATAAAATACTAATTATTTTATTTTATTTGCGTTTATTAATATTTTCTATATCATAAAGATCATTTTTGATAGTTATTATCAACCATTTTGACATAATGATGAATCAATTCTATAATACTGGTCTATAATAATTGAATTTGATTCTTGTGAGCTCAAATCGATTATCAACTAAATAAATATTAACATAGTCGTTTATATGCCTAATACCTCTTCCAATTGTCTGATTTAAAGTTCGGTTGCAAAGATTTTAATAATAAGCTCTACCATTATAATCACCAATTCTATTATGATCGTGATACAGCATATTTTATATGATCTATGGAGCATACAAATTTGGATAGGGAAGACCAAATACTACTAAAGATCGAGCCAATCTATCTGAAAAATTGATGCCTTCTGATAGTTTACCTCCCATCACACTGACAAGAATATAATTGTCATTTTTATTTTCTTCTACTAATCGGGAGTATTTTTTGAATACATCATCATTCGAATTTTATTTCTTTTCTTTACTGTCAAAGAGCATTCTGGAGTAATATTGTTAATTTTGAAATATGTATTTGAACATGGATAAAAGCTGATAGTTTTGAATAAAAATAACAATTCCTCCTCCTTTTTCAGTTTTCTAGATAATCTTATTCACTATTGAGATACAATGAGGTTTAAAAAATTAATTTGCAATAGGATTGCTGAGATTTTGATGATTAAAGACTATATTTTCGTTGTTTACTTTCTTTATTATACTTATATTGCATTGATTTTCTTTTATTATGTGAGAATACTTTTTCACTAAAACTTTGCCCTCAAATTTTGTCATGATATGAATAAAATCATTAATAGGTTACATTGTTCCTCCAGCAATAATTGTCATTCGGCTTTTTGATATAATCTTTTAAAGTTACTCGCCCTAAAAACATAGAATTTTTAAAGATCCTTTTTTCGATTCAGCCCACTTTATCATTAAGATTTGTTTTTCCTGCTTAAGTTGAGTTAATTATAACAAAAAATTGATGATTTGATTTATTTTAGCAACAGCAATTAAACTACTGCTTTGGGGATATTTCCCATCCATTTTCATGACGATCTTTGAATTCGAGTTAAAATAAGCCAATTTTTTATCAACGTTATTTAAATTAACATACTTCATTATCTTTTGGATCTTGATTTACTTCAAATTTAAATCTACCAAAAATTGTAAGTAATCGAGCTTTAAATATTTTTTTTATGAGTTTAGTTTGTCTTTCTCTTTTAAATATTTTACTCCAACTGTTACTAAGGCTCTTAATATCTCCAAAAAATGTGAAAGAATATTGCAGTTTTTAATCTTTAAGTAATCTCTATATTTTTTAAGATATTCATCTAACTGCTGCGCCAAAATTTCAACATCTTAAAATAATATTTAAGGAGAGTGAAGTTGCTTTTAAAATTCAAGGACATTATGCCCTTCATCAAAAACAATGATTGCATTGTTAATATTTATACCAATTCGATTTCTGATATCAGGATTTAATATGGAGGAATAGGGTAAATAAATTATATCGCTGTACTATAGCAAATTTCTAGAAGCATAGTAGGAGCATATACTATTAGACTCTCCCAGTTTGCTAGATTCCTCCAAATTTTTATCAAAAAATTATTTGATTTGCAATTGATGATAATATGGACAGTGAGAATGGTCCAATAGATACTGGCATTTTTAATTAATACTCTGCTTTTGATCATTAATCATTTTATTAATGCATAGATGCTACTTTGAACCTACTTAAACAGATTTCAGATTATCAGTTACTGAGGTTATTAATTTGGTCGATTACATTACTTGTGATAATTGAGAGTGAGTTCTTGTTACAAATATTAGCTTAGGAAGGACATTAACATCGTCAATTTTTAACTATCGCTCCATCATCATATTCACTTTAGTATTTAGTGATTTTTTAGCATTTGGAAAATTATTTTAGCTTTCTGATTCAATCTAAATGTCTTCGCCAATTAAATCGTCTTTTTTGGATTGCTACAATTTTATTATTTTTAGTTATCTCTTCTTTTTCAAAACTTACTTCAAGTCTTTGATATCAATCATATTCGCAATTTATTTTTTCTTTTAATTTAGCAATTTTTAGCCTTTATGATCAGTTGTTTTCTTTAACCAGTTCGGAACAGTTTTTTTTTGCTAGTTAGAGGGAAAAGTGTTGATATTGGTTGGATTTTTCTTCAACCAAACTATTAACGGTACTAATAAGGAGTAAGTTTTACCAGTGCCGGTTGGACTTTCAAGGATCACTAACTTAGCCGTCTTCTTATCCAAAGCTTCATAAAGCATAGAGGCGATTTATGATTGAATTGAGTATGGTTTTTTAGGAAAGTGATTATTAAGCTCTTGCTCAATGGACATAAATACTAATTTAAATTGTTTATGTTTCAAGTATAAATTTACAAATTAATTATTACTTTAAAAACAAATGAACTAATTGTTGGAGTTAAAGATGCAAAACAATTATTAAATTTTGAAGATAATTTGATTGTATCATGATTCAGTCGTCTTTCTTTTTACCCAAAATTTGCAATATTTTCAAGAAAAGTGAGATGATGTCAGTATAGAGGATGACTGAGCCCAATATGTAATTATCAAGAGTCAATTATTTATTCCTTCCTCCCAAAATAAGCTGAGTGTCAATAAGAATGTAAATACTGTAAACTGCAGCAAATAATACGGCAATTCCCATGACCACAATACTACTTTTCAGGAAAAGCCAGTTGATTAGAGACACACTCAGTATAATCCATACTAAAGAATACAAAAATCCTAAATTTTTTCATTATTACCTTTAGCTCCTGAGATTAGTGATGTAAAATCTTATTTGGTTGTCATAGCATAATAAGTTAAACCAAGGGTGGCAGACAATGTTGCGACTCCTGAGAGTAGTACACTTTCGGGAGTATACATCATAGTAGTATACGTCACAAGGTAAGACTCACATAAAGTAAAGGCACCTAATACGATGAAATTAATGGGAAAACTCTTCGATATTCTTCCCCAGACTATGTTATTGAGGAAGTACATAGGGAAATAAGTGTCACGATGGCAGTCACGAAAGCGAGCCAGAAGGTCCATGTATTTCGAATCTGATACTTTTGGAATGATGGAGAGTTCATGGTGAGGTAAACCATAAGGCAAGTAATAGACAGTTGGACTGAAAGAACAGAGTAAACTTTTGAGACGAAATTTTGACGAGCTCCTTGAGAGAGGGAGGATGGTCTTTGATCTTCCTAATACATAATCAAATAAATAAAAAGTAATGATTTTTACGTGTGAAGATTATTATACTCTTCAATTTTATATTCTGAACTTAATAATTGTGTTTGCTACTTATATTCATGATTTAAATAACTCTGAGGTGACAAAAATAAGTATCCTAATTAAATATTATTGGTTTCGAAAGTATAATAAATACTAACAAAATAAACTAAAATCAAAGTGCTTTATAACTCAATATTGAGCGTTTGGTGTTGGTCGTGGATGTAAGTCTATTTGCTGTTAACTGTAGGTTTAGATTCTTTTTAAATGTCCAAGTGGGAGCTAATTCACATTTACGTTTTGTTTGCTCGAATATAAAAGTAAGCTATTCTAAATGAGTCTATTTTTACCTTGAGAATAGTCAAACAACTCAGGAATTGATTTCAGTTTAAACACCATTTATTGATATTTTGATTCGTCTCGAATATCATTGAAGTATTAATGCTGAATAGCCTCAGCGGACGTGATTCTTTTTATTGGTGAGTATTGTAATATTTTAGTAATTAAATCTATTAACAACGGATCTTTGGTTTGAAGTAACTACTTTAAGTCAAATTAGTACATTTTTCCAAGGAGTGGTCTTTATCTTTGGAAATTTATTATATTATTTCATATCGTAAAGTTTATTCATCTACTAAACGTCAACTTTGGAAGGAGTACCGAGAATTTTGATTATTTCAATGAGTTGATCGACCTGAGAATCTCCCATGAAAGGAGGATTGCCATTGATCATTTCAACTAATACGCATCCAGTAGACCACATATCGATTTGAGTAGTATAGTCAGTAGCTCCAAAAATTAATTATGGAGCTCGATAGCACCTCGAACATATATAGGCGAGATTGGGCTCGGCTAAATACTTAAGAATTTACATTTAACTAGCTGCTTGGCAGATCCAAAATCTGATATGATAACTTTATGCGATATTCGATCTACTAAAATATTTTGAGGTTTAATATCGCGATGGGCAATAGCAAGCATGGAAAGATAGTTTAGTCCTCTAAATATTTGATATGCATAGAGTTTGGTGAGCATAGAATTGATCTCCTTCTTTTTAATAACCTGATACAGATTATCTGAGAAATAATCCATTACAATATTTAAGTATTCATCCTACCCTTCATTTGTTAAAAAACTCTATTTCATAACAAGATTATTAGGATGCTTCAACATCTTTAGAATCTGATGCTCTCTGTTTTTGTATTTTTTATCTTGAAATACCTTTTTAATTGCAACTTTCTCTCCGGTTAAACGATTTGTACCAAAATAAACCACGCCAAAAGTTCCTTTTCCAGCCACGCCTTCAATTTCGAATTTAGTGGAGGGTTGCTTTACTTTTTGATTCTGCGTGGGTGGTATACTGTTTTTAGTTATTTCGTCAGGTTCAGTACGCAAATGTTTTTCAAGAAGAAGTGGTTTATTTTGATATATTTTAAAATTCTTTCTTTGAGTTGTGCTATCTTTAGCGACATATTTGGAGTAAACATCGAGAAATTTAGGTTTGGAACTAAATTTGTCCATCTTTTTGAACTCATGTTTTAACCCAAACTGTCCTGACGGCTCTTACATCTCCGTAATGACTCGTCGGTGAACCTTCTTGCTTGAGTTACTTTTCTTATCCTTGGGGTTCTGGCGATTAAAGAGCATTGCGTGCAACCGATTAATTTTTTATATATTTTTTATACTCTTTTATTTACCTCATCAAAATAACGTCATTCAAACATAGAAATAAACTGCGGAGACCAATTAAACCCATTTAAATAATTAAATATGGCTGCTTGCTGTTTAGTTTCTAATTTATAGAAAGGAAATAATTAAAAAGAGCAATAAGGGCATAATTGCTAAAATTGGAAATTATCCTGATAACTCATTGAATGCTTATCTCCTTAATTTATTTTACAAAGAAGCAGAATCAAATTGTTTAAACTAATTTTATTGGGAAAATTCAAAAGCTAATGTTTATTGTAAATCCTAAAAATTTTGTCTATATATTTGTACTCAATTATAAATGTTAATTCCATTTTTGGCATCTACTAAATCACTAGCTGTTCGCTCAATCCTTTCTCATATAATAAACAAATACTCATCTACTGCAAAGTCTTACTCGAATGAGCCCGACACTTTACTTCCAAAATATAAATTTTAGAAATTTATACAACCCAAACTATCAACAGTTGATTCATAAAGTAGACAAATAATTATTGAGCTGTCTCAGAGATCAAAAGTTGATAAAACTTTAGTCGCAATGATGGATAAATATTTAAACGTTCTGGAGAAAAATAATAGCCCCTTGGGACTATTGGCTATTCTTATAACTCTAAAATAAATTAAAGGCTCTAGTTTAGAATCATATTGCCGTCGCATTATCGAATTTATCTTACGCACTGATGTTTCTTTATACAAATGCGACTACCACAGTTTTAGAATTTTACTCAGTGAGTTAGAAATACGATTAAATTAATCTCAATAGAAAGTAAAGGTAAGCGTAATCAAGTATTTTATAATTCAAGTGATCATAATAAATATCTCGGAGGTTAACTAAAAAAATATTACGACCATATTGAAACTACTAAACAATTTAGACGATCGCGGCTCTGTGTCGTAGTACACACGTTTCCTCAAATTATCAAATTTATTGCAAGAACGACTTCATACTATCTTAAAGTTTGAACTTTAAACAAAAGGTATTTCAGATCAAAATTGCATCATTGCCCCTTTTTTTATCAGTCACGCACTTAATTTTTATTTTAACTTTCCTCCTTATAAAGATGAATATACCGAATCATTTTTTTGCTGGCTCAAGTAAAAAGTATTCGATTCTAAAATTCCTATGCATAGCTTTGTTCTCTACAACTGTTATAAGAGTTTTCCTTATAAAGGAAAAAGCAAGGAGGGAATTTACTATAAAGATCTGGTTTTACAATGTGTTTTAAAGAGAAGAAAATTGCCTCAAATTCACTCATTTTAGGATTGGAATTAATCAATTCTTTGTTATGCCATTTTATCTTTTTAGTTTTACAAGATAATGAATTAAGTGCAGTTCCACTATGAGGGGACAATGAATTATTTGTTAAAAGAAGATGTGCTTGTTCCTACTCTCCCCTCTTAATTCTGGAGCATTTACAAAAAAGTTCCCTCGCTGATCAATAATAATGGTATAATGTATAATATTATCAAATAAATATACCCATAGAGATACGTTAAATCTTCAGCTGAATTAATTAACACGATAAAGCCACCTTTAACTGAAAATGAAATGAAACTTCGATTGGATTTGGTTTGTTAAAAACTTGGCCTAAAACGATAACGGTAAATTTAAATATCAGGGCGTTATGTGGACTTTTTAATCGAAGGAAATATTGTGATTGAATGTGATGGAGATCATCATTTTAATATGCATTCTATGGACTATGATGAGGGAACTCAATTCCGCAATTTGCATATTTTGTTGTTAGGGTATAAACTAATTCTGATAAACATATTTGAGTATAACGCCAACCGTGACTTATAGTCTTTGGCGAAACTGATCTCTCAAAAGATCGAGTGTTTACGTCGTACGAATGCAATTTTAGTGATATGATGAAGATATATGTACAAATTTATTTTTATTATCAGTAACTATAATATCTTTCATCAAGTATTCCTCAAATGAAAGATAGAATATAAAAATAATTTATCTTTCAAAAGAATGAAACTGAAAGGGTATTTTGTAATAATTTGAATTACAGTTAATGATAAAGGATAATCTTCATAATTAACGATAATTAATTTGAAATAATTCAGAAATGATTCGAAAGTGCAACACATCTCACTCTAAAACAACCAGTACCCCATATAATGCTATTCGAGTCAGTGAATTTATCGACAATGAGGAGGATTTATAATTATTTGGGCAAGAGAATTTGGATTCCAACCAGGAGTTGAACTTTAATATTATCAAAATTAAAGAATGCAAGGAACAAACGTAAGAGGTTATCAATAAAATGCATATGGTGATTATGGAACAAAATATGTCACTACAAAATTTATAAAAAAGCAACGATCGATTACGATAGAAATCCAATTTATACCGCATAAAATATCAATAAACTCTCATTAACCTCAGGAAAAAGGAGGAAGAGAAATAATCTTTAGACAGAAAATTGAACATCATCTCTTAAAGATATGATTTTTTGGTCAATGATTCTACTCAGACTAGATAGCATTGGCTGCAAAGGTAGCAAATCTATAAAGAAAAGATAAAATAACTAGAAGATATGGTTCATCTATCACAGAATTGTTCATATCAAACATTTGAGGAGTAAAATAGATCAAAGCAAATACATGAACTGTCGGAAAAGTCATGCATTACAATAAAAGGAAACTAATCAACTTTTATATGATTTATTCAACTTATTTTAAAAATTAAGAAGAGTGCATCAACATATATCTTTTTGTAGATTTCCTCATTTCTGATTAGCCACCTATGACTCATTTTTAATAATTATTTTATGATAGAATCTGATAGAATTAATACATGGGTAATTTAATTGCAAATCTAAATCAGCATCAAAGTTCAGAGTCAATTATTATAGTTATATTTTTTGTTGCTGCTATTATCTATGGATTATAGTAAGGCTCCCGTTTGTCTAAGATATATGATCTCAGCCGAGACAAGGCAACTAAAGGAAAACTATAAGCATAAACAGGATATTGCAAATTCAACAATCCTCGGTGTCCGGTTCCGACCACCGAACGATCCCAAAACTTTTAGCCATTTTACTTGAAGTTAGTTATGATATATTTCGCAGCTTTTTCTATGTTTTCTTCCATCTACTTTAATTATTTTTTACCTAAATAGTATGTGCAACTTAAAGATATCCCAATAATCCCCAAGCAGTCATTGAAACTGTTGTTGCTCCCTCGATATATTTGTCCAAATTATAACCTTCATAACTCTCTCCAAATCCGCCATCTGCTTGCTGAACCGATATCAAACGATTTGTGATGTTCATAATCCAAGCTTCGCTCATATTATATCCTATTTTAGCAAGCCCAGGATATACAGCTCCTATTGCATAAACATAGTTAATGCCCCACCTTGCACTCCACATTCCATCTTTTCTGTTTTTGAACAGATAATCAATAGATGTTTTAATGACTTCTAGATCGTAAATATCAGCCTCTCCCATTCCCTCAAGTAAATGCCCCACGATATCGGGGCAAGATGGATCAAAAATTTATGCACTCTTATCAATTTGTGTGATCCAAAACAAAAGAGTCATTAACTTATATTGCCCATCGTTTTTGTTGCCATCAAAAGCAGCAAAACCTCCATCTGAATTTTGAGTGCTCTTTATCCATGAGTACGATCGGTTAATCTCATTTTGATAGAATGTAAACAACTCAGTTCCTTTGAAGTATCGTTTCATTTTTCCATAGAGAACAATAAGCATAGCAGTATCATCAATATCTGGGGCATATTCAAATTCATGTCCGTAGGGAATTCCTCCATTCGGTTGGATGGCAGTTTTAATCATGTATTCGATCGTAGGTGCGACTTTTTATGTTGATTATCCAGCTTCAAGCAAAGCAAATGCAGCTAAGATAGTATCCCAATATCGACCATCATCGAGGCTTCCTTCATAAGGAACTCTTCTGTTAAAATACATATCCTAAACAAAAGTTAAGGATTTGTTTATATTAGCCTTGTAAAATGTGATATATTCATTTCTAGACTCAACATATCGGAGAGAGTAATCTTTAAGGGATAGAAGATTTAGTAAGGTAGATATAGTATAGGCTCCAAAAGCCCCCCTTTTTCCTTTCAATTTGATAGCTTCCTCTAAGACATTATCAACATCTGGATCTCTTTAAAGTAAGGTAGAACCGTTGAGTTTATTAAAATATTTTAGCATTTCCTATTTTGTATGGGATTAGCAAGGTGGATTCCCTCTTTCAGTCATCAATTCGCTAATACAAACTTTAGAGACTGGAAATACCGATTTATGATATCGTAGATAAGCTAATCCTGTGAGATGAGGATAGACCCATTGAGCGATATAATCTAATTAAGCATTGTTATACCTTTTATATAACCATAGGAATAAAGTGGAAAAGCTGATTTTTTAAATAAAAACAGGGGAATATAATTAAGTAACTTCCATTAATATTGTCCAAAAACTGCAAGTTTGTATTTTGTCATTGCCTGTGCTCTCTCCACACCACCACGGTCCAAGATAAATTTTCGAGCATTTTTCATTGGTGGGGATAAAACGTCAATTCCCATTTATTTTAAGTACCAATCTACATGACGATAAATTTACAGTTAAAAATTGTGGCATCAAGAGATCCTTCTTTTCGATTCAAGTCCATAAGCTGTTTCCAGCTTCCATCTGGAAGTTGTTCATTAAGAAGTTTTTTTGTAAAAAAAGTTGTATCAAACTTAGTTATGAAAGGAGAGGGCTCATTTAGGGAAAAAGCTAGGTTAAACTGTTTCTACCTTTGAGTTAGAAGTAATATTCGGAGATAAAGAAAGTTCCGAGCCATGGTGGCATGTTCCATAATGGCTCATCTGGTTCGATTTAAGCCCAAATATTTTGCTTCCCCTTTTCAATTATAGACTCAATTTCTGGTAGCAGTTCTTGCAATTTTGACTCTGAGAAAACAATTAGGCTAATAGTGAATAAGGCAAATACTATGATTGTCTTTCTCGGATTCATATGAAAATTGAAATTATAAACTTGTCTAATATAAGTCAGAATTTAGGTTTATCTGTTTTCACAAATTAATAAGCTTACTTCTTCTTAAAAATAATAATTATTAGAAAATCAATTTTATCGAGTTTATTCAATCAATTGCTTTAAATGTTGGATAGATTGATTGATAGTCTTTTCACATTATTTTACAAAGAGAGTTGTGCTTAAGTACCCATGTGATAGCTATTCATAAAGCAAACAAGAGCAGTTTATGTTTGATTATGTCATTTTTTGCATTAGAATTAAGGTATCGTCCAGTAAAGGATCTTTCATGCCTGCTGTTAACATTGTTCGAGGCCATTGCAATGGGAAACGTTTATCCCCTACAATTCCATGCACGTACTCCTCACTTAAAAGATGTGGGCTTGCTAAAGGATTTTCAGCCTGCTTGCAATCGCCTTTAAGATATTAATTAACACATAGCAGAAGCATAGAAGGCCATAGAAGTGGATCTGTAAAAGCAAATAGCCTTGACTCTGTAAATATAATACTTAGATCAGTTGCGGGATATGATAGATAAATACCTCTCGGTAGTGGCTATTTATATTTCATAGCCAATCCAGTCAATGAACAAGCCAAATTGCCTCCAGCTGAGTCTCCAGCCAAATATATATTTTTGGGTTTTATGTTCATAAAGTTGTGAATGTGATGAGCTACGAAGCGATATACTAAAAAACAGTCAAGAGGAGCTTGAGGAAATGGATGATGAGGAGGCATACGGTAATCAATTGATAAGATGGGAATATTGAGATCCTTTGCCCATTTTCTGGTGTAATTTTGCGTTGATCGGCTTGAAAGGGCAACAAAGCCTCCACCATGCATATGGATTATAACAGTATCAATGTATTGTACCTCTGTGCCTTAAAAATATTCTCCTCTATTAAAATAGACCAATGGCTTATCATAAAGAATTCTGACAGTGATAAATTAGTGATTTTAAGTAAAAATATCAGTTTATTTATTAAATTACCCATCAAGAGGCAAATATATTTTTTGATTGATTTTTATACTTTAATAGGTGACCTTTGAAAATTATCTTGTTGCTCCAAGTTCAGGAATGTTCCATATTTTTTGAGCGAGTTTTAAAGTAGGATTTCGATAAAATATCAAACTCTTTAATTTTGCTGAATCATTCATGATAAAATATTTTGTAAAAGAAAGACCAAAACTGAATTTTTTTAAAAGAATGGAATTGTACTATGATTAAATTATGCTTGATGAAGTTGCCATATGTAACATCTTCTTTAATGACTTGTATTATTTTTTAATTTGGATGGGGTCAATCGCTCTTTCAATTGCTATTCTTTTCCATACCTCAGGATAATTGCTTGGTGGAGAATTTGTGATGTCTTAATATTCTTTAAATGAATCGAGAAATTGTAAGCAGCACCTTAACTTGACTTATATCTATAAAAACCATACCGTTTTCCCTTTAGAGTCAAGATGATCAATGCTTTTCGTTTTCAAAAATTAAAGTAGAAATGCCAATATTTTGATGATTGATCTATTGATAACTTTATTTGTGTTAATCTTTGATCGAACTTGTTTAAAAGCTTAGATGATAATAGAAAAACTCTTCTCCAATTCTAGTGCTGTGATATTTATTTACTGCAAATATGAATCAATCTTTCTATCTGTTTTAATCAAATAAACGATGGTATTAAATCTAAAGACCACCTCTCCTTAAAGTTAATCAATCTACTCTTGCTATATCATTTTCCTGTTTTCGATATCTGCGGTGTTTTCCGTAATGACATACATTTTGGTTTTAACTTATAAAATTATAACTTTAATCTTTGAGGGGATATTCTGATGAATTAAAGATCAAATTACAATATATAATTTAATTAAAACTGTTCAAGGATTATCATAGATAAATAACAAAGATGAAAAATTAAATGAGCTTCATATAATTGCCCCTTAGATATCTTTTTAAATATTTATAAAAATTCATTCATAAACACTTGACAAAATCAAGGAATAAAACATTCATAAATTTAATATTTAAAATACTTTAACTTGCATATATTTAATAAAAAACGAAGTTAACTCTACATTTATAGTTTCAAATAAATAACTATTATACTAACCTCTTTTATTCGTAAGTTACTGTCTTAATCTTTGAATATTTCTCACAAATAAACAAGTTTATTTAATTCAAAAATTCATATGACGAAAGGAAAGACAATAGGAGACTATATTTTTTAAATTGACTTATAATTTCATCAATCAACAGGTATTAGTAGATATAAGCTGGTATTTTTAACTTCTATAATTCAGTTATTATTTTTATTATTTTCGATTATTAATCAATTATCATACGATAATTTCTGAGAAATGATTTCGTTGAACTTGTATTTCCCGTATTATTAAAATTTAACGACTAATTCCCCTTCCTTATCCTCCAGCCCACCCGAGACCTTCATAAAACGTCATTTTTAAGAAGTACAGTCTGATTTTCTATGAACGGACAGATTGGACACATCGAATGTTTATGACAAAGAATTGGAGTTAAACGCTGCAACTTATAATGTTAATAAAAGGAATATATGACTAATGAGTTGAAGCTGAATTGATTATGAAGATATAATTTCAATATTAGGTGAAAATATGGGTAAGCTCAAAACTAAATACCCAGTGTAAGTATCCATTTAATTCTTTCTATTCCTGGAGAACTCAGAGCTACTTCGAGATACTTATGGAGTGCGTTTGGACAGCGGTCCATTACTGTATTCACATGTATATGACCAGTTTTTATAATTTCTCTAAGGTAACCAAATACAATATGAGGCCTACATGTTTTTTCAGTCTCTCAATTCCGAAGAATAGGATCTTATGCGCGGTGAATGGACTCTCAATATTAACGAAATCGAAGAACGCGGACGTTATATCATGATTAGAGTCAAAAGTCATACACAATATGTCAAGGAACTCATTTACGAAGAAATAAATCTCATTAATACACGCATTGATGCTATTTAAAGCAAATTTTCAGGTGTTTTAATAAGAGAAGATAGTGAATCAAGAATGGTGAGTAAAACCCCTATATTGAATCAAGCATCTTCTTCTTTCCCACCACCTATTCTCCCCGATAAGGATTTAGATATTGGAATCCTCTTTAGCGAACCTATTTACGATGAGAAAAAACATCAAGAGGCTAATTTACCAGTTGATTTTCGCTCTTAAATTCAAAGACTTTATAGTTCTCTTAATGTAAATATTCCGTTATATAGAATTCTTATAAACCTTAAATTACTGTAGAGTGCTAGATAGGTACAAAAGAACACTTAAAACACCTAATTGGTATCAAAAAACCGAAAATTTTGCATATAATTTGTCATGGATCCAAGCACGGAGAATTATAATTTGAAGATGATTCTAAGTATGCTTTAGGTGCACTGTGTACTATTGATACAGCAAAAATCAGGTAGATACTGTTATCCTAAAAATAATCGATTCCTAAATTAGTATTTGTTAACTCTTGTTACTCAGAGTTGATAGGAAAGGTATTTTTCGAAGTAGGTGCGAAATATGTTATAATGATTGACTCTCAAGATAAAATTGATGATGAGGCAGCTCAAATATTTAGCGAAAATTTCTATCGGAATATTTTTCGAGGGGAAAAAGTTGATCTTTCTTTTAGGGAAGCCAAGGATACCGTTGGTATGAAACATAATAGTTTTGGATGCTGTTGTAGGCATACAGCTCGAGAAAAGCATAAAGTTGATTGCAGATGGCTCGTACTTTCTTAATAGATTGGATTGCAATAAGCTCATAAACTTTATCATATCCCTTCTTAAAAATGCTCATGCTAGCTTCGTAATCTCAATAGGCATAAATTAACTTGCTAATGGGCAAGATTTTCATTATTTCATATCAACAAAGATTTTCGAATAAAGGATAAAAACGGAGAATAATATTTTCCGAAGAAAATGGCAGAACTTCCAGCGTACTTGCCTAATCAGAAAAAAGAGCTTATCATTTGCTGTTGCTTTAATTTTTAAGGAGATTCTAAATAGCCAAGAATACCTCACAGTGAGTGCAACAAATTTAAAATGCTCGCTATTGAAGAAGAGAATGCTTAACCCTTATATAAACTACAAAAGAACGTATACTTTAGAACACAAATAATTGATTATTCTGCTCCTGAACTAACTGAATATCATTAAAAAGTTCAGAATTCTTGTGTAATGGGTCGGCAACAAGAATTATACGAATTTATGAAGAAGATAAAAGATCCACAAATTAACATATTCATTCTCTACGGACATCCAGGAGTTGGTAAAACTTCTTTCTCAGTAAAAACAGTCACTTATCTCGTCTAAAGGAGAATTTATGAAATATATTTTTTTATAGACTTATACAACATCAAGGATAAGGATATGTTCCGAAACAAATTTAATTAGGTTACCAAATTTGGATATCCAACCAATAAAGCAAGTTTAAATGAGGTTCGAAACAAGCCTATGATAATAATTTTCGACAATGCTGATGAATTCTTCATGCAATCGATGATTGACTTTGTGACTGAGTTCGAAAGTCTACGAAAATAGCTCGTCCACACAAAATTTATTATTACTTGCAAAGAAAAGAATTTTAGTTCTTTATAAAACGAGGAAATTATTACAAACAATAATTGTTTTGTAAAGGAACTCAAGGTCCTCGATGAGAATGTAGCAGCAAGGGCCTTATTTTCAAAAATTAGAAATTATCTAGATATCAGTATCTAGTATATGGACATTAGAGGATTGGTTGCCAATAAAAAAGAATTACAAATTCCCAAAGTCATTGAAAACTTATCCCACTCCTTTTCAAACATAAAAGGCAAGATTAAACTTTCAGATTTAAAGACTAAAATTGATAACCTTGGAGCAGGAGATTTTGCTTTCAATAAACTGGTCTAAGAAAATCTTAATATCTTAAAAGCTAAATGCAAGGAAAGCTATTAAATGCTGATTTTTATCTCTCAATTTTCCCAAGGAGTTGACAAAAACGATTTCAATATTCTCAGCATGTATGATCGAAATGATAACTCCAAGGAAGGAAAAAATTATAAAGAAAAATTAGATTATTCTATTGATATTCCAATTGACAAAAACTGGAAGGCTCGTCTCGCAGTCCTGTTTGAGCTGTATAAATAAAAACCATCATAATAAAGATCAAAGGATAGTGAAACATAAAGCATAGAATCGTAGCCGCTTTCCTTTGAAAAGCATTCAACTACCGTCTGGTAAAATTAAAAATCTCAAAAATAAATAAAATACATTTAATAAGATGACTTGATGTTCAAGGGCGAAAGCTATTTTTTATAGTAGCTTAGTAGGAATAGATTTATTGTCAAACGATTCATTAGAGATTTTATTTGGAATAAGGATGAATCTGCCTAAAATTATTATATGAAACACATCTTTGTCGCATTTACTGCAGTTATGCTCGATATATACCTCAAATTTCTAGTTCAGGAACGATACATTCATGAAGAATTACTAGAATATAGTGATATATCAGAAACAGGAGTTTTTAAGTACAAAGACAATAACTATATTCAATGCAGCCTCACTTAATCTATGAGATATACAGAAGAATACAATTCCAAATTTTAGAAGATACTGAAAGAACAACCTTCTCTTAGATAAAAAATAAAAGGAAGTGATCCCTCAGTCTTTATCTTAAATCACAAGCTTGATTTCTTACATATCTATGGCTATGACTGGACTAAGGTTTATGAATATTTGTAAAAAAATAGGAAAAAATAAGCCAGCATACTAATATCATATCTACAAAAGCTTATTACTCTCATACCAACTGTTCTTAAGATTGCCAATGTTTAGGATTCACTTATCCAATACTCAATTCGACAGTCTATCCAGCTGCTAGCTCAGATTCGAAAATTTGCAAAGCCAGGCCACAATTTATTATTAACTTTAAAATTAAAGCTAATGAGAACCAGCTATTAAATAGAGAGAGGAGGATAAACTGATATACTGGTTATGACTTAATTCCAGCGTGATTTTCATAAAAGCGACCTTGATCAAATCAGCCCTAAACTTTTAAATCCTATTAATGAGCAATGGCGCTTTTAGGTTTAAGTCCTTCAAATGTACAAAGAATATTTAAATTCAAAAGAATTAAAAAAATCAGTGGAGCAATCCGCAAGAGGTGGTGCTGATAGATTGATTGAAATTATTAAAAAATTATAAAATTGGAAAAATTAAGAAAAATAATGGGCGTAAAATCAAAACTGTTAAATTTTAGATGCCAAGCGAAAATTAATATTGTCAATGACATACTTCAAAGTTTTAGAAATGTCGGCCAAGTATATGGGCAATTTAATTATTCTTAACTTTAAAAAGAATATGACTCCAATTTTTATTAGTTACGCTGAATCTGCAGCCAAATTGTTTTTATCATTTAAGTTGATTAAACTGGCCCTCAGAGCTAAATTGATTGGAGTTTCAATTGGATGGTAAGTGGGGAAATATCGAGCAAAACAAACTTAGTTTAACAAATAGTTAGAAGAAGAACGTCAAAAATTGAAGCAATGCTAATAGATTTTCTAGGATAAAGTCAACAATTTGATAGGGTTGACATATTTTGACGTTCATATTAAAAAGATCCGAAAGGAAATGAAAGATAAGATGTGGCAGTAATCAGTGAATAACTTTATTTTTATGAAAGCTGTTCCTCTCTCAAATAAGCAAAACGCCCTTCTTGAAAATGCTGTCAGGAAAAAACAAAAATATCGCAAAAATCTATAAAAAATATTTACCAATGCAAAAATTGATATCAGCCTTAAATTTTAGATCCTAACCACTGAAAAACTGGAGGAAGAGAGCAAAAGAAAGTGCACTATCTTGTTATTAAACACTAATATAAAGATTTAAAACAATAGAGTCTTCCTTATATTTGAGGGAAATGATATCAAATAAAAGTTCGTAGAAATCAATGCCTAGTTTATTCAAAAATATCCAATAACCAATGCAAAGCTATTTATTTTAATGGGTCGAAACGCTAATGAGGGAGTAAAGAAATTGTCGCAATTGTTAAGAAATCCACCTTCCATGATTGCGATAACTTCATCTGAAAGTGAATAATTTGATTAATTCGAGGAGTTTAACTTTGAAGAGCTTGGAGAAAGTGGAACAAATGAGCTAAAAAAAATGATAGAGCGCAATATCAAAATCGCTAAATCATAAATATCATTGGCTTAGCAGTTAATCTAAAAGCTGGTAAGTATCAGCAGTAGCCAAAAGGGAGTCAGATAAATATTTGAACAGCTTCGAAGTAATCTGAGCGAATAGCTGAAACAAATTAAAGTTGATATCATTCAAAATAAAGAAAACTCGATCCAAATAGTGGCAGGAACCTATAAGGATGTCTCGCCAGGTTATCGCAAGGCCCACAACATCGACTATGACTTTCATAAGTGCCCTCAGCTGATCTATCGCAAGTGGAAAGAGATTAACGAAGTTTTTAGATAAATCAGCAACAAAGGCCAACCAAAGTACATCCATATCTGCGGAAACAACGGCAGTGGGAAAAGCACTTTTTTATAGTAAATTGGCAGGATGTTTATCGAGAGAGGCCTGTTCGAAAACGGAGTTTACATCATCCACGGCAAAGAGGTGGAGGAGAAATATCAGTCTGATTTTTAGGCTTACATACTGAAGAACTCTGAAATCGGCAACATCTTTACCCTGCAGTCCTTCAACAAATACGCCAACTCCAACTTTATGCTCATGATCGACGACTTTCACCTCATCAAGCCCCGCTCCAATGGGAGGTACAATATCTTCCTCAACAGGCTCATTGACAAAAAGGTAAACCTTATCCTGGCGACGCACGAAAGCTACAACATTCGAGACATCTTTCCGTCGATAAAAACAGTCAAAATATAGAAAATGAACGAGTTCGAGCTGAACATTTACGCCTATAATATCCTCGACCTCAACAACCAGGCGGCAGTTCAAGAGTATGAGCAGGACAAAAGGAAAAAGAAAATCAGCGTTCAGGACATCTTCAGGATCAAATAAAAGTACAAAGCTCTCAAAGGGTCAAATCAGACAGCCAATTACCTGCCTCAGGAGGAACTTCTCAAAAAAATGGCTTCCAATCGCAACTGATAGTTTATATTTATCAATTGAGGAGAATTATTTCTAAAATATCTTTCAAGATCTTTGAGAACTATTTAATTTACAAAGGTTTGTGAAATCCAAACTTATCTGTGGTATTATGATCATAATGATAAAATTAAAATTTGTATTAAATTTCTCAAATCATATTTCCGTCGATTACGAATTAAATGCAGGAATAAGATATATCCTCTACTTTCGTTAAAACTAGTCTATTTATTCTTCTATGTGAAGTGGTGATCAGCAGATCCGAAATAATTTTGCTAATTTAATTTTGTAGTGTATAATTTATTAAGTTGTGAATAGTAGTCTGATTATTTTCTAAGATTTTAAAGAAGAAATCAAAAATCATCTATTTTGCATTTTTTTACAGAATTAAATATTGAATAAAAATAAAAATTAAAAAATAGTTTATGACTGCACGACCATAATCTTTACTCAACATTAATGTTCACTTCAATCTCAAAAATTAAAATTGCACATAAACAAATTAACTCTATCATCAAAAATTAAGGCATCACCTGTTTACTGATATTTTTATAATTTAATAATATTTATAAATATAATCATTTATTTATATAAATCGCAACTGCTAATGATAAGTTGATAATTTAAATAATTCTAATAATGAAGGAAAAAAAGTAAGGGAAAAAGCCAACAAAAAATGCTTAGAGACTTAACACCAATCAAAAAATCAACCAAAAACCTAACTCCAAGCAAACCCAAAACACTGTCAATGCCCTCAGAATCAAAAAATCTTTCTTAGAAATAAGGAGGTGATAAACAGAAAGTTAAAGAAGTGAATCAAAATAAAAGACTAAAAAAGAAAAAAGAAATCTAGGAAAATCAAGGAGAGTTCTCGTAATCTATTAGTGAAGATCATCGGTTAGATTTTTAAAAATCATCAAAATATACCTAAGAAGATGTAACAAAATAATAATACCTAAAGCAGAGAAAATATTGTCTTTAAAGGACACTCAAAATTTCAAATGAAGAAATTGAATATCTTAGAAACAGTTTGATTTAATCAAAACAATAAAGAGAATATAAAATGGAAGAGGAAATTACCCTATCACTACGAAAACCTCGAATACAGGAGTTAATAAAATTAATAAGAAAACAAAATTAAAGGCTGAAAAATAATGAAATTATGGGACAAGATTAAAGAAATTTAATTGAAAATGAAATTTTACAAGATTTTAAAATGAAAAAGATTTGTATTTAAAGAGACAAACAAAAAGCCTCTTAATCGAAAATTGCTTTGATTTTTAAAAATATTTTAAAGTAAATGAATAGTCATCCTAGAATGCATTCGAAAAGTAATTATTATTTTAATCAAGATTCTAGAATCAGGGTTAAAAGCTGAAGAAAATACTTAATTGGATTAAAAGATAAGAAAGATAGAGAGAAGAACAGATTGCAAGACAAGGAGGATAAACAAGGGAACAAAGGATTAAAAGATATAAAAGATAGGTATAAGACAGTATTTAAAGAAAAGAGGAAAAGATATAAGAGAAAATCGATAATATAAATGAGAAAATTAATCAGATATCAAATTAATTAGATGCAAACGAAGACTAATGCTTTAAGTTAAAACAAAAATTAAGAAAAACAACAGATGAGGATGAAAAAGAAGAGATTAAATACAAGCTCAATAAATTATAGGAAAAAAAGCATAATTTATAGTCCAAAATAATGGAACTTTAATAGGAAAAGAAGAAAAATAAATTAATCCTTTAAAATATTTCGCGTGAAGGTTAAAAATTATTTAGATAAATTTTAAAAAATGATTAAGACAAAAAATCATCTCTCTAAATTGAATGGGAAGAGATACACAGTTAATAAAATAAAATATATAATGCAAATATATAATTGGCTGTGACCAAAAGATAAGATAATATTCGTCGCTTATACAAGTGCTATTCTATGGGAGAAGTTATTAAAGTTTCAAAAGGCTCATACTTATAGCACACAAGATTTTACACTGATCGACCCTGCATCTATTACCCTGAATTATAGCGAATAAATAAATTTTTAAAATAAAGAGAGGAATTATCTTGCCTAATTCGAGATAAATAAACATTATTAAAAAATTAAGAATAAAAGTGTAATCAGATAAAATAAGATCTTAAGAAACTGGAAGCAAAAATATAAGAGTGCAATAAGAATGAGCTTTTAGTTCCAAGTTTAATTACCCCAACCATAAGTAAAATAAATCTACCTCCCGAATCAAACCAGTGAAAACGACAAAATCAACCCAAAATGATTATAGATCAAATTGATAATAATAATTCTGAGCAGATGTATAATTGATAATATTTATTGAAAGATGAAACATTAAGAAAGAAATCTTAATCTTTGTCTTGAAAAAAATAATTTCAAAATCTATATAATAATAAAAAACTCTTAACTAAAAATCTCTAAAGTATAATGCATATTTAGCTCGGTACACAAGGTAGTCGATGAACTCGAGAGAACGATGTCTTTACAAAAGATAAAACTTAGATTTTACTTTCATTATTGGGGTAAATATCGAGCAAAACAAATTGAATTTAACAAATAGCTGGAAGAAGAAAATCAAAAATTAAAGCAATTTTAATAAATTTTCTAGGATAAAGTCAACAATTATCATCCAAAACAAGGAAAACTCGATCCAAATAGTGGCAGGAACCTATAAGGATGTCTCGCCAGGTTATCGCAAGGCCCACAACATCGACTATGACTTTCATAAGTGCCCTCAGCTGATCTATCGCAAGTGGAAAGAGATTAACGAAGTTTTTAGATAAATCAGCAACAAAGGCCAACCAAAGTACATCCATATCTGCGGAAACAACGGCAGTGGGAAAAGCACTTTTTTATAGTAAATTGGCAGGATGTTTATCGAGAGAGGCCTGTTCGAAAACGGAGTTTACATCATCCACGGCAAAGAGGTGGAGGAGAAATATCAGTCTGATTTTTAGGCTTACATACTGAAGAACTCTGAAATCGGCAACATCTTTACCCTGCAGTCCTTCAACAAATACGCCAACTCCAACTTTATGCTCATGATCGACGACTTTCACCTCATCAAGCCCCGCTCCAATGGGAGGTACAATATCTTCCTCAACAGGCTCATTGACAAAAAGGTAAACCTTATCCTGGCGACGCACGAAAGCTACAACATTCGAGACATCTTTCCGTCGATAAAAACAGTCAAAATATAGAAAATGAACGAGTTCGAGCTGAACATTTACGCCTATAATATCCTCGACCTCAACAACCAGGCGGCAGTTCAAGAGTATGAGCAGGACAAAAGGAAAAAGAAAATCAGCGTTCAGGACATCTTCAGGATCAAATAAAAGTACAAAGCTCTCAAAGGGTCAAATCAGACAGCCAATTACCTGCCTCAGGAGGAACTTCTCAAAAAAATGGCTTCCAATCGCAACTGATAGTTTATATTTATTAATTATTTTCATAAATATTTTATATGATAAATAGGTTTTAAGAATATTAAAAATGGGCGTCTAAATTTCTAAATTTTAGAGAAATATCTCAACATCTTTGACCTTTAAATTTTATTGACATTTTTTCAAGGGGAATGTGCTTCTTTTATTATGAATAATTCTAAGAAGAAAACATTAATTTCGATTTCTACCAATCTTGCGTATTTGGATTGCCAGTGACCAATCTAAGCTTTTTATTATCTCCTCCAACTTTATCAGCATTGTAATCTATACTGTCTAATTAGATGAATCTAGGGAATTACTCTGATATGTTAAAGCATCTATTCTTTAAAAACAGTTCTCGGATTATAATGTTCATCCTTGCATCGTTCCTCCCTCGTTCGGATTTCACTATCCCAGTTCTTATATAATCTTAATGTCTAAATGGAAAATACATTTTGAAAAACATTTTTTTATATCTGACATTATGACTAATATATCATATTAGATTATTTTATTGTTAAGAAGATATTTGATATTGTTATCAAAGACTTCATTTTTTTATTGTGCAAAAGATGGATTGGCTTAACTCTTTTGTTCATATCAAATTTATACTGGCAAAAAATAGTTGTAATTAATTTTGTATATATACTATACAGTTAACTTAAAATTTTATCTTTTAAGCTAG